>Ga0081539_10003442_pt1 | contig 19443 bp, 17 predicted proteins | sample TabmetS4T2R2_FD_71023 | JGI IMG/M metagenome (GOLD analysis project Ga0081539, IMG submission 71023) | Tabebuia heterophylla rhizosphere microbial communities from the University of Puerto Rico - S4T2R2 | ecosystem: Host-associated > Plants > Roots > Rhizosphere ...
CTTCGCCGAGGAGTTCTTCGGCGGTCACCCACATCTGGGGTTCGTCGAATCGCCAGCTCGCCAGCTGGTGAGCCGACGCGTTCGCGCCCGGCTCGAGATGCGTGGCGACCCATCCACTGTCCAACTTCTCGCGCAGCCCGCCGAGATCGACCCAGTCCCAGCAGTAGATCGCACCATCCGCGAAGACCAGCAGGTCGGTCAGGAAGTAGCTCCCACCGTTACGGATAAAGATCGGCCGCCACGTGCCCTCGATCTGCTCGCCGTCTACGACTCGGTAGGTCCTCCTGCTTACTGCCACCGGCGCAGTGTAAGGCGCTACCGCACCGGCGACCGTCGTGAACCTGCGTAGTGATCTCGGCGAGTGCGCACCTACTGTAAAGGCGCAGCGGCATGGGCGGCGTGGACGGCACATGACGCCGGCGTGGGCGCAGACGTACACGGTCGGCGGCAGAAGCGGATGTTCCAGAACACGTGAGGGCCAGCGGTCAAGAACAGCGCGGGCCGCCGAGGCAGCCGGGCTTGACAGCCGGCGGGGGTGATCCGCTATCGATAGCGGTATGACGCGTCGAGCGTTGGTGGTTCCTGCTGGGGTTGTGGTGGCTACGGTCGTTGCCGCAGTAGTCGTCCTGGTGGCGGGAGGCCCGGACCGAGGGGCCGTCGCGATGATCCTTCTGGTCGGGGTTCCGCTTCTCGCTATCGGTGGCGGTTTTGATTACGCGTGGCAGACCATGGCCCGGCCGGCAGGGCCGACATCGGCTGGACATCTTGGGTTTAGGCTGGTAGCCGTCATGCCGGCGGTGTTGGTTCAGGTGGCGCGGTCGTGGTGATGGTATGGCAGGTAGTCGCATCGGCGGCCGCCGGCGACGTGGTCTGTTCGGTGGCGTTGATTCCGCTCGCCATGGTTGCCGGCTGGCGTGGCTGGCAGATCAGCCGTCGGCTCCGCGTCGGGTGTTAGCCGGGCGCGGTATCCTGCTGTTCACTAGCCTGGCGGCGCCGTCCCAGGTCGTAGATAGCGACGCTTATCGATAGAACGGGAAGCGACGGCCGCCGTAGTTCGATGCATGTCGTCGATTTTCGTAGACGCCTGGTAGCGGTCGGGCTCTGGCCCCGCTCGGTGACCGGCTCGGCCGCCACGCTCCCCCACGACGGCATGTCCGTGCGCTTCCCGGCAAGAGGACATGTGCCCCAGATCGATCCGCCCGCGGGTCACTGGCGCGGGTATGACACGGCTCGAAGCAGTCCGGGTTGTGCACGCCGGACCACCTGACCCTTCTTGGACATAGCGCCGTTTGCCGACCCGGACCTCGCCACGGCCGAGGGCCTGGGCGGACTCGCAACCAGCAGTACGAACCGAAACTGAGTAGGTCGCGCAGGAGACCCGCTGCGATGATGAGCACATGTCCACCAACGGCCCGAGCATCCGTGACCAGGTGTGGCGCGCCGTTGACCCGACCGGCGAGAACCGCGCCCTGATCAACGCCGCGATCCACGGCAGCCGTGACGTCCCCAACTTCCTGCGCCGCGTTGCGGCGGATGTGGGCGAGTCTTGGGGGCATCTTGCCGTTTTCAGTGTGGAGTACCGCAGGTCTATCGAGGAGATCGCGGCTGCCGTCCGGGTTCTCGGGCCCCGGGGCTGGGCTGTCATGACGATGGACACGGAGGCCGTGCGCCGCGCAGTCCAGACGGCTGAGGGCGGACAGGGCGACGAGGCCGACGATCTGCTAGCTGACCAGTGGGAGGGCGACGGGGCGTGGCGCTTGCAGCGGATCTGCGATCGCGTCGGAGTCATGGGTGCCACTGATCCTGAACTCCACCGTCTGTTCCGCGAGCGCGCCCGACTTCTCGGGCTGACCCGGGACCACCACCTGGCGGGCCGGTACGACGCCTCGATTCCATTGCTCCTGGCGCACCTGGAGGGCATCGTGATCGACGTCACGGGGGGCAAGAAGTTCTTTACGAAGGGAACGCAGAAGGCCGACCTGGAAGATCCCAAACAGCTGGTCAGCATCGAGGCGTGCCTCGCCGCGCTCTAGGCCACCTACGGACAGGACATCAAGGAGACGCAGACCGAGGGAAGCCTCTCTCGCCACGGTGTACTCCACGGCAGGGAGCTTGCCTACGACACCCGCGCGAACTCGGCCAAGACGTGGTCGGTCCTGGACGCCCTCGTGGAGTGGGCGCTGCCGAAGGCACGCGAGGTCGTCCAGGTGCGCAAGGCGGAGCGACAGGCCACGAACGCCGGAAGTCAGGACCTGGACGAGCGAGGGCGGCGGGTCGATGACCGGGAGTTCTCCGAGACCCGCGACGCTCTCCGGCTGCTGGGGACCTCAGCGATGGGGTGGTACCGCCAGCAAGGAGGCTTCCGCGTCGATCTGGTGGGCGGGGTCTACGACACTGCCGACTTCAGGAAGCGAGGGCTTCCCGCGGATCACGGAATCCAGCAGCGGGTGCGGGCTGACGGTCGCGAGGTCATGTACTGGCGCGAGACTGCTTCGGGCTGGGCGCTCGGGCTCGCGCTCGCCGCAGACGGGAACGGGTTCGGGGAGTACCTCTACGCTGCCGCAAACCCGCCCAGCGGGCTGCCGTCAGAACGGGCGCAAGGCTGGAGCGCGCTCTATGAGACTCCGCCAGACTGGACATAGGCGGGCGCTTGATCACTGGTGCGGGGAGGTCAGCCTCGAACGAGCGAGGCGTGCATTGCCGGGCTCGGCGCTTTCCCATTCATCGCCCGCCCTCCGTAGCACTGCCGGCGGATGACCATGTTGGTACAAGGTCATTCCCGGCGAAGTGACGCGCGCAGCGCCGGGCTGCCCACAGGGCCGCGTCGTCTTGCGGACAACGTCCTGTCATCGGCATGAGCGGACGCCCGACAGCCGTCTGCTCGCGCGGCACGCCGCCCAAGCGAAGGTCCGCACCACCGCTGTGGAAATCGCCGGCAAAGCACCGGCTCGGGGCCGCCGGCCCTCTGGGCGCTGAGCGATACCGCAAGCCTGCCGTACTTCCCTGGCTCAGCCACAAGGGGTTCGGGGCGGGGGATGACCCACGCAGACATCACGCTTGACAGGCTGCGTGGGGCATCCCCCGCCCCGAACCCCCACCGCAAGAGAATCGCGGAGCCTCAGGCCGCGCCGACCGTCAGGGTCTTGATGTCGATCTCCTTCTTCGGGTGACCGCCGCCGGCCTGCGCCGCGAACGCGCCGTCGTCGCCGGCCTTCACCACGCCGCGCACGATGTCCAGACCTGAGGTGATCTTGCCGAGCAGGGTGTAGCTGGCCGGCAGCTGGGTGTCCTCGGAGCAGATGAAGAACTGGCTGCCGGTGCTGCCGGGCTGGCCGGTGTTCGCCATGGCGATCGAGCCTGCGGGGTAGGGGTTCGCCGCGTCGGCCGGCAGGTTCTCCTCGGCCATCGTGTAGCTCGGGCCGCCCGTGCCGTCGGTCTCCCGGTAGCCCTTCCCGGTCGCGTACGGGTCGCCGCACTGCAGCACCCGGAACTTGTCCTGGTTGACCAGCCGGTGGCACTTCGTGTTGTCCCAGAACTTCTTCGAGGCCAGGTACTCGAAGCTCGCCGTGGTGCACGGCACCTTGGCGCGGTCCAGCGTCGCCTTGATGTCGCCGAGGTTGGTGCTGATCGTCATCACCGCGGTGCCGGTGTTCGGTGCGGTGGCCGCCGGGGTGCCGACGTCCTTGACCTTGCCGCCGCCGGCGCTCGGCGTCCAGGTGCACGCGACCTGGCCGGCCGGGACCGCGGGCCCTGAGCTGGCCGCGGCGGACGGCTTCTTGTCGTCGGAGCCGAGCGCCGACGCGATCCACACGGCGGCACCGGCGATCAGGACGACCGCGATCGCCGATCCGATGATCGCCTGACGCTGGCGCCGCTTGTGAGCGGCCGCGGCGCGCTCGGCCATCTCCTTCTCGAGCCGGGCCCGCGCCGCCGCGCGCTGCCGGTCCTTGATCGACGACACGGTCTTCCTCCTGCTTTATCTACGACCTGGTACCTAGGACTGGGTGCTCGCTGAGGGGGCGGGCTGACCGGCCTCGCCGACGGTCAGGCTGGAGATGGTGATCTTCTGTGCGGGCTTGACCTTGTCGCCCGCGCTGTCGGCCACCGTCGGGATCTTGCTGATCTTGGCGACCGTGTCCATCCCGCCGATCACCGAGCCGACGATCGAGTACTCCGGCGTGGCCGGGCTGTAGTCCTTGAAGAAGATCAGGAACTGGCTGCCGTTGGCGCCCGGCGGGTTGCCGATCAGCGCGACAGTGCCCTTCGGATAGAGCGGCGTCTTGGCGGCGGCCGCGCCCGCCGAGGGGCTGGGATCGGGCGCGGCCGGCAGATTCTCGTTGTACACCGTGTACGTGGGTCCGCCCAGCCCGGTGCCGCTCGGGTCGCCGCAGCGCACCGCCCCGTACGTGGTGATCTCGTGGCAGTCGGTGTTGTCGTAGAAGTTCTTGCTCGCCAGGTACGACAGGTCCGCGGCGCCGCACGGCGCGGCGATCAGGTCCAGGCTCACGACGATCGGGGCGCCCTGGTTGGTCGTGACGGTCATGGCACTCGTGCCCGACGTCGGGATGTCCTTGGTGGGCGGCGTCCCGACCTCCTTGAGGTTGCCGTTGGCGGTCGTGCTCTGCGGCGTCCAGGCGCAGACGTCCTGCGCGGCGGAATCGGCGGCCGGCTTCGAGTCGAAGGCACCGCCGATCCAGGCGATGCCGGCCACGATCAGCAGGACCGCCACGCCCGAGCCGACGCCGGCGAGGATGCGGCGCCGGCGGCGTTCCCGTGCGGCCCGCCGCGCCATCTGCCGATCGAGCTTCGCCCGCGCCAGCTTGCGCTGCCGGTCCCTGCTGGATGCCACCGAACGCTGTCCTTCCCCGCGGCCATGTCAACGCCCGCAAGAGTGTACGGGTACCTCCTGGGAAAGTGGTGTGCGGCCGTCCGGCTAGGCTCGTTACGATTCGCTACCGTCTGCTCCCGTACGAGAGAGGTCCCTCGTGCTCGTCACCGGCTTCCCGGCCGAAGCCTTCGGCACCAACTGCTATGTGGTGGCCGCCGGCCCGGGCGAGCAGTGCCTGATCGTCGATCCCGGCATCGGCGTGCTCGATCAGCTGGACGAGCTTCTCGGGCGGCACCGGCTCTTCCCGGCCGCGGTGCTGCTCACTCACGGCCACCTCGACCACACCTTCTCCGTCGCGCCGGTCTGCGGCGCGCGCGGCATAACGGCGTACGTGCACCCGGCCGACCGCGAGATGCTGGCCGATCCGGCCAAGGGCCTGAGCGCGGACCTGACGCAGTTGTTCGGCGGCCGGCTGCCGTACACCGAGCCGGACGACGTCGCGGAGCTGACCGACGGCGCGACGCTGAGCCTCGCCGGCCTCGAGGTGACCGTCGACCACGCGCCCGGCCATACCGGCGGGTCGGTGCTCTTCCGGCTTCCCGGCGCCGGGTCGACGTGGGAGGCGGAACAGCTCTGCCTCTCCGGGGACGTGCTGTTCGCCGGGTCCATCGGGCGCACCGACCTGCCGGGCGGCAACACCGAGACGATGCTGGCCAGCCTGCGGGACAAGATCCTGCCGCTGGCCGACGACACCGTCGTCCTGCCCGGCCACGGACCGGCCACCACCATCGGCCGCGAGCGCGCCCAGAACCCGTACCTGACGGAACTGGCCGCCGCGCCGCGCCGCGGTTTCTAGAGAAAGACGACCAGTGCCTATTTCCGGCTTTCCCGAATGGCTGCCCGCGCAGCGCATGATCGAGCTCTCGGTGCTCGACAGGATTCGTTCCACCTTCGAGCTGTACGGCTTCAGCCCGCTCGAGACCCGCTCGGTCGAACCGCTGGAGACCCTCCTCAGCAAGGGGGAGACCTCCAAGGAGGTCTACCTGCTGCGCCGGCTCCAGGCCGACGAGGCGGCCAAGGACGACGATCAGCTCGGCCTGCACTTCGACCTGACCGTCCCGTTCGCGCGCTTCGTCGTGGAGAACGCGGGCCGGCTGCACTTCCCGTTCCGCCGCTACCAGATCCAGAAGGTGTGGCGTGGCGAGCGCCCGCAGGAGGGCCGTTACCGCGAGTTCCTCCAGGCGGACATCGACGTCGTCAACCGCGGCACGCTGCCGTTCCACTACGACACCGAGATGCCGCTGGTGATGGGCGACGCGCTCCGCTCGCTGCCCATTCCACGGCCCCGGATCCAGGTCAACAACCGCAAGGTCTGCGAGGGGTTCTACCGCGGGCTCGGGCTCACCGACACCGACCAGGTGCTGCGTACGGTCGACAAGCTCGACAAGATCGGCCCGGCGCGGGTCGCCGCCCAACTGGCCGAGACGGCCGGCGCCACGCAGGCGCAGGCCGCCGCCTGCCTGGACCTCGCCGCGATCGCCGCGGACGACGGTTCCTTCGTGGACGCCGTCCGCAAGCTCGGGGTGAGCGATCCGCTGCTCGACGAGGGTCTGGACGAGTTGCTGCGGGTGGTGGAGACCGCCCGGGAGCACGCGCCCGGCCTGGTCGTCGCCGAGCTGAAGATCGCCCGCGGGTTGGACTACTACACCGGCACCGTGTACGAGACGCAGTTGGAGGGCTACGAGCGGTTCGGGTCGATCTGCTCCGGCGGCCGCTACGACAACCTCGCCTCGACCGGCGGCGAACGGTTCCCCGGGGTCGGCATCTCGATCGGTGTCTCGCGAATGCTCGGGATCCTCTTCGGCCACGACGGGTTGAGCGTCTCGCGCAGCGTGCCCACCTGCGTCCTGGTGGCACTGCCCACCGAGGAGCGCCGCGGCGCCTGCGACCGGATCGCCGCGGCGCTGCGCGGCCGCGGCATCCCCACCGAGGTGGCGCCGACGGCGGCGAAGTTCGGCAAGCAGATCCAGTACGCGGACCGCCGCGGCATCCCGTACGTGTGGTTCCCGGGCGAACCCGACACGGTGAAGGACATCCGCTCCGGCGAGCAGGTCGAGGCGGACGCCGGGAGCTGGGAGCCGCCCGCGGCCGACCTGCGTCCGGTCGTGTCCGGCGTTTAGCTCGCGCAGAGCGGGTACCCTTTCCTACGGTGCCGTAACTTACGCCCCCGTAGGGAGTGATCGCCGTGGACCAGACGAGCCTTCTCATCGAGCTGGAGCCGGTCGTGGCCGCAAACCTCGACCGGCACCTGTCGCTCGCCAAGGAGTGGTTCCCGCACGAGTACGTGCCGTGGAGCGAGGGCCGCACGTTCGACGGGGTGCTGGGCGGTGAGCCGTGGCGCGAGGAGGACTCGAAGCTGCCCGACGTGGCCCGCACCGCGCTGATCGTCAACCTGCTCACCGAGGACAACCTGCCCTCGTACCACCACGAGATCGCCACCCTGTTCGGCCGGGACGGCGCCTGGGGCACCTGGGTGCACCGCTGGACCGCCGAGGAGGGCCGGCACGGCATCGCGATCCGCGACTACCTCACGGTGTGCCGGGCCGTCGACCCGGTCGCCCTCGAACGGGCCCGGATGGCGCACATGCAGGCCGGCTACGCCAACGCCCACGACGACGAGGTGCTGCACTCCATCGCGTACGTCGCCTTCCAGGAACTCGCCACCCGCATCTCGCACCGCAACACCGGCAAGGCCACCGGCGATCCCGTCGCCGAGCAACTGCTCGCCCGCGTGGCCGCCGACGAGAACCTGCACATGGTCTTCTACCGCAACCTGCTCGCCGCCGCGTTCGACCTGGCGCCCGGCCAGGCGATGCGCGCGGTGTCCGACGTGGTCGGCTCGTTCCAGATGCCCGGCGCGAACATCGAGGGCTTCGGCCGCAAGGCCCTGTCCATCGCCCTGGCCGGCATCTACGACCTGCGGCAGCATCGCGACGAGGTGCTGCAGCCGGTGCTGCGCCACTGGGACGTCTGGAACCGGGGCGGCCTCGACTCCGAGGGGGAGAAGGCGCGCGACCAGCTGGCCGAGCACCTGCGGGAGTTGGAGGTGCAGGCCGCGCGGTTCGAGGAGAAGCGCGAGGCCCGGCGGGCGCGGGAAGCGAAGATCGCGATGCGTACGGCGTGACGATGCCTAGATCGGCGGCAGGTCGAACAGCAGGCAGCTGGACGTGGCGTGGGCGACCAGCCGCCCCTGGGCGTCGGTGAGGCGCGCCTCGGCCAGTGCCGTCCGGCGGCCCCGCTGAAGGACCGCGCCCGTGCAGGTGAGGCGGCCGGAGGCGAGGGTCACCGGGCGGAGGAACTTCACGTTGAGGTCGAGGCTGGTGTAGCCCACGCCGGCCGGGAGCGTGCTGTGCACGGAGCAGGCGGCGGCGGTGTCGAGCAGGGTGGAGAGGACGCCGCCGTGCACCGTGCCGAGCGGGTTGTAGTGGAACTCCTGCGGATCGAGGGTGATCGTGACGCTGCCGTCGGTCGCCTGCAGGCCGGCGATGTCGATCAGGCTCATGATCGGCGGGACGGGCAGCTCGCCCGAGCCCATGGCCTGCAGCAGTTCCAGCCCGGTGCGGCGGCCGACCAGGGCGGCGTGCTGCGCGGGGTCGGCCCAGCCGAACGTGCGGGTGCGCTCGGTGACCGGCGGCGCGGCGTCCTGAGTCTTGGTCATGGATGCAGGCTTCCATCGCTTGCTACGTCTGTCAAACAGACCTAGCCTCGCTGACATGTCTGTGACCACGGCCGTCGGCGCGTGCACGATCGGACGGGCGATGGAGATTCTCGGAGAGAAGTGGACCGTCGTCGTCCTCCGGGAGATCTTCAACGGCAATCGCCGGTTCGAGGACGTGCGCGCGCGTACCGGCGTACCGCGCCAGGTGCTGGCCAATCGGCTGGCGATGCTGGTCGAGCGGGGCGTGCTGCGGCGCGAGCCGTACCAGGCGCCGGGCGCCCGGGTGCGCCACGAGTACCGGCTCACCGCCAAGGGATTCGACCTCTATCCGGTGCTCGTCGCGGTCGCCGCCTGGGGCAACCGGTACCTGGCCGACCCGCAGGGGCCGCCGCTGCAGTTCGTGCACCGCGGCTGCGACGCCCCGGTGCACGCCGAGATCCACTGCGCCGGCGGGCACGGGATCACCGACTACCGCGAGGTCCTGCCCAGGCCCGGCCCGGGAGCAAGGAAGAACGCGAAGTACGGGGATTAGCCGGATGTTACGGTTTTGTTCCGCTTAACCTCAGTACTGGCCCGTCCGGCCAGGCTGAGGAGGTGCGGTGGCCCATCCCGCCGATACGCGCCGCGGCCGCCTGCTCATCATCGGTGGCGCGGCGGGTCCCGCGCTGCTCGGCCGCTTCGTCGAACTCGCCGGCGGCCCGGCGGCCCGGATCGTGGTGATCGCCACGGCCAGCGCCGACCCGGCCGCGGCCGAGGCGGAGCACGTCGAGACGTTCCGCACACTGGGCGCCGGGGCCGTCCGGCCGCTGCGCCTGGACTGCCGCGCCGACGCGCTGGCTGAAGGCGTCGAGCCGGTGCTGCGGGAGGCGACCGCAGTGTATTTCACCGGCGGTGACCAGGAGCGGATCACCGCGGTGATCGGCGGCACGGTCACCGACTCGCTGCTGCAGGAGCTCGTGGCCGCCGGCTCACTGGTCCTGGCCGGCACGAGCGCCGGCGCCGCCGTGATGTCCGGCACGATGATCGTCGAGGGTGACGGTCGCGGCGTGAGCAGGGCCGGCGTGCGTACCGGTCCCGGGCTGGAGTTCCTCCCGGGCGTACTGATCGACCAGCACTTCGCCGAGCGTGGACGGATCAACCGGCTGCTCAGTGCCGTCGCGATGTATCCGCACGAGCTCGGCCTCGGCCTCGACGAGGACACCGCGATCCTGGTGGACGGGGACCGCTTCGAGGTGCTGGGCAGCGGCGCGGTCACCGTGGTCGACGCCGGAATCGCCACCGACATCCGGGTCCCGTCCGAGGGACCCATCGCGCTCACCGACGCGTGCATCCATGTGCTGCCCGCCGGCTACACCTTCCACCTCACGGGTCGCCGGCCGCTCGTCGACGAGCCCGCCGCTGAACGGGGACCAGTCGCATGAAGATCGAGAGTCTGCGCCGCCTGCGCGGTCCGAACGTCTACCTCTCCCGGCCGGCGATGGTGGCCCGGCTCTACCTGGCCGAGCTGACCGATCGGGAGACCTCCGACGTGCCGGGCTTCGCCGAGCGCCTGCTGCGGGTGCTGCCCGGCCTGGCCGAGCACCACTGCGCGGCCGCGGCGCCCGGCGGCTTCGTCAGCAGGTTGCGCGGCGGCACCTACTTCGGCCACGTCACCGAGCACGTCTGCATCGAGCTGTCGCAGCTCATCGGGCGCGACGTCAGCTTCGGTCGTACGGTGTCGGCGGGCGAGCCCGGCTGGTACGACCTGATCGTCGAGTGCCCGGTGGACGAGGCGCCGGCCTCCCGGGTGCCGGCCGAGCTGCTCGACATCGCGGTGGAGCTGGTGATCGCGGTCGAGGCGGGTCGCAGCGTCTCCGCCACCGGCCTGACCGCCGCGGCCGCGGCCGCCGCTCCCGGATTCGGCGACGGCCTGCCGGGGCGGCTCGCCGCCGTCGCGGCGCTCGCCGAGCAGGAGGCGGCCGGGCCCAGCACCGCGGCGATCATCGCGGCCGCACGGCGGCGGGGGATCCCTGTGGAGCGTGTCGGCGACCTCAGCCTGGTCCGCCTGGGCTGGGGCAACCGCCGCCGGCTGGCCTGGGCGGCGATGACCGACCAGACCAGCGGCGTGGGCATCGACATCGCCGCCGACAAGCAGATCACCCGGCAGTTGCTCGGCGAGGCGGGCATTCCGGTGGCGGAGGGCGGAGCGGCCGGCACGGCGGCCGCCGCCGTACGCCTCTTCGCCGAGCTCGGCGCCCCCGTCGTGGTCAAGCCCCGGCTGGGCCGGCAGGGACAGCAGGTCAGCCTCGACCTCACCACCGCGGCGGAGGTGGAGCGCGCGTTCGCCGCCGCGGGGTCGGACGTCGTGGTCGAGCGCCAGTTGCCGGGCCGCGACTACCGCGTCCTGGTGGTGGCTGGAGAGGTCGTCGCCGCGGCCGAGCGGGTCGCCGCGCACGTCGTCGGCGACGGGCGCGGCACCGTGACCGAGTTGATCGAGCGGGTCAACGCCGACCCGCGGCGGGGCACCGGTCACGCCCGGGTACTGACCCGGATCACGGTGGACGACGCGGCCCTGCGCCTGATCGAGCGGCAGGGCTTCGTGCCCGGTTCCGTTCCGGCGGCGGGCGTGGCGGTGTGGCTGCGCGCGAACGCGAACCTCTCCACCGGCGGCACCAGCCGCGACGTCACCGACCGGGTGCATCCCGACGTGGCCCGGCTCTGCCTGCGCGTCGCGGCGCTGCTCGGGCTGGACATCACGGGGATCGACCTGCGGCTGCCGGACATCGCCGAGCCGGTACGGCCGGGGGCCGACGGCACCGAGGCGACCGCCGGGGTGATCGAGGTGAACGCGGTGCCCGGCCTGCGCATGCACTTGGCGCCCGCGCAGGGCCGCGCGCGCGACGTCGGCGACGCGATCGTCCACGCCATGTTCCCCGGCGGGTCCGACGGCCGGATCCCCACGGTGGCGGTGACCGGCACGAACGGCAAGACCACCGTGGCCCGGCTGACCGCGCATCTGCTCGGCGACACCGGGATGCGGGTCGGGCTCACCACCACCGACGAGGTGAGCATCGGCGGCCGGACGATCTACCGGGCGGACGCCACCGGGCCGCTCTCCGCGCAGATGGTGCTGGGGGATCCGGGCGTGCAGGCGGCCGTGCTGGAGACGGCCCGCGGCGGGCTGCTGCGGCGGGGCCTGGGCTACGACTGGTCGGACGTCGGGGTGGTCACCAACATCACGGCGGACCACCTGGGCCAGGACGGGCTCGACACGATCGAGGACATCGCGCACGTCAAGGCGCTGGTCGCCGAGCGGGTGCGGGACGGGGGCACGCTGGTGCTCAACGCCGACGACCCGTGGGTGCGCAGTCTGGTCGAGCGGCCGCGGGTGCGTGCCGATCGCAAGCGCATCGTCTGGTTCGGCCTCGATCCGCACCATCCGGTGATCGTCGAACACCTGGCCCGGGGCGCGACCGCGTACCTGGTACAGGACGGCTGGCTGGTGCAGGCCACCGGGGCCCGGCGGACACCGCTGGTGCGGATGGCCGAGATCCCCGGCGCGTACGGGGGTGCGGCGCCGCACGCCGCGGCCAACGCGCTCGCCGCCGTGGCCGCCGCCCGGGTGCTCGGCGCCGGCCAGGACTCCGTGGTGCGCCGCCTGACCGACTTCGACCCGCGGGTCGGCAACCCGGGCCGGGCCACCCTCCTGCGGCGGGAGGACGTGTCGATCTTCGTGGACTACGCGCACAATCCGGCTGCCCTCGCCGCCACCCTGCGGACGCTGCATCGTCTCTGGGGCGCGGACCGGTGCGTCGCCGCGGTGACCCTGCCCGGCGACCGGCGGGACGACCTGCTGGCGGGATGTGCGCAGGTGCTGGCGGACGGCGTCACGCGGGCGGTGCTCTACGACGACGAGGACCCGCGCGGGCGCGCGCCCGGTGAGGTGTCCGCCTTGGTGGAGCGCGAGATGCGGGCGCGCCGGCCGACGCTGCGGTCGGAGCGCGTGGCGGACTACCGCGAGGCGGTGCCGGCCGCGCTGCGGCTCGCCGCGCCCGGCGACGTGGTGCTGGTCTTGTACGAGAAGCTGGATCCGGTGCTGACGCTGCTCGCCGAGCTCGGTGCGGTACCCGGCGCGGGGGTGCCGACGCCGGCCGGTCCGGCGCTGTCGCAGCCGCACCCGTCGGATCCGCCGTTGCCCAGCACACCGGCACCGGACGCCGTCGTGGCCCCGGCACGCGAGTTGCGGGAGTGGACCTCCTCGACGCGGTAGCGGTTTCCGGCGGCCCATCCGGTTTGTCCCCGCCGACCCGGCCCGTTACCGAATTGTCACAAGGAACTGCCTGTTCAGCTCCTCGGGTCAGCCGTTCAGAGGGGGTTGCACTGGTAGAGAGTTCAACCTTTGCTATCAGGTTGACACTAATGTGTCGCGGACGTCACCGTGAGGGTGATTCCGTAGAGTAGCTGTCTTGTGACACTGCGTGTCAGATACATCGGGCAAGCAGGCAAAAATCGGGGTGCCGAAAGTTCTGACGCATGGGACATGGTGCACTTAGCCGGTCAAAGGGGTGCGGTACCGGACGGAGATCCGACTTTCGGAGACTGGACAGGGAAGCCGTACGGGTGGCATTCCGCGGGAAACGGACGGTGACAACACACTGGCAAATCCCGTGTCGAGCGGTCGAGATGAATGGCGCTGGTGGGCTAACATCCTCGCCGTCGATGGGGAAACGCTCGGTCCGGGGGGCCGGGGCATCCCGGCGTCGGGCGGCATGGCGGTGCGTCCCGGCGTCTCTTTCGAAGCGCGCATGTGGGGGCACATGAGCACGGCGGACCTGCCCGGTTCCAGCTTGCTGGCCGGTCGTTATCGGCTGGTCGAACGGCTCGGCGCCGGCGGGATGTCAGTGGTGTGGCGAGGATTCGACGAGGTCCTCGGGCGTCAGGTCGCGGTCAAGGTGCTGCCGCCGTCGACCAGTGCCGATCCCGCCTTCCGGCGCCGGTTGCGGGCTGAGGCCCAGGCGGCGGCCCGGCTGAGCCATCGCAATATTACAAATGTGTACGACTACGGCGAAGCCACCACCGTGGACGGCGAGCCGGTCCCGTACGTCGTGATGGAATTGATCGACGGCGAGTCGCTCGCCGCCGTGCTGGCCCGGGTCCGGCGGCTGCCCTGGCAGCACGCGGTCCGGATCACCGCCGAGGTCGCCGCCGCACTGGCCGCCGCGCACGCGCGCGGCATCGTGCACCGCGACGTCACGCCGGCCAACGTCATGCTCACGCCGTCCGGCGTCAAGGTCGTCGACTTCGGCATCTCGGCCCTGATCGGCGAGAACGACATCGACCCGGACGGCAGCCTGCTCGGCACGCCGGCCTACCTGGCGCCCGAACGGCTCGAGGGCGGCCAGGTCAGCCCGGCCACCGACGTGTACGCGGTCGGCCTGCTGATCTACCGCACGCTGATCGGCCAGCTGCCGTGGGACGTGGGCACCACCACCGCGCTGCTGCGGGCCCACCAGTACACGGAGCCGGAGCCGCTGCCGACGGTCGAGGGCCTCCCGCCCGCGGTCGCGGCCCTGGTCGGCCGCTGCCTGGAGAAGCGCCCGGAGGACCGGCCGTCCAGCGCCGATCTCGCGCACGTGCTCGCCGGCGTCTCCGCGGGCGCGCCCGTGGTACCCCGCGGGTACGTGCCGGACTGGTCGGAGAGCGGCGAGGACACCACCATCCTGCCGTCCCAGCGGTCGTACCCGGATATCCGTGCGGGCGCTCCCGTGGTGGCCGCCGCGGCCGTTCCGCCGGCGCGGCGACCGGTCGCTCAAGACGCCGCGGCCCCGGCCCCGGCGCCGGCAGGACCGGACGAGGGCGCGGAAAAGGACGAGAACGCGGAAGCGCCGCCGGTCGCGCCGGTGCGCAACAGCCGCTTCGCGCAGCTCAAGTCGCGCGCGATGTTCGGCGTCGTGGCGGCCGCGGCCGGCGGGCCGCAGCTGCGGCCGGCCCTGGACAACCAGGCGGCGGGGGCGTCCGCCGCTCCGGTCGGCGGCGGTGCCGGCACGGCCGCCCGCGCGAAGACGCGCCGGGTCCTGGTGGTGGCCGGCGCGGTGGTGGTGCTCGGCCTCGGCACGTACGCCTGGAGCCTGACCAGCGAACCGCCCGCCGACAATCCGGCCAACGCGGCCCTCCCGCAGCCGAGCGTCGTGCCGGCGACCGGCAAGTGCGTGGTCAGCTACGCGGTCTGGTCGGACGCGGGCGGCCGGTTCAAGGCTCAGGTCACCCTCGCGAACCGGAACGAGACGGCGGTCAAGAACTGGAAGCTCTGGTTCATCCTGCCGGGCGACCAGGTGATCTCCGGGAACGGCAAGGTGAATCTCACGCAGGTCAATCGTGCGGTCACGCTGAGCTCGGCCGCCGCGCTCAACCCGCAGAGGGCGCTCACCCTGCCGATCAGCGGCCGGTACGCCCTGAACAACACCGCGCCGCTGGCGTTCTCGCTCAACGGCCGCACGTGCGAGACATTCGTGTCGTCCAAGCCGGGTGAGCCGTCACGGCGGGTCGAACACCTGTCCAACGGTCAGGTGCGGCTCGGGCCGACGCCGTCGGAGAACACGCCGGTGCCGGGCATCTCGATCGATCCGACGGGCATCGTGCACATCACCCCCACCACGGCACCGACCGTCGCGCCGACTGCCGGGGCGACCACGACGCCGACCACCAAGGCCACCACCACGACGGCGCCCCTCCCGAGTGCCACCACCACCGCGACGACCGACAACCCGCCCCCGCCGGCGCCATCGGAGAGCACTCCCACGACGGAGCCGACCACACCGCCGGTCATCGAGTCGACGACGGTGACGACGACACCGCCGACGCCGTCGCTGGAGGCCTGCGATCCGGCGGACCCGACCTGCATCTGAGCACGCCGGCCGATCGGCCGTCCCGCACGACGCTTCAATGCCGCCCGATCCTCCCGAGGGCGCGGAAGCGAGCGCGGGGCGGCCGATCGTCGCGTTAGGGTGGAAGCGAGGTGAGCAGGCAAATCCTGGAGCGACGGGCGCACGGCGTGGCGGCCGGCGTCTGCCTCACCGGCGAGGAAGATGAATGACGGCTCGGCCGCATGACCCGTCCAGCACGGTGCCAGGCGGGCACCTGCTCCAGCGAACGAGCACAACGTCGTCCACCGGGGAGTTCGACATGATCAGCATCGTGCGGGACCTGGCGGCGGAGGCGCTCTTCGTCTCCGACCTCCAGCCGTCGCAGTGCCCCAGCCGCGAGGCGGTGGAGCGGGCGGTCACCGCGATGATCCTGCTGCACGGCAGCGAGGGCTGCGCGGCCGGCGTGGCGACCGAGTTCGGGGACCACCCGGAGACGGCCGTACGACGGATGACGTGGGTGCATCACGAACTCACCGGTGTCCTGGCGCCGCGCGCCGCGGTCGCCGCGCGCTGATATCTGAGCATTTCTCGCGAAAAGCACCCTAAAAGCAACCGAATTCGGCAGTCGCTGCACCTTTCGACGGCGAGGGTTCTCCTCATCAGCCGGTTCCACCGAACCGGTCGTATGAGCGAGGAGGACCACGTGACCACCACGACCGAACTCCCCGCCACCATCGGCTCGACGCACGACGCGCCGTCCGCGCGCGACATCGAGGACCTGATCCGCGAGAACATGCCGATGGTTGGCCATCTGGTCCGGGAGCTGCTCAACCGGGTACCGGGCCACGTCCACGCGGACGACCTGTCGTCGGCCGGCTTCGCCGCGCTGCTCGGTGCGGCCCGCTCGTTCGACGTCACCCGGGGCATCCCCTTCCACCGCTTCGCCGCGGTACGCATCCGGGGCGCCCTGCTGGACGAGCTCCGCGGCCAGGACTGGGCCAGCCGCTCGGTCCGGGCCCGCGCACGCCGCACCGCCGCGGCGCGCCAGGAGCTCACCGCGGCGCTCGGTCGTACGCCGACCGACGCGGAGGTGGCCGAAATGCTCGGCATCGGCCTCGCCGAGCTGGCCACCGTCGACGACGACGTGCAGAAGGCGGCCCTGCTGAGCCTGCAGGGGTTCCCGACCGGTGCCGCCGAGGAGATGGTGCCGGAGACCGCCGAAGGGCCGGAGGACCTGCTGCTCAAGCGGGAACGCCTGGGGTACCTGCACCAGGCGATCCAGGCGTTGCCGGAGCGGCTGCGCCTGGTGGTCACCGAGTCGTTCCTGCAGGAGCAGCCGCTGAGCGACGTGGCCGCCCGGCTCGGCGTGACCGAGTCGCGCATCTCCCAGCTGCGCACCGAGGCGCTGCAACTGCTGCGCGAGGGCCTGAACAGCTCGCTGGCCCCGGAGCTGCTGACCGTCAAGGCCGGCGGCCCGCGCAGCCGCAAGGGCTGCCTGCAGCGGCGCCGGTCGGAGTACTTCGCCCGGGTGGCTCAGCAGGGCAACCTGCACACCCGGTTGGCGTTGACCGACAGTCACGGCGTACCGATCGCGGTCGCCGCCTGAGGGAACGCGTCCGCCGGGGGCCGGCGCGGGTCCGTCGCGCCTCAGACGGGCGCGAGGACGGCGGCGGGGGAGGCGCAGAGCGGATCGAGGGCGGCGCGGACCCGGCGGATGTCCGCGCCCACGGCGGTGGCCAGCATGCCGGGGCCGGCCAGCGGCATGAGGGCGGCGTCCGCGGCCAGCGGGCCCGGCCTCGCGGTCGCCGGGAGAGGCAGCTCCGCCGGAGCCGCCGCCGCGGCGACCAAGGTGCCCACGGCGCGGCCGCCGCCCAGGACGGCGGCGCCCGACCAGCCCGGGGCATGCGGGCCGACCGACAGCTCGTGCCGGTACAGGGTCGTCCCCCCGTACCGGATCGTGATGTCGCTGCGGACCGCGCCGGACGCCTCGCCGTGACGGCCGCACACCAGCTCGTCACGCCAGAGCAGGACGCCGCCCGCGGCCACCTCGACCCGGGTCTCCGTCCGGTGATCGCAACCGGCCGCGGCGATCAGCGGCTCGGGCAGCCAGCGCACCGAGCCGCCGGCCGCGACCGTGGCCCGGACCAGCAGCCGGGACGCCGGCAGACCCGCGCGACCGGGCAGCGCGAGCTGCGCGGCCACGCTGCGCACCTCGAGCGCCGCGCCCGGGCCTACGTCGATCTCCAGCCGCAGGTCGTCGCCGCGCAGCGGCCCGGCCGCGCCGCCCACCAGGTGCACGGTCAGGCCCGCACCGGCCCGCGGCCCGGTGCGGCGCAACAGCAGCGGCGACTCGCCGCGCAGGACCGCGAGCCGGGTGCCGCCGCGGCCGTCGGCCTCGGCGACCAGGCGCGCGACCGCCCTCATCCGGCGGCGGGCAGGCGCGCGGCCACGAGCGCGCGGATCCAGTCCGCCACCGGTGTGGCCGCCCGATCCTCGACCAGCGACAGGAAAACCGTCGGCAGTTCGCCGCGGCGGGCCTTCGCGTCCCGGTCCATCACCGCCAGGTCCGCACCGACCAGCGGCGCCAGATCCGTCTTGTTGATCACCAGCAGGTCGGCGGTGGTCACCCCCGGGCCGCCCTTGCGCGGCACCTTGTCGCCACCGGCCACGTCCACCACGAAGATCTGCCGGTCGATCAGTCCCCGGCTGAAGGTCGCGGTGAGGTTGTCCCCGCCGCTCTCCACCAGCACCAGGTCCAGCGGGCCGAGCGTCTCCTCCAGGTCCTCGACCGCGTCCAGGTTGGCCGAGATGTCGTCGCGGATGGCGGTGTGCGGGCAGCAGCCGGTCTCGACCGCCCGGATCCGCTCGGCCGGCAGCACCCCGTTGCGCAGCAGGAAGTCGGCGTCCTCGGTGGTGTAGATGTCGTTGGTCACGACGGCCAGCCGCAACTCGTCGCCGAGTGCCTTGCAGAGTGCCGCGACCAGCGCGGTCTTGCCCGAGCCGACCGGGCCGCCGATGCCGATCCGCAGGGCCCGGAAGCCGCTCGCCAGCGGGGCGTGCGGGTCGGCGTCCGGGTCGGGGTGGGTGTGCGGGACGTCGTCGGGGCCGTGCGTGTGCGATTCAGGATGCAAAGAGACGCACCTCCCAGGTGGCGTGGAGCTCGGCGCCGATGTCGAGCAGGGGAGCGCCCGCGGCCGGCAGATCGTCGACCGGGTCGCCGGCCCGGGCCGCGGCGGCGGCCGCGATCCGGTCGCATGCGGGTGCCAGGCGCGCGAGCAGCGCGTGCACCGCGTAGGGGTCCAGCCCGAGCAGCCGGACGGCGGCGCTCGCCGGCCCGGTCACGGTCCCGTACGCCGCGGCGACCGCGGCCTCGGCGGGTACCAGGCCGGCCGCCGCGGCGACGGCGCCGAGCGCTACCGGTTGGTGCGGGCCACCTTGCGGTGCGGCGAAGCCGCCCGGGTAGCTCGGCGCGACCGGCCACATCGCCCGGCCGGCCCGCAGCAATGCGCGGCCCTGCGCCCGGGACGCCTTGCGCAGTGCGGGCGACGGCGTCCGGGCGTCCAGGCCCGCGTCCAGGTCGCGCCATTCCCCGGTACGCCGGCACGCGGCGGCCGCGAACGCCGCGGCCACCAAGCCGGCCGTGGCCAGCCTGCCCCGGAGGAACTCGGCGAGGTCGTCGACGTCGCGTACCCGGCCGGCCGCGACCTGCGCCTCGAGCCCGCCGGAGTGCGCGTGGCCGCCGGCCGGCAGCCGCCCGTCGGCCAGCACGAGGAGGGTGGCGAGGGACATGTCAGAAGAGGAAGTAGCGCTGGGCCATGGGCAGCTCGGTCACCGGGTCGGGCTCGACCACGTCGCCGTCGACGCGGACGACGAACGTGTCGGGCTCGACCTCGATCCGCGGCGTGGCGTCGTTGTGCGGCATGTCCGCCTTGCCCACCCGGCGGGTGTCGGCGACCGGCACCAATGACCGCTTGACCCCGATCCGGTCGCCGAGCAGCGCGTCGATCGCGGCGGGGGCGACGAAGGCCAGCGGGGGCTGGGGCGGCGCCGCGCCG
>Ga0081539_10003443_pt1 | contig 19440 bp, 19 predicted proteins | sample TabmetS4T2R2_FD_71023 | JGI IMG/M metagenome (GOLD analysis project Ga0081539, IMG submission 71023) | Tabebuia heterophylla rhizosphere microbial communities from the University of Puerto Rico - S4T2R2 | ecosystem: Host-associated > Plants > Roots > Rhizosphere ...
CTTCGCGGAGTCGATCGCAATCGCGCTCCTCGGTGCGGCCATCGGCGTCGCGCTCACCTTTCCTCTCGCGGCCGCGTTCGCCGAGGCGATGGGCAGTCTCTTCCCCGTATTCTTCGTGAGCGATGCGACGGTCGCGATGCAGTTCGCGGCCGCAGCGATCGTCGGCACGGTCGCGGCGCTGATCCCCGCGTGGCGCACGGCCCGCAGCCCGATCGTCGAAGGTCTGCGGATGATCGCGTGATGGCCATTCCCGTGTCGTACGTCGCGCGCAACCTGTTCGCGCGCAAGCTGACGACGATGCTCACGGCGGGCGGCATGGCGCTCGTGGTGTACGTGTTCGCGACCGTGCTCATGCTCGCCGCGGGCCTGCGCGAGACGCTGGTCGCGACGGGTCTCGACGACAATGTGGTGGTGATTCGACGCTCGGCGCAGACCGAGGTGCAAAGCGGGATCGATCGCTCCCAGGCCGGCATCGTCGAGACCCTGCCCGATGTCGCGACCGGAGAGAACGGACAGAAGCTCGTATCGAAGGAAACGGTCGTGCTCATCAATCTGCCAAAGCGCGACACCGGCAAGACCTCCAACGTGGTGATTCGCGGTGTCACACCCACCGGATTGCTGCTGCGCCCGCAGGTCAGGCTGGTGCAGGGACGCATGCCGCGTCCGGGCACCGCCGAGATCGTCACCGGGCGATCGATCGCGAACGGGTTCGTCGGCGCCGGCATCGGCGAGACGATGCGCTTCGCCTCCCGCGACTGGACCGTCGTCGGGATCTTCGATGCCGGCCGCACCGGCTTCGACTCGGAGATCTGGGGCGACGCCGAGCAGATGCTGCAGTCCTTCCGGCGCCTCGGCTATTCGTCCATGCTGTTCCGGCTCGCGGACAGCGACGCCTTCGAACGCGTGAAGGACGCCATCGAGAGCGACCCGCGCCTCACGCTGGAAGCCAAGCGCGAGCGCCAGTTCTACGCGGACCAGTCCGAGGCGCTCTCCAAGTTCATCCGCTATCTCGGGACCAGCATCTCGGTCATCTTCTCCATCGGCGCGATCATCGGCGCGATGATCACGATGTACGCGAGCGTGGCCTCGCGCACCGCGGAGATCGGCACATTGCGCGCGCTCGGGTTCTCGCGCAGTGCCATCCTGATGGCGTTTCTCGGTGAATCGCTGCTGCTCGGTGGCGTGGGCGGCGCGATCGGCCTGGGTGCGGCGGCGTTCATGCAGGCGATCACGATTTCGACGACCAACTTCCAGACCTTCGCGGAGCTCGCGTTCAGCTTCACCCTGACGCCGTCGATCGTCGCCGCGTCTCTCGCGTTCGCGCTGGCGATGGGATTCCTCGGTGGGTTTCTTCCCGCCGCGCGCGCGGCGCGCATGAAGATCGTGGACGCGCTGCGCGCCGCATGACCATGCAGCGAACGGCGGCCGACCCCCTCGCCATGAGGCCCGCAACCAGCGGCGGGGCTGCTGCCCTGTTCGCGACATCGACGATCATCTGGAGCTCGACCTGGCTCGCGATCACCTTCCAGCTGGGCAGCGTCCCACCCGAAGCCTCCGTCGCGTACCGGTTTGCCCTCGCGGCGCTCGTGCTGGGCGCGTGGTGCCTCGTCACGCGGCGTTCGCTGCGCTATCCGCCGCGCGTGCACGTGATGCTCGCAGCACAGGGCGCGCTCATGTTCGGCGTGAACTACGTCTGGGTCTACAAGGCCGAGCAGCACCTCACGTCGGGCCTTGTCGCGGTGCTCTTCTCCACCCTCGTGTTCATGAGTCTCGTCGGCACCCGCATCGCATTCGCGACGCCGATCACCGCACGTGCCGTGCTGGGAGCGACGCTCGGCGTGGGCGGGGTCGCGCTCCTCTTCGCACCGCAGCTCACCACGAGCGATGCGCGCGGCGATGTCGTGCTCGGCGTCGCGTTATCGCTGGGCGCCACCTTCCTCTGCACCTTGGGCAATCTCGTATCGATGAAGATGCAGCGCGAGCAGCTGCCGATCCTGCCGACCACCGCCTGGGGCATGGCGTATGGCGCGATCGTCGCGGCACTGCTGGCGACGGTCGCGGGCGTGCAGTGGGCGTTCGATTGGTCGGTGCGATACGTTGGATCCCTCGTGTATCTCGCGTGCTTCGGCAGCGTGATCGCATTCGGCGCGTATTTCATGCTGCTGAAGCGCGTCGGGGCCGGTCCGAGCTCGTATGTCGCGGTCGCGACGCCGGTGCTGGCGATGGTGCTCTCGAGCGCGCTCGAAGGGTATCGCTGGACCGCGGCAGGCGTGATCGGCATCGCGCTGGCGGTTGTTGGGAACGTGCTGGTGCTGCGCAGGGCGGCGTGATGTGGTGTCCGCTCGCTCGACCGGTGCGATCACTCACCTTGTCGAAACGCGAGGTGCACCTTCGCCATCAGTCTTCGCCGTCCTTCTTGATCACGTCCACGTTGTCGATGAGCCGCGTGCCGCCGAGCTGCGCCGCAGCCAGCACGATCAGCAGGTTCGGATGGTCGAAGCCCTCGGGATGCGGGATGCGCAGGCCGAGCCCGTGACGCACCGCGATGTAATCGACCTTCCAGCCATGCTGCGCGAGGTCGGCGCGACCCGCTGACTCGAGGTTCGCGTAATCGGTGCGGCCCCCGGCGATCTCGTCGGCGATTCCGCGCAGGGTGCGGTACAGCCGCGGGGCCTCGCGACGTTCCTCGCCAGTGAGATAGTTGTTGCGCGAGGAGAGCGCGAGACCATCTTCCGCGCGCACCGTTTCCGCGGGCACGATCCGGATCGGCAGGTTGAACTGCTGCACCATCCCGCGCACGATCTTGAGCTGCTGCCGGTCCTTCTTGCCGAACACCGCGACATCGGGCTGGACGAGATTGAAGAGCTTGAGCACCACCGTGCAGACACCGTCGAAGAAGCCCGGTCGAGATGCGCCTTCGAGCTCCTGTGCGATGGACGGCGGCTGCACGCGATACACCTGCGGCGTCGGATACATCTCCTGCTCGGTGGGTGCGAACAGGACGTCCACGCCGAGCTTCTCGAGCGCGCTCACATCGGCTTCGAACGTTCTCGGATAGCGGTCGAAATCCTCGTTCGGTCCGAACTGCAGGCGATTGACGAAGATGCTCGCCACAACGAGATCGCCATGCTGACGCGCGATGTTCATCAGCGCGAGATGTCCGGCGTGGAGATTGCCCATCGTCGGCACGAACGCGACGCGGTTGGTGTCGCCGGTGAGCGCGGAAAGCTCCGCGGCAGTCCTCACGATGTGCATGCGGTCACCTCGTCGCAGCGTTCTCGCATTGCCCGCGCGGCGGTCAGCTCGCGCCGAGATTGAAGAACTCCCGCCGGCTGCGCATCGACGCGATGCGCGCGAGCAGGAGGTCGACGTGATCGGGATTATCGACGAAATTGAGCCGCTGGCTGTTGACGATGAGGAGCGGCGCCTCCTCGTAGCCGTAGAAGAACCGGCTGTACGCGTCGGCGAGACGCGCGAGGTAATGCTCGGAGATGGAGCGCTCGTAGGCAACCCCGCGGCGGATCACCCGCTCGACCAGCACCTCGACCGGCGCCTGCAGGTAGATCACGAGATCGGGACTCGCGACCTGCGGCTTCAGGTGCGCGTACATCTTGTCGTACAGCTGGTATTCCGCGTCGGAGAGGTTCAGGCGTGCGAACAGCGGGTCCTTGTCGAACAGGAAGTCGGACAGGGTCACCTTGCGGAACATGTCGATCTGGCCGATCCCGCGGAGCTGATCCACACGCTGGAACAGGAAGTTGAGCTGCGTCGGCAGTGCGAAGCGCTCCATGTCCTCGTAGAACCGCGCGAGGAACGGGTTGTCCTCGGGACGCTCCAGCAGCACCTCTCCGCCGAGACGCGACGCAAGCTGGCGCGCGAGGCTGGTCTTGCCCGCTCCGATCGGTCCTTCCACGACGATGTAGCGGCACTTCTCGAGATCCATGATGCTACCGCGCGCTACGCGACACGCGTCACGCGCTGGTTACGTGAAAGCGGCAGGAACTTCTTCATGCGGCCGAGGCCCGGAAGCTGGAGATCCGGTGCGATCTCGAGCAGCGGTACGAGGACGAATGCACGACGATGCAGGCGCGGATGCGGTACCTGCAGCGATCCGCGGTCGCGCCGAAGCGCGCCGTATGTTAGCAAATCGAGGTCGAGGGAACGCGGCGCGTTGCGCGCGTGCCTGCGGCGTTTTCGTGCCCGCTCGATCGCCTGCAGGTGCTTCAGGAGCGCATCCGCCGGCAGCGTCGTCGCAAGCAGCACGACGGCGTTGAGATAGGCCGGCTGGCGCGACACGACGCCCTGCGGGGCCGTGCGATACAGCGAGGAGCGCGCAAGGATGCGTGTCTCCGGGACGCGCGCTAGCGCTGCAAGGGCCGCGGTGATCTGCCGTTGCGGATGCGCGAGATTGCTTCCGAGTCCCACGAACGCCTCCACGGCGTCCGTGCGGCTTGGTGGTCGCTCGCGATCAGCTGTCACGCGCCGGGTCTTCCGCGGCGGCCGGTGGCGATACGCTGTCGGCACCGGCCTTGGTGTTGCGGCCGCGCGATCGCGATCGACGCTTGCGCCGCGGCGCTTCATCCGGCCGCAGCATCGAGGCGCGCTCCGCGTCGCCGGCATTCGCGAAACGGTCCCACCAGCGCGCGAGATCCGCGAGCGGACCTTCGAGCTCGCCGCTCTGGCAACGCAGGTCGAGGAAGTCCCACGCTGCGCGATAGCGCGGATGCTCCAGCAGGCGATACGGCCGGTTGCCCCCACGCTGCTCGAAGCGAGGCTGAAGCGCCCAGATCTCCTTGATCGTCGCCTCGAACCGACGCGGAATGGCGAGCTGCTTCGCCTGGCGGTCGAGCACTTGATCCATCGCGTCGAACAGCGCCGGAATGGGGCGCTCGCCGTGCGCTTTCGATGCATTCCATGTCGCGAGCACCTGATGCCACAGGAGGGTCGCGAACATGAATCCGGGCGAGACCGGCTTGTCGGCGCGCACGCGCTCGTCGGTGTTCGCGAGCGCGAGCTCGATGAAGCGCTGGCCGAGCGGTTGCTCGAGAATCACGTCGAGCATCGGCAAGAGGCCGTGCGACAACCCGTGCGCGCGCAGGCTCCGCACCGTCTCGACGGCGTGTCCCGACAGCAGCAGCTTCTGCATCTCGTCGAAGAGGCGCGCGGCCGGCACGTTCTGCATGAGCGCGGCGAGGCTCGCGATGGGCGCTGCCGTCTTCGGATCGATCGTCACGCCGAGCTTCGCCGCGAGCCGCACGGCGCGCAGCATGCGCACCGGGTCTTCGCGAAAGCGCACGGTGGGTGTTCCGATGAGACGCAGGCGCCGCGCGCGGATGTCCGCGACGCCCCCGACGTAGTCCCACACTTCCTCGGTCTTCGGATCGAAGTACAGGGCGTTGATGGTGAAGTCGCGCCGCAGCGCGTCCTCGGCATGCGTGCCGTAGACATTGTCGTGCAGCAGCCGGCCGTGCTCGTCCGTCGCATCGCCGCCGGTTTGCGCCGCGCGGAACGTCGAGACTTCCACGGTCTCGCCGCCGATGTGCGCATGCACGAGACGAAAGCGCCGGCCGATCAGGAACGCGCGGCGGAACAGCGGCTTCACCTGCTCGGGATGCGCGTCGGTGGCGATGTCGAAGTCCTTCGGGGTGATGCCGAGCAAGAGATCGCGCACGGCGCCGCCGACCACGTACGCCTTGAAGCCGGCATCCTGCAATCGCGTGGTGACCTCGCGCGCCCCCGTCGAGAGCTGATCGCGACGAATGGGATGATCTGCGGGACCGTAGATGCGCGGACGCTTCGCGCGCCCTTCGCGGCCGGGCAGGAGCCGCGCGATCAGGCGTCGAATCATCGAGTGATCAATGAAGCGGAAGCTTGTGAGGTGGAGCCGGGGCGGGGGCAGAGCGGGGCATCGGGTGCGCGTCGATCATAGCACGCGACCTCGCGCGCTTGCGGACGCGGACCGAGCATCCTGGCGCACACGCGCGCGGAGCTCGCGTTCATCACACCATTCGCGGCGCCACTCGCCTGGAGCGAGGCCGCGAAGCGTCCACGGTCCGATCGCGTGCCGCACGAGACGCAGGGTAGGAAACCCCACGGCGGCGGTCATGCGGCGCACCTGACGATTGCGGCCTTCGGTGAGCGTGAGCTCGAGCCACGTCGTGGGAATGGCACGTCGGAAGCGGATAGGGGGATCGCGAGGCCAGAGCGGCGGCGCCGCATCGAGCATGCGAACGCCCGCGGCACGCGCGGGACCATCGGCGAGCGCGACGCCGCCGCGCAACTGATCGAGCGCGTCCGGCGTCGGTACGCCTTCCACCTGCACCCAGTAGCGCTTGGCGAGCTTCCACCGCGGGTGCGAGATCGCGGCCTGGAGCGCGCCGTCATCGGTGAGCACGACGAGACCTTCGCTGTCCGCATCCAGTCGTCCTGCCGCGTACACGTCCGGAACGGCGATGTAGTCGGCGAGCGTAGCGCGCTCGCCTGTGGTGCGCGAAAACTGACACAGCACGCCGTATGGCTTGTTGAACAGCACGACGCTGCTGCGGCGAAGTGGAGCGTCGTGCTGCGAGCGCCGCGCGCCTCCCGCGGAGAACCTCTTGCGGGGCATCACCGTGCGATAATCAGCGGTTGGTCCAATTGCACTTCCGCATGCCCATCCGGAAGTCGCGCGAGAAGCCCGTCCAGGAGATTTCATGCCCACCTACCAGCACGTCAAGGTTCCGGCCGGCGGTCAGAAGATCGCGGTCAAGCCGGATTTTAGCCTCGCGGTTCCGGACAATCCGATCATTCCGTACATCGAGGGCGACGGCACGGGCGTCGACATCACGCCGGTCATGATCCGCGTCGTCGACGCGGCGGTGGCGAAGGCGTACGGCGGCAAGCGGAAGATCCACTGGATGGAGATCTTCGCCGGCGAGAAATCCACGCGCATCTACGGGCCCGATGTGTGGCTCCCCGAAGAAACGCTCGCGGTGCTGCGCGAGTACGTGGTGTCGATCAAGGGGCCGCTGACCACGCCGGTGGGCGGCGGCATTCGTTCGCTCAATGTCGCGCTGCGCCAGGAGCTCGACCTCTACGTGTGCCTGCGGCCGGTGCGCTGGTTCCAGGGCGTGCCCTCGCCGGTCAAGGAGCCGCAGAAGGTCGACATGGTGATCTTTCGCGAGAACTCCGAGGACATCTACGCGGGCATCGAATGGGCCGCGAACTCGGCGCAGGCGAAGAAGCTCATCGACTTCCTCATGAACGAGATGGGCGTGAAGAAGATCCGCTTCCCGGAAACCTCCGGGATCGGCATCAAGCCGGTGTCGAGCGCGGGCACGGAGCGCCTCGTGCGCAAGGCGTTCCAGTATGCGATCGACAACGACCGCAAATCGGTGACGCTCGTGCACAAGGGCAACATCCAGAAGTTCACGGAGGGCGCGTTCCGCGACTGGGGCTATGCGCTCGCGCAGCGCGAGTTCGGCGCGCAGCCGATCGACGGCGGCCCCTGGTGCGCGTTCAAAAATCCGAAGTCGGGCCGCGAGATCGTGGTGAAGGATGTCATCACCGACGCGTTCCTGCAGCAGATCCTGCTGCGTCCTGCGGAGTACGACGTCATCGCCACCCTGAACCTGAACGGCGATTACATTTCCGACGCGCTTGCCGCGGAAGTCGGCGGCATCGGCATCGCGCCGGGCGCCAACATGTCGGACTCGGTCGCCATGTTCGAGGCGACGCACGGCACCGCGCCAAAATATGCCGGCAAGGATTACGTGAATCCCGGCTCGGAAATCCTCTCAGCCGAGATGATGCTCGTGCACATGGGGTGGCGCGAGGCCGCGCAGCTCATCATCTCGAGCCTCGAGCGGGCGATCGCCGACAAGGTTGTGACATACGATTTCGCGCGGCTGATGGACGGCGCCAAGCAGGTGTCGTGCTCGGGCTTCGGTCAGGCGATGATCGAGCGAATGTAACGCTTCGGTAACACAGGGCCCGCCGCTCATCGCGGCGGGCTTCGAAAGGAGTGGCCCGCTGCGATGCGGGCTTTCTTTTTGCTTGTTCGTCCCCATGTGCAATGCACGTCATGAACGGGGCTCGGATGGACGCGCGCGATGGACCGCGCACGCCGGCTGCCCGGCGCACGCAAGCGCTTGTCGAGGGATGCAACCGCCTGGGCGGTCAGACGGACTGGATGTTGGAGGCCTGCTTGCCCTTGGGGCCCTGGGTGACTTCGAAGCTCACCTTCTGTCCTTCCTTGAGGGTCTTGAAGCCCTGCATGTTGATGGCGGAAAAGTGTGCAAAGAGGTCCTCACCGCCGTCATCGGGCGTAATGAAGCCATAACCCTTAGCGTCGTTGAACCACTTGACCGTTCCGGTTGCCATAGTGCTGCATCCTTCGAGATTGAGTTGGGCGAATGTCTGGCTGGAAAGGCTACCAATGGCAGGCTAAGGGTCCGTAACGCAGGCGAACCGCCTCATCAGAGGCTTAGGAGCCAAACAGCGCATTTTGTACGCGTTCCGTCCGGCCCCCGTCAAGACGAGGGCCGGCGAATCGGCTTCCCCTTGAAAAATGTGTTGCAATCATCAAACATAGGGCTTGCAGCCCCCCGTTTCTCACCAGAAGTGGAAGATGGCGAATCAGCAGCAGGACGGCAGCATTCTCGAGGCCGAGAAAACCCGGCTCAAGCCGCCGCCGCTGTGGAAGGTCCTGCTGCTCAACGACGACTACACGCCGATGGACTTTGTGGTCGTCGTGCTGCAGACTGTTTTTGCCATGAGCCGGGAAAAGGCTACACAGGTCATGCTGCAGGTGCATCGGGAAGGGATGGGAGTTTGCGGCACTTACACGCGTGAGGTGGCGGCCGCGAAAGTCGACCAGGTGATCGACATCGCGCGCCGGCATCAGCACCCGCTACAGTGCACGATGGAGGAGACTTGAACGTCATGGCCGCAGTTGCCCGCGGCGGTCACGATGGCAGGAGCGGGCAATAGCAGGCATCACGAGGCACCTCAACATGATTGCGCAGGAACTGGAAGTTTCGCTTCACATGGCTTTTGTCGAGGCTCGACAGAAGCAGCACGAATTCATCACGGTCGAGCACCTGTTGCTCGCCATGCTCGACAACCCTTCGGCCGCCGAGGTGCTGAAGGCCTGCGGTGTCGATCTCGAGGAGCTCCGCGGCGTCCTGTCCGATTTCATCAACGAGCACACGCCCCGGCTGTCGGCGCACGCCGACTCCGACACGCAACCGACGCAGGGCTTCCAGCGGGTGATCCAGCGCGCGATCCTCCACGTCCAGTCGTCCGGCAAGAAGGAAGTCACCGGCGCGAACGTGCTCGTCGCGATCTTCGGTGAGAAGGAATCGCACGCGGTCTATTTCCTCAATCAACGCGGCGTGACGCGTCTCGACGTCGTCAATTACATCGCGCACGGCATCACCAAGAACCCGCAGCAGAAGCAGGAGAAGGGCGAGGCCAAGGAAGACAGCGAGTCGGGCGAGCAGGGTCAAGGCGCGCTGGACGCGTACACCATCAACCTCAACCAGATGGCGAAGCAGGGCAAGACGGACCCGCTCATCGGGCGCGAGCACGAGCTCGAGCGCGTCATCCAGGTGCTCTGCCGCCGGCGCAAGAACAATCCGCTGCTGGTCGGCGAAGCGGGTGTGGGCAAGACCGCCATCGCCGAAGGCCTCGCGCGCCGCATCAACGAATCCGAAGTGCCGGATCTGCTCAAGGACTACCAGGTCTACTCGCTCGACATGGGCGCGCTTCTCGCGGGCACGAAGTATCGCGGCGATTTCGAGCAGCGTTTGAAGGCCGTGCTGAAGCAGCTTGCGGAGAACCCGAAGTCGATCCTCTTCATCGACGAGATCCACACCATCATCGGCGCTGGGGCGGCGTCGGGCGGAACGCTCGATGCATCGAACCTCCTGAAGCCTGCGCTTTCCACCGGCGCGATGAAGTGCATCGGCGCGACGACGTACGCGGAATACCGGCAGATCTTCGAGAAGGATCACGCGCTGTCACGCCGTTTCCAGAAGATCGACGTGCCGGAGCCGTCGGTGGCGGAAACCGTGGAGATCCTGAAGGGCCTCAAGTCGCGTTTCGAGCAGCACCATGGCGTGAAATACGCCCCGGCGGCGCTCACCACGGCGGCGGAGCTCGCGGCGCGCTTCATCAACGACCGTCATCTGCCCGACAAGGCGATCGACGTGATCGACGAAGCCGGCGCCGCGCAGAAGATCCTTCCCAAGTCGAAGCAGAAGAAGGTGATCAACAAGACGGAGATCGAGGAGATCGTCGCGAAGATCGCGCGCATCCCGGCGAAGAACGTGTCGTCCGACGATCGCAACGCGCTGAAGACTCTCGACCGTGACCTGAAGAACGTCGTGTTCGGACAGGACAAGGCGATCGACGCGCTCGTCGCGGCGATTCGCATGGCGCGCTCCGGTCTCGGCAATCCGCGCAAGCCGATCGGCAACTTCCTGTTCTCGGGACCGACGGGCGTGGGCAAGACGGAGGTCGCGCGTCAGCTCGCGTACTGCCTCGGAGTGGAGCTGATCCGCTTCGACATGTCCGAGTACATGGAGCGCCACGCCGTGTCGCGCCTCATCGGCGCGCCGCCGGGATACATCGGCTTCGATCAGGGCGGGCAGCTCACGGAAGCGGTGACCAAGCATCCGTACAGCGTGCTGCTGATGGACGAGATCGAGAAAGCGCACCCGGACATCTTCAACATCCTGCTGCAGGTGATGGACCACGGCACGCTCACCGACAACAACGGACGCAAGGCGGACTTCCGCAACGTGACCATCATCATGACCACCAACGCGGGCGCGGAAACGCTCGCGAAGAGCGTGATCGGCTTCACGTCGGAGAAGCAGGTGGGCGACGAGATGGCCGAGATCAAGCGCATGTTCACGCCGGAGTTCCGCAACCGGCTGGATGCGACGATCTCCTTCGCGGCGCTCAACCACGAGATCATCCTCAAGGTCGTCGACAAGTTCCTGCTCGAGCTCGAGGGACAGTTGCACGAGAAGAAGGTGGAGGCTTCGTTCACGCCTGCGATCAAGGAATTCCTGGCGCGCAAGGGCTTCGATCCGCAGATGGGCGCGCGGCCGATGGCGCGCCTCATCCAGGACACGATCCGCAAGGCGCTCGCCGACGAGCTCCTCTTCGGTCGACTGATCAATGGCGGTCACGTGACGATCGACATGGACGAGGACGACAAGGTCCGGCTCGTGTTCGACGAGGCGAAGGCCGACCAGGAACCGGAAGCGGTCGCCTGACCAAGCAGCGAGGCACTACGGCAACGGCGCAGCGATGCGCCGTTTGCTTTTGATGGACCTCGTTCGTGCAGCTATTTCGCGGGCGTGTCCGGACGGCTCGATCCTAGCGCGCGCATCGCTGCGGCCGTGCGCGTCTCCACGCCGAGCTTCGCGTAGATGCGCTCGAGATGCTTCGCGATCGTGCGCGGCATCGCACCGAGAATGTCTCCGATCTGCGCGTTCGTCTTGCCGGCCGCCACCCACCCCAGCACCTCGCGCTCGCGTGGCGTGAGCGTCGCCAGCATCGCTACGTTCGGCGTCGCCTGCCCGTTGGTGCGATCTTCGGCGAGCGCACGCTGCGCGTTTGCAAGCGCGTGCGCCTGGCCGTAGAGGGTCGCCAGGTGCGGGCGGACGAGCTCGAGCAGCTCGCGTTCGCGGTCCGTGAAGTCGCGACCGGTGCGATTGAACACGAACGACACGAGCAGGCGCCGATCGACGTGCAATGGAAGCGCCAGCGCATGGTCCAGTCCGACCCTGCGGTAGTACTCGGCATAGAGCGGCGTCGCGCGAAACGCGTCGGCGCGCAGCGAGTCGCTGATGCGATGCACGCCGCCATCGGGCGTGCTCGAGTGATAGCGGACGAGCGGATGCTCGAAGAAATGCCGGTCGAACGCCGCGAGCGCATCGCGATCGATCGCGTGCGGCGGATCGCTCACCACGCGTCTGCGTCCGGTGACGAGGTCGCACAGCGACAATGTGGTGATCTCGGAGGCGACCAATCGGGGCAGCCATTGCACGCCGCGCGCGCCGAATTCCATCGGCGAGGGGCAGCCGTCACCGATGGCCCGCAGGCACTCCAGCGCGAGCGCGAGCTCGCGTGCGCTGTGCAACTGACGTGATCCGGCCATGGCTGTCACCGCGTGACTGCGCTGCGCAATCACCCGAGCATGTCGGCCCAGATGCTGCGCGCCCACGCGCGACCGTAGCGTCCCTCCTCGGCGTTCATCGCGGGCGACAGTCCCCCGGCTTCGGCAACGGGCATCATGGTCTTCCTTTCCGCGTCGTAGCGATGCACCGAGGCGACGTGCACGGCATCGCGGTCGGTGATGAAGCTGTAGCACGTGTTGTTCATCACCGGCGAGGCATCCACGGGCTCGCCGCCGAGCAGCGCGAGCACGGCGGCGGCACACACCTTCGCCTGGCTGTTCGCCATGTGTCCCGACTTCGGCATGTTGGGCGCGATCTGGACCGCATCGCCGAGCACGTGCACGTTCTTCACCCTGACCGATTCCATCGTCAGAAAGTCGACTTCGCACCAGCGATCGTTCGCGGTGATCACCCCGGCGTTGCGCGCGATCGCGCCCGCGCTCTGCGGCGGAATCACGTTGAGCACGTCGGCTTGCACAGGGTCATCGAGCTCGAACTTGGCGGTGCGCGTCGCGACCTCGACCTCGGTGAGGACCTGGTTGGCGCGGTACTCGATGATGCCTTTGTATTCCTCGTCGAACGCGCGCCGGAAGAGCGCCGGCTTCGACGTGATCTCCGGGTTGGCATCGAGGATCAGGATCTTCGATTTCGGCTTGGCACGCTTGAAGTACCACGCCACCTGACACGCGCGCTCGTACGGCCCGGGTGGACAGCGGAATGGCGCCACCGGAATGCAGATCGCGAACACACCGCCATCGCGCATCGATTCGAGCTGCCTGCGCAGAAGCAGCGTCTGCGCGCCCGCCTTCCATGCGTGCGGGATGGTTTCGCGCGCCGTATCGTTGTCCAGCGACGGGAGTTGCGACCACAGGAAATCGACGCCGGGGGAAAGGACGACGCGGTCGTAGGCGATCGCCTCGCCTGACCCGAGGCGCACCTGGCGCCGTTCGCTGTCGATCGCGGTGGCGGTGTCGCGCACGACGTGCACGCCGTGTGGCACGGCGAGGGCGTCGTAACGCACCGTGATGTCATCCAACGACATCGAGCCGCCGAGCACTAGGTTGGACAGCGGACACGACACGAACGCCGGCTCGGACTCGACGAGGATCACCTCGAGCGCGCCGCCGCTCCATGCGCGCAGATATTTCGCCGCGGTCGCGCCGCCATAGCCGCCCCCAACCACGACGACGCGCGCTCGGGCCAGGCTGCGGGCTGCACGCGCCACGAGCGGTGCTGCCATCGCTGCGCACGCGACGGCGCAGCTTGCGCGCAGGAACGCGCGTCGCGACGGGCTACCGCGAGCGGGCGCTGTACCAGCGTGCAATGACGTCGATCTGCTCATCGGTGTAGCCCCTGGCAAGCTGCGGCATGACGGTACCTGCGCGCTTGCCGGCCCGGAAGTCGCGCATCGCCTGGGCGATGGACGGCTGGGGCATCGCATCGAGCGATGGAATCGACGAATCGCTCGTGCTGGAATGACAGCTCGCGCACGTCGCCGCGAGGCTGCGCGCGTGGGCGGCCGACGCCGGCCGATCCGCCCCCTGCGCATGCAGGGCGACGCAACACGCCGCGAGCGCGAGCATTCGTTGCGGCATTCGAGTCCTCATCCGGTAGTCGCAGTGTAGCGACGAACCTTGCAAGGCGCTGGTGTTCGCGTTGAGCGGAGCGCAGCGACGCGCCGACGGGCCCAAACGAGTTTCCAGATTTGAATTAATTTCACGGTGCACCGATGAGGATTACTGTGGCTCAAAAGGCTCAGTCGATCAAGTATTTGCCGCGGCGGTCCGCCTCGCCGGGTGAATTGTCCTGCGCAACGCAGCATGATTCGAAGTCACAGTCGCCTGCACAGTTTCCACGATGTGGAACAATTTTTTAACACAATGAATTTGCGGCCGAATTTCAGCGCTGCATTGCGGGAAATCGCTTGTGGCGCGGTCCGCGTTTTGCTAGCTTGACGGCATCACGGGCGCCGTCGCGTGAAACCGCGCCGGCGCAGCAGGGCCGGGTACCGCAAACCCATCCGTGCCCGCCAGACCTCGCGAGCGATCCTCGGAGGTCCGTGCAGCGACTGCCGAGGGATTTGTTCCACCGTGCAGTCGCCAGCCGCCGCGTTGCATCGCGCTCGATGCGACGAGGTGGCGACCAGGGTCGCGTCGCCGCCGGCGATGCGGCGAACGGCCACGCTCGATGGAGATTTGCGATGAACTACGACCTTGAAGCAGCAAGACTCAAAAAGGACTGGGCGGAGAACCCGCGCTGGAAAGGCGTCCAGCGCGGGTACAGCGCGGAGGACGTCGTCCGACTGCGCGGATCGTTGCACATCGAACACACGCTCGCGCGCCGCGGCGCCGAGAAGCTGTGGAAGATGCTCACCGAAGAACCCTTCGTGAACACGCTCGGCGCGATGACCGGCAATCAGGCGTTGCAGCAGGTGAAGGCGGGACTCAAGGCGATCTATCTCTCCGGCTGGCAGGTTGCGGCGGATGCGAACGTCGCGGGCGAGATGTACCCGGATCAGTCGTTGTATCCGGTGAACTCGGTGCCCGCGGTCGTGCGTCGCATCAACAACACGTTCATTCGTGCCGATCAGATCCAGCACATGGAGGGCAAGGGCGAGATCGATTATTTCGCGCCGATCGTCGCCGACGCGGAAGCGGGCTTCGGCGGCGTGCTCAACGCCTTCGAGCTCATGAAGGGCATGATCGAAGCCGGCGCCGCCGGCGTGCATTTCGAGGACCAGCTCGCGAGCGTCAAGAAATGCGGCCACATGGGCGGCAAGGTGCTCGTGCCCACGCGCGAGGCCGTCGAGAAACTGGTCGCGGCGCGACTGGCCGCGGACTGCATGGGTGTGCCGACCGTGCTGCTCGCGCGCACCGATGCCGAAGCGGCGGATCTCGTCACCTCCGATGTCGACGAGCGTGATCGCGAGTTCTGCACGGGCGAGCGCACGATGGAAGGCTTCTACCGCACGCGCAAGGGTCTGGATCAGGCCATCTCGCGCGGGCTGGCCTACGCGCCTTATGCCGATCTCATCTGGTGCGAAACCGGCAAGCCGGACCTCGAATTCGCCAGGGCTTTCGCGGAGGCGATCCAGGCGCAGTTCCCGGGCAAGATGCTCGCGTACAACTGCTCGCCGTCGTTCAACTGGAAGAAGAACCTGGACGATGCGACCATCGCGCGCTTCCAGCGCGAGCTCGGGGCGATGGGATACAAGTTCCAGTTCATCACTCTGGCCGGGTTCCACAGTCTCAACTACTCGATGTTCAATCTCGCGTACGGGTATGCGCGCGACAACATGAAGGCGTTCGTGGAATTGCAGGAGGCCGAATTCGCCGCGGCCGAGAAGGGCTTCACCGCGGTGAAGCATCAGCGCGAAGTGGGCACCGGCTATTTCGACGCGGTCACCCAGACCATCCAGGGCGGGGAATCGTCGACCACCGCGCTCAAGGGCTCGACCGAGGACGAGCAGTTCTTCGACAGCCGCAAGGCCAAGGCCGGACTCGCCGTCGCGAACGGCTAGAAGCGCAACCTTCGTTGGATCATGCCGCGCCCGCGAGGCGCGGCTTTTTTTTACACTGACGCAATGACGCAGACATCCTCGGGTACAGGTGCATCGCGGCGCCTGTTCTTCGCGTTGTGGCCCGGCGAGGCCGCGTCGCAGGCCCTGGCCCGTCTCGCGACGCGCATTGCCCTGGATGCGCGCGGCAGAGCCACGGCCGCGGAGCGTCTGCATCTCACGATGGCGTTCGTCGGACCCGTGCCGGATTCCGCTGTCGACACGCTGGTGGCGATCGGCGCAGCCATCGCTGGGCACGTACGAGCCTTCACCCTCACCCTCGATCGCGTCGGTTCGTTTCGCGATGCCGGGATCGCGTGGATCGGCACGCGCACGCCGCCGGTCGAGCTGCTCGAGCTCGCGAGCGAGCTCAAGCTTGCGCTGGGATCGGCAGGGTTCCGCGTCGACGACCGCGATTTCAAGGCGCATCTAACGCTCGCGCGGCGATGCGAGCGTCGTGCGACGCTGCAGGACACGCCCGCGGTGTCGTGGCGGGTCGAGGCCATGAGTCTCATGGCATCGCTGCTCGCGCCGCGCGGGCCGCAATACACCGAGATCGCGCGCTGTCCGCTGGCCTCGTCCTGAATCCGACGTGTTCAGTCGCTGGTGATCTGCGGCGGTGGCACTCTCGGTGCCGATGGCGCGAGCTGCACGGCGAGAATGCCTGCGAGCACGATGAGCGCGATGCCGATCCAGGCGACGAGCGGCAGGACATCTCCGAGCACCACGATGCCGATCAGACTCGAGAACACGATGCTGCTGTAGGACAGCGCCGCGGAGACCAGGGTCTTGCCCTTGCCGTACGCGCGGGTCATCGCGAGCTGACCGAGCGCGCCGAAGATGCCGACGCCGGCGAGGAATTGCACGTTGTGCAGCGTGAGCGGCGTCCACTTTTGCGGTGCCATCCACACGAGCGCCGCAAGCGAGCTGATCACCCCGAAGTACAGCACGACGCGTCCCTCGGGCTCCTCGGCCTGCACCAGCTCACGGACGTTCCAGTACGCGACTGCCGACAGCGCGCCCGAAGCGAGTCCCATGGCGCCGCCCCATAGCTCCTGCGCATGAAAGCTTGGCCGCAGGAGGATGAGGACGCCGAGGAAGCCGAGCAGCACCGTGGTGGTCAGGCGGCGGCCCGGGCGCTCGCGCGCCATCCATGCAATGAGCGCGGCGAGAAAGATGGGCGAGGTGTAATTGAGCGTGATCGCCGTCGCGACGGGCAGCACCGACAGCGCATAGAAGAACATGAACAGCGAGACGAACCCGGAGACGCTGCGATGCACGTGGGTTCCGAAGCGCCGCGTGCGCAGCGGCTGCCCTGCGCGTGCGAGCACCGCCCACCCGACGAGCATCATCGCAATCGAGCGGTAGAGCACGAGCTCGCCGACCTTGAACTCCGGTGCGCCGAGCTTCACGAACACGCCCATGATCGCGAAGCACGCGCTCGCGGCGAGCATCCACAGCGATTGCATCAGGCGCGTGCGTCGTTCACGACGGCTGCGAACGGAAACGGCGGCAGGATCGGCTGCCGCCGCGACCGACCGAGGCGCTCGTCAACGCGCCGGCACGAACGAGGAGAGCTCGCGCCGCAGGAACTCGTGGAAGTGCTGCATGCCGTCTTCCATCGGCGACTGATAGGGCCCTTCCTCGCTGATGCCGCGCGCGTAGAGCGTCCTGCGCCCGGCATCCATGCGCACCGCGATCTCGTCGTCCTCGACCGCGGTCTCGAAATACGCCGCCTGCTCCGCTTCGACGAACTCGCGCTCGAACAGCGCGATCTCCTCGGGATAGTAGAACTCGATGACGTTGGTGGTCCTGTCCACGCCGCGCGGAATCAGGGTGCTTACGATGAGCACGTGCGCATACCACTCGACCATGACGTTCGGGTAGTAGGTGAGCCAGATCGCCCCATATTTCGGCACCTCCCCGCGGTAGAAGTCGAGCACGGCCTTGTGCCAGCGCTCGTACGTCTTGGTTCCCGACTTGCGCAGCGCATTGTTGACGCCGACCGTTTGCACCGAATACCAGTCTCCGAACTGCCAGCGCAGGTCGTCACAGGTGACGAATTGCCCAAGCCCGGGATGGAACGGCTGCACGTGATAATCCTCGAGATACACCTCGAGGAACGTCTTCCAGTTGTAGTCGCATTCCTTGATCTCGACGCGATCGAGCACGTAGTCGCTGAAATCGAGATCGCGCGCCACGCCGAGACTGGCGAGGTCCTTGTGCACGTCGCGCGCACCGTCGAACAGGAGACCGTTCCAGCGCTGCAGGCGGGAGCGTCCGAGGTTGAGGCACGGCTTGTCCGGGAAATGCGGTGCACCCAGGAGCTCGCCCTCGAGATCGTAGGTCCAGCGGTGGATGGGGCAGACGATGTTCCGGGCGTTGCCCTTGCCCTCGAGCATGATCGCCTGACGATGCCGACACACGTTGGACAGAAGCTCGACGCCGTGCGCGTTTCGCACCAGCGCCTGGGCGTTGTCGCGCCACGCGAGCGCGTAGTAGTCGCCGGGATTGGGCACCATCAGCTCGTGCCCGACGTAGCCGGGACCGCGCGCGAACAGCAGGCGCCGCTCGGCTTCGAGTACTGCGGGGTCGCAATAGGAGGATGCGGGGAGCTGCGACGTCGCCGGTCGAAGGCGAGTCGCCGTCGCGAGATCCGACATGAGCCTTATCCTTTCGTCAGTGCAAGGTTCACCAACCCAACCCAACAACCCGGGACGAATTTCGGCGGTTCGAAGATCTGCCTGAACCGTTGCCGCCCGGACCGCTTTGCTAAGTCGGCCGCACGAAAGAATCGAAGGCCGCGTCGCCAAAACGTGCTAGTATACAGGAACTTGCGTGGCATGGTCAATCGAGCTCGACTTGGTTGACGCAAGTGCGCGCGCCGTTCGCCGCCTGCCGCCCCGGTTCATGACCCCCGACCTGCCAGAAAGCTTCGAAGCCGCGCTTGCCGAGCTCGAGGCCATCGTCGCGCGCATGGAAGGCGGCCAGCTTCCGCTCAAGGACTCGCTCGCGGCCTATCAGCGCGGCGCGCAGCTCCTGCAGTTCTGCCAGAACGCGCTCAAGGATGCGCAGCAGCAGGTGCAGGTGCTCGAGAAAGGCGTTCTCAAGTGCTTCGAGCCGGACGCCGGAAACACCGATGAGCCCTGACCTGCCGTTCGAGGCATGGGTGACCGAACGTCAGCAGCGCATCGAGCACGCGCTCGAGCTCGCGCTGCCGGCATCGAGCGAATCCCCCGAGACGCTGCACGAGGCAATGCGATACGCGGTGCTTGGCGGAGGCAAGCGCGTACGTCCGTTGCTCGCGTACGCGGCCGGCGAGCTTGCGGGGGCCGATCCTGCGCGCGTCGATCCCGCCGCGGTCGCGGTCGAGCTCATCCACGCCTACTCGCTCGTGCACGATGATCTGCCGTGCATGGACGATGACCGGTTGCGACGAGGCAAGCCCACGTGTCACGTGCAGTTCGGCGAAGCGACGGCGCTCCTCGCCGGAGATGCCCTGCAATCGCTCGCATTCTCGGTGCTGGGGCACTCCGCTGCCGCAAGCGTCGGCGACGCCTGCGCGACGCTTGCAGATATGTCGGGGGCGCCGGGCATGGCAGGCGGTCAGGCGCTCGACCTCGCGGCGGTCGGCGCGACGTTGACTCTCGGCGAGCTCGAGCGCATGCACCGCATGAAGACGGGTGCGCTCATTCGCGCGTCGGTGCGCCT
>Ga0081539_10003444_pt1 | contig 19435 bp, 14 predicted proteins | sample TabmetS4T2R2_FD_71023 | JGI IMG/M metagenome (GOLD analysis project Ga0081539, IMG submission 71023) | Tabebuia heterophylla rhizosphere microbial communities from the University of Puerto Rico - S4T2R2 | ecosystem: Host-associated > Plants > Roots > Rhizosphere ...
CGAGCTTCATCTCCCGGGCGCCGATCTTCTTACCCAGGTACTCCGGGGAACGGCCGACCATCAGCCCGGCCACGAAGACCGTGATCACCGCGAGGATGAGCAGGCCGTACAGGCCTGACCAGACGCCACCCGGGGCGACCTCGCCGAGCATCATGTTGACGATCGGCATCATGCCGCCGAGCGCCGTGTACGAGTCGTGGAAGGAGTCGACCGAACCCGTCGACGTCAGTGTGGTCGCGGTGGCGTAGGTGGCCGAGTCGGGAATGCCGAACCGCACCTCCTTGCCCTCCATCGCGGCACCCACGGCTTGTGGGACGGTGCCCGCGCCGTGCACCTCGAAGCCCACGGTCAACGCCAGGCTCGCGATGGCCAGGATCGCCATCACCGCGACGATCGCGTACCCCTGCCGTTTCTGCCCGACCATCCGGCCGAACACCCGCGGCAGGCTGAACGGGATTACCAGCAGCAGAAAGATCTCCAGCCAGTTCGTCCACGCCGTAGGGTTCTCGAACGGGTGCGACGCGTTGGCGTTGTAGAAGCCGCCGCCGTTGGTGCCGAGTTCCTTGATAGCCTCCTGGCTGGCCACCGGCCCGCCGGTGACGTGCTGCGTCGCGCCGGACAGCGTGGTGACGTCAGTACCGCCGGAGAGGTTCTGCACCATACCGGCGACCATGAACACGATGGTCACGACCACGCAGATCGGCACCAGTACGCGCAGCGTGATCCGTACCAGATCGACCCAGAAGTTGCCCAGGCCGGAGCCGCCGCCGCGCGCGGCGAAGCCACGGACCAGGGCGACCGCGACCGCGATGCCGACGCTTGCGGACACGAAGTTCTGCACCGCCAGCCCGGCCATCTGTACGAGATGGCCCATCGTGGACTCGCCCGAGTACGCCTGCCAGTTCGTGTTGGTCACGAAGCTGACCGCGGTGTTCCACGCGATGTGCGAGGTCACGCTGGGGAAGCCGAGGGACAGCCAGAGGAAGTGCTGGACGCGCAGGAACAGGTAGAGGAACAGGATCGACACCGCGGAGAACGCGAGCACGGACCGGGCGTACACGCCCCACGGTTGCTCGGCGGCCGGGTCGACGCCGACCAGGCGATAGAGGACCCGTTCCGCGCGCAGGTGCCGGGTACCGCTCACGACCCGGTACATGTAGTCGCCGAATGGCTTGTGCACGACGGCGAGCGCCGCGATGAGCGTGAGAATGAAGAGCAGCCCGGCCATCAGAACTTCTCCGGGAACAGCAGGGCCGCGACGAGGAAGCCGGCCAGCAGGATCGAAATCACCAGACCGACGAGGTTGACAGCGCTCACCAGCGTTCGACCGCCCGTACCAGCACGGTCAGCGCCGCGAACAGCGCCACCGTGAGTACGACGAACAGGACATCAGCCACGATTTCTCCTTGCCGAGGATGGGTGTCTTCGGCAACGAGCACAGCGCGGTCGCGGGCGTGCGGACAGGGGGCTTGACGGGACCTCTACGCGGCACCGTCCGTTCTTGACGCCTTCTTGATGCGACGAGCCGCCGGCCCGGTATCGCGCCGGGTCCGGCGGCTCGCTCGGCCTTTCGTCAGGCGACCATCGGCGGCGGCGGCGCCGCGCCGGTCATGATGGCCACCGCTTCGGACATGGAGTGGGACTGGGGTGTGATGACGGTGGCCCGCCGGCCCAGCCGCTGGATGTGGATCCGGTCGGCCACTTCGAACACGTGCGGCATGTTGTGGCTGATCAGGATCACCGGCAGGCCGCGATCGCGCACGTCCCGGATGAGCTGCAGCACCCGGTTGCCCTCCTTGACGCCGAGCGCCGCGGTGGGCTCGTCGAGGATGACGACCTTGCTGCCGAACGCGGCCGAACGTGCCACGGCCACCGCCTGCCGCTGACCACCGGACAGCGACTCGACCGCCTGACCGATGTTCTGCAGCGTGCCGATGCCCAGCTCGGTCATGTGCCGGCGCGCCTCGGACCGCATGTGCCCGCGGTCGAGCATCCGGAACACCGAGCCGAGTACGCCGGGCTTGCGCTCCTCCCGGCCGAGGAACAGGTTGTCGGCGATGTCGAGACCGGGTGACACGGCGAGCGTCTGGTACACGGTCTCGATGCCCGCCGTGCGAGCGTCCATCGGGTTGCGGAAATGCACCGGGTTGCCGTCCATGAAGATCTCGCCGCTGTCCGGGATCAGCGCCCCGGACAGCGCCTTGATCAGGCTGGACTTGCCGGCGCCGTTGTCGCCGATCACCGCGAGGATCTCGCCCGGGTACAGCTCGAGGTCGCCGCTCTCGATCGCGGTGACTCGCCCGTACCGTTTGGTCAGGCCCTTTGCTTGCAGGACCGGGGTCATCGTGGCTGTCGCGGTCATCAGGTCTTGACCTTCCTGATCCACTGGTCCAGGGAAACGGCGACCAGCACCAGCAGGCCGACGGCGAAGCCCTGCCAGACCACCTCGACGCCGCCGAGCTGCAGGCCGTTACGGAACACGCCGACGATGAGCGCGCCGATCAGCGTGCCGAGCACGCCGCCGCGACCACCGAACAGGCTTGTGCCGCCCAGCACGACAGCGGTGATGGAGTCGAGGTTGTAGTCCACGCCGACGTTCGGGCTGGCCGAGGCGAGGCGGCCGATGAGGATCCAGCCGCCGATCGCGTACAGCAGTCCGGCGATGGTGTAGACCGAGAACAACACCCGGTTGGTACGGATACCGGCCAGCCGGGCGGCCTCGATGTCATCACCGGTCGCGTACACGTGCTTACCCCACGATGTGGAGCGCAGCGCGTAGAAGAAGTACGCGAACAGCAGCAGCATGATGATCGAGCCGTACGTGAGCCGGAACCCGCCGATCGGGATCGTGGTACCCGTCCAGGTCATCAGGTCGGGCATGTCCGAGCCGCGGACCGTCTCGCTGTTGGACACCACCGCGTTCAGCGAGAAGAAGATGGTCAGCGTACCCAGCGTGACGATGAACGGCGGCAGCTTGATCCGCGTCACCAGGAATCCGTTGACGGCACCCATCGCCGTGCCACACAGCAGGCCGAGGATCAGGGCGAGGAAGCCGGGCATGCCGGCCTTGGTGGCGAAGTTCGCCATCAGGATCGAGGAGAACACCGCGATGGCGCCGACCGACAGGTCGATGCCGGCGGTCAGGATGATCAAGGTCTGCCCCAGCGCCAGCGTGGCGATGACCGTCACCTGCGCGAGCACCAGGGAAAGGTTCGGTGCCGAGAAGAACCGGGGATTGACGATCGAGAACGCGATGATCGCGACCACCAGTACGGCCAGCGGACCGAGCACCGGGTTGGCGTGCAGGACGTGCTGGAGACGCAGGCCGAACGAGTCGTGGTGGCGTACCTCGAACTCGGGCTCGCGCGTCGTGGTTTCGGTAGCCATCATCACCCCCAACAGTTCTGCTTGCCCCACGTGGAGTCCTTGGCATCCACGCCGGTCTGCGGTGTGTCGGTGATCAGGGTCGTGCCGGTGTCCATGAAGTCCTTACCGGCCGTCGCCTGCGGCTTCGAGCCGTCCTTCGCGAACTTGGCGAGCGCCTCGATGCCCAGCGAGGCCATCTTGAGCGGGAACTGCATCGAGGTGGCGCCGATGACGCCGTTCTTGACGTTGTCGACCCCCGGGCACCCGCCGTCGATGGAGACGATGGTGACGGCCTTGTCCTTGCCGGCCGACTTCAGGGCCTGGTACGCACCGGCCGCCGCGGGCTCGTTGATCGTGTAGACCAGGTTGATCGACGGGTCCTTCTGGAGCAGGTTCTCCATCGCCGTACGGCCGCCGTCCTCGTTACCGTTCGTGACGTCGTGCCCGGCGATACGAGGGTCGTTCTCGTCGCCGATCTTGTTGGGGTCGCCGAACTGGATGCCGAATCCGTCCATGAAGCCCTGGTCCCGCTTGACGTCGACGGAGACCTGGTTGGCGTTCAGGTCCAGGAACGCGATCTTCGCGGTCTTGCCCTCCTTGTCGAACTTCGCCTTGGCCCACTGTCCGATCAGCTTGCCGGCCTCGTAGTTGTCCGTCGCGAACGTCGCGTCGACGGCGTTCGGCGGGTCGGTCGGGGTGTCGAGCGCGATGACCAGCATGCCCTGCTGCTTCGCCTTGTCGATCGACGGCACGATCGCCTTGGAGTCGCTCGGAGTGATGAGGAATCCCTTGGCACCGGCCGAGATCAGGTTCTCGATGGCCTGCACCTGAGATTCGTTGTCGCCGTCCTGCTTGCCGGCGAACGTTTGCAGATCGACGCCCTGCTGCTTGGCGGCCGCCTGGGCGCCTTGCTTCATCTTGACGAAGAACGGGTTCGTGTCCGTCTTGGTGATCAGCCCTACCACGGTGCCGCCACCACCGCCGCCGGAGCCGGAGTCGCCGCCACCACAGCCGGCCGTGCCGAAGGCCAGGACAGCGACGCAACCCGCGGCGATCAGCCTCCCTCTCCTGGACACAGCAAGATCGCGCATGCCTCCTCCAAATCGATTTAGCCAAATCGAGAGACAACGTTGTCTTGCAGTAGACGACTCCGACCATCGGCTGTCAACAATGAGTTTCCGACGTGTTATGTATGCAGTGATGCCCTCGGAGGGACCATGTCGGCCGGATCGGGGCCACCGACGATGCGGGACGTCGCCCGCAGCGCCGGGGTGAGCCTCAAGACGGTGTCACGGGTGGTCAACGGCGAGACTACCGTCGCGCCGGACCTGGCCGCCCGGGTACGCGCGGCCGTCGAAACCCTCAATTACCGGCCGCATATCGGCGCGAGCCTGCTACGCCGCAACGACCGGCGCACCCAGACCATCGGGGTGCTGCTCACCGACGTGTCCCAGCCGTTCTCCGCGGCGGTGCACCGGGCGGTAGAGGACGAGGCGAGGGTGCGTGGGGTGCACGTACTGACCGGCAGCCTGGACGACGACCCCGGCCGGGAGCGTGACATGACCCGGGCGTTCGCGATGCGGCAGGCCGACGGGCTGGTGCTTGCCCCGGCCGGCCCCGACCAGCGCCACCTCACCGGACTCGGCAGGCTGCCGATCGTGTTCGTGGACCGGCCGGCCCAGGGATACGCCGGAGACCGAGTGGTGGCCGCCAACGTCGAGGGCGCCGCGTCGGCCGTCCGGCATCTGATCGGTCACGGCCACCGGCGGATCGCGTATCTCGGCGACCGGTCGGCCGGGTGGACCGCAGAGGGTCGCGTCCGCGGCTACCGGCAGGCGATGACCGAGGCCGGCTTGGAGCCGTCGTTCCTGCCCGGTCCACCCTTCGGGCTCTCCGACCCGCCCGCGCCGCGTGCCGATCCATCCGCTCCTCTTGCCGATCCATTCGCTCCCCTCGCTGATCTCTCAGCTCCGTTCGCCGATTTGCCCGCTCCCCTCGCTGATCTGTCCGCTTCCCTCGCTGATCTGTCCGCTCCCCTCGCTGATCTGTCCGCTTTGCTCACTGGTGCGGATTCGCCGACCGCGTTGTTCTGCGAGCGGGAGTCGATCACCGTAAGTGCCCTGCGGGTGCTACACCACCTTGGGCTCCAGCGGCGGGTCGCCGTCGTCGCCTTCGGCGATTTGGAACTCGCCGACCTGCTCGATCCGCCGCTGACCGTGGTCGCGCAGGACGCGGCGGCGATAGGCAGGGCGGCGGCGCGCGCGCTCTTCGAACGCATCGACGGCTTCACCGGGCCGCCACGCGAGTTCCGGATACCGACGGCGCTAATTCCCCGCGGTTCCGGCGAGTTGCCGCCCCCGTAACCCGCCGCCCTCTCTCCCGCCGCCCGCTCTCCCGCCGCCCGCTCTCCCGCCGCCCTCTCTCCCGCCGATCTTGGACTTGTGGCGCCCATTGCATGACGTTATGCCCGTCTTGTGGGGGGCCATTGGTCCATGATCGACGGGCGAGGGCCGCAGGCGGGTCGCGTGGGTGGCGTGGATTGGTGGGGCTGGCGTGGGGGGCCGCGGCACGGGTGGCGCGGGGATGCGAGGGCGAGGCCGAGCGGCGCCGGGGTGAGGGTCAGCGCGGTGGGGTGCCCGCGTAGCGGCCGCTGGGACGGAACCGGCTGGGGCGATCGCCGTACTCCTCAAGGGCGTGCGCGATCCACCCGGCGGTCCGGGCGACCGCGAAGATCGCCTCGCCGGCATCAGCCGCCATGCCGTTGAGCAGCGTGAACGCCGCGATTGCGAAGTCCACATTGGGCGCTACCCCGGACCGCTCGGTGACCGCCGAGCCGACCGCGTCGATGATCTCGCGTTCCCGGCCGTCGCCGAGCAGGCCGAGCAGCGTGGTCGCGCGCGGGTCGCCGTCGGGGTACAGCGCGTGGCCGAACCCCGGCACCGGGCCGCCCACCCGCAACCGCTCGGAGATTGTGGCGACCGGATCGCCGGTGCGGATCGCGTCGGCGAGCAGCCCGTACGCGAGCCCGCTCGCCGCCCCGTGCAGCGGTCCGTCCAGCGCGGCCAGCCCGGCGCCGACGACCGCGTAAGGATGCGCCCGGGTCGACGCGGCCACCCGGGCGGCAAGCGTTGACGCGGCGATGTCGTGATCGGCCAGGAGCACGAGCGCGGCGTTCAGCGCGGCCAGCTCCCGTTCACCCGACGCGTCGGCGGTGAGCCGGGGCCACAACAGGGCGGCCAGCGGAGACCCGGCCGAGCCGGCGGGTGCCGGCCCGGCCAAGGCCGCGATCGATGGGGTTCCGGCCGAGGGCGCCCTCGCCGGCAGCGCCGCGACCATCGAGGCCAACATCGTCCGCCCGGTGAGGATTACCGCGGTCGGTGCGGTGTCGAAGCGCAACGGGTCCGCGGCGGCGGCCGCCGCGCAGATCACCCGGAGCCGGTCGGTCAGCCGCGCGGTCTCGGGCAACGGGGCGGTCACCGCCTCCCCGAGCCGGATCAGGCCGGGCGACGGAGTGAGCGGCTCGTGTCGCAGCTCGCCGGTCCACAGCAACGTCGCCACCGACTCGAACGACATGCTCCGCGCCAGCGCCGCCGCGTCGTGCCCGCGGTAGTAGAGCCGTCCGTCGCGGATCAATGTGAGTCCGGTATGGATGACCGGCTCGTCCGCGAGCCGGCGCCGCCCGGCCGCGAACGCCTCGACCTCGGCTTCGTCGAAGAGGCTGCCCTTGCCGTCCGCGTTACGGGCGCTGGTCAGCAAGCCGCGGCTCACGTACGCGTAAATCGTTCCCGGCTTGACGCCCAACCGCTGGGCGACCTGTTCGGTGGACAGCATGTGGCGACGCTCTCATGTTGATGGAATCAATGTTGACAAGCTATAAAGATACTCCGACAGTGAAGTCATGGTGACTGTGAATCCGGGATTGGCGGGGGTCGTCGCTTTCGACACCGAGATCGCGGAACCGGACCGCGACGGTGGCTCGCTGCGCTACCGCGGCATCAACATCGAGAAGCTCATCGGCCACGCGTCCTTCGGAGACGTCTGGGGACTGCTGGTCGACGGCACGTTCGAGCGCGCCCTACCCGCCGCCGAACCGTTCACGCTGCCGGTGCGCTCGGGCAACATCCGGGTCGACGTGCAGGCCGCGATCGCGACGATGGCCCCGGTCTGGGGGACGCGCGAGCTCATCGACATCGACGACGAGCAGGCCCGGGAGGATCTTGCACGGACGTCGGCGACGATGCTGTCCTTCGTCGCCCAGTCGGCCCGTGGGCCGCGGCTGCCGGCCGTGCCCCGGGATCAGATCGACCGGGGCCGGACCGCCACCGAGCGTTTCATGATCGAGTGGCAGGGCGACCCGGATCCCGGCCATGTGGAGGCGATCGACCGGTACTGGATCTCCGCGGCCGAGCACGGCATGAACGCGTCGACGTTCACCGGCCGGGTCGTGGCCAGCACCGGCGCGGACGTCCCGGCTTGCCTCTCCGCTGCGGTCGCCGCGCTGTCCGGTCCGCTTCATGGCGGTGCGCCCACCCGTGCGCTGGGCATGGTCGAGGCCGTGGAGAAAGGCGAGGATCCTCGACGGTACGTGCGCAACGTGCTGGACGCGGGCAAGCGTCTCATGGGGTTCGGGCACGCGATCTACCGCGCCGAGGACCCGCGCGCCCGCATCCTGCGGGCGGCCGCGAAGGAGCTGCGCGCGCCCCGCTACGAGGTGGCGCTGGAGCTGGAGAAGGCGGCCCTGACCGAGCTGCGTGAACGCAAGCCGGATCGGGTGCTGGCGACAAACGTCGAGTACTGGGCGGCGATCGTGCTGGACTTCGCCGGGGTTCCGGCCGAGGTGTTTCCGGCGATGTTCACCTGCGCCCGCACGGCCGGCTGGAGCGCGCACATCCTCGAGCAGAAGCGCCTTGGCAAGATCATCCGCCCGTCCGCCGCCTACGTAGGCCCCGCCGACCGGGACCCCGCCGACCTACCCGGTTGGACCCGGCTCGCCACGGCCCGCTGACCTGCGCCGATCTTGGACTTGTGGCGTGTCGCAAAGGCCGCGAAACCTGCACAAACAGGCACCACAAGTCCAAGATCGGCGGCCAGGAGAGCCGGCCAGGAGAGCCGGCCAGGGGCAGGGCGGGCAGGGGCCAGGGAGGGCAGGGGGCAGGGGCGGGCAGGGGCGGGGTTAGGCGAGGTCGACGCTCGGGTAGAGGGGGAAGTCGGCTAGCAGCTCCGTTGCCTGCTTGCTCACGTGGTCGGACACCGCGGGGTCCAGGTCGAACTTGGCCTTCGACCCGCCCGGCTTGGTGGCCGACAGCACGGTGTGCATGAGCTCGGCGATCTGGTCCATCTCGGCGGTGCCCAGCCCACGGGTGGTCAGCGCCGGCGTGCCGACCCGGATGCCGCTGGTGTACCAGGCGCCGTTCGGGTCCTGCGGGATCGCGTTGCGGTTGGTGACGATGCCCGAGTCGAGCAGCGCCTGTTCGGCCTGGCGGCCGGTGAGCCCGTACTTGTCCACGTCCAGCAGCACCAGGTGGTTGTCGGTGCCGCCGCTGACCACGGTGGCGCCGCGCCGGGTCAGGCCCTCGGCGAGCGCCTGGCTGTTGTCGACGATGCGCTGCGCGTACCCGGAGAAGGACGGCTGCCGGGCCTCCGCGAACGCGATCGCCTTCGCGGCCATGATGTGCCCGAGCGGACCGCCGAGCACCATCGGGCAGCCCCGGTCGACCTGGTCGGCGAGCTCCGGCCGGGCGAACACGGCGCCGCCGCGCGGGCCGCGCAGGCTCTTGTGCGTGGTGGTGGTGACGATGTGTGCGTGCGGGATGGGGTCGAAGTCGCCGGTGAAGACCTTGCCCGCGACCAGCCCGGCGAAGTGCGCCATGTCGACCATGAAGGTGGCACCAACCTCGTCGGCGATCTCCCGCATGATGCGGAAGTTCACCTTACGGGGGTAGGCGGAGTAACCGCCCACGATGACCAGCGGCTTGAAGTCGCGTGCCATGGCCCGCAGGGCGTCGTAGTCGATCAGACCGGTCGCCGGGTCGACGCCGTAGCTGCGCTGCTCGAACATCTTGCCGGAGATGTTCGGCCGGAAGCCGTGGGTGAGGTGGCCACCGGCGTCCAGCGACATGCCGAGCATCCGCTGGTTGCCGAACGCGGCGCGCAACTCGGCCCACTCGACCTCGGAAAGGTCGTTGACCTGACGCTTCTCGAACCTCTTGAGGTACGGCGACTCGATCCGGTCGGCCAGGATCGCCCAGTACGCCACCAGGTTCGCGTCGATGCCCGAATGCGGCTGGACGTACGCGTACGGTGCGTCGAACAGTGCCTTGGCGTGCTCGACCGCCACCGACTCGACCGTGTCGACATTCTGACACCCGGCGTAGAACCGCCGGCCGATCGTTCCCTCGGCGTACTTGTCGCTCAGCCAGTTTCCCATGGCGAGCAGAACGGCGGGCGACGCGTAGTTCTCGCTGGCGATGAGCTTCAGGGATTCGCGCTGGTCGTGCAGCTCCTTGGCGATCGCGGCGGCGATCCGCGGCTCGACGGCGCGCACCACCTCGAGGGCGGAGCGGAAGGCGGTCGACTCAGCGTTCAGATCAGGCATGGGACCTCCATATCACACGTCAAGAGGCCCAGGCGCACGGCCGGTCGTCGAGACGACGAGGCCGCTCCCCGATGGTTGCTCCATCCGAACGCGCCAGTCACGGCCCGCCGGACAGCATACTCACTACCCTGTGGGCGTGAACGGCGTCCAGATCTTGATCGTGATAGCGGCCGGCATCGCGGTCGCCGGGGTCAGCCGCAGGTGGGGCGTGGTGCAGCCGGGGATCGTCGTGATGGTGCTGGCCTGCGTGGCGAGCTTCATTCCCGGGGTTCCACGCCTGGAGCTGGACAGCGAGCTCATCCTGGCCATCGTGGTGCCGCCCCTGCTGTATTCGGCGACGAGGGGCGCCTCATTCTCCAGCTTCGGTCAGAACCTGCGGGCGATCGTCAACCTCGGGGTCGTCCTCGTCGTGCTCACCACCGGCGTGCTCGGGCTGATGTCGTCCTGGCTGCTGCCGGCCCTGCCGCTCGCCGCGGCGATGCTGCTGGGCGCGGTGCTGGCCCCGCCGGACACCGTCACCATGGTCGGGGAAGGCGAGAAACTCGGCCTGCCCCGCCGGGTCACCGCCATCCTGACCGGGGAGAGCCTGGTCAACGACGCGACCGCGCTGACCCTGTTCAGCCTGGCGCTGGCCGCGCTGGACGGCGCCCGGACCGGAGTGGGTGCGGGCGTCGGACGGCTCTTCTACGCCGCGTTCGTGGGGCTGGGCATCGGCGCGCTCCTCGCCGTCGCCACGTTGTGGCTCCGCGCCCGGTTGCACAACTCGACGCTGGAGACCGCGCTGGCCCTGGTCGTGCCGTTCACCGCGTTTCTGCTGGCCGAGCAGGTGCAGGCGTCGGGGATCCTGGCGGTCGTCACGGCGGCGTTCTCGATCAGCGTGAACACCTCACTGGATCCGAAGCACCAGTATCCGGGCGCGTACCTGACCCGCCTTCAGGAGGAGGCGTTCTGGCCGGTGCTGGACTTCCTGCTGGAGACGTTCGTCTTCGCGTACATCGGGCTGCAGCTGCGGTTCGTCCTGGCCGACCTGTTCGAGGAGCGCGACCCCGGCCTGGTCCGCACGCTGGTCGCGGCGCTGGTCCTGCTGGTGCTCGCGATCGCCACGCGGCTCGCCGGGGTGTACCTGCTCTTCGGCCGCTGGGCGCTCAGCCAGCGCACCCACGAGGATCGGCTGGCCCGCGATCCGCGCTATCGCGCCCGGTACGAGGAACGGGCCGCCCGCCGGCGCCGCCGTACCCGATCCGGCCCGCTCGGACCGCCGACCCTGCGCGAGACGACGCTTGTCGGATGGACCGGCATGCGGGGCATCCTCACGCTCGCGGCCGCGGCGGCTGTGCCGGAGACGCTGAGCAACGGCCAGCCGTTCCCGGGCCGTGACGCCATCCAGGCCATCGCTCTGATCGTCACGCTCGGCACGCTGCTCATCCAGGGCACCACGCTGCCCTGGATGGCCCGGATACTGCACCTGGACACCACGGCCGAACGGGACCAGGCCCGGCTGATGCGCCGCTGGGGTGTGCAGTTGGCCACGGCGGCCGCTCCGGGCCTGGACGGAAAGATGCAGGACGAGGACTTCGAGCGGCAGCGGGCCGCGCTGGGCCGGGCGCTGGTCAACGGCGACATCGACGAGGAGACGGCGCGGTCGCTGGTCGCCGACATCGACCTGCGGCAGGCCGCGAGCCACACTCTGTAGGCGCGCGCCCAATGGCCCCGTTGGTTAGCCACCCCAACCCCATGATCAACCGTCGGGGTTTACGGCCAGCTCGATCAGCTCGGCGTCGCCTGGGCGCCAGCCGAGCACCGTGATCGCTAGGTAGCGGGCCGGGACGGTCACCTCCGTTGTCATGAGGGGGGCGCCGCCGGGCAGCAGGTCCAGCGAGGCGTACGTGAGCCCGTCGGTTGAGGACTCCAGCAGCACCGGAGCGACCCAGCCGCCGGTCCACGTCGAGCGCACCGAAGCGAGGTCGTGCACCGAGCCAAGGTCCACGACCATCCGCCCGCTCGGCCCGGGACGCCAGGCGGTACGCGGATCCCCGTCCACCGCACGGCCGGGCGACGTCATGCCGGCCGGCAGCGGCGAGGTCGGGAACGTCGTGCGCCCCCGCGCCAGGTCGGCGGCAGGCGTCAGCACGCCACCCTGGACCACTACGCGACACTCGGAGCCGGCGGGCACGCGTACCGCCTTAGACCAGGAACCGGACCGCAACGTGACCGCGACCGTGCGCCTGGCCGGCGCCATGACGGTCACGTGCCGCGAGTCGGTCACCTCGTAGTAAGTGCCCTCCGGCGCCGGGCCCTCGACCGTGAAGCGCGGCGGCTCGACGCGCGCGGTGGCCGGCGGCTGGCTCACCGTCCAATCCAGACCGTCCGCGCGGACCGTCTGCGTGCCCAGGTAGAGCCGGCCGGCTGACGGCAGCGAGACGACCGCGTCGGTGACCGGATCGGCGCTGAGGTTGAAGACGCTCAGGTACCCGTCCGCGTCGTTGACCCGCAGCCCGCTCGTGGTCATCGGGAGCGTGCGGTTGGCCGCGGCGGCCAGGTCGATCGGGCGGGCGTACCCCTCGACCGTCGACGACGCGGGCGGTCCCGCGGCGGCGACGACACCGGTCGCGGTCACCCGGATCGGCCGGTAGCTCTCTTGCGTGACCAAGCCGGCCCGGCCGTCGATGTCCACCCAGCCGCCGGTGAGCGTGCGCGCGTCCGGGACCGACACCGCGTCCGTCCAGATCCGCGCGTCGGTCGAGGTCTGGATGACGTACCTGGTGGCGTACGCGCCTTCCCAGGCGATGCGCACGCCGGCGACGGTCACGGTCGAGCCGAGGTCGACCGCCAGCCAGCTGCCGACGACGTCGCGCCGATCGCGGGCGACCGCCCAGCGGGTGTGCGGGTTGCCGTCGGTCGCGTTGTACGCCGGGTACGTGACGTCCTCCGACGAACCGGTCGCGGTGGCCCCTTGGGCGAGATCGGCGCCGGCGGTGTCGAACACGCTGAACGTCCAGATCGAGTAGCCGTACTGGCCGGCGGCCTGCTTGCCGAGCATCCGCACGTAGCGCGCCTGGCGCGGCGGGAAGCCCAGCTCGTCGACGCCGCCGTCACCGCCACCGCCGCGGCTGCCGTCCATCCGGAACACTCCCGAGGCGCCGGTGAACGTGCGGTTCCCGGCCAGCCCCGCGACGCCGGGCATGGCGAGGTTGAACAGCGTCAGGCCGCCCTCGTCGGCTCCGATTCCGGTGCTGGCGTACACGACCGTTCCGGTCGGCAGGGTGGTGAAGGCCGCGTACTGGTCACCGAAGTCGAGGACCGTCGCGGTCGCGTCCACACCGTCCCGGACTTTCTGGTACGCGTGGGTCCAGAACCTCTTCGGCGGGCCGGCGCTGGGCGGCAGGAACGCGGTGGCGCGGGAGTCCACCAGCCAGTTGTCGTGCCCCGGCTGCCACAGGAAGTTCACGTACCCCTTCTTGGTCACTGCCGCCGCGAACGCGTTCGGCGACTGGTGCACGACCATGCCCACGTCGTCGCCGAAGTCCCGGGTGCCCTGCGCCGCGGCGAAGAACTCGGCGGACGGCACCGGCTTGACCGGATCCACGCGGTGCCGGTGCAGCAGGTAGGCGACGGCGAGCTCGGCGCGGGCCGAGGACTCGTACCGGTCGTCCACACCGAACTTGGTCAGCCGGTTGGCCGGGGCGTAGGCGAGGTACGGCAGGAGCCGGGCGGCCAGGTCGGTTTCGGCCCGGGCGGCGTACCCGTCGCCCTGGATCTGCGCGAGGTAGGCGAGCGAGAGCACGTCCCGGCCGTACCCGTGGTAATGGCCGGCGTTCATCGGCATGACCGGCTCGCCAGCGTCGCTGGCCAGCAACATCAGCGTGGACCAGAGCTCTCGGGCGCTCGGCTGCGCGGTCAGGATCGGCGGCAGCGGTTGACCGGCGGTGAGGAAGTGGATCGCGCAGCGCGCGGCGGTGCGCCAGAGGTCGGCCTGTTCGTATGGGTCCGCCGAACCGTCACGCTCGACGATGAACGTGTCGTGGATGTTGTGCGCGGTGTTCCGGGACGCGAGCACCGGGTTGGCCCGGTCGGCGGAGGGCAGCCCGCTGGCGTTCGCGATCCAGGACTCGAACCGGTCCCGCCAACCGTCGCCCTCGGTCCATGCGATTCCGGGCGCGAGGGCCTGCGCGTACACGTTCATCTCGGGCAGCTTGGTCGCACCGATCCAGCCGCCGCGCGACCCGTTCGGCGAGTCGCCCGGGCTCATCGGGTCATCGCCGGTACCCAGCTCGTAGGCGTACGCGGCCTGCCCGATCGTGATCGACTGGATGTCCAACCGGGTGCGATCGTCCAATGCGGACCACAGGAGCCGGGCGGCCAACACGAGGTACAGCTCGAACGTCGAGTCCCAGAACAGCTGACGTCCCCAGTCCGTGCCGCCGGCCAGCCGGTTGGTCGAGGCGTAACGCTTGATCGTGGCGATCGTCCGCCGCCGCAGCGTACCGCGGTCGACTCCGGCCTTGGCCGCGTCGAACCCAGGCACCGCCAGCAGCACCGCGTTGCCCAGCACCGAGGCGAACCGGAAATCCGCGTTCCGGTACGCCCCGATCGCCGAGTCCCATTGCTGCTGCACCCAGCGGGTGTGCAGCAGCAGTGCCTCGTGGTACACGCCGGCGACCGGATCGTTCGCCGGTGTCCTGCCGAGGACCGGCTGCGACTCGACGGCCGGGGCGCCGGTGTCGCCGTCCCCTCCCCCGGCGTCGGGCGCCTTTCCGCCGGCGGCGGTCGGCGGAAAGGGCAACACGAGCGCGCCACCGGCCGCGGCGGCGATCGCCAGCAGTCGGCGGCGAGACAACCCGGCTGGCGACATGCCACCTCCACGGGGCCCGGCGGAGCCCGTCGAATTTTACTGGTGTCCTTCGGATGCGCGATGTTGCCGGGTGGTTCGACAATCGAGCGATGTATGTCATCCGGGAACGCTTCTTCGGCATCGGCGACGACTTCGACATCCTCGACGAGCACGGCAGAAAGGTGCTGCGGGTCGACGGGAAGGTGCTGAGCGTACGCAACAGGCTTGTCATCGAGGACCTGGCCGGCACAGAGCTGGCCACCGTGCACCGGCACTTGGTCGCGTTGCGGCCGACGTACGAGATCCGGATCGGCGGCGAGAAAGCCGCCGAGGTACGCAAGAGTCTCTTCACGCCGTTCCGCGACAAGTTCACGATCGACGTGCCCGGCCCGGACGACCTCGAGATGCGCGGCAACCTGTTCGACCACGAGTACACGATCGACCGGGGCGGCGTGGAGGTGGCTGCCGTATCCAAGCGCTGGCTGACGATCCGCGACACCTACGCGGTCCAGGTCGCCGACGGCCAGGATCCCTTGCTGATCATCTGCAGCGTGCTGGCGCTGGATCTGGCCATGGCACGGCAGGACAGCCAGCGCAACGACTGATCGGGTCGGCGGGCGGTTGATCATGGAGTTGGTTCGGCCAAAAGAGACAAGCTGGCAGCCTAACCCCATGATCAACCGCGGGAGCCGTCGCGCCGGATCCGGGCCGCTATCCGGCGCATCGGATAGGTGCGTGGCGGGGTCATGGAGACGCCGATCCGCTGCAGCAACCGTGCGGCGCCGGAACTGTGGTCGTTGATCGCGCTCAGGGCGGCGCGCGTGGACTCGCGATCGCGGTCGACACCGCCGCCCCACGGGCGGGGATTGAGCTGCGCGACGGCGCGGCTGATGCCCATCGTGTGGCCGACCAGGTGGCTCCAGTCCGGCGCGGCGCGATTGACCCGGATGACACGGAATGTCAGGTTGGTCATCTTGGTAGTCAGCGCGTCGAGCGCCTCCCATGCCCGGATCGCGTCGGCCCGCAGCGTTTCCACGTCGACGTCCGGACCGGCTCGTCGCGGCACGCGGTCTTGGGCGTCGCTGAGTCGCTGGACCTCGTACCGGAGGCGGCTCACCGGCTCGCCCAGTTCCTCGTCGAGCAGGGTGAGCAGCTCGATGACGTCCCTTTCCCAGCGTTCCCGGATACGATTGCGGCGCTGGACCCACGGGATGATCAGGATTTGCACGACGGCCGTGACGGCTAGGGTGATCAGCCCGCCGAGCAGCAGGCTCATGCGGTCGCCGATCGGCTCGCGACGGAGCCACCGAGCTGCCGACGCTCTACTGTGATCAAATGACTACTCAAAGTAACTCATACTTTCGGCTAGTCAACTGTCGGCCGCTCGGTTAGGTTGATGCTAACCGAACGACCCATCGTGCCGTGACAACGCGGATGGTCGGCGAGCATCGACCACTGTGCAGATATCGACACCTGACCCGACCGGGTCCGGATTCACCGGGCCGGCTCTCCGGACAGGTGCCAGGGAGGACACCAGCATGACCGTCAGCGTGACGCAGTCGTACGTCTCCACGACCGGCGACGCGCCCGAAGAGAGCGCCGCCGATCTGCTCGATGCTATGGCCGCGATGCCCGCCGGTCACCCCTCCCGCGCAGGATTGCGCGATCGGGCGATTGAGGCGTGGCTGCCGCTGGCCCGGCACCTCGCGCACCGCTACTCCGGCCGCGGGGAACCCACCGACGACCTCATCCAGACCGCCACCGTCGGCCTCATCAAAGCCATCGACAAATTCGACCCCGGCCGCGGCGTCGACTTCGCCGGCTACGCCATCCCCACCATCATCGGCGAGATCAAACGCCACTTCCGCGACCGCACCTGGTCCGTCCGCGTCCCCCGCCGCCTGCAAGAACTGCGCCTGGCCATCACCGAAGCCAACAGCACCCTCACCCACACCCTCGGCCGGTCCCCCACCGTCGGCGACATCGCCGGCCACCTCGGCGTCACCGAGGAAGACATCCTGGAAGGCCTGGAAGGCGCCCGCGCCTACAACGCCACCAGCCTGTCCACCCCGATCAGCGCCGACGGCACCACCGAACTCGGCGACACCCTCGGCGGCGAAGACCACGAATACGAACTCGCCGAAACCCGCGTCGCCCTCGGCCCCGCCCTCGCCACCCTGGACGAACGCGAACAGAAGATCCTCACCCTGCGGTTCTACGGCAACCTCACCCAGTCCCAGATCGCCGACCAGGTCGGCATCTCCCAGATGCACGTCTCCCGCCTGCTCACCAAGGCCCTGACCAAACTGCGCTCGCAGCTGGCGGCCGACACGATCTGACCTGGTCCGAAGGGGACGGCCGGCCCATCGGGCCGGCCTTCCGTCGTTCCCGGCTCACGAGTCCAGACCAACGCGGCCCGGACAACGCCGCCGCGCAGACAACGAAGGGCGCCCGCAGCGATGCGGGCGCCCTTCCTGCTGTCACTGGTCGATCAATACCAGTACTTCCGCCCGCCGATCGGCCGGCCGACCGAGCCGAGGATCCAGAAGATGACCCCGACGATCAGCAGAATGATGCCGATCACGTAGAGGATCGACACATGCAGCACGAGGCCGAGAATCAGCAGGATGATGCCGAGAACGATCATGGCAAGCTCCATTCCGCCGGCGGAACTTTTCCGCCGCGCCAGGTCTTACCCAAGGTCGTCAACTGCCAATCACGATCGATTTCTCGGACGTTTTTCTTCCCTGATATGCTGATAAATCGGTCAGGCCGCTCACCCCCTCGGGACGGGAAGGACCTCCTGTGCGTTTCAATCCGGGATGAGCGGTTACCGTATCCGGGACATGCCGCCCTCCGCAGATCTGCCCGGGTTCCTGCACGGCGTGGCCCCGATCCTCGATCGCTGGGGCTACCTCGCCGTCGCGGGAGTCATCGGTGTGGAGAGCTTCGGCATTCCGGCGCCCGGCCAGACCATCATGGTGGCGGCGGCGGTCTACGCGGGCGCCGGCCGGATGAACGTGGTGGCGGTGGGCGCGATCGCGTTCATCGCGGCGGTGCTCGGCGACAATATCGGCTACTGGATCGGGGTCCGCGGCGGCCGCAGCCTGGTGCACCGCTTCGGCAAGTACATCTTCGTCACCCCCGAGCGGCTGGAACGAGCCGAACGGTTCTTCGCCCGCCGGGGCAGCCGGATCGTCGTGGTAGCCCGGTTCATTGACGGTCTGCGACAGCTCAACGGGGTGATCGCCGGGATCACCGCGATGCCGTGGCGCAAGTTCCTGCTCTACAACGCCATCGGCGCGGCCCTGTGGGTCGGCTGGTGGACGACGCTCGCGTACCTGCTCGGCACCCACCTGGTCGACGTCTTCGACCAGGTACACAAGTACCAAGGGTGGGCGATACTGGGCATCGCGCTGGTCGTGGCCGCGTACATCGTCCTGCACGTCCGGCACATCCGCCGGCGCCGAGCCCGGGCCGCCGCCGAGCTCTACGAGGAGGCGGAGCGGACCGTCCTGGAGACCGAGGAAGAGCAGACCGTTAGATGAGCGAGCACGTCGACGTCCTCGTCGTCGGAGCCGGGCTCTCCGGGATCGGGGCCGCGTACCGCCTGCAGACCGATTGTCCCGGCCGCAGCTACCTGATCCTCGAGGCACGCGACGCGATCGGCGGCACCTGGGATCTCTTCCGGTACCCGGGCGTGCGGTCCGACTCGGACATGTTCACCATGGGCTACCCGTTCCGGCCGTGGCCAGAGGCGCGGGCGTTCGCGGACGGCGAGACGATCCGGTCCTACATCCGCGAGACAGCCGTGGAGAACGGCATCGACCGGCGGATCCGGTACGGCCGCCGAGTGGTGTCCGCCGATTGGTCCACGGCGGACGCCCGGTGGACCGTGCGGACCGCGTCCGGCGAGACGTACACCTGCTCGTTCCTCTACGCCTGCACCGGCTACTACCGCTACTCGCACGGCTACGAGGTCGACTTCCCGGGCTCGCGCGACTTCGCCGGCCGGATCGTCCACCCGCAACGGTGGCCCGACGATCTGGACTACGAAGGCAAGCGTGTGGTGGTCATCGGCAGCGGCGCCACCGCGGTCACGCTGCTGCCGGCGCTGGCCGCAGAGGCCGCGCACGTGACCATGCTGCAGCGTTCCCCCAGTTACATCCTGGTCCTGCCGGACCGCGACGGCGGGTCCGAGCGGCTCGGCGTCGGGACCCTGGCGTCCCGGCTGATCCGGGCCCGGAACGTCGTGCTGACCTGGGCGACGTACCAGGCGGCGCGTCGCTGGCCGGACCGGACCGCGGGCGTGCTGCGCAACGGCGTGGCCAAACAGCTGCCGCCGGACGTACCCGTCGATCCGCATTTCACCCCGCGGTACCGGCCCTGGGACCAGCGGTTGTGCCTGGTGCCGGGCGGCGACTTCTTCGCGGCCATGCGGGCCGGGCGGGCGTCGGTCGAGACCGGCACGATCGAGACGTTCACCGAGAAGGGCATGCGCCTCACCGACGGCACCCAGCTGGACGCGGACATCATCGTCACCGCCACCGGCCTGACCATGGTCGCGTACGGCGAGATGACGATGACCGTCGACGGGCACCCGGTCGACCCCGCGACCCGGCACGTCTACAAGCACATGATGC
>Ga0081539_10003445_pt1:0-17500 | contig 19432 bp, 13 predicted proteins | sample TabmetS4T2R2_FD_71023 | JGI IMG/M metagenome (GOLD analysis project Ga0081539, IMG submission 71023) | Tabebuia heterophylla rhizosphere microbial communities from the University of Puerto Rico - S4T2R2 | ecosystem: Host-associated > Plants > Roots > Rhizosphere ...
GCGGGGAACGCCGCCTTCAAACACACCTAACGATAGCACTCTAAGACGCACCTTCGATCGATACCGCTCAAGCACAGTCTTTTGCAGCCGTCGCAGCTCTGCTTCGATTGCGGCAGAGCCCTCGGTGCCGAACGGTGGAAGCCCGTACAGTCGATCATTCGTGCCTTGTTTGCGACGATATAAAGCGTCGAGATGCGAGAGCTCATCACTGAGTTTCTCGCTTAGCTTCGGCAGCGCATCCTGTACCTCACTTTGATTTCCGAACAGATCGCAAGCTCTTAACACCCCCGTTATCAGTTTTTCGAGTTCCTTTTGAGTCCAGGAAGGCAAAGCCGTTAAGAGCCACCTCTTGCCGCCTGCGAGTTGAGGTAATTCTCCACCCTCTACAACGCTGATGTCCTTCTTACCCGAGATCACAGAACATGTATAACGTTTCGGAAAAGGTTGGCCAACTGAAAGCGAAAGGCCGATGCTCAACCGCAGGGCGCGAACTCGTGGCCTCCCGGCAGTCGTCTGCCATTGAACCCCGTACAGCACTGGAGCGTGAACCAGATAAACAGCCGACTGCTTCTCGACCCATTTAAGCCGCGACTCCCATTCTTCCTGACAGTTTGGGGAATAAGTGATGAAATGTCGATGGTCTTCAATGGAGATTTCCAGGCCGCCGGGCGTTTCCGTAACTGAACCACGGTTGGCGGCCACCATGCGTTTTACGAATTCGTCAATCGCGTGGTTTCCAGACCCAGTTTGGCGGGGCTTCTTTCTCATACTGCGTGTAATCTCCGATGTAGTGTCGCAGGTCGTTGACGCCGAAGTTGATCATCCGCTTGCGCATGTCTGCCGCATCTATCGCCTCCAGCAATTCTCTGCCAATGAACATCGTCAGTTTGTCTTCGTAGACTTTTTCTATTTGCAACGGAGACTGAAACTCTCCGAGCACTGCCTGGCATTCCTTGATCTTGGCGGTCAGTACAATTTGCACATACTCCTCGACAGTGCCGCGCGTACGAAAATTGAGTATGTTCACCTCTTTAATAGCTTTGCTTTCCTCTTTATTGCGAACTCGATCGACGCGTCCGATACGCTGTTCGATACGCATTGGATTCCACGGAAAATCGTAATTGATGACACACTCGGCAAACTGAAGATTCAAACCCTGCCCGCCGCAATCGGTAGACATCAGGCAGGTTTTTGTCGCCTTCCGGAACAGGTTGATGGCTTCAACTTTCTCCTCGCGGCCGAGTGAGCCTTCGTAGCTGACAATGGTTGCATCCGGATGTTCGCGCGCAAGTGCCTCGAGCAAAATCTCGTGCGTCTTTCGGTAATTCACGTAGATCACAAACTTCTTGCCGAGCGCCAGAAGTTTTCCCGCTTCCTTTAATAAGCGCTCAGATTTGGCATGATTCTGGACATCCCACGATTGGCTGGTGTAAGCCTCGATGAATTCATCAAGCTGGTGAAGATCAGAATCGTCATAAGTGATTTTCGCGAACTCCGCAACGCGTTTCCGAAGAGCGGTTTTCAATGTTTCGATTGCAGCTAAGGGATGACTTGCCATTTCTCGCAGGACCAACATGGCAATCAAGACAAACTGCGAAACGTGTCGCGAGCGGCCGGATGGACCGGCGATTTCTGCCGCTGCACCCATGTGCCGGCTGTAGATTCCTTGCAGCAAAGTTAAAAGCTGGTCGTATAAAACCGTCTCCTCATGTTTGAAGTTCTTAATCTCAATTGTTCTTATTTTTCGTTTGGCGAAATGGATCTTGGTAGCGCTGCGCAGGGTCCGAGTCATCAATGGCTGCACGCTGTCTTGCAGAGCGGTACTGTTTTTGAGGATTCGCTCCCCATCCATGTGGTGTTCGGCAAAGAACCGTCGCTGACCAAAACAGCCGGGCTTCAGCAGTGTCGCAAGATTGAAAATGTCGTAGCCACTGTTATGGATTGGAGTAGCTGTCAGAAAGACTTTGCGCTTGGCGTCCAGAGAGTAAACGAACTTAAACCGCAGCCGGTCGGCATTCCTGCAGTCATGCGCTTCATCGATAATAAGCAGATCCCATTTTCGCCGAATTAATACTGCAGATAAGGCGTCTCCTTTTCCGGTACCTTTTGCCTGGTCCAACGAAAGAAGTACGACTGGTGCCTTGGCGATGCCCTCGAGGTCGCGATTATCTGTGAACACGCGGCGGCTGAAATAATGTGGCAATTCGACCTTGGCCCACTGACTTCTTAAATTCGCGGGCACCAGAATAAGTACGCTCGCGTTTGGTTCGTGCACCAGGAGTTCTTCGAGAATCAGACCTGCGACGTTTGTCTTTCCCAAGCCAACCTCGTCAGCCACAATTGCGAGACCGTTCATATCTTCCATGACGCGTTTGGCGGTGCTCAGTTGATGCTGAAAAGCCACTGTGCCGTCAGTCATGCGGCCATGTCCCAGCAACGCCAGTTCAAGATTTCCGAGTGCATCAAACGCGAGATCCAGCATTTGTGCTGCTTCCAAGGCGTACTCAGTGCGATTTGTATGTTCGCGTTGTGGCAAGGCGGCGAGAATGTCTGCGGCAGAAGGACAGGCAAGCTGCAGCTTGTCGGCCTTACGCTCGGCTGCTGGTTGCCTGTTTATAACAGCCCAGTACGCCTCGTTCAAATCAATGTCTGCTCGCGGTTGCCAGGGGAGTCCCATCGAAACAAAGTCGTTCCGGATTATTTCAGCCGGTAGCGTCTCAATGAGCAGAACAAACTGCGCCGTGGGAATGTGAGTGTTTTGACTTCGCAGTCGCTCGAGGACGTCCAGGTAAGTCAAAACTCTATTGAGGGGTGGACCGTCTGATTCCATAAATCACTCTTGCGGTTAAGGCCCTTATTTAGGACGGATGTATCTGTACAGTGCCCACCATCCTTTCAAATAGTCCGACAGATAATGGATGGTGGCGATTAATGACAGCCCAAATAATATTCGGTAAAAGGTCAGCGGCTTGGGTGAAGGTGTGGGAGTGGCATTACCGGCCAAACCGATCCACGCCAGAGTAGTAAACGGACCGTAACGAGCTACAAAAAACAGAAATACAGGAACAATCAAGACAATGATCCCATAGAGGATCACCAAAGGCTTGAAGAGTGAGAAAAGAAGATCTTTTGCCTGGGCACGAATAGTGCTGACATCGGCACGTGGATCGGCTTTAAGGGTTTTTAATATCTTAGTATTTTCCTTTACGGGATTATGGTAATCCTTCAATAATCCGATCCCGTTCGAAGATCCGTAAACTAACGCTAGTATCGCCAGCAGTGTCTTGACATCATCGTCCATGACTCAGCTCTCCGGGAGGCGATACATCTTGTAGAAGAGCTCTCGTAATCGACTATTGTTTTTCATAACGTCGATCATCACGTTATCAACCCACATCAGGAATTGTTCTTTGTCCCAGAGATAGGGATTCGCCATTCGTTTGATGGGTAGTTGGCTACGCAAGTCTTCGACTAAATACTGGGCGGCATTTACCAGCCGGGCTGACGGAACTTTGTATATACCGCCCTTCGCTGTCCCCTTTGGATGTGTTTCGCGGCTCAGCGGCTCTGTTTTCGTGATCAGCGCATACAGCCTTCGCAACGCGACGGGATAAATTACGGTCTTGCGAAATCTGGCAACGAAATCAGAGGCAAGGTTTGAGGCACGTCGCTTGGTGAGATTGAAGATCATCGCCAAATCTTCATCATCGGGAAGATTCCAGTACCAGATGTACTGCACGTACAGTCTCAAACGCCAGAGTTGTAACTCGCGCGGCGTTATGAAAGGCTGCTGACCGTTAATCCATTCGCGATATTCAAAGTCAGCAAGCTTGCCAAGCCGTTCCTGTACATAATCGAACAACCAGGCCTTGTCTTCCTCGTTGCCGATCATCGTTTTCGAGATACTGGCGAACTTTGCAGAGGTGCAGTAGGAATAACACTCTCTGGGAATAGCGTTCGCAAACGTGCCAAGCACGTTGTGCATGTAGGGAAGTCCGGAGGGTGCAGGCACTGGAAAGTAAGCCCCGGAATCGACCCCTGAAGGTTGATCTGGTTTTTTACTCATGGGAGACTGGCCTTTCGTTGGAAGCGAGGAACCGTCACTACGCGATAGTTAATGCGCGCGTTTGCAGGACGAACGGGTGAAGCCTTTTGATCTGCCAGGAAACCTGATTACAGGCGATACTGAGCGGCAGAAGAATATAAGAGAGCGAAAATAACGTCAACATTAAAGTTGCAGTTGCGGTCCCGTGCGGCCTACCCTGAAACCCGGATGTCGTCTGAGATGACCGTATTATCCAGCTTGCTGAGTGAGTTCTGGCTTCGCGTGACGATCTCGACAACTTCCGCGGGTGAGTCAGTCACGTGAAAGATGTCCAGGTCGTGCTCGGAGATCTTCCCATCGGGTAACACCACCGCACGCAGCCAGTCGAGCATTCCGCTCCAGTACTGAGTTCCAACCAACACGATCGGAAAGTTACGGATCTTCTTCGTCTGGATTAGTGTGAGCGCTTCGAAGAGCTCGTCAAGCGTGCCAAACCCGCCCGGAAAGATCACGAACGCGAGGCTGTACTTCACAAACATCATCTTGCGCACGAAGAAGTATTTGAATGTGAGACTGAGTGTCTGGTAAGCGTTTGGTCGCTGCTCGAACGGCAGCTCGATGTTGCAGCCGATCGAGAGTCCGCCTGCTTCGAACGCGCCGCGATTCGCGGCTTCCATGATGCCTGGACCACCACCGGTAATCACTGCGAATCCCTGCGCCGCGAACAGGGCTCCGGTTTCCTGCGCGGCTTTGTATTCAGGATCGCCGGGTTGCGTGCGCGCGGAGCCGAAGATGGCGATGCCGCGGCTCAGCGTGGCAAGTTCATCGAAGCCTTCGACAAACTCGCCCATGATGCGGAAGACGCGCCACGGATCGGTGTGAGTAAACTCGTCCGGACGCGGACTCTCCAGCAGTTGCTCGTCCTGCGTAGTCCCTGGGAGTGCGCGTCCTGTTCCTTTTCGGTTCTTTTGCATTAGATGCCCATGATGTTGTAGCCGCAATCGACGTAGATGACTTCGCCGGTGATGCCTGAAGACATCGAGCTGCAAAGGAAGACCGCGGTGTTTCCCACTTCGCGTGCTTCGACGTTGCGTCCGAGCGGCGCGCGCTCGGCGTGATGTTTGAGCATGCTGCTGAAGTCTGAGACGCCGCGGGCGGAGAGTGTTTGAATCGGACCAGCGCTGATGGCGTTGATACGAATGTTTCGTGGTCCAAGATCTTTTGCGAGGTAGCGAGTGCTGGCTTCGAGTGCGGCTTTGGCGACGCCCATCACGTTGTAACCGGCGACGACTTTCTCCGCGCCGTAATACGACATCGTGACGATGCTGCCGCCTTCAGTCATCAGGGGCGCGGCGGCGCGCGCGAGTTGTGGCAAAGAGTAAGCGCTGATTTCGAGCGCGGTGAGAAAAGCTTCGCGCGACGTGTTCAGGTATTCGCCACCGAGTGCTTCGCGCGGTGCGAAGGCGATGCTGTGAATCAGGAAGTCAAGCCGGCCAAACTTCTCGCCGATTTGTTTGAAGGTTGCATCGACCTCTTCCTGATTGCTCACGTCGCAGGAAAGCAGCAACGAGTTGGGCATCGATTCATTCGTCAGGCTTTCGACATTTTCTTTCAGGCGTTCGCCCTGATAAGTGAAAGCGAGGTTTGCGCCTGCTTCGTGCAGCGCGAGGGCAGTGGCCCAGGCGATGGAGCGCTTGTTGGCGACTCCGAAGATGATTCCGTTTTTGTTGTTCAGCATCTTTGAATAGGTCCTATAGGTCCTATAAGACCTATGCAGCCGCGCTTTCGGGCGCAGTCATCAGGGCTTTGTACTCACCGCTTTCAACCCATTGCAGGATCTCCGAGACGCGCCACACCGGAAACGGATGGCTCAAGCCCGAAGTGATCACGTCGGCCCAGAAGCGGTCGAGCGCTTTCTCGTCATAGTTCTTCTGGAAGTCGCGCGCCTGTCCGAGGAATTGATCGTAATCGACTCGCGAGGCGAAGGTGCCACCGGCCAGTTTCATCATCGTGCGGCCGATGACGTGGGCGTCCTGTGTGACGAGCAGTGCCGCGCGATCGCAGGAAAGCTCGGCGCGCCTGGCCCATGCGAGCAGTGCGGCGCGCATGCTCATCGTGAGTAGCTCTTTGACGATGATGGTCAATGGCGATGCAAGCACGGCGGTCTTCGCCAGAAACTCGATCAGGCGTGCAGCAGTCAGGTAAAGCACGTGCTCGGCGTGAATGTGGCCCACCTCGTGTGCGACAACGGCCAGCACTTCGTCGTCGCTCAGTCGCTCGATGAGTTGTGAATACAGGACGATGACCGGGCGCTCGACGCCACCCGTGAAGGCGTTGACGATCGGATTTTGCTGCACGAAAAGCTCGGGCATGTCGACGCCGAGCGTGGTGCAGGCGATCTGGAGTTTGGCGTAGAGATCCGGGCACTGCGTCGGCGTTACTTTCACGGCGCTCGCAGTGAAGATGACGCGAATGGCCGATTCGCCGGTGACGGCGAGAAGCTTCTTCAGGGCTGTGTCGATGCCGGGGATCGCGCGTAGCGCTGCGAGCGCGCGGCGATCGGCCGGGTGGATGTACTGGTCCTTGTCGAGATGCGCGAATTTCTTGTGTGGCGGCTCGTCGGAGAGAGGCAGACGGCAACGGCCACAGCGTGCTTCGCCCCCGTCCGTGCGAATTTGGTTGCGCTGGCCGCAATAGCGGCAGCGAATCGAGGGGATGTTGTTAATCAGGTCTTGATTGTCAGCCATAGCCACGGATTATACGGATCAAAAGCCGGATCCGTCACTGATCCGCGAAATCTGTGGCTAATTAGTGTTTGAAGTGCCGGACGCCAGTGAAGACCATTGCCAGGCTATGCTCATTTGCAGCCGCGATCACTTCATCGTCGCGGACAGAGCCGCCGGGTTGGATGACCGCCGTGATGCCGTGGCGCGCAGCCTCATCGATGCCGTCGCGAAACGGGAAGAACGCGTCCGACGCCAGCACTGAACCCGCAACCGGCAACTGCGCGCGCATCGCACCGATCTTCACTGAATCAACACGTGACATCTGCCCCGCGCCGACGCCGACCGTCTGATCCGCACGCGTGTAAACAATCGCGTTTGACTTCGTGTGCTTGCAAACGATCCACGCAAACTGCAATGCGCGGATCTCCTCGTCAGTCGGTTTCCGCGTCGTGACGACATTCAGCTCCGCAGGATCAAGTTTGTGATCGTCGCGCGTTTGCACCAGCACGCCACCGCCGATCTGCTTCAGCTCAACTCCTGCCGCTTCTTCCACCGCGCTCATCCGAATCACGCGCAGGTTCTTCTTCGCGCGCAGGGTTTCGAGTGCCGCGGCGTCGTAGTCAGGCGCGATCACGACTTCTGTGAAGATCTTCGTCACTTCTTCCGCCGCTGCCGCATCGAGTGTGCGATTGAAAGCCACGATCCCGCCAAACGCCGAAACCGGATCCGTCGCCAGAGCTTTCTTGTAAGCTTCGGTACCCGTCTCACCAAGACCAACGCCGGCCGGGTTCGTGTGCTTGATAATGGCGCACGCTGTCTGATCAAAATCGCAGACGAGCTGCCACGCTGCTTCGGCGTCGACGTAGTTGTTAAATGACATCTCTTTGCCGGAGAGCACGTCGGCGTTTGCGATGCCGCCAGTTGTCGAAGTTTGGTAGAGCGCTGCTCGTTGGTGAGGGTTTTCGCCGTAACGCAGGTCGGCGATTTTATTCATCGTCCAGGTCAGACGCTCCGGCATCGTGTTGCCTGAGCCCGCGAGATACGAGCTGACCATGATGTCGTACTGCGCGGTATGTTCGAACGCTTTTTGCGCGAGCGTGTTTCGAGTTGCGAGCGATAGCGCGCCGTTATTCTGGTTCAGCTCCTCGATCACGTGGGCATACTGCTGAGACGAAACAACAATCGCGACGTCACGCGCGTTCTTCGCTGCCGAGCGAATCATCGCCGGACCACCGATGTCGATCTGCTCGATCGCTTCTTCACGCGTCACGCCCTCGCGTTTGATCGTCTCCGCAAATGGATAAAGATTCACGACGACGAGATCGATCGGCTCGATGCCGTGCTGTTCGAGAGCGGCGACGTGTTCCGGGTTGTCGCGAATCGCGAGGAGGCCACCATGCACGCGCGGATGCAGAGTCTTCACACGTCCATCCATCATCTCCGGAAACCCCGTGACGTCTGAGATGTCGCGTACGTTGATGCCCGCGTCGCGCAGTGCTTTCGCGGTGCCGCCAGTGCTGATGATGTCTACGTTGAAGCGCGTGAGCGCGCGCGCGAAGTCTAAAATTCCGGTTTTGTCTGAGACGCTGATCAGTGCACGTCGAATGGGTCGAAGGGCTTCAGTCATGGAATAAAGTTACTTCTTTGCTCCGGGTGGCAGATTGATCATGAACTTTTGTGTGCGCGAATAGCCCCTGCCTCCCACCGAGTATTCGACGCCCTGCGGCTTCATACTCACCGAGAAGACATGCTTGCGATTGTCGCGCGACGATTCGGCTATATAGAAACCCAAAAGGTACTGGCTTTTCAAATCCTCTTCGATGGCTTGAAAAATCGGCGTCAGATCGTTCTCGCGCGGCATGAGTGCTGACTTCGCGTCGCCGGTGAGAAAGTACTTGCCACCAGTCTTCTCGGCGAGCTCTTTGAAGCCTTTGCTGGGACGTCGCACTTCGAGTCGCCCATCGCGTGGCTCGAAGAGTGGTAAATGGATCACGTAGAACGAGACGCGTCGCTCGAGGGCGGCGTTGATAACATACTCGGCACTCGTGCGGCTGCGGGTGTCGAGACCGTCGCTGATGAGCACGACGATGCGACGCTCTGAGCGAATTGGCGGCAGATCGTCAAACGCTTTAACTGCGCGTGCCGCAGCGTCGAAGATCGCAGTCTGCTGGTTAGGCGCCGCGGTGAATCTGAACGCGGCGCGCGCGGCGTCGAGATCTTTTGTGAATGGCGCGACGAGTGAAGCCGTGTCGGAAAAGCGGAGGATCGCTACACTCGATCGTTCGCCGAAACGTGAGAACAGAGCGAGCGCGGCTTCCTGTTGTTGCGAGATGATCTGTCGCAGGCTGCCTGACTGGTCGAGTGCAAACATCAAAGCGACGCGATCGGCGCCGGGCGAGAAATACAGACCTGTCGTGACCTGATCCTCATCTTTCAGCGTCAGATCCTGCTCGGTCAAGCCCGCCACTGCCTGGCCTTTCTTGTCGCGGATGCGCACGGGAAAGAGCAGCAGGTCGGTGTTAACGCGCACGACATCTTCGTCATCAGCGGTTTGCTGTGACACGGCAGTGCTGAAGTCGGCCGCGATGAAAAAACAGGCGAGAAGTGGGAGTAAGACCGTTAAACGCAGCAGTAGCCGTTCGGCTAAACGAAAAAACGACCGAAAAGAAGAATGCTGAGGATAACGATTATCGTGATGACGATGATCTTGACCAGGCTCACGGCTAAATCCTCGGGTTACTGGGCGAAGCAAAGCGCATTCTAGCATACGTCCGTATTTAGCTGGCAGTTCAAAGAATTAGTCGCGGATGCACGCGGATTAACGCTGATCTGCGTTTATCCGCGTACATCCGCGGCTAAATTCTATTTGAAGCGAAGACTCAGCCGGCCACTGAAAAGCCTCGGATACCCGACGTGCGTACCGCTAAAAACCGACTCGAAATTATAGAGAAACAGCTCGTTCGTCAGGTTTTGCACGTCAAACTGGATGTTCATCGACACGCGTTCCTTCTGCATCAGGTCCGCCCCGACGGAGAAGTCCAGGAGCGTCCGGGGCCGCACCCGCCCGCGCTGAAAGTCGATCTCGTTAAATAAACGCGGATCGAAGCCCTGCGCGACGAAGTCTGCGAGCGTCGTTCCGGGTTCGACGTCCGCGGGCACGCCGGAGTCGTAGCGCCCACTGAAAGTCGCATACAGTCCCGACGGTCGATGGTTATAACTGACCTGAAGATGCGCCACATTGCGCTGATCGTGGTCGTTTGCGAACTTGAAGCCGTTCAGAAACAAGTCCTGCGGATCTTCGCCGAGAAAAAGCCCACCGACGATTGGTGTCACACCGAACGCCCGTGCATTCGCGTAAGAGACGGATGCGTGGAAGCCGTGTATCTCGGTCGACTCGATCCGGACTTCCTCGCCTGTGACACGTCCGGCTGAGATCGCGATCGGGAAGATCACGCCAGTCTCGAAAAACTGATCCTTGTCGGAAAAGTTCTTGATTCGCTTCTGGTAGACAGTCAGGTTCAGTCGAAAGAACTTCGAGAGCAACTGTTGCGCGCCTGCTTCGAAAGCGTGCTGCGTGTCCGGCAGGATCGGTTGCACGGTCGTTACGCCCTGCAAGACGCTGATTGGCGAGAGGGCTGCGGCTTCATTCGAGCTTGCCAGCAGCAGGTTCTCCGCGGGCGGTGGTTGAAACAGTCGATTGTACGAAGCTCTGAGGGTCGTTTTTGTTCGCGGTATGTAGTAAGCGAGACCGAGTCGCGGGCTGACGGCCTGATCGCTGATCAGGAGCCTGTAGTTGTCATAACGCACACCGAGATCGAGCGTGAGGTTCTTGAAAGCAGTAAAACGATCCTGCACGTAAGCGCTCAGCGTCCGGCCCGTCTTCGACTGATTGAACACGAACGGATTAGCGGCATTGAACGCGTTTACCGGGTTCGGAAAGACATTCCCCTCTTCATCCTCCAGATCAGGAAACGACGCGGTCGGGTAGAAACTGAAATGTTCGTCTACAGGCGTGATCGTGAATTGGCCGCCAAACTTGATGTTATGACTGCCGCGCGTCAGCGAGAGCGAGCCGATGCCGCCGTAGTTCTGAAGCGTGCGGTCCTGGTTTGCGACGACCGGCGTCGACAAAAGGTTGCTGATTAGTTTGCTGTTGCTCTGCCGGTGAAAGAAAGAGAACTGCGCGACGGAGTTTGGCGAAAAGATGTGCTGGAAGCTGATGTTCTGGGAGTTATCGCGCAGGCGCTGTCGCTGGTCTTGTCCTGCCAGTTCCTGAGCGAACCGGTTCGGCACCTGAAAATTCGAGCCGCCGAAGTTGAACACGCCCCGCAGGCTGTTGTTAGTGTCAAACTGGTAATCGAGCCGGAAAAAACCCTTGCCCGTGCGCCCGAAGTTGTGAAAGTTGTCGAGCGTCGGCGGATCGAGATAGCGCTGCGACGTGCTGGATGACAGGTTCATCAGGAAGCCGAGTTTCTTCGTGTGCGTGGAGAAGTCGACTGCGACCTCGCCGGTCGAGAAACTACCGCCTGAAAGAGAAATTCCGCCTTGTGTCGGTCCTTCGAGCCCGGAGCGTGTGTTGACGTTGATCACGCCGGCGAGCTTGTCGCCAAACTCTGCGGGAATGCCGCCGGTGAGCACTTCGACCGTGCGCAGTGTCCGCGCATCGAGGCTGGTCGAGAAGATGGCCGACATGTTGTCAGTAACTGGAACGCCGTCGATCACGTATTGCACCTGCGATTCGGAACCGCGCGGGTGCATGCGGCCGTTGTCGTCGGTAACAAAGCCCGGTGTTGATGAGACGATGGATTCGATTGCACGCGACGGCGCGGCGCCGAGTGGGCGCTCGAGAATCGTTTGATTTATGTCCGTGTCCGATGACGTGCGGTCGGGTTCGAGCACTGCCTCGCCGTTGGTAGTTACCGTGACGGCGGCGGTGGTTTGTTCGAGGGTTACCGAGAGCTCGATGTTTAAGGGGATAGTGGTTTCGAGATCGATCGATTCCTCGGCTGGTTGAAAGCCGTTCGCCTCGGCGCGGACCTTGTAGGTGTTGAAAGGTATGTTGACGAGCTTGAAAGAGCCTTGCGCGTCGGTTTGGGTGGTTTGCCGGTAGCCGGTTACGGGCTGAGTGACGATGATCGTCGCATTCGGAACCAGCGCGCCGCCAGGATCTTTCACGACGCCCTGGATGCTGCCGATTCTTGCCTGCGCGAAAACAGTTAGACCAAATAAGATAAGTGCACTGCAAATAATTGCAGCCCCGAACGGGATTCTGAATGACATTGAATCAAGCCTCCTGAAATGCGTCTAAGCGATGCGGGCGTGACCACGTAGTTTCGTCCGCTGGAGAAGTGGTCCGGTCCGCAGAGATTCTTTGGCGTTCTAGTTGGCTTGAGGTGGAGCTCGACCAGTTTGTGGGCTATTGGCGATCGAGCGAATCGGAATGGGATTGAACCGGCGCGCGTGTTTGACACGAGCGAGCGGCGCGGCGGCGTCGAGTTTGACGGAGATCAGCGTCGCCGAGAAATTCTGATGCAGTTGACAGATCAGGCAGTCGTTGCATCCAGGCTTCGTGAACGTACTGTTCGCGCCGGAGTTGGGATTTGTTACTGAGGTAGTACTATTTGAATAAGGTGCGGCAACTCCGTGACGGTGTGCGGCCTCCACGGTGGTACCGTAAAAGATGAAGAGGACCAGCAATAAACCGACAGCGCGTTTCACGGAGGGATTGTACACAAGTTCTTGTTAAAAGCTTCAACACAGATAGAAAAACGACCGCGGATTTACACAGGTTTGCGTGGATCTGCGTGTATCTGCGTCTGTTTGTTGGTCCTGGTATGCGTTAAGGTTGCCAGCGGTCAGGAATATGTAGGGGGGCATCTGACGATCTCGATTAGTAGCCCGGGTCGGATCAGAGTCGAAGCTATGCTATCGGAGCCGCTCAATTCCTGGTCCTTCCGCAATGCGTACGCTGGAGTTCTCGGCATCGCCGAACGAATTGAAGACTTTCGAGCAGTTGATGCGAATGTCCGCAAGGCTGCGGTGGGCGAGTATCGATCAGAGCGAAAGGCGCAGAGAATCAGTTATACCGTCAACCTTTCGAAACCGACGCTTGCTGATGTATCTCATTTCAGTTGGCTCGTTGATGATCACGGCTTTCTGATGCTGGCGGATCTGATCCCACTGGAGATCCGCGGCGTTTCCATTCAGTTCGGTCTGCCGCCGGATTGGTGGCTGGCAACGGCATCGCCGCACAACGTGGATGAGGTATATGAAGTATCGGAACCTGAGAAGGCTGTGTTCTGTCTTGGCCGTACGCTGCGAACGAGTTCGACTACCGTTGACAGAATGCCGCTCGATGTCACGCTTAGCGGCAAATGGCCGTTCAAAGAACGCGACGCTTTGGAGGCCGCGACGAGTGTGATGCAGAGATATCTGGCGCTGACTGGATTTCACCTGCCGGACAGGTCCGCGGTCATGATTGCGCCGCTTCCGATCCGCGATCCCAAAACAGATTGGAAGGCTGAAACGCGAGGTTCGACCGTTGTTTTGCTGATCAATCCTGATTTTCAAGTGAGGCGCTGGAAGCCACAGCTCACAGTCATCTTCGCACATGAAATCCTGCACCTTTGGGTGCCAAACTCTTTGAAGCTCGCAGGCGATTACGACTGGTTCTTCGAGGGCTTCACTTTGTACACAGCGCTGCGCACGTCGCTCGAGTTGCGCGCGATAGACTTCAAAGAGTATCTCAATACCCTCGCGCGTGTTTACGACAGTTATCGCGCGAACCCCGACACGCTCTCGCTGATCGAGGAATCAGAAAGACGTTGGGCGAGCGCCGGTTCTCCTGTGTATCTCAAAGGAATGCTGGTCGCGTTCCTGTACGACCTGATGATCAGGAAGGAAAGTGGCGGACAACGAACGCTCGCAGACAGCTACCGGGATCTCTTTAGCGGCCAGTTGACTGACGGCGCAGACGGAAATGAAGCTATAATCAGCGTGCTGGGTTCAACGACGGGCTCTCGCCAGTTCATCAAGGCCTACATTGAAAACAGCACGGCGGTGGAACTCGAAAAAGTTCTTCCGGCGTATGGCATGTCAGTCCTTTTCACGGGTAAGGGTTCGCAGCTACGAGTCGGCCGCGACCTGAATAACGATCAGAAGCAGTTGCTTCGATCGCTGGGCCACCAGGATTGATCGACTCGAAGGAACAGAATGAGATTTACCAAACCCCTTGTTATTTTCGCATTACTAATGCTGTCGGTTGGTTGCTCGACCCTTGCGAACAAGAGCAGCACCGGCGTCATCGTTGCGCGACGTGCGCAGATTCGCAGCTCGACGGCAGTCGTGGCGGCGGATCTGTTGCAAGTGAATCGTGGCGACGTTGTCGACATACTCGAATCCACCGACGTCACCGACCCCAGCGACAACGCCCGAAAAGAACGATGGCTGCGGGTCAAGGCGCGTGACACTGATACGACTGAAGGCTGGATCGAAGCGCGCAACGTCATGCCTGACGACGTGCTCAAGGAGTCGGAGAAGCTAGGCGCGGAAGACAAGGATATTCCCGCACAGGCGACGGGCCAGCTTCGTGCCAGCTCGAATCTCAGGCTTACTCCGGATCGCAGTGGCAATGAAAACATCATGATGCGACTTGATAGTGGATCGAGTTTCGACATCATCAGTTGGAAGCGTGTGCCGAAGCCGAAGTCTTCGGAAGCGATCGAGACTGACGTGGCGCCGAAAGCCGGGAGCGCGCAGCAAGGCAGCGCAAGGCCGCAGCGAGAAGTGGAAGAGAAGGAACCGGAAGAAACGAACGAGCTCTGGTTCAAGGTAAGACTTCCTGCTGACGCATCGCCCGCGCCGGCAGGTTGGATTTACGGAAAGCAGGTCGGGCTTACGGTGCCGAGCGACATCATCTTTTATCGCACGGGGCGCGAGTTTGTTGGGTGGCAGCGTCTCGATGGTGATCGAGAGAAGACGACAAAGGACGCGGGGAAAGAAGAGAAGCCGGGTAGCTGGCTAATTCTCGAGAAGAGCAGCTCGAATCAACCGCGTGGAGTTGATGAGCCTGACTTCGATCGTATTTATGTGCTTGGTTACGACAAGCGTAACCAGGAGCATTACACGGCGTATCGCAGCCCGGATCTGAAAGGTTATTTGCCGGCGAAGGTTGAAGGGCAGGGCGAGAGCAAGAGCTTCACGATCCGCTTGCAGGAACAGGAAGGCGGACCGTTGACCGAAGCGCGTTACAGTCTCTACAAGGATGCGCGCGGTGTGTTGAAGGTGAACGCGCCCAACATCGCTCCGCAGGGTAGACGGCGAAAGTAGCTGGGCGGTAGTTGTTAGCCAGGATTTACAAAGATTTGTTCAGGATTCACATTGGAATCTTGAACAATCCTGTTCATCCTGTAAAAGGTTTTATGCGTCAGCCCATCATCATCGGTATCGGTGGTTTCACTTCCAACGTCGGCAAGACGACGCTCCTCTGCGAACTACTGAAAGCATTCCCTGGCTGGGAAGCAATCAAAACCACTCGCGGTCACTATCGATCCTGCGGCAAAGATCCGAAAGCCTGCTGCGTGAGTCATCTGCTGTCTGAAGAGCCTCTGGTGCGTTCCGGTCGTAAGGAGACGTACGAGTTTGGCAAAGACACGGGGCGCTACTGGGACGCCGGAGCTGCGAACGTCCACTGGCTGATCTGTACTGACAATCAAGTCGAGGAAGGCATCAAGCAGGCGCTCGCTAAAGTGAAATCACCGGGCGTGTTTGTCGAAGGCAACAGCTTCTCAGAGTTTGTTGATCCAGATCACTTCGTGATGGTACGACAGTCGAGCAGCGACAAGATCAAGAGCTCCGCAAAGCGTTCGATCAGCAAAGCCACCGCTATCTATGTTTCTGATGACTTGAATGTGAACCCGCCTGCAATTTCATCGATCCCGGTCTTTAATAAACCGGAGTTGCCGGTCCTGATCGAGCATCTGCGAACCTCCTTGGAGTGCGGCGGCCTGGCGCCGCTTTGGTCTACATAGCTGCCGCGCTCCGCGCGGGGACAAAGCGGCGCCAGGCCGCCGCACTCCAAGGAGGTTCGCAGAATGGAATCGATCGATACTCTTCTAAAGGAATGTGAGCGGCTGCACGGGCACATGTGCGCCGGGCAACTGCTCGGCACACGCATGGCGCTGCTCGGTTGTCGCATGCTCGACATCGATGATCCGCGCGGCGCTGATCGTAAGAAGCTCATCGTCTGGGTCGAGATCGATCGCTGTATGACTGACGCGATCAGCGCGGTGACTGGCGTGCGGCTCGGAAAGCGAAGTCTCAAGTATGTTGACTACGGCAAAGTGGCGGCGACGTTTTTGAACACTGAAACAAAGCGTGCCGTCAGGATCGTTGCGCTCGAGAGCTCCCGCACACTCGCCGACGAGCGCTATCCAGACATTGCTGACAAGCGCACACGGCAGTTTCGCGCCTACTCAGAAGCGACGGATGACGAGATCTTCAAGACGGAGCTGGTGAGTCTTGAATTGAGTGACTTCGATGCTCCGGGCAGCCCGCGCTCGCGCGTGATCTGCGCTGTTTGCGAAGAAGGTGTGAACGACGGCAGGGAAGTTGTTGACGCGAATGGCGACACGCTTTGCCGTGGCTGTTCGAACGGAAGTTACTATTCGAAACTAGACAACCCGACGGCTTAAAGAGCATCTAATCCCCGCCTTTGAAACGCGAATGAGAGACGCCCGAACGTCGAGTTGTTAATAAAGAAAAATTTTTCGAAAGAGACAACGCGACGGCTGAAGAGGCATCTAATCTTCGCCTTTGAAAACGTGGGCCTCACGCCAGCAAGAAAAAAAACTTGACGGTGAGTATTGACAAGTTGGTTTTTGTCCCTATAATGCCCATTCCTCTAACGAGAGGGCATCAAGGGGTTTGAGAACAGGGAATTCGTGACGACCGCAGGTGTCGCTTCTTCCGCAAGATTGCGAGAAGATTGCGGCGCTTTTTATTCTCCGAATAAATCGAGAGAAGAGGCTCGGGTCGCTTGACAGAGTTGAGGTCGTTGGTTAATATCCCCGTTTGCTTGCGGCGAGTTGAAGTCGTCTGTAAGGCAATCCAAATACAATTTGGAATCGATGTTTGAAAACTAGATAGAGCGTGTCCGTTTCAAGACCTTTGAGAGTCAAAACGCGAACGATAAAGTTCGCGTAAAACTCGCAAGAGTCATTATCGAAACTGAACAAGAAAGACCAGTAATAGATAATGTTCCAGAGAACAAACTTATAACGAGAGTTTGATCCTGGCTCAGAATCAACGCTGGCGGCGTGCCTCAGACATGCAAGTCGAACGCGAAAGCCCTTCGGGGCAAGTAGAGTGGCGCACGGGTGAGTAACACGTAGGTAATCTACCTTTGGATTGGGAATAACCACCGGAAACGGTGGCTAATACCGAATAATGCAGCGGCACCTAATGGTGACAGTTGTTAAAGCGGGGGATCGCAAGACCTCGCGTCTGAAGAGGAGCCTGCGGCAGATTAGCTAGTTGGTAAGGTAACGGCTTACCAAGGCGATGATCTGTAGCCGGCCTGAGAGGGCGGTCGGCCACACTGACACTGACATACGGGTCAGACTCCTACGGGAGGCAGCAGTCGGGAATTTTGGGCAATGGGCGAAAGCCTGACCCAGCAACGCCGCGTGAAGGATGAAATCCCTCGGGATGTAAACTTCGCAAGAACGGG
>Ga0081539_10003446_pt1 | contig 19428 bp, 17 predicted proteins | sample TabmetS4T2R2_FD_71023 | JGI IMG/M metagenome (GOLD analysis project Ga0081539, IMG submission 71023) | Tabebuia heterophylla rhizosphere microbial communities from the University of Puerto Rico - S4T2R2 | ecosystem: Host-associated > Plants > Roots > Rhizosphere ...
GTCGAAATTGTGCCGGTGCCGCGGGGTTCGCCAACCGCCGGCGCCGGCGAGGCCCATGTTCAGGTCGTAGTTGGTCGGCGTGTCGTCCTGGCCAAAGAGCAGATGCTTCTGGGCCAGTACGCCTTCGCGCATCGTGCCGACATTGTCCGTCTCTGTCGATTCTGCCCTGGCCGCGCGCATCATTGGCTCCTTTGGATGAAGGTACCGCTGCCGATGCAAGGTAAGGTTTCGACGGGGCGTCTGGTATACCCGGACCCATAATAGCGATAATGCAAGGTTATTGCAGGGTCACCTTCTGCCCCGCTCGCCTTGCGCCGGCTGCGTGCGGCGCTTGCGGAACTCATCGATATAGTGCACCCGTTATGGCAGATGCGCCGCGACGCCGGCCGGTCGTACGCGATTGGCCAAGCAGCAAGACGAAGCGCTTCGGAGCGGCTCCGCGATCAGGCCCGGCGACGGACACGGTGTCAGGGGACGCTTGGGGAGGAATGGAGCATGGATCCGCGCAAGCTCATTCATCTGGTCGCGGTCATCGAACACGGCAGTTTCAAGAAGGCGTCCAGGCAGATGGGGATCTCGCAGTCCGCCCTGTCGACGTCAATTGCCCGGCTGGAGCGAAGCCTGGGTGGTCGGCTGCTCGATCGAAGCTCCCAAGGCGCCACGCCGACGCCACTCGGCGAGTTGATATATGCCTATGCCCGGCTGATCCGCGACGAGGTGCAACGCGCCGAGAGCCGCGTCGGCGACCGGAGCCACCGCAGCGACGACGACATTGCAATGGGCACACTGCCGAGCCTGACGCCGGTCATCATGCCGAAAGCCATCTGCCGCTGGCGGGAGCACCACCCTGATCCGGTTCTACGCATCATTGAACGGATCCAGGTCGAGCTTCTCCTTGGCCTCATCCGGGGTGAACTGGACTTCGTCATCGCACAGACGGAGTGGTACGGATACATCGAAGGCCTGAAGCAACGTGTGTTGTTCCGAGAACGCTTGCATGTCATCGCGCGACCGGACCACCCGGCCTTCGGGCTGGAGCAGGTCACCTGGCCGGCGCTGTCCGAGTATCCCTGGGTGATCCAGATGGTCGGGCGGCATCGCACTCGTCTCGAGAGGGCGCTCGCGTCCGAAGGCGCAGACATGCCCCGCCGCTTGACCGAGTGCGGCTCGGTCAGCTGCCTGAAGGCGCTTGTGGCCGACAGCGACAGCCTGGCCATGCTGCCTGCTTCCGCAATCGACGTCGAAGTCAACGATGGACGCATCAGACCGCTCGACATCGGTGGGCCGCTGCTCAATCGCGATATCGCCGTGATCTTCCGGGACCAGTTCCCGTTGACGCGCGCCAGCCGGGACCTCGTCGAAGCGATCGTAGCCGTCGGCCTTACGGTGGGCGATGGCCTCGATCTCTCGGGTGAACGCGAGATCGTTCAATCGCCTCGCGTAGCCCACGGACCGCTCGAGGCAGCACAGCCTTCGGCCGGATTGGCCGACGCAAGCCGGTGGTCTACCCCCGCCTTCAAGGACAGTGCTGCACGGCTGGTGCCGCGGGTCGGAACGACGCGAACTTCCGCTCGGGCGTGAGGTGGCGGGCCCTGCGTGCATTAACGCCTCACCCCGGCGCACGAGGTCGAATGCCGCCGCGATGGCGAGCGAGGCCCGACAGGTTCTCGACGCGGAGATGGCCGCAGGCCGCGTAATGACGGGCTATATCCGGGGGAGCCGGCAGAAGCATCGGCGGGCTACGTTCGCTCGAATCCATGGCAATCTGCAGCGATGGCGAATGCCTTTCGCGTTCGGCTCCTTTCCGATCCGAGTTAGCGGGATAAGGCCTCTGCGCTGAGCCCCCTCTGGATGCATCTTGATGGAGAGGACCGCCCACAATCACGCCGTATCGGCCGTTACTGCCGTCGATCGCGAATGAATCCCGAGACGGCCGATCAGTGCCACACGCACCGCGCCTGAACCGACGGGTGATCGAATGAGCAGCCACACTTCCGTCTTCGCGCCTCAAGAGTCCGGCGTGCCCATGAATGCCCGCGACTTCAGCGTGAAAGATCGCGTGCTGATCATCACCGGGGCCGGGCAGGGCATCGGCCGGGAGTTCGCGGGCCAGTTCGCCGCGGCCGGCGCGATCCCGATCGTGGCCGATCAGAATCTCAGGAACGCACAGCGCGTCGAACGCGAGATCGAACAGTCAAGCGGACGGAGCGTCGCCTTCGAAGTGGGCGGCGACAGGACTTCGCTGGACGCCATGGTATCGGAGGTGCTCAACCGCTTTGGTCGGATCGACGTCCTGATCAACAACGCGGCGATCTTCGCGGCGCTTCAGAAGCGGCCTTTCGACGAGATTCCCCTGGAAGAATGGAACAAGGTGCTTCATGTCAATGTGACGGGCACCTTCCTGAGCATCTCCGCGCGCGGCGTTCGGGCGTCGTGTTGACGGCGCGCTCGACCTCGGTGGCGACCACAGGTCCGAGGGCTGCGCGCGGCGTTTCCTGCCCGCGAATGGAAAGTCCCCAAGGGCGCGTCGGTCGCTGCTCTTGGCAGGCCTCCTGCCGACCGCACCTGCAACCGATATAACAGCTTCCTATACCCGGCCGGCAAGCGCAGGTGGCGGCTGGAAAGATGGCCTCCTACAACAGGCTTCCTGAGCGTTCGAGAAGAAGGTGTTCAACTTCGGGAGGCGAAGGAATGCCGACGCGTAGAAGTTTGGTATTCGGGTCAGCCGCCCTGGCTGGCGCCGGCTCTGTTAACTTCGCACCTGCCCGCGCCCAGCAGCCATATCCCACCAGGCCGATTAGGATCATCGTAGCGAACCCGCCGGGAGGCGATGACGATCTCCTCACCCGGTTCATCGCCCAGGCCATGGCGCCGGAGTTCGGGCAGCCAATCTTGACCGAGAACCGCGGCGGCGGCGCGACGACGATCGGCGGCCTGGCGGCCGCGCAGGCAGCACCCGATGGCCACACGCTGCTCTGCGTGCACATGGCCAGCATCATCCAGACCGTCCTGCGCGACCGGCTTCAGTACAGCATGGCGAGCTTCGTGCCGATCATCGGTATCGGCGGCTACCCGATGGCGCTCGTGGTGTCTCCAAGGTCGGAGATCAGGACCCTCGCCGATCTCAAGGCCGTGGCGTCGAGGGGCGACGGGGTCACCTACGTCAGCGCCGGCGCCGGCACCCTCGGCCACCTGACCTCCGTCCGGTTCCTCACCGCCATCGAAGGCAGGGGCATGCACGTCCCCTACAGGAACAACCCCGAAGGACTCCAAGCTCTGGCCGGAGGCTTCGCCGAGATGATGTTCCCCTCGGCACGCGAAGCGGCCAACCTCAGCAGGGAGGGACACGTCCGGGTGTTGGCGGTGACGTCGAAGCAGCGCATCACAAATCTCCCTGATACGCCGACGATGACCGAGCTCGGGCTCCCACAAATCGATTCGCGGCTCTGGTACAGTTACGTCGCGCCGGCCGGCACCCGTCCGGACATCGTCGCCCGGCTTGGCGACGCCATCGAGAAGGTCGTCACGTCGCCTGCGTTCGGCGAGCGCTTCGGCCCACTGTCGTTCCAGTCCGACATTACCAGGGGCGAGCCCCTGGCGCAGTTCATCAATACGCAGGCCAGTCGGTTCCGCGCCTTGGTCGTCGAGAACAACATCAGCTTCACGGATTGAGACTCGCGTCCAACTCCGGAGTTTCGGCGCCCTCGTCCGTCCATGGCGAGCCAGCTCATCCGCAAGCTGGCCTGCTCGAATAGAGGCTCAAGCAGCGGAGCTTGCCTGCCGGCCGCCAGGTCCAGGGTGGATTGCATGAGGACCTAAGGTCACTTCATCAAAGCAACTTCGTTGATCCGGCGAGCCGGCAATGGCTGAGTTCGGCCAACCCCACCCTCTTCACCGGCGCGAATAATCGTGCGTCCTCGTCTGGCCGGAGCGCGGCTCGCAGCGGGCGATCGGCTCGGAGACCGCGTATGTTTCCTCGCTCACCAACGTCGGCGCTGAGGCTGGCATCCGAGCATGGACCCCGCGCCTTCACCCTGCCGCCAGCCGCGCCATCTGTACGATCTCCTTCCAACGAGCCGCTTCCCGTGACACCTCAGGAACCAGCGCCCTGAAGCCGAAGATCTCCGGGGCGATCGCCTGTCTGCTGCAGAACTGAATGAATTCGGGTGTCTGGGCGATCCGGAAGATCTCGTCGGAGAGCAATTGCAACACCGGCTCCGGCGTGCCCGCGGGCGCCATGAAGTCCAGTTGCGACGACATCTCGAAGCCCGCCACGCCGGCTTCGGCGATAGTCGGGACATCGGGCAGCGAGTCCCAGCGCTGCGCATTCGTCACGCCCAGAACGCGCAATCTGCCGCCCTGGACCAACGGCAGCATGCCGGCGGAACTCTGGCAGGTGAAGGTGATGCGCCCACCTACCACGTCGTTGAGGGCCATGCTCGATTCCCTGTAAGGTATGTGTCGCGCCTCCGTTCGGCTCAGGTGGTTGAACACAACCCCGCACAGGTGGGCCGAGCTGCCGACACCTTGCGACGAGTAGGTGATCTCGCCGGGGCTCCTCTTCATGGTTTCCAGGAGGTCCGCCAAGCTCCGGTACGGGGAGTCAGCAGCCACGACGATGGCCTGCGGCACCCGGGCCACCCGGGCAACCGGAGCGAAATCCTTCTCGGGGTCGTAGGGCGGACGCGGGGCTTCAGAAAAGAGCGGCAGAAGATATAGGGGAATGCCCGTCAGGATGAGGGTATAGCCGTCAGGTGCCGCCTTCGTCAGCTCCGTGTAGCCCAGCAGCCCGCCTGCTCCGGGGCGGTTCATCGCCAAGAAGGGCTGCCTGAGCTGCATCCCAAGCCGCTCGGCGAAGAACCGCGTGACCGCGTCTATGCCTGTCCCGGCGCCTGCCGGCACGATGATCCTGACGGCTCTTGACGGGTACTGCTCCGCGACGGCACGGAGATGCGTGCCCATCAAGGGAATCGCAGCCGCGGCCTTGAGCATCGACCTCCTGGTGCTTGCCATGTGTCTCCTCCCCCGACACTCGCTCCTCGACCCGAGGACGCTGGAGCCTGAGTCCAGGAAGTTTAGGAAGAGCCATATCCCGCGTGCATCTGGCTGCGACGGGAAAGTCCTTTGCGTCACCCGCAACGGATGCAGGAAGCAATGGTATCAGTTCGGCCAGGCACCTGTCTGGTGGGCACTGGCAGACCGGCTTTGCTCACCGCCTATGGTCGAGGGTGCGTGTTCGATGAGGTCAGGCCTACCGCGGTCGCCAGTGTGCCGCGCAATCTTGCGTCAGCGGCAATGATCCTTTCCGCGACGACGGCTGGTCCGAGCCGTCTCCGACTCCTACGGTTTTAGGCTGACACATCGCAAGCACCGCCTTTGCGCCCCCATGGCCGTACGCATGCATGCGCCGATCCTGATTTGACCTCCGTGCAAGCAGAGCTGTGCGGGATGTTGCGGGATGCGAGACAACGCAAGACCCGGACTGGAGGACCGACTGCACATGAAGCTCAGTCTCGAGGATGCCAAGGCTCTAGCCGTCGCCTTCCTCATGCGCCATGGCATGCCGAGGCCGCATGCCGACATCGTCGCCGATCACCTGGTCTATGCAAGTCTCGCTGGCCATGATTTTGCCGGCCTCTCTCGGCTTCTGCCGATCGCCGAGACCCTGTGCCAGCGGGGTCAGGGCGGCAGCATCGAGACGCTGCATGAGACCGACAAGTCCGCTCTCATCGATGGCGCGAACGTCATCGGTTATGTCACATCCCTGATCGGCATGGACAAGGCGGTGGAATTGGCCAGGAAGAGCGGCGTGGGGATTGTTGGGGTCAACAACAGCTGGTTCTCCGGCTTACTGCGGTATTACGTCGAGCGCGCGGCGAATGCAGACATGGTCGCCATGCATGCCGCGAACTCGGTCGCACGCGTGGCACCGTTCGGCGGCGTCGATCGCGTGTTGGGCACCAATCCTGTTGCATTCGCGTTTCCTGCGGATGACCAGCCCTTGGTGGTGGATTTCTCCACCGCCTCGATCGCCTGGGGCGACGTCATCTTTCACCAGCAGACGGGAAAGCCTCTGCCGGCGGGACGCGCCGTGGACCCGCAAGGCCAGCCCACCACGGATCCTCTCGCGGCTATCGCCGGCGCCTTCCTGCCATGGGGCGGGGCGCGAGGGTCGAGCCTCGCGGTCGTCGTGCAGGCACTCGGCATCCTCGCTGGCAGCGATCCCCTTATTCGGGACGCCGGCAAGTGGGGCTATCTCTTCGTCGCCATCGATCCCGCGCTGTTGCAGCCGACTGCGGATTTCAAGCGTCGCATCTCCAGCTTGCGCGACAGCATCGAGGCATCGCGTCCGGCGCCTGGAACCGGGGCGGTGAGGGCGCCGGGCCGCGGCAGCGAGCGGCGCATCGCAGAAGGCCGCGCGCGCGGATGGATCGAAGTGGCGGACCAGATCTGTGAGGCTCTCGGCGCATAACGCCACGCGCATCGGGACGCCCGCACACGTGGAGCGGCCGGGCTGCGGGAGCTTCCCCGTCGGGTGTAGAGGCGCGCCGCGGCACCGCTTCGGCGTCAGGCCCCTTGTGCCGGTGAGTTCGCTCGCGCGCCGACGCCGCTGCGCGCGAGCCGACCGACTGCCGCTGCCGGAACCCCGGCGTGGTTCATTCCCTGAACAACTCGGCCAGGAACTCGATGAAGACGCGAATCTTGCGGGAACGGCTGAGACCGGATGGGAATACGGCGAACAGGTCGGCGTCGCCCGGCCTCGGGTGCACGGTGTAGTCCTTCAGGACCGTGATCATCCGGCCCTGAGCGAGGAGATCGCGCATCATCCAGCGATGCGCGATGATGATCCCCAGATTGGCCAGGGCGGCCGACAGCAAGACCAGCCCATTCTCCGACTTGACGCTGCCGGCGACTTCGACAACCTCCTCCCTACCGTCACGCGTGAATCTCCAGAGGTTGCTGTAGGAGGGCTGCGCGTACAGAAGGCAGTTGTGGTGGCGCAGCTCCGCCGGCTCGTGCGGAACGCCACGCCTTTCGAAGTAGGCCGGCGAGCCGCAGACGATCCGCCCGGTACGACAGAGGCGGCGCGCAACGAGATCCGAATCAGGCAGTTCGCCAAGCCACATGGCGACGTCGATGTTGTTGGCGATGAGGTCCCGTCGCTCATCGGTCAAAGTGATATCGAGTTCGAGATCGGGATACTGCGAGAGGAATCTCGGCAGGGCCGGGACGACGATCGTCGTGCCCGCCGTGACGCGCAGCGAAGCACGCAGCGTACCCCTGACCTCTTCCTTCTGAGAGCTGACCTCGGACTTCGCCTTCTTGAGTTCGAGCGCAATCGCGCTCGCGCGGTCGTAGAAGCGTCGGCCCGCATCCGTCAGGGCGAGCCTGCGGGTGTTGCGATTGAGCAGCCGGACACCGAGCTCCTCCTCCAGCGACTTGACATGCCGTGACACCGCGCTCGTCGAGGAGACGTCGCGCGCCGCCGCCGAGAAGCTGCCGGCTTCCACGACCTTGATGAAGGTCATGATGCGCGCGAACTCGTCAGTCGCATACCGCCCCATGACCCATCCTGGACCGATCTTTGCGTCTGAATCAACAGTCCTTGCTGCGAGGGCGTCTAGGCGCCGTCGGCCCCGGGTCCTTAGCATCCATCCAGTAGCGGTCGGCTCGTCGCAGCATCAGCCGGCCCAGGCAAGACCAGGACTTGGAGGGTTAGGAATGCTCCAGGCAATCGCTGAGAGCCGCGAAGGGCGCGCCCGTGGGACGAGCGATGCGGAATGCGTGCAGGCGTGGCTTTCGGAGTTCGAGGACGCGTTGCGCGCCGGCGATCGCGTCGGGCTGGAGGCGCTGTTCGTCGAGGACTCGCACTGGCGCGATCTGCTCGCCTTCACCTGGAACGTCACACCCTCGAATGGCTGCGGCGCGATCGTCGCCACGCTGCTGCGCGAGCAGGGGCGTGTTCAGGCGCGCAACTTCGCGATCGCGGAAGGTCTCACGCCGCCACGACGCGTCAAGCGCACGGGCGTGGAGGTCATCGAGGCGATCTTCCGCTTCGAGACAACCACCGGCCGTTGCCTGGGCGTGCTGCGCCTGCCCGTCGGACAGCCAGACCGGGCCTGGGTGATGAGTACCTCGCTGAGGGAGCTCAAGGGCTGGGAGGAGCCGGTCGGCCGCCGGCGCCCAGACGGCGCGGAGGCGCGCATCTTCGGCGGCGATGCGTGGGGCAAGCGGCGCGTGCGCGAGCAGGCCTACGACGATCGCGAGCCCACGGTGCTGATCGTCGGCGGTGGGCACAACGGCCTGGTGCTCGCGGCGCGGCTGCGCCTGCTCGGCGTGGACACGCTGGTCGTGGAGCGGTCGTCGAGAGTGGGCGACGTCTGGCGCGATCGCTACGCCGCGCTGGCGCTGCACAACCAGATCGAACTCAACCAGATGCCCTACATGCCCTTCCCGGCGACCTGGCCGAGGTACCTGCCCAAGGACATGCTGGGCGACTGGCTCGAGGCCTACGCCGTCGCCCTGGAATGCAACATCTGGACCGGCACGACCTTCCTGGGAGCACGGTTCGAAGAGGCGCGCGGGGCGTGGTCGGCGCGGGTGCGGCGCGCCGACGGCGCCGAGCGCGAACTGCACCCGCGCCACGTGGTCTTCGCCAACGGCATCGTCGGCGAACCCAAGATGCCGGACGTGCCGGGCCTGAAGGATTTCCAGGGCAAGCTCATGCATGCGCAGGGCTTCGACAGCGGCGCACCCTGGCGCGGGAAGAACGTGCTTGTCCTGGGCGTCGGCAACAGTGCCCACGACATCGCGCAGGACCTGCACGGACACGGCGCGAAGGTGAAGATGATCCAGCGCGGCTCCATCGCCGTGTTCAGCGTGAAGTCCGCCAGCCTCAATCACGCCGTCCACTACAGCGAGAACCTCCCGATCGACGATGCGGACCTCATCATCTCCAGCAACACCTTTCCGGTCATCCTGAAGGGCTATCAGGCATCGACCTTGAAGATGCTGGAGCATGACAAGGAGCTCCTCGCCGGCCTGCACCGCATCGGCTTCAAGCTCGACATCGGCCCGGAACGCGGCGGGCACCAGATGCATGTCCGCAAGAACCACGGTGGCTACTACCTCAATGTCGGCTGCTCCGACCTCCTGGTCAGCGGCGAAGTCGGACTGCTGCACTACGAGGACATCGAACGCTTTGTCCCCGACGGCGCGCTCATGAAGGACGGTCGCGTGGAGAAGGCGGAGCTGGTGGTCGCCGCGACCGGCTACCAGCCCCCGGGCGACGCGGTGCGCGAACTGCTGGGCGATGAGATCGCCGACCGGATCGGGCTGGTCTGGGGCCTCGATCAGGACGGCGAGATGGCGAACATGTACAGGCCCACGCCGCAGAAGGGTCTCTGGTTCGTCGGCGGCGGGTTCGCGCAGAGCCGCATCTGGTCCCACTACGTGGCCCTGCAGATCAAGGCGCGCGAGGCAGGCATCGTCCCCTGCGGCATGGTGGGGCCGCGGCCGGTGCTCGACACCACCATCGGGCCGCCCGTTCCCTACTGTGATGCGGTGCCCTCGGCAGCCGAGGGAGAGGCGGAAAGCAGCCCCGATGGCCTCTGAGCCTTCGCCGGGAAAGCCGACCAGCCGGCTGCGCCAACTGCTCCGGCGCGACCAGGCGCTGATGGCCGCCGGCGGCTTCAGCCCGATGGCGGCCAGGCTTGTCGAGCAGGCGGGCTTCGAGGCGGTCTACATGCCGGGCGGCGGCACCGCGCTCGACCGTCTCGGCGTCGCCGATCTCGGCCTGATCACCATGACCGAGATGATCGCCAACGCTGCGGCGATCGCGGGCTGCGTCGCGGTGCCGGTGATCGCCGACGCCGACACCGGCTTCGGCAACCAGCTCAATGTCCAGCGTACGGTGCGCGAGTTCGAGCGCGCCGGCGTCGCGGCGATCCATATCGAGGACCAGGTCTTCCCCAAAAAGTGTGGCCAGTTCGACGACAAAAGCCTGATCCCGCTCGAGCAGGCCGTGCAGAAGATACGCGCCGCGGTCGCCGCACGCCGCGATCCCGACTTCATGGTCATCGCGCGCTGCGATGCGCTGGCGGTCGCCGGCATGGAGGAGGCCGTGCGGCGCGGGCAGGCCTATCTCGAGGCCGGCGCCGACATGCTGTTCATCGAGGCGCCACGCTCGATCGAGGAGATCGCCGAGATCCCACGGCGCTTGCCGGGCCCGCACCTCTTCAACATGACGTCGAGCGGCAAGACGCCCTTCCTCTCCGTCGAAGATGTCACGCGGCTCGGCTACAAGCTGATGATCCTGCCGAACTTCGCCGCGCTCGCCGCCATCAAGGCCATGGCGGAGGTGCTGGCCGAGATCAGGCGCACGGGCACCGTCGCCGGTGTCGTGGACCGCTGCGCCAGCTTCAAGGAATTCACTGCCCTCGGCGGGCTCGCGCAGTTGCAGGAGGCAGAGCGGCGCTTCGCCGTCCCCGGCTAGGACCATGCTTGTCGCCGCAGGCACGCCGGCAAGCCAACGGAGAGAGAGGTAGCGGGAGGATGCTGGATCTGACCGGAAAGGTTGCCTTCGTCGCGGGCGCTGGTTCCGTCGCGGAGGGGTGGGGCAACGGCAGGGCCACGGCCGTGCTGCTGGCGCGCCAGGGCGCCAAGGTCTTCGGCACCGACTACGACGAGGAGGCGCTCGCCGGCACCTCGAGGATCATGCAGCAGGAGGAGCTCCGGCACTGGACGCCCTGGCGGGCCGACATGACCGCCAGCGAGGACGTCCGCCGAGCCGTCGAGGAGTGCCTGCGCCGATACGGCCGCATCGACATCCTGGTTAACAATGTCGGCGGCAGCGCACCGGGCACGCCTGTCTCCCTCTCCGTGGAGGAGTGGGACGGCCAGATGGATCGCAACCTCAAGACCGCCTTCCTCGGATGCAAGCACGTCCTTCCGGTCATGGAGCGTCAGTTCGAAGCCGAGGGCAAGGGCGGCGCGATCGTCAACGTCTCCAGCATCGCGAGTATGAGTTTTCAGGTTGGCGGGCGCGTGCATGTCGCCTATGCCGCCTCCAAGGCCGGCCTCGAAGCGTTCAGCCGGGCGACAGCGATCGCCTATGTCAGGAAGGGCATCCGCGTGAACGCTGTTGTGGTGGGCATGATGGACACGCCGCTGGTCGGGCACCGGTTGACGAAGCAACTCGGCGTCGCGGACGCGCAGGCGCTGGCGGCGAAGCGCAACGCGCTGATACCGATGGGCCGTATGGGCACCGCCTGGGATGTCGCGCACGCCGTGCTGTTCCTGGCCAGCGACGAAGCTGGGTACATCACGGCGACGCGCTTGGTCGTGGATGGCGGCGTCACGGCAGCCCGGCCTTCGCCGCCCGAGTCCTGAACCCCGACCTTCGGACAGACAGGCCGCGATGACCACGTCTCCCACTCATCTTCCCGTCCGGCCGGACTGGCTTGCCACGCGCCAAGAGGAAGCCCTCGATCCGGCAATTCCGGTCGTTGATGCGCATCATCACCTCTATGACCGGCCCGGTGTCAGGTACCTGCTGGACCAGTTCCTGCAGGACCTCCGCGGCGGCCACGACGTGCGTGCGACCATCTATCTGCAGGCCCGCGCCATGCTCCGAGCAGACGCATCGCCGCACCTGCAGCCGCTCGGCGAGACCGAGTTTGCCAATGGCATCGCAGCGATGAGCGCGAGCGGGCTCTACGGCACGACGCGCGTTTGCGCGGGAATCGTGGGCTTCGCCGACATGACGCTCGGCGACGCCATCCGACCGGTGCTGGAACGCCACATCGCCCTTGCCGGCGGCCCGCCCGCCGACGGCGGCAGGTTCCGCGGCGTGCGGCAATCCCTCACCTGGGACGCCGACACCTCGCTGTTGAACCCGGCCTATCCCACGACAGCGGAGATGATGGATCAGCCCGCCTTCCGCGCCGGCTTCGCGCATCTCGCGCCGCTCGGCCTGAGCTTCGACGCCTGGGCCTTCTTCCACCAGCTACCGAAGGTCGCGGCCCTCGCGCGCGCCTTCCCCGAGACGCCCTTCGTGCTGAACCACTGCGGCGGCGTCATCGGAATCAGGGCGTATGAAGGCAAGCGCGAGGAGGTCTTCGCGCAGTGGAAGCGCGGCATCCTCGATCTCGCGCGCTGCCCCAACGTCATGGTCAAGCTGAGCGGCCTCGGCATGCGCCTCGGTGGCTTCCGTTTCGAAGACAAGGCGCAGGCGCCGAGCTCGACGGAACTCGCCGAGGCTTGGCGGCCCTGGATCGAGACCTGCATCGAGGCCTTCGGCGCGGCGCGCTGCATGTACGGCAGCAACTTTCCCGTGGACAAGGGCAGTCACGGCCACGCCATCGGCCTGAACGCGCTCAAGCGCCTGCTGGCCGGCGCGAGCGCGGGGGACAAGGCCGACATCCTCTGGCGCTCCGCCAGGTCGTTCTATCGCCTGCCAGACTCCCTCTTCTGTCCGGCGGGGAGCGTGTCGTGAGCGACCAGACGCGCGATGATGGCGCCCCCGCTGCCGGGGCCTTCGCGGATCTCGCCGCCGCCTTCAGCAACGCGGATGCCGCGCGGCGCCTCGAACAGGCCGCACCCGGCACCTATGCCGCGGCGGCCCGGTTCTGGCGTTCGGCACACACCGCGCCGGCGCTGTCGCAGCGCATGCGGGAACTGGTGCTCGTGGCGCTGCATGGCACGGTGACCAGCCTCCATGGCGAAGGCGTTCGGCGGCATGTCCGCCGCGCGCTTGCCGCCGGCGCGACAGAGCAAGACATCCTCGATGTCCTCATCACCATCGTGGGTGCCGCCAATCACGCGCTGTACTTCGCCCTGCCGGTCCTGATCCGCGAGCTGGACCGCGCCGGCCACGCCGATGCGGCACTGCCGCCCGTGACGCCGGAGGCGCAGGCGATCAAGGAGGAGTTCATTCGCGCGCGCGGCTTCTGGAACGAACAGCGCGACAGCATCATCCGGCTGATGCCGGAGTACTTCGCCGCCCTTTCGCGGCTTTCGACGGAACCCTGGAAGAACGGCACGCTGACGGAGAAGGAGCGCGAGCTGGTCTGCATCGCGATCGACTGCACCGTCACCCACATGTTCGAGCCGGGCCTCGCGATCCATATCCGGCATGCGCTGCAGAAGGGGGCCAGCCGGGCGGAGATCCTGGAGGTCTTCCAGCTCGCCTCGGTCATCGGGCTGGAGGGCTACATGCTTGCCGCGGAGACCCTCTACGCGACGCCGCCCGGCGGCGCCACACCAGCGTGGAACCAACGAACAGACGACCAGGACGATCGTACAAGAGAGGGAGGTGACTTGCGATGACCGCATTGCGTTCGGTCCTCTCCAGGCGAGGCCTCCTCGCCGGCACCGCCGGACTCGGCGCGGTGCTCGGCCTGCCATCGCTGGCGCGGGGGCAGAGCTTCCCGACCAGGAACGCCACCGTCCGCGCAATCGTTCCCTTCGCGACCGGCGGCACCGTCACGGTCTGGGGGCGCGCCTACGCCCAGGCGATGAGCGAGCTGCTCGGCGCCAATGTCGTCCTCGACAACCGTCCGGGCGGGCAGGGCGTGATCGGCATGCTGGCGATGAAGGGCGCACCGCGCGACGGCTCCACGATCCTCTTCACCTCGCTCTCGACGCAGGTCATCAATCCGCATCTCATGCGGGAGCCTCCCTACGACCCGCAGAGGGAGCTGGTTGCGCTGGCGGGCACCTTGAAGGCGCCCTTCGCGATGTTCGTCGGCCCGTCCTTCCCCTTCAGGACCGCCAGGGAGTTCTTCGCGGCCGCCACGGCCAACCCCGAGAAGTACACCTTCGGCAGCATCTCCGCTTCGACCCGCTGCTCCTTCGAGATGCTGGCCAAGCGGGCCGGCATCAAGTTGACGAACGTGCCGTACAGGAACATCGCGGACCTCATCAGCGATCTCCTCTCCGGCCGGATCGACCTCTACATGACCGATCCGCCGGCGATGATCCCGCTGCTGTCGCAAGGCGTACGCCTGCTCGGCGCGGCGTCCCTGTCCCGCCTGGCCATCGCGCCAAACGTGCCGACCTTCGACGAACAGGGTCTGACAGGATTCGAGGTCCTTTCCTGGCAGGCGGCCTATGCGCCGGCCGGAACCCCGGAGCCCGTGGTGGCGACCCTGCGCGACGCGATGCGCAGGGCCGCGAGCACCAGGGTCGTGGTTGAGACCATATCCGCCGCGGCCTCGGAACCCTTCAACTTGTACGGAAGCGAACTCGCGGCCTTCGAGAGGGCTGAATACGAGCGGTGGGGCCAGGCGATCCGTGAAGCCGGATTGGCGGGGAGTCTGTAGGCGCAATGGAGCGTCTGAAGGACAAGGTCGCCGTGATCATCGGCGCCGGCCAGGGCCCGGGCGAAGCGATGGGCAATGGCAGGGCCACCGTGATCCGCTTCCTGCAGGAAGCCGCGCGACTCCTCGCCGTGGATCGCGACCTGCGATCGGCGCGCGAGTCGATCGCCATGGCCGGCGTGACCTCCGCGGATGCCGATGCGTTCGAAGCGGAGGTGACGGACAGCGACAGCCTGCGCGCAGCGATCTCTGCGGCAGTCAGCCGTTGGGGGCGCATAGACATCCTGCACTACAATGTCGGTGTCAGCATCGCGGCCGGGGATCGGCCTCTGGCGGAGCTGACGGAGGAGGCGTTCGATCGCGTCATCGCGATCAACCTGCGCGGCGCCATCATGGCCGCGAAGTTCGTCGAGCCGATCATGCGGGAGCAGCGCTCCGGGGTGGTGATCAATGTGTCCTCGATGTCGGCGATCGAGACCTCAACCCCGCTGGTGTCCTATCGCGTCAGCAAGGCCGGCATGATCGCCTTCACCCAGCAATTCGCCATCCGGAACGCCGAATACGGCATCCGGGCCAATGCGATCCTGCCCGGGCGGATGGAGACGGCGATGGCGGTCGATACCCGCATGAGGATGACAGGCCGGACGCGCGAGGAGATCGTCGCCGAGCGGAATGCCATGGTTCCCCTGCGCAGGCGGGGCGGAACCGGATGGGATGTGGCCAACGCGGCGCTCTTCCTCGCGTCCGACGAGGCGGACTTCATCACCGGGGTCGCCCTGCCCGTGGATGGCGGCACACTCGCGAAGATCGGATGGTGACATGGAGGAGCAACCCCCGTTTCCACGACTGAGTCGTGCGGGCGCGTCTCCTGCCATCCCGCGCGTAAGGGCGGAGTTCTCTCCGCCCCCACTCTTTTTTTCTCCTGATTCCAGCTCCGACGAAACCGCTCTAGGAAATCAGAGGCTTCGGTGACCGCTGAAGTTCGACGCGCCGACAGCGCTGTAGCGCCGCAGCGATCTCCACCTGCCTCTCGGAGAGATCCATGGTCGACGTGAGACCGGGTCAAGACTGGCGAGGTCCTCGGGAGTCGTCGCGGCTCTATGCCCGCTATGAAAGAGATCGATGGTGATTGCAAGAGTCCGACCGTTCCGATTGCCTACATGAGGTGCGCGGGCCATTCTCGGGGGCATCAACGACGGTCCGTTCGCGTCCCTTGACCATCTCGGCCATCGTCTTCCGGCCGACGATCCGGCCCTCGAAGCGATCCGCCCTCTTCCTACTGCCCAAGCAGCACGCCGGCCGAGATGCCTGTGGAACATTTCACGTCTCCAGGGTGATCCCGAGGTCCCGGATCAGTGGCAGCCAGATCTGAGCCTCCGCCTCCATCCTCGCCCGGTACTCGGCAGGGCCCAGGTGAACTGGCTGCGCTCCTAGCTCCTGCATGCGGCGCACGACCTGATCGTCGCGCACCGCCTCGCCGATCAGGGTGTCCATCCGCTGGACGACCGCTTCCGGAGTACCGCTCCGCATCAAGGCGCCGTGGACGGAACCGTACTCATGGCCCGGGAACCCCTGCTCGGCCAGGGTCGAGAGGTCAGGATATTCACGCAGGCGGCTTGCCGAGGCAGCGGCAACGGGACGTGCCGTGCCGTTCTGGTAAGCAGAGGCCCCGCTCGCATAATCCAGGAACATCGCCTGTACAGTCCCCGCCATCAGGTCGTTGACGGCGGGAGCGGCGCCCCGGTAGGGCACATGCGTCACCTGAATGCCGACTGTCCGGCAGAAGCGTTCCAACGCAAGATGGTGCGGCGATCCGATGCCTGGCGAAGCCATGGTGACCTCGTTCGGCCGTGCTCTCACATGGGCGACGAACTCACGCGCGTCACGAACTGGCAGGCTCGGGTGCACGGCCAGCATCAGGTTGAACTCTGCGTAGAGGGCGACCGGGGTCAAGTCCCGCTCGGGATCGTAGGGAAGCCGGCGATAGAGCGCCCGATTATAGACCAGAATGCCCATATCGGCGCTCAGAACCGTCTGCCCGTCCGCCAGGGACTTGGCGACGTTGTCCGCTCCAATGGATCCCGCTGCCCCGGGTCGGTTGTCCACAACGATGGGCTGGCCCAGGCGCGGCGCGATCGCGTTCGCCAGCAGCCGCGCGACCACGTCCGTCGCGCCGCCTGGAGGGTAGGCGACGACCCAGCGTAAGGGTCGTCCACTCTGCGCCCGGGCAATCGCCGAGTGGGCCATTGCACTCATCGCCCCCAGACCGAGGCGGCGCCTCGTCAGCATCCGCGCGCCCTGCACGCCATCTCCCTTGGACATCTTGCTTCCTCCCACTGTCGCGGAGTGTCAGAGCCGCGCCGCCCAGGCGGCGATCCGCTCGGCGGCCTCGTCGATCAGTTCCTGCTGGCCCGCCAGGTAGTGGTTCGCCCCGATCAGCCGGTGGAGCTGCGCCCTCCCCCCGGCCGCCTGCATCCAGGCATCTCGGGTGGAGGGGAAGGTTGATCCGTCCGCCGTGTGCTCGAGCAGAAGCACGGGCGCGCTGGTGCGCGCCAGGTTGCTCGGTCCATCCGCTTGGCTGCAGGACGCCCATTGGCTCAGGAACGCGGTCAGCGTGGTGATCCGCCCCATGGCGTTCGCCGCGTAGTTCACGTCGCGTGCCGGTCCCCAAATGCTGCCGGGCTCACGGTCATTGGTATCCAGGGCGAGGTCCAGCAGGCGCGGGTCCGCCTGGGTGCGGTGGATCAAGAACGGCATGTCCGGTGGCGCGCCAGGTGTGGCGCGGAGGTGCCGCAACCGACGCCAGGCCCAGGCTTCGATCCGATCACGCCGCGCCCTCTGCGCGGCCCGGAAGCGCGCGACCCATTCGGGAGCGAAACCCGGACCGTTGGCCGGGTTGTACACGTCGAGCTCTGGGTCCGCCGAGAGGGCGTCGCCCTCTTGCACCACCGAGGGGTCGATCCACTCCTCCATCAGCCGGGACCGCCCGGCATGAGCGGCGTTCAGCACAATTCCCGCCGCCGGCGGAAGGTCCGAGGGTTCGATGGTGACAGGAGTGCCGTCCGGCGTGTGGGTTACCGTCAGGCGCTCCGCCTCGGCTTGGTAGAAGGCCGCCAGCGCTCCGCCGCCGGAATTGCCAATGAGGAACAGCCGCTCGTAGCCCAACCCCCGCAGAAAACGCATTCCGGCGCCGAGATCCTGGATCACCCGCTCCATCAGCAGCGTGGTGTCACTGCCCGCATAGCGGCTGTTCAGCCCGAGGCAGCAGATGCCGCGCCGCGCCAGCGGCGTGATGAAATAGTGGCCCATGAAGTTGCTCGTGGGGTGCATGACGATGCACGCGACCCTCCGGCCCTTCTCTGGCTCCTCATAGGCGCCGAAGATCCGAGGTGCCTTCATCTGGAGGCCGGACTGGCTCTCCATGGCGCTCCCCGGCTTGACGTCGATGACGGCGAGCCTGCGCTCAGGCATGGACGCGCGATGCCTTTTCCCGGGTCCAGGAGGTGAGAGCCGAGTGGACCTCCTTGGCCGCCTCGGCCATCTCCTCGTCTGAAGCCGTGCGCGTCGTCAGCTCCAGACGCAGGCCGTTCGGGTCGAAGAAGTAGATCGAGCGGATGATCTCGTGGTCCGTGATGCCGAGGATTTCGACGCCGGCAGCTTCCAGCCGGGCCTTGGCCGCCTGCAGCGCCGCCTCGCTCGCCACCTCCAGGGCGATGTGGTTCACCCATGCCGGGGTGTTCGGCGATGGCAATGCGGCCGTCCCGTCGCCGAGGTCGAAGAAGGCCATGTAGGAGTTGTCGCCCATGCGGAAGAAGATGTGCACATAGGGGCAGTATTCCCCCGTGCTCGGCACCGTCTCGGCACGGATCAGGTGGACAAGCGGAAGCCCGAGCAGGTCCTCATAGAAATGGCGGGTTTCCTCGGCGTCCCGGCAGCGCCAGGCGAAGTGGTGCAGCCCGCTGACTGGAGGCATGGCATCGTGGCCCATCTCTTCGTCTCCATACATCGGCGGCAGGATGGAGGAGCGGACGCCCGCGCCTGTCCCCCTGACGGGGGACATGTCTTGATTCCCGCAGGAGCGGCGGGCTGAATCGGGACAGCGCCCAAAGCGCATGAAGAGGAGGCGTTCGATGCTGGCATCGCAGGCACCACGCGTGCCCGAGCCCGCCGGGCACCTGTTCGTCGCGGTCGCAAATGCGGTCATGGCGATTGGTGAGCAGGACTTCGCGGGGCGGCTACTCCAGGCGCTCCGGCCTATTGCGGGCGCCCACCACTGCTCGATTTTCCTGATCGAAGGCGGGCGCGGGGTCTCCTGCCTGGGAGCAGCCAGCAGTGACGGCACCTCCGCCTCCTGGCGAGCAGCCGAGCGTTACACCGCCGCCTACTGGCGAGAAGATCCCGGCCTGAGGCGGCTCGGAGGAATGTCCTTCGAACGCCACGCCGCGCTGCGCCCGATCAGTGCAGGGGACATTCGTAACCCTGCATACCGGCGTGAGTGCTATGATGCCTTCAGTATCGTCGCGCGCGCGACGATGTACCGGGATTTCGCCAACTGCCGCCTCATGCTGTCGCTGCATCGGACGGCGGCAAGCGGCATGTTTGAAGCGCATGAGCTCCGATCGCTCTCCTGCGTGGCGGATCCGATCACGGCGGCGGTGGCCCGGCATCATCGCCTGCGCGTGAGCGCGGCCCAGCCGGCGACGGCTGACCCGTCCCGCGTGTCGAGCCTGTTGTCAGCCCTTGTTCCAGACCTGTCCGAGCGCGAGCGCGAGGTCTGCACCTTGGCCGTGCTCGGCCATGGTACCGAGGTCATCGCCGAGCGGCTGCGGCTGCGGCCGTCCAGCATCATCACTTACCGCAAGCGCGCCTACTGCAAGGCGGGCGTCAACTCAGCGGCCGAGTTGGCCGCCCTTTGCCTCGGGCTCCTGACTGGAAATGACTGATCTGTCCCCCTTGCTGGGGACAGGCGTCCGTCGCGCCCGACCTAGTGTCCCGATTCCGAAGTTCTTGCTCATGGCCGCGTACTCCGGAATCGGGACACTAGCGTTTGTTTTCAGTGGCCTGCTGATCCGCTCCGTTCGCTGCGAAGGGCAGCGAACTTCGCGGG
>Ga0081539_10003447_pt1 | contig 19427 bp, 21 predicted proteins | sample TabmetS4T2R2_FD_71023 | JGI IMG/M metagenome (GOLD analysis project Ga0081539, IMG submission 71023) | Tabebuia heterophylla rhizosphere microbial communities from the University of Puerto Rico - S4T2R2 | ecosystem: Host-associated > Plants > Roots > Rhizosphere ...
ACGTACATGACCGCCAGCGGCACCGCGACCTCGTCCGCACCGAGCTGCTCGAACTGCATGGCGGTCATGGTCCCGGTGGCGTCCTCGACCAGGACCTGGTCGACGACGACGGTGACGTCCTGGCCGGCCGCGAGCTCGCCCCCGGCCAGGTGGGCCCGGAGCAGCTTGGAGGTGAGGGAGTCGGGCATGGCTCAGGGGAATGGCCCGGCGCGGGGGAGCATGGCCGGGAGTTGGTGGCCGAGCTGTTCGCTGAGGAACCCGGCGGTGGGCAGCAGGGCCTGCAGGTCCCAGCCGGTGGCGTAGCCCATGCGGTCCAGCATCCAGACCAGGTCGTCGGTGGCGATGTTGCCGGTGGCGTTGGGAGCGAACGGGCAGCCGCCGATCCCGCCGGCGCTGGCGTCCAGGACCATGACGCCGTCCAGGACGGCCGCGTAGGCGTTGGCCAGGCCGGTGTTGCGGGTGTTGTGGAAGTGGTAGCGCAGCCGTGGCCCCTCCCCTACCAGCTCCCGGATGCGGGCGGTGAAGCCGCGGACCTGGTCGGGGGTGGCGACCCCGATGGTGTCGCCCAGACACAGCTCGGCGAACCCGGCGGCGGCGCCCCGGGCGGCCAGCTCGATGACCCGGCTGGGGGGGACCTCGCCTTCGAAGGGGCAGCCGAAGGCGGTGGCCAGGGTCAAGGTGGTGCCCAGGCCCTGGGCGTGGGCGGCCGCCGCGACCTCGCTGGCCATGGTCATGGCGGCCTCGGTGGAGGTGTGCTGGTTGGCGCGGCTGAAGCTGTCGCTGACGCACACGACCACGTTGACCTCGTCGACCCCGGCGGCGATGGCCCGGTCGAGGCCGCGGTGGTTCAGGACCAGCCCGGCATAGGACAGGCCGGCGGGGCGGGGGACGGCGGCCATCACGGCTTCGGCGTCGGCCATGGCCGGGACCAGCTTGGGGTGGGCGAAGGAGACGGCCTCGATGCGGCGGGCCCCGGCGGCGACCAGCCGGCCGATCAGCTCCACCTTGGCCTGGGTGGACAGGGTCACCGGCTCGTTCTGGAGCCCATCACGCGGGCTCACCTCCACAATCGTGAGCTCTGGCACCGGGCGTCTCCTCTCCGCCGTCGGGGTCGCCCACGATACGGTAGCTCTGATGACGCGCACCGGGAGGCGGCCATGACCTCGACGTTCCCAGCCGGTTCGGAGACCGTGTTCACCTACGGGGCGCCGCTGCTGAAGTTCGGCACCGGCGCCGCCGACGAGATCGGCTACGACCTGTCCCAGTACGGCGCCCGCCGGGTCCTGGTGGTCACCGACCCCGGCATCGCCGCCACCGGCCTGGCGGCCCGGGTCGCCGACCAGATGCGCCGCTACGACATCGAGGCCGAGGTCTACGACGGCGTCCACGTCGAGCCGACCGACGCCAGCCTGCGGGCGGCCATCGACCACGCCACCGAGCACGGGCCCTTCGACGCCTATGTGGCCGTTGGCGGCGGCTCCAGCATCGACACCGCCAAGGCGGTCAACCTGCTCACCACCAACCCGGGTGAGCTGCTGGACTACGTCAACCGGCCGGTCGGCGAGGGCCGCGCCCCCAGCCGGCCCCTGCACCCGCTGGTGGCCGTGCCCACCACCACCGGCACCGGGGCCGAGAGCACCACCATCTGCGTGCTCGACGTGCTCGCCGAGAAGGTCAAGACCGGCATCAGCCACCCGTGGCTGCGCCCGGCCCTGGCGGTGGTCGACCCGGCCCTGACCGTGACCCAGCCGGCAACGGTCACCGCCTCCAGCGGCATGGACATCCTCTGCCACGCCCTGGAGAGCTGGACGGCCAAGCCCTACACCGCCTACGACCGCAAGCAGCCGGAGCAGCGGGTGCCCTGCTGCGGCGCCAACCCGATCTCCGACATGTGGTCGGAGAACGCCATGCGGCTGCTGGCCGGCTCCTTCCGCCAGGCGGTGCGCGACGGCGACGACCTGGAGGCGCGGGGGCGGATGGCCCTGGCCGCCACCATGGCTGGGCTTGGGTTCGGCAACGCCGGGGTCCACATCCCCCACGCCAACGCCTACCCGATCGCCGGGCGGGTCAAGGACTTCCGGCCCGACGGCTACCCGGCCGGCGAGCCGATCGTGCCCCATGGCATGGCCGTGTCGCTCACCGCCCCCGAGGCGTTCCGGTTCACCTTCCCCGCCAGCCCCGAGCGGCACCTGCGCGCCGCCGAGCTGCTCGCCCCCGGCCTGGACCGCCCGGGCGAAGACGCCGAGTACCTGCCGGCCGCGCTGGTCGCGATCATGCGCGACGTCGGCATCCCCAACGGGATCGGCGGGTCGGCTACGGCGAGGGCGACGTCGGCGACCTGGTCGAGGGGACCATGAAGCAGCAGCGGCTGCTCGACACCGCCCCCCGGCCGGTGACCGAGGACGACGCGGCCGCCATCCTCACCCGCTCGCTGGCCAACTGGTAGCGGCCGCCCGCGCCGGGCGCGATCGGCCAGGTGCCGGGCCCCGGCCGCTGACCGGACCCGGCGCGCGGACTGCTGGGCGGCTACTCCGTCCCGGTGGCGGCACCGATCGGCTGCTCGACGCGGTGCTGGGCGCGGAGCTGCTGGTCAAGGAAGTAGTGCTCCTGGGCCCACAGGTGGAGGCCGAGGCCGAGGCGCATGGCGCAGCGCTTGAGGGCGTCGGAGGCGGCGTCCTTGAGGCGGGCGCCGTCGTGGGGCCAGTTGTGGACGTCGCCGACGTCGCCGACCTCCTCGACCCGGACCTGGCGGCCATCGATCGCGCAGGTGAGCCGCCAGATGCCGCCGACGACGACGTTGTGGAGGGCGGGGGTGCCGGTCCGGCCGCGGCGGCTGCGGGAGCTGGTGTCCGGCGGGACCTCGGCCACGTCGCCGCGGATGACCTGGACCAGCTCGAAGTCGAACGGGCCAACGATGCTCAGCAGGCGCTGGTTGACGACGTGGTGGGCGACATAGTCCTGGCCGTCCTTGCGCTCGACGAAGTCGGTGGGGAACGGGCGCGAGAGCTCGACCAGGTCGGCGTCGAGGGTGATGGTCACAAGCATCATTCCTCAGGGAAGCGGTTGCTGCGTTGTCCCAGCGTAACCGGTACCTGTGACAGTCTCGAGGGCCCTCTTGTCGGGGGTGTGGGCTATGCTCTGGTCCGGCGCCGTCCCGCGCCCGACCTCCGTTCCGGTGCTCACGCCGCCGGCTCGTGGAGGTAAAGGGGACCTCGGGTTCTCGGGTCGCTGGTCGAGTGCCCTCTCCGCGGGGGCGACGGGAGCGTGGGTCTCGCAGCCGCCCGCAGGGTGAGGAGCGCCAGATGACCAGGAACAAGTCCTTCAAGGGTCGCGTCCGCGCGCGCATGGACAAGACCGGCGAGCGCTACGCCAGCGCCCGCCGCCAGCTCGTGGCCAAGGCCGCCGCGAAGGGGGGGCCGGAGGCCGCCGCGGCGCCGGCCCCGACCCCGGAGGCCGAGGCTCAGGCGCCGGCCTCGGAGGCCAAGGCTCACGCCCCGACCCCGGTGGCCCAGGCGCCGGCCCCGGCCCCGGCCCCGGAGGCCCAGGCCCCCGCCCCCGCCCCCGCCCCCGGCTTCAAGCCGCCGTACTCCGACGCGGTGATCCGGTCCAACTCGGGGCGGAGCTGGGACGAGTGGTTCGCCCTGCTCGACCGGTGGGGCGCCGCCGAGCGGCCCCACCCGGAGATCGCCCGGTGGCTCGGCGAGGAACACGGCGTTCCCGGCTGGTGGGCCCAGGGGGTGACGGTCGCCTACGAGCAGGCCCGCGGTCTCAGGGTGCCCGGGCAGCGGCGCGGCGGCCAGTTCGAGGTCAACGCCAGCAAGACGGTGGCCGTGCCCGTCGAGCGCCTGTACGAGACCTTCGCCGACCCCGCCGTCCGCGAGCGCTGGCTCCCCGGTGCCGCGGTCGAGGTCCGCACCGCCCGCCCGGCCAGGTCGATCCGGGCGAACTGGGATGACGGCTCGACCCGCCTGGTGATCGCCTTCACCGCCCGCGGGGAGTCCAAGAGCCAGGTTGCCCTCACCCACGAGCGCGTCCCCGACGCCGGGGCGGCCGACAAGCTCAAGACGTTCTGGCGAGAGCGGATGGCTGCGCTGAAGGAGCTTCTGGAGGCCTAGCTGGCTCACCGAACGCGGCCAGGAGCAGGGCCGTGGCCGGGAGGTCGACGTAATAGAACATGAAGCTGCGGTGGAAGACGAGGACGCCACCCAGGACCAGGCCCGAGACCCAGAGCAGGGTGCGCCGGCCGGGACGGGTCCACACCCACCAGCAGCCGGCCAGCATGACCGCCGCCGTGGGCAGGACGGTGGCCCACGGCGGCGCCGGGCCGAACGGGTCGGTCAGGACCCCGGCACGCAGCAGGTACGCGGGCAGGCCGTGGCCGGCGATCGGGTAGGCGTCCGGGACCAGGGCGAGGTGGTAGGCGACGGCGTCGGTGAGGAAGTCGCCCGGGTGCCAGAGGAGGAACGGCAGGGCCGTCACCACCGCCGGCGCCACGGTGGCGGCCGCCGCCCACCGGGCGCGGGCCCACTCCAGCCGGCCCCGGCTGGCCTCGGCCGCGACCCAGACCACGAACAGCACCACCATGGGCGCGATCAGCAGCTTGACCGCCAGCGCGGCCCCGAGGGCGAGCCCGGCCAGCACGACCCGCCGGCCGGCCAGCGCGACCGCGGCCACCGCCATGCCGGCCACCAGCAGGATGTCGTTGGCCCCCTGCCACAGGTAGGGGAGCAGCAGCGGGTTGAGGCAGACGGCCAGCGCGACCCCCAGGTGGCCGCGTTCGCGCAGGCTCCAGCGGCCCAGCCACAGCCCCAGGGCGCAGTACACCAGCAGGTAGAGCACGCGCGGGTCGGCGTCCAGCCCGACCACCCGCAGCGGGCCCTCGACCGCGGCCAGCAGGGCCAGCGACCCGGGCCAGTACGGGTAGTGGTGGACCAGCGGGTTGGTCGCCGGCCGGCCCTCGACGTCGATCCGCCACCTGGCCAACACCCGGTCGTAGGTCGCCTGGTAGGGGTCGTGGCCCGCCAGCATGACCTCGACCGCCGCATCGCTGACCAGCACGCCGCCGTCGATGGCCATGCGCACGTCGCCGCGCGCGGTGGCCTGCATGTACCTGGCCGCCGGGACCACCCCGAGCAGCACCAGCATCAGCCCGAAGCACGCCAGCCGGAGCCCCCGGCGGGCCGGCCAGCGGACCAGGACCAGCCCGTGGGCGGCGATGACCGCGGCCAGCAGGGCCACGGGCAAGGGCAGCCGACCGCCGACGCGGCCGCCGGCCAGCGCGGTCGAGCAGACCATGAACTCCACCAGCCGCGGGTCGGGCAGGACCCGGGAGCGGGCGGCGGCCCCGGTGGCCGGGCTGGTGGCGGTCACCTCAGCCGCCTCCGGGGGCGACCCCGAGGTCGGTGAGCTGGGCGTGGAGCCACTTGGCGATGTCGTTCTCCTCGACCACCTTGGCCGCGGCCTCACGAAGGGCGCGGCGCGACCCGCGGTCCATGGTGAGGGCGGTGTGGAGGGCGTCGGCCTGCTGCTGGATGTCGAAGGGGTAGAGGGTGACCGCGAACGCGCCCAGCTCCTGGTGGGCGCCGGTGTTCTCGGACAGGGCGAGGACGCCGTCGCGGCGGCTGACCACCACCGACTCCTTGGCGACCAGGTTCATGCCGTCGGCCAGGGCGTTGACCATGAGCACGTCGCACACGCTGTAGGCGGCCACGGCCAGGGCCAGGTCGTCGCCGAGGCGCAGGTCGACCGGCGCCCGGCCGTCGCGGCCGTGGGCGGCGTTGATCCGGGCCACGGTGGCCCCGATCTCGGCCAGGTAGTCGGCGTACTCGGGCACGTCCTGGCGGCTCGGCTGGAGCAGCGCCAGGAAGACCACCTTGCCGGCCAGCTCGGGATGGTCCTCGAGCAGGGTGGCGAACGCCTCGAACCCGCGGACGATGTTCTTGGACGGGTCGGTGCGGTCGACCCGCAGGATGAGCTGGCAGTCCTCACCGCCGAAGGCCTCGGTCAAGGCGGCGGCGTGCTCGGCGACCTCGGGGGAGGCCGCCAGCTCACGGATGGCGGCGACGTCGATCGAGATGGGGTAGTGGCGGGCGGCCACCGTCCTGTCGCCGACCCGAACGGTCATCGACGAGAGATCAACGGGGAGGCCGAGCAGCTCCTGGGCGGTCAGCAGGAAGTTCCGGGCAAACCCCTCGGTGTGGAAGGCGACCACGTCGTTGCCGAGCAGCCCATGGAGGATCCGCTCGCGCCAGGGCGGCGGCAGCACCCGCCAGGCATCCGGCCCCGGCCAGGGGATGTGCAGGAAGAACGACACCAGGGCGTCCGGGCACGCCTCCCTGACCTGCCGGCCGACCAGGTAGAAGTGGTAGTCGTGGAGCATGACCAAGGCCCGTCCGCCGACCGCCTTGACCTCCTCGACCACGGCGTCGGCGAACTGGCGGTTGACGGCCACATACCCGTCCTCCCAGGCGGCGTGCTCGCGCCTGGTCAGCTTGGGGTCGAGGGCCAGGCCGTACATGCCGTGCTGGAGGAACCACAGCAGCGGGTTGGCGATCACCGTATAGAAGTCGTCGTGGGCGTGGTGGTCGACCTCGACCAGGCGCAGGCGCATGGTCGAGGCCTCGCCCGCGTCTTCGTCCTCCCCGAGCACGCGGGGCTCGGCGTCGAGCGTGACCGTGACCGCCCGGCCGCCATGCTCGGCGGCCACGGCGGCGTCCTCCTGGGAGTCGGCGGCGCACACCCAGACCGCGTCCGGCAGGTCCGACACCAGCCCGGTCAGGGCCGTGACCAGCCCGCCGGCGCCGCGGCTGGCCGTGCGGCCGTCCGAGGGATCGCGCTCGAACGACACCGGCCCACGGTGCGACAGCAGCACCACCGGCAGACCGGTCCCCCGAGGCGGCGCCGTCATGCGGCGGTGACGGCGTCGGCCCTGGCGGTCCGGACGATGGCCGCCGTGTCCTCGGCCCCCTCCTCGTCCCGGTGCCAGGTCACGCCGGATGCGGTCACGATCGCCGCCTTCGCCACCGTGCTCCCATCACGTCGGCTCCTGGACCGACAAGGCATACCACGTCCGGCGTCGCCAGAACCACCAGGTGAAGGCGCCGATCGGGATGGGCAGGACGAAGGTCAGGACCCGGAAGACGAGCACGGCCGCGACCACCTGGGCCTCCTCGCCTCCGGCCAGGACCAGGGCCGCGGCCAGGCCGAGCTCGACCACGCCCAGCCCGCCCGGGGTGATCGGGAAGGCCGACAGCAGCCGCACCAGGGCGAACGCGGCCAGGGCCTCCACCCAGCTGACCTCGGCCTCGGACACCCCGACATGGCGAAGGGCCAGCAGCAGGACCAGGAACAGCGACAGGTGGCTGGCCAGGGTGGTGGCGGTCAGCCAGTGCCAGCGCCGCCGCAGCAGGGTGATCGCCTGGGCGCGGAACGCCACCGCCCCCTGCTCCCAGTCTCGGAGCCCGGGCCGGCGGCGCAAGAGGCGTCGGAAGCGCTCGGCGAGGCGGGCCAGGGCGCGGCCGAGACGGGCCGCCCGCCGCTCGCCCGACAGACCGAAGGCGAAGCCGGCCAGAGCGGCCACGAACACCACCAGCCCGACCACCGCCGCCGGTGCCAGCGCGCCGGCGGCGTCACCCGAGACGACCAGCAGCCCGAGGGCCACGATCGGCATGCCGAGCTTGACGAAGTTGTTCCACACCCCCTGGACCAGCAGGGAGAGGGCGATCGGGCCGCGGGGGAACCCGTAGGAGGTGTAGAAGCGGTAGGTCACCCCCAGCCCGACCGCCTGGCCGGCCGGGACCAGGTTCCCGACCGCGGTCGAGGCGTGGCTCTCCAGGAACGCCTGCTGGGGGGTCAGCCCGGGCATGGCGGCCAGCTGGGGCAGCAGGTAGGAGACGAGGTTCCAGACGGCCGCGGCCAGCAGCGTTGCCAGCTCCAGCCAGGTCATGGCCTTCAGGGTCGCCCCGACCTGGCGGACGTCGACCAGCTTGGGCAGCAGCCCGAAGTAGAGGGCGGCCACCACCACGACCGCCAGCACCACCCTGAAGACCAGCCTTCGGCGACTCACCTGTGCATGGTGGCACGTCCATCCGCCTGCCCCTGCGCGTCCGGGCCGCCTCCCGCCCCGGCGAAGCGCTAGCCTGGACCGTCATCTCCGGCCCCGGACCCCCAGGAGCACGACATGGCCGCCTCCTCGCTGATGGTGCCGCTCGGCACCCCCGCGCCCGACTTCCAGCTGCCGTCGGCCGACGGCAGCACCGTCAAGCTGGCCGACCTCGACGGCCCAGCCCTGCTGGTGATGTTTCTCTGCAACCACTGCCCCTACGTGCGCCACGTCGAGAAGGCCCTGGCCGCCACGGTGGCCGAGTACTCCGGGCGGGGCGCGGCCGCGGCCGGCATCTGCAGCAACGACCTGGACGCCTACCCCGACGACGGCCCGGCCGGCATGGCCGAGCAGGCCCGGCGGGCCGGCTTCGGGTTCCCCTACCTGCTCGACGAGAGCCAGCAGGTGGCGGCCGCCTACCGGGCCATGTGCACCCCCGACCTGTTCGTCTACGACGCCGAGCGCCGCCTCGCCTACCGGGGCGCCTTCGACGACAGCACCCCACGCAACGGCCGGCCGGTCACCGGCGAGCTGCTGCGCGGCGCCCTCGACCTGGTCCTCGACGGCCAGCCGGTGCCCGAGCCGCACCGTCCCAGCATGGGCTGCAGCCTCAACTGGAGGGACGGCAACCGGCCGTCCTGGCTGCTCGGCGTCGGCTGAGAGGAGCGGGAAACGTGGAGATCGCGGGCAGGACGGCGCTGGTCACCGGCGGCGGGTCGGGGCTGGGGGCGGCCACGGCCCGCATGGTGGTCGAGGCCGGCGGGTCGGTGGTGGTGGCCGACGTCGACGCCGAGCGCGGCAAGCAGGTCGCCGACGTCCTGGGCGAGCGGGCCCGGTTCGTGGCCGCCGACGTCACTGACGAGGACAGCGTCCGCGCCGCCGTGGCCGCAGCCGCCGAGGGCGAGGGCGGGCTGTACGCCGCCGTCAGCTGTGCCGGGATCGCCCCGGCCGAGCGGGTCCTCGGCCGCCAGGGCCCCCACTCGCTGGCCAGGTTCGTCACCGTGATCCAGGTCAACCTGGTCGGCACCTTCAACCTGACCCGGCTGGCCGCCGAGGCCATGGCCGGCAACGAGCCCCTGGACGACGGCGAGCGGGGCGTGGTCGTCAACACCGCCTCGGTGGCCGCCTTCGACGGCCAGATCGGCCAGGCCGCCTACTCGGCCAGCAAGGCCGGGGTGGCGGGCATGACCCTGCCGATCGCCCGCGAGCTGGCCCGCGCCGGCATCCGGGTGATGGCCGTCGCGCCCGGGATCTTCGACACCCCGATGCTGGCCGCCATGCCCGACCAGGTCCGCGCCTCCCTCGGCGCGCAGGTCCCCTTCCCCTCCCGGCTCGGCCGCCCCACCGAGTACGCCGCTCTGGTCCGCCACATCCTCGAGAACCGGATGCTCAACGGTGAGACCATCCGCCTCGACGGGGCCATCCGCATGGCCCCGAAGTAGGAGGGGAGCGGCCGATGACGGTGAGCGTCGAGGTCGAGGGCCGGGTGGGCTGGATCACGCTCGACCGGCCGCCGGAGAACCGCCTGGACGCGGGCGAGCTGGAGGAGCTGGACGTGGCTGTCGGCCGAGTGGCCGAGGCCGAGGTGGCGGTGGCGGTGATCCGGTCGGGCAGCGAGGGCGTCTTCTCGGTCGGGACGGAACTGTCGTCGTTCCTGGAACGGTCGCCCGAGGAGAACCTGGCCGCCTGCCACCGCGCCCACCAGGTGCTTGGCCGCTTCGCCGACGAGGCGCCGTTGTTCGTCGCCGCCATCGCCGGCCACGCCCTCGGCCTGGGCTACGAGATCGCCCTGGCCTGCGACATCCGGATCGCCGCCCAGGGCCGCTACCGCATCGGGCTGGCCGATGTCACTCTCGGCCTGCTCCCGGCCACCGGCGGCGCCCAGCGCCTGCCCCGCCTGATCGGCCGGGGCCGGGCCCTGGACCTGCTGGCCACCGGCCGGACCGTGACCCCGCCCGAGGCCGAGCGCCTGGGCATGGTCGACCGGCTGGTCCCGGCCGGCGAGTTCGACCAGGCGGTGGCCGCCCTCGCCGCCGGCCTGGCCGCCGGCGCCCCCCTGGCCGTGGCCGCCATCACCCGGGTCGTCAACGACGGCCTGGAGCGGCCCCTGGAGGACGCCCTGGACCGCGACCTGGACGAGCTGGCCGACCTGTTCCCCTCCGAGGACGCCCGCGAGGGCATGACCGCCTCCCTCGAACGGCGGGCCCCGAAGTTCACCGGCCGCTGAGCCACCGTCCCCGTACCACATACCGCGGAGAAGAAGCGTCGCCGTCCTGCGCTTCAAGGACACCGACCACCGGTCGTTCACCAAGCTGGAAGGCGCGAGGCCGGGCCGGAACGGGCCAGGGGGCTGCCCGCGAACCCGGCGACCTCGGCGACCACGGCCGGGTCGCGCAGGATCCGGCGGTGGCCGAGACCGGTGGTGGTGACCAGCCGGGCCCCAGGCCAGGCGCGGGCGATGGCGTCACTGTCCGACCAGCCGATCTCGACGTCCTGGCGGTCATGGACCAGCAGCAACGGCGGGGTCGCCATCGTCCGGGCCAGGTCGGGGACGCTGAAGGCCGACAGCGGCATGCCGACCCGGCGCTCGATCCGGCGGACCATGCGGGTGCGGATCTCCTCCCCGAAGCCGAGGCGGCCGGCGAAGGCGCGGGTGTAGGGGAGCGGGTCGGCCATCGGGGCCACGAACACCGCCCGGCCGACGGCCAGGCCGTCGCTCATGGCGTAGGCGGTGGCGGTCGCGCCCAGGGAGTGGGCGACCACGGTCGCGGCCGGGCCGTGGGCGGCCACCACCGCGGTCAGGGAATCGGCCAGCTCGAGAACATTGCTGCGGCCCGGTCCCGAGGGGCCGGCGTCGGACTCGCCGTGGCCGAGGGCGTCGAAGGCGACCACCCGGTGGCCGGCCCCGGCCAGGGGGGCGACGAACGCGTCCAGCTGGCCGCGCCAGCCGCCCCAGCCGTGGACCAGGTAGGCCACAGGGCGCTCGCCCGGGTCCTCGCCCGGGTGCTCGCCCCAGATCTCCCCGGCCACCGTCCGGCCATGGACCCGGACCCGGAACGGGCGGCCCGGTGGGGCCTGGCCCTCGCGGCGGCCGGCTCGGGGCACGGTGAACCAGAGCCGCTCGGCCCAGGTCGCGCCCACCGCGGGCGCGACCCGCTCCAGGACTCCCAGTGACCGAACGATCGTGCTTTTCTGGATGGCGGCGAGCTGGCGGGAGGGCATGGCGTGGCTCCTCAGGAGGCGGGGTGGCGGGCGGCGGACAGCAGCGCCTCGACGGCGCGGGTGGCGCGGGCGGCGGCGTCGGGGTCGCCGAGCAGGCGGCTGGCGTGGTGGTAGGCCAGCATCGTCCCGTGCAGGTCGTAGGCGAACTGCTCGGGGTCGGCGTCGGGGCGGAAGTGGCCCTCGGCGATCCCGGTCCGGAACACCTGGGCGATCGTGTCAAGCCAGTCGCGCTGGTCCTGGGCCAGGCGGTCGCGGACCGGGCCCGGCTGGGCGTCGAACTCGGCGCTGGCCGCCACGAACAGGCAGCCGCCGGGCAGGGCGTCGGCATCCCAGGCGAGCCAGCGCCGGAACAGCTCACGCACCCGCGGCTCGCCGCGGGGCGCGGCCAGGGCCGGGCGGACCACCAGGTCGACGAAGCGGGCCCGGGTGTGGTCCAGCAGCTGCAGCTGGAGCGACTCCTTGGACTGGAAGTGGGCGAACAGCCCGCTCTTGGAGAGCTGGGTCGCCGTGGCCAGCGACCCGATGGTCAGCCCGCCCAGCCCGACCCGGCTGGCCACCCGGGCCGCCTCGTCGAGCACGGCCTGCCTGGTCGCGGTTCCCTTGCTCATGCGCAAATAAAAGCACGAACGTTCGTCTCGATCAAGTGGCGGACTCGGTGGGGGTGGGATCCTCGCCGGCGGGGGAGGCCGGGGCGGGGTCCTCGGCAACCGGGGCGACGTCCTCGGGGGCGGGGTCCTCGGCAACGGGGGCGAGGTCCTCGGGGGCGGGGTCCTCGGCAGCCGGGGCGGAGGCGGCCTGGGCGGGGGTGGCGGAGGGGTCCTCGGCAACGGGGGCGGGGGGGGCGGGGGGGGAGTTGGTTGCGGTGGGGCGTGGCCGTCTGGTCGACCAGGTGGTGGGGTCGTCCTTCAGCCCTTGGAGCACGAAGCAGGCGACGGGGTCGCGCTTGCCCCTGATCTCGATGGGGTCGAGGGGGCGGGCGATGGCCAGGTGCCTGATCGCCTCGTGGGTGGTGGGGCCGAGCACGACCTGGCCGGCCTCGGCCACCTCCTGCTCGAGGCGGGCGGCCAGGTTGACGGTGTCGCCGATGGCGGTGAAGTTGCGGAACTCGTCGCTGCCGATGTTGCCGATCAGGGCCGGCCCGGTGTTGATCCCGATCCGGAACCGGGGCCAGTCGGGCTCGCGCTCGGCCACGGCCTCGATCGCCGCCTGCATGCCCAGGGCCGCCCGGGCCGCCCGCAGGGCGTGGTCGGGCTGGCGGGCGGGGGCGTTGAACAGGACCATGACCGCGTCGCCGACGAACTGCACCACCGTGCCCCCGTTGGCCAGCAGCACCGGCACGGCCCGGCCGAAATACTGGTTGAGCATGCCCACCACCCGGTCCGGGGTGGTCTTCTCCGAGAACGGCGTGAATCCCCGCAGGTCGGCGAAGAGCACGGTCACGTCGCCGATGTCACCGCCAAGGGCCGCCTGGGTCGGGTCGGCCAGCAGCGCGGTGGCCACGTCCGGCGACATGTACTGGCGGAACAGTCCGTCGAGCTGCCGGTACAGCCGGGCGTTCTCCAGCCCGATGGACAGCTGGCTCGCCAGGGCTCGCAGCAGCCAGCGGTCGCGGTCGGCGAAGCCGCCCTCGGCCCGGCGGACGTCCAGCACCCCGGCAGGCCGGTCCTTGACCGTCAGGGGCAGGCACAGCCGCCCCCCGGACTCCTCGCGCTCCTCGACCGGCTCCAGCGACTTCAGCGCCGCTCCGGCCGGGTCGCCGCCGTCGCCGGCAGGCTGCTCGCCGTCCCCGTTCCCGGGCCAGCCCTCGGCGCGCATCGAGGACGGGAACACCAGCTGCTCGCCCTCGACCAGCCCGACCCGTAGGGCGTCGGGGCGCAGGGCCCGGCCGGTCAGCTCGACCCCGCGCTCCAGCAGCTCGCGCTCGTCCACGATCACCCGGGCCTCGGCCCCGACCGCGACCAGCGCCCGCAGCCGCTCGATCTGCTCGCGCTCGGCCACCAGGGCCTCGGCCGCCTGTTCCAGCACCGAGGCCTGGCCCTCGGTCAGGTCGAAGCGCTGGGCCAGGTCGGCCACCACCCGCCCGACCGGCCGCTCGGCCCCGTCGCCCTGGGGCCGCTGCATGGCCTCGACCAGCGCCTCCAGGGCGGCGGTGTGCTCGCGGCGGACCTGCTCGACCGTCTCCTCGAGGTAGATGCCGCGGAACAGGCTGGTCCAGGAGCCTTCGCGGGCGTACTGCACGTGGGCGCTGTAGTAGACGAAGGCGAAGGCGAACGCCATCAGCAGGTGCCATTCCCACCAGGAGGCGTGCCAGTTGCGGGCCACCGCGACCGCCACCATGGCCTCGGCCAGCAGGGCGAAGGCGGTGAGGATGGCGATCAGGATGACCGACGGCCGCCGCCGGTGCAGCCGCCAGTAACGGGCCGCGGCCAGCAGGTACAGGGCGACCCCGGTCACGGCCATGACGGTCAGCGGGCCCCGGCTGGCCTCCTCGGGCAGGGGGGCCTCCAGCGGCGGCAGCCCGAACAGGGACACGATGGCCCAGCCGACCATGACCGCGGCCAGGCCGCCCCGGAGCAGGCCCTGGCGTCGCAGCACGGCCTCGGCCCGTTCGTGGGTCAGCTCCAGGGAGGAGAGGGCGGCGAACACGGCCGCCAGCAACAGCCCCACCGGGGTGGCGATGGTGAACCCGGCGTTGCGGCCGTACAGCAGCACCTGCGGGGTGGCCAGGGCGTGCAGGAGCAGGAACCCGGCCGAGGACAGGAACACCAGCGAGACGAGGAACAGGCGGGCGTCGGCGCGCTGGCGCGACACCTCGCTCATGCGCACCCCGAGCGCCACGTTGACCGCGGCCACGCCGACGACCAGCCCGAAGTGGATGCCGTGGTGCTCGAGGATGACGTCGAAGTGGGGCTGGGCCAGCAGCAGCCACAGCCCGAGCACAGGCAGGACCAGATGGAAGCCCCAGACGGCGACGCGCAGGGACGCCCGCCTCGGGATGGCCGCGGCCATGGTCAGCTGTCCGGTTCGCGGCGGCCCCTGGCCACCTCGGCGAGGGCGTCCGCGTCGAGCTGCTCGCCGGCGACCACGGCGATCCGGCACGGGGTCACGGCCCGCAGGGTGGCCGTGCGCCTGCCCCCCTCGAGCAGGGCCATCTCGCCGACCACGGCCCCGGGGCCGAGCTCGGTCACCGGCTTGCCGTCGATCTCGACCATCAGCACGCCGTCGAACAGGAGGTACACGTCGGTGCCGGTCTCGCCCTGCTCGACCAGGACCTCGCCGTCCTTGAGCCGCCGGAAGGTCGGCTTGCCGTCGATGATGGCCACCGACAGCCGTCGCTCCAGGGCCGTCTCGGCGGCCACGACCAGGGCCGGCGAGTCCTCGTCGCCCCAGGGGGTGCGCTGCAGCTCGGTCTCGCGGAACCAGCGGTCGAAGTCGATCCGGCCTGTCTTGGCGACCAGCCTGCCGTCGTGGTCGTAGATCCAGTGCCGGGGGAAGGGGCTGGCCCCGACGACCTCGTAGGCGGCCCGGCCGTCGGCGTGGAGGGTCAGGGCCAGGGTCGACCAGGCGGCCGGGGCGACCCACTGGACGAACGGCGGGCGGCGGATCCGCCGCGGCGCCGGGGCGCCGGTGCGGCCCCCGGCCGACTGCACGAACCGGACCCAGCCGTCGCCCAGCTCGGGCTTGGGCTGCAGGTCCGGAAACGGCGTGGCCGCGAAGGTCAGGTCGCGCGAGCCGAGGCGCAGGGTGGTGCTGCCGATGTGGCCGTGGCCGGCGTGGCCGTGGTCGACGATGCGGCCGTCCTCGACCTCGATCCAGGCCCGCAGCTCATTGGCGAACCGGAAGCGGTCGACCTCCTTGAGGGCCTGGAGGTTCTCAAGGACGTCGGGTGGTGGCGGGTCGTAGTGGGCGATGCCGAGGCGGAACGCCAGCTCGGTCCCGGCGCCTTCCATCGCCCCGAGCGGGATCCATGACAGCGAGGTGACCGACGACTCGATGCGCAAGACAGGCTCCTTTGTCGCTCGGCCGCATTTTCTCCGGACTGCCGCCGGGATGCCAGGGGTTACGAGGCATTGCGCCGGCTCCTCGCTTGCGTTGGTGGGAGCGGTGGAGCGGGCGGGGCGGTGACCACCGGCGGGGTCCGCTCCGGTGTCCAGGCGGTCGGGTCGGGGCTGCGGCCGAGGAGGGAGCGGATGCGGCCGGCCGTCCCCGGGACGAACGGCCAGGCGGCCACGGCGAGGGCGTCGAGCAACGGCAGGGTGCGGGTCAGCTCGCGGTGGGCGTCAGGGCCGGGAAGGCGCCACGGTTCGGTGGTGGCGAGGCGGCGGTTGACCGAGCGGCCGATGGCGTGGACGCCCTGGAGGGCTCGGCGGAGCTCGCCGCGGTCGAGCGCGGCGCCGATCCCGGCCAGGGCGGCGTCGGCCTCGGCCCGCTCGGGGTCGGCGGCGGCAAGGGCGGGCGGGTCGGGGTGGCCGGCGAAGCGGCGCCACAGGAGGGTGGCGACCCGGTGGGGTGGGCCGGCGATGGCGCCGACCAGGCCGGCGGCCGTCAGCTCCTCGAGCTTGTCCCAGGCCAGCTCGGCGTCGGCGGTCTCCGGGCCGAGGGCGCACAGGGCGTGCCGCAGCGGGTCGAGGCCGAACCGGTCGATGGCCTCCTCGATGGTGGGGGCGCAGCCGCGGCTGGCCGACAGCTTGCCGCCAGCGAGCGTCAGGTGGTGATTGGCCACCACCTCGTCGGGCGGGTGCAGGCCGTCGCCGGCGCCGAGCAGGATCGCCGGCCACCAGACGGTGTGGAACCAGCTGTTGTCCTTGCCGATGAAGTAGCGGTGGCGGGCGTCCGGCCCCTGCCACCACGCCCGCCAGGCGTCCGGGTCGCCGTGCCGCTCGGCCCACTCCACCGACGCCGACAGGTAGCCGATGACGGCGTCGAACCACACGTACAGCCGGCGGTCGTCCCAGCCGGGCAGGGGTACGGGCACGCCCCAGTCGAGGTCGCGGGTGATGGCCCGCGGGCGCAGCCCGGCCTCCAGCCAGCCGCGGGCCTCGGCCCCGACGAAGGGGCGCCAGGCGCCCTGGCGGGCGTCCAGGTAGTCGGCGACCCGCGGCTGGAGCAGGTCAAGGCGGAGGAACAGCTGGCGCAGCGGCCGCAGCCCCGCCGGGCCGCCGCAGCGCCGGCAGCGGGGCGAGCCGAGCTCCTCGGGGTCGAGGGTCCGGCCGCAGGTGTCGCACTGGTCCCCGCGGGCGTCCGGGGCCCCGCACCGGGGGCAGGTCCCCTCTACGTAGCGGTCGGGGAGTGAGCGGCCCTCGCGCTCGCAGAAGGCGGCCGGCTGGGTCGCCTCGGTCACCAGCCCGTTGCGGTGCAGGCGCGAGAACAGCTCCTGGGTGACGGCGTGGTGGTTCGGGGTGGCGGTCCGCGTGTAGTGGTCGAAGGAGATGCCGGTGCGGGCGAAGGTGGCCGCGATGCGTTCGTGCTCGCGGTCGGCCAGGGCGGCCGGCGACAGGCCGGCCCGCTCGGCCGCGACCGTGATCGGGGTGCCGTGCTGGTCGGACCCGGACACGAGCAGCACCTGGTCGCCGGCCAGGCGGTGGTAGCGGGCGGCGACGTCGGCGGGCAGGTAGGCGCCGGCCAGGTGGCCGAGGTGACGCGGCCCGGACGCGTACGGCCAGGCGACGCCGATCAGGACGTTCATCGGAATGGTCCTCTCGTTCAGGGACCAGCCGGGACGGGCGTGCCGCTAGTCGTCGAGCAGGGCGCGGCGCAGGAGGTCGCGGAGGCGGCGCTGCTCGTCGATGCTCAGCTTGCCCAGGCCCGGTGGCGGCTCGGACAACCGGTCGAGCAGCCGCATTCGCAGGGCCGTGCCCTCCTCGGTGAGCATCAGCGTCCTGACCCGCCGGTCGCCGGGCGCCGACCCGCGCTCGACCAGCCCCCGGTCACCGAGCCGGTCGACGATCCCGGTGATGTTCGAGGGGTCGCAGTGCAGGCCGCCGGCCAGCTCCCGCATGGCGATCGGGTGGCCCGGGCGCAGCACCTTGAGGGCGTGGGCCTGGGGGAAGGACAGGCCCAGCTCGGTGACGGTGTCGAGGAAGTGCTGGCGCACCCGCGACATGGAGAGCTCGATCAGCAGCTCCCAGACCTCGCGGTCCGGGGCCTCGACGTCGGTCTCGACCGTCATCGCCCCTCCGGTCCTCGCGCCAGATACTTGAGCCCTTCAATGGTAGGTCAAGGATTCCACACACGCGCAGGGGTGACAAGAACCTCCCCCCGGACCTGGACAAATGCTAAGCATTCCGGCGAGCCGCTCCACCGTCGCCCGGCTGGATTCCTTGCCAGGCAAGGGAATTGCTTCATGTTCGGTATCGGTGAGCCGATGATGCCGTTGTGCCGCAACGGATTGACGTACGTCGAGGGTTGTTGACCTTTGATATCCGCGTCTTTACGATGCTCGGCCGAAAGGGGACGGGGCTAATGGGGGTCCGGTCCCGACGGGGGAATTCCCCTTACTGGGCAAGGAGGCGCCCTTGAACCGCAAGGAACTCGTCGACTCGATCCAGAAGCACACGTCTGTGGCGCGTGCCGATGTCGACAAGGTGCTCGGCAGCCTGATCCAGCACACCCAGGTCGCCGTCAAGAAGGGCGAGCGCGTGGCGCTGGTCGGCTTCGGGACCTTCGAGCGGCAGGACCGCAAGGCCCGCACCGCCCGCAACCCGCGCAGCGGCGCGCCCGTCAAGGTGAAGGCCACCAAGGTCCCGCGGTTCCGCGCCGGGCAGGGCTTCAAGGACGTCGTGGCCGGCAAGGCGACCGCGCCCAAGCTCACCCCGGTGAAGTCGACCGCCAAGGCCAGCACCGCCAAGGCGAGCACGGCCAAGGCCGGCGTCTCGCGGGCCAGCACCGCCAAGGCGACCACCGCCCGGGCCAGCACGGCCAAGGCCAGCACCGCCAAGGCGACCGTGTCGCGGAACAGCGCCGCCAAGAGCACGGTCAAGGCCGGCTCCAAGAGCAAGGCCAAGAGCGGCAAGAAGAAGTAGCGCCGCGGACGACGTCGAGGCCCCGCTCCGGCGGGGCCTCGGTCGTGTCCAGGACCCGCTCAGGCGGGGTCGGGCAGGGTGAGGATGTTGACGTAGGTGACCCGGGCGCCCTCGCCCTCGCCCTCGACCCGGAACTTCACCCGCTGGCCGAGGGTGAGCTTGCGCAGCCCCGATCCGCGGAACGCCTCGGGGGGCACGTCGTATTCGACGCGGGCGTCGGTGAGCACGACCGCCGCCTGGGTCTCGGGGTCGAAGCTCTTCACGGTGCCCTGCAGCATCACGCCTCCTCCAGTCGGTCCGGTCGGCCTGGGAGCATATCGAGATCCTTGAGCCGGTGGGCCGTGACCGACGACGGGTCGAGGCGGCCCGCCACCACGCGGAGATCCTCGATGGTGTCGACATCCAGCGACAGGCCGGGGTCGTCGACCCGGACGGCGCCGGGCACGGCCAGGTGGCGGGCGGCCGAGTCGGGGCCGAAGCTGGGCGCGAACGACGGCCGGTCGCGCCAGGCGAGCACGTTGGTGCCGCCGCCGTCGGCGCTGGGGACCACCGCCACCGGAGCCCCGGCGGCGGCCAGGACCCGTTCCAGCCCGGCCGCCGACGCCAGCGGCAGGTCGGCCGCCACCACCAGCAGGGACCCGTTGCCGCCGCTCGCCGCGGCGGCCGCGGCCAGGGCGGCGTTGAGGTCACCGGCCCCCGGCGGCTCCTCGACCACCCGGCAGCCCATGGCGTCGGCCCGGCGCCAGACCTCGCGGTCGGGGGAGACCACCACCGGGGCGGCCAGCGCCGGCACGGCCTGGAGGGCGGCGATCACGTCCTCGAACATGGCGATGGCCAGCAGCCGCCGCTGCAGGGGGCCGACCTCGGGGGCGAGGCGGCCCTTGGCCTCGGCCAGGGCCTTGAGGGGGACGATCGGAACGGGCATGGCCGGGCAACGGTACTATGCGCCGAGCATGGCCGGCCCCCGGTATCCCGTCTACACCCTGGCCAAGGTTGTCGTGCCGCCGGTGATCCGCTTCTGGGTCCGGCTCGACTGCCAGGGTCTGCTCAACATCCCCCGCAACGGCCCGGTGATCATCGCC
>Ga0081539_10003448_pt1 | contig 19419 bp, 20 predicted proteins | sample TabmetS4T2R2_FD_71023 | JGI IMG/M metagenome (GOLD analysis project Ga0081539, IMG submission 71023) | Tabebuia heterophylla rhizosphere microbial communities from the University of Puerto Rico - S4T2R2 | ecosystem: Host-associated > Plants > Roots > Rhizosphere ...
TCGTCACGCCGGCGACGATCTGGGCGACGAACAGTCCGGCGATCGCGCCCGCGAACCGTCGCGTGCGTGGGTCGCTGCCGCGCGTGAGCCACGCGACGCCGGCGGTGGCGAGCACGGTCGCGCCGACCCACAGGGCGAGCGCCGGGTGCCAGACGCGGAGCCGCAGCAGGAAGTGCGCGGTCGGCGAGAAGTCCTGCCGCATCCCCTCGGCGAGCGACGCGGTGGGAAAGAGCGTGTCGCCGAGCGCGGTCACGGCGCCGGTGCGGGCCGCGGGCCGTTCGTACTGGCCCGAGTACGAGCGGGCCACCATCATCTGCACGAGGGCGTCGGGGTCGACGTCCGCGATCGCGCGTGTCGCGATATGGCGTCCGTCACGGAGCACCGAGACGCTGTCGCAGATGCGGAAGACCTCTTCGAGTCGATGCGTCACGAAGAGCACGGAGCTCCCGATGTCGCGCCAGCGGCGGATAACGTCGAAGAGTCGCGCGACGTGATCCTCGGTCAGGGACGCGGTGGTCTCGTCGAAGGCGATCACCCGCGCCTTGCGAGCCACCGTCGCCAGCACTTCGACGAAGTGCCGCTGCTCGTGCGAGAGCGCACCCACACGCGCCTTCTCGGGGATGACGATGTTCTCTTGAGCGAGGATCGTGTGGGTCCGTCGGACCGCTTGGCCCAGCGCCAGCCAGCCGCAGCGGGCGGGCGGGTCGCCCAGGAACGCGTGCTCGGCGACGGTCAGGTTCGAGCACACCTCAGGGTGCTGCGCCACCACGCCGACCCCGGCGCGACGACGGCCCCGCGTGTCCCTCGGCGCGAGCTCTTCGCCGTACACGCGGACCCGCCCGTCGTCGGGTCCGATCTCACCGGCGAGCACGCGAAGCAATGTGCTCTTCCCGGATCCGTTCTCGCCGACGAGCCCGCGCACCTCTCCGGCGCCGACCTCGATCGAGACGTCGTCGAGAGCTTGCGTGGCCGCGAACCGCTTGGAGATCCCATCGAGCGACACCGCGGCGGTCACGACGTGCCTCGCAGGCGGTCGAACCAGACCGCGACGATCAGGACGATGCCGGTCACGACGCCCTGCCACAGGTCGGAGACACCGAGCAGGTTCAGGCCGTTCTGCAAGACCGCGATGAACAGGACCCCGAGGAGGGTGCCGACGACGGTCGCCTGGCCGCCGATGAACGAAGACCCCCCGAGCACGACCGCTGCGATGACATCGAGGGCCAGCGACGCCCCGATCGTTGGATCGGCCGAGTAGCTGCGACCCGCGAACATGACTGCGGCGAGGCCGATGGCAACGCCGTTGAGCCCGAAGATCAGGAGCTTCACGCGTGTCACCGGGATCCCGGCGAGCCGCGCGGCCGTCTCGTTACCGCCGATGGCGCGCGCCGCCTGTCCGAACGTGGTGCGGTTCAGCAGGAGCCCTCCGAAGACGACGACCGCGAGCGCGATCAGAGGCGCCGTCGGCAGGCCCAGCAGCGTGCCGCTGCCGATCCACTCCACGGTGCTGAAGCCATGACGGTCGGCGATCGAGACCGTCGCTCCCTGCGTCGGCAGCTGCGCAGCGGCCTGGAAGGCCGCGAGCGCACCAAGCGTGACGACGAAGAAGTTCAGTCTCACCCAGGCGACCAGGACGCCCGTCGTCAACGCCGACACCGCGGAGGCGAACGCCACGGTGGCCACGAGGACGACTGCGACCGGCAACGTACCGTGCATGAGACCGGCAAGGACCATCATCGAGAGCGCCATCAGCGCGCCGACGGAGAGATCGGCGATGCCGAGCGCGATGAGCAGTGTCGTGCCGATCGCGACCACCAGCGTCGCGCTCATCCCCTCCAGGAGGTTGCGGAGGTTGACGCCCGTCAGGAAGAGGTCGGTCTTGATGCTGAGCACCGCGACCAGCAGTGCCAGCGCGATGGAAACGCCGAGCCAACTCGGCGCGGCGCTCAGGCGCGCGCGAACCGCGGCGCGCCGCCCGGCGAACCGTGCCGCCGAGTAGCCGCTCGGAGCGGGAGAGCGGTCGTCGCCTGCGCTTGCGAGCGCGACCGTCTCTCCGCCGGCACCGGTGGCGGCACCATCCACCGTCGTGTGGAGCGATGACGAAGTTGGATCCAAAGGTCTCTCGCAGCTAGGACGGGCCGCCTGCTATCAGCAGGCGGAGCGACGAATTGGATCCACCATACGATCGGACATCGTCGCGTGTCAAGCATCGACGTGGAAAAATCGACACTAGCGTCGAAACGCTTCCGCCGGGGCGCGGTAGCGGCCGAGGAGAGCAGCAGCCTCCGTACAAGTCCGCCTTGCCTCGGCCTCGCGCAAGATCGCGGCGACCTAGTGGCTGCCGGGCTGTCCGGTGGACCACCGTGATAGCCAGTGCCATCGGCCGTGCTGCCCGCCGACGACGACTCGGGCTTGCAGCAGAGCCCGGGGGCAGCTGCCCAATCGGCGCTAAGCAACGGTCCGCATTGGTCGCGGCGCTGTGGCGAGATCCTGTCGATGCTCACCGAGAACGACGTCGAGCTACTCAACGAGCAACCAGGCGAGGCCGCGCGAGCTCGTCGCCGTTGGACCCGTCGCGACGGCGCGTGCGAAGCAGATCGAGCGCGCTCTACCTACCACGCGAGCCCTGCTGGATCCGGACGAGGCCGTCAGCGGGGCTCGCTCGAACACGCGCCTGGCGCTCGCCAGAAACTCGCCAGAAACTCTCGCGCGCCCAATGTCGCGGCGAGCGAGCGCGATGAATGCCCCCTCGAGATCCGTAGACCTTCGGTGTCGAGACCGATGATCAAATGGACCTTGAGAACTTGAGAAGCCCAGTGATCATCGGGGTTCTCAAGCGCGCCCGAGAGGATTCGAACCTCTGACCTTCGGTTCCGTAGACCGACGCTCTATCCAGCTGAGCTACGGGCGCAGGGCCGCATGGCGGCGACGACCGAGTGTAGCGGCCGGCCGGCGTGCTGAGCCGTGCGGCGAGCGCCTCCGAGCGCCGCTATTCGCTCTCGGTCACGTGGTCGACGGCGACGACGTCGACGGGCACCCCCGCTTCGCGGAGCTCTTCGAGCGCCTCGCCGGGAACCTCGTCGTCGGTGACGATGAGATCGATGTCCTGGACCGGCATCGCCGTGAGGAGCGAGACGCGGCCGAACTTCGAGGAGTCCAGCAGCGCCACCGTCCGGGCCGCGGATGCTCGCGCGGCGTTCAGGGTGTCGGCCAGCGGCTGGCGCGAGGTCGTCAGCCCGTGGTGGAGGGTCAAACCGGCCGCGGAGATGAACGCCGTCTCGGTGTGGAGCTGCCCGATGAACTCGACCGTCCAGCGGCCGGTGAGGACCCGCATGTGCTGATCGAGGTCGCCGGGCGCGACGATGACGTGGATCGACTCGGCGGTCAGGCCCAGCGCGATCGCCGGTGAGGTGGTGACAAGGGTCAGGTCCGCGGGCGGGCGCTGCTGGAGCTGGTAGGCGAGCGCCAGCCCCGTCGAGGACGCATCGACGAAGATCGTCGTCCCGTCCGCGATGAGCGTCCGCGCGTGAGCCGCGATCGCGTCCTTGGCGCCGGTCGCCTCGCGCAGGCGCGCCCCCCACTCGGTGTCCGTCTGCCGACGCGGTTCGGGCAACCTGCGCGCGCCGCCGTGGACGCGCTCGATCAGCCCCGACTGCGACAGGACCTCGAGGTCCCGGTGGACCGTGACCGGCGAGACGGCGTGGTCGCGCGCGAGGTCCGCGAGCGAGGCGCCGCCCTCGCGGCGCACACGCTCGAGGATGAGCGCGCGACGGACCGCCGGGGGAGGCGTTGCGTCGGTCACCGCGCGACCGCCGTCTCGGTCTCCGCGTCGAAGAGGTGGATGCGGTCCAACTCGACGCCGACGACGACACGCTCGCCCACCTCGTACGCGACGCTGGGCGGCGCCTTGACCTGGAGCCGATGCCCGCCGACCTCGACGTCGACGAGTGTGCGATCGCCGAGCGGCTCGGTCGCGTAGACGGTCGCCGGCAGCGAGGCCGCGGGCTCGTGGCGGTCGAGCGACAGGTCCTCGGGACGGACGCCGAGCGTCAGCGGCCGCCCGTCGGTCGTCGCGTAGCCGGGGTTCGGCAGGGCCCAGGCGTCGCCGGTCAGGCGGTCGCCTGCCGCCCGGCACGGCAGCAGGTTCATCCGGGGGCTTCCTACGAATCTCGCGACCCAGCGATTCACGGGGCGATCGTAGACCTCCGCCGGGCTGCCGACCTGCTGGACCCGGCCGTTGCGCAGGACGGCGATCTGATCGGCCATCGACATCGCCTCGACCTGGTCGTTCGTGACGTACAGGAACGTCCGTCCCAGCGATCGGTGGATCCTGGTCAGCTCCGTGCGCATCGCGACCCGCAGCTTCAGGTCGAGGTTCGTCAGCGGCTCGTCCATCAGGAAGGCCCGAGGATCCCGCACGAGAGCGCGGCCGAGCGCGACGCGCTGCTGCTCACCGCCCGACATCTGCGCCGGCCTGCGGTCCAGCAGCCGCTCGATGCGCAGCAGCTCCGCCACCCGCCGCACCTCTCGCCCGATCTCGTCCTTGGGCATGCGCCGCGCCGTCAGCGGCGAGGCGATGTTCTCGGCGGCCGTCTTCTTGGGGTACAGCGCGTAGCTCTGGAACACCATCGCGAGATCGCGGGCCGCCGGCGTGGCGCCCGCGGCATCGATGCCGTCGAGCTCGACGGTGCCGGCGTCGGGCTTCTCGAGGCCCGCCAGCACCCGCAGCGTCGTCGTCTTGCCGGCGCCGGAGGGGCCGAGCAGCACGAAGAAGGCGCCCTCGGCGACCTCGAGGTCGAGCCCGTCGAGCGCCTGGACGTCGCCGAACGCCTTCGAGACGGCGATCGCGCGGATGGCGCTCACGTGGCCACCACCTGTCCGCTCGTCGGGTCGTAGACGGGCGGCGCGCCGCCCTCGAAGCGCACCGCCACCGGATCCTCCGCGGCGTACGGCGCTGTCGGCGGCATGCGGACGTGCAGTTCGCCGCATGCGGCGTCGACGACGTAGATCGTCTCGTCGCCCAGGGCCTCGCGGGAGACGACGCGCCCCTCCACCGCCTCTTCGGCGCCCGGCGGCAGGACGGTGAGGCGCTCGGGACGCACGCCGGCGATGAGCCGGTCGCCGCGCCGCAGGCCATCGGGGGCGACGACACGAAGCCCGCCGGCCGCGGTCAGCGAGCCGTTGGTCAGCTCCACGTCGACGAGGTTGATCGGCGGGCTGCCGATGAACCGCGCGGCGAACAGCGACGCCGGGCGCTCATACACCTCCAGCGGCGTTCCGATCTGCTCGATCCGGCCGTCGTTGAAGATCGCGATTCGGTGCCCGAGCGCCATCGCCTCGACCTGATCGTGCGTGACGTAGACCATCGTCGTGCTCAGCCGCTGCTGCAGGTGCTTGAGCTCGGCACGCATGTCGGCGCGCAGCTCGGCGTCGAGGTTGGTCAACGGCTCGTCCATGAGGAAGGCCCTCGGATTGCGGACCATCGCGCGGCCGAGGGCCACCCGCTGCTGCTCGCCACCGGACAAGCGCTTCGGACGACGGTCCAGGAGCGGCTCGAGCTGGAGCATCCGCGCCGCCTCCGTGACCGCGGCGTCGACCTCCGCCTTTGGCCGTCCCTGTGCGCGCAGCGGGAAGGCGATGTTGTCGCGGCACGTCATGTGCGGATAGAGCGCGTAGAACTGGAACACCATCGCGATGTCGCGCTCGGAGGGCCGAAGGTCGTCGACGACCTCGTCGCCGACGACGATCGTCCCCGCGGTCTGGCGCTCGAGGCCGGCGATGCACCGCAGCGTCGTCGTCTTCCCGCAGCCCGACGGGCCGAGCATGACGAACAGCTCTCCGTCTTCGATCTGGAGGTCGAGATGCTCGATGGCGACGGTGCCGTCGGGGAACTGCTTGCGCAGGCCGCTGACCTGGACCCGGGCCATCGCTACCTCCGGACCGCCCCGAGCGTCACGCCCGCGACGAGGTGCTTGCGCACGATGAACGCGAACACGAGGACCGGCAGGGCGAAGGTCATCGCCGACGCCGCGACCAGTCCCCAGTCGATCGTCGTGCCTCCGATGAGCCCGGCGATCGCGGGCGGCGCGGTGCGGGCCGACTCGCTCGACGCGAGGAACACGGCGAACACGAACTCGTTCCACGAGAAGATCAGCGCGAACACGGCCGTCGCAGCGATGCCCGGCACCAACAGCGGCAGCGTCACCCGCCAGAAGGCCTCCAGACGCGAGTAGCCGTCGAGCATCGCCGCTTCCTCGTACTCCGCCGAGACCTCGTCGACGAAGCCCTTCATCATCCAGATCGTGAACGGCAGGTTGAACGCGGCGTAGATGAGGATGAGGCCCAGCGTGGTGTCGATGAGGTCGAGGTCCCGGTACATGAGGAAGATCGGGATCACCACGACGACCGGCGGCATGAAGCGCGTCGAGAGGATGAAGAACAGCTGGTCCTTCTTCGCGGGGATCTTGAAGCGCGAGTAGGCCCAGGCGGCCGGCACCCCGAGCAGGGTCGCGATGATCGTCGAGGTGCCGGCGACGAGCACGGAGTTCTTGAACCCCTGGACCACGGGCGAGTCGGACTCGAACACCGCCTTGAAGTGGTCGAGCGTCAGCGTCCAGCCGACGAGCTTCGCCGGGACGGCGTAGATGTCGCGCTGGTCCTTGAGGGACGTCTCGAGCATCCACAGGACCGGGAAGAGCATCACGATCGCGAGGACGGCGAGCAGCGCGATCTCCAGCCACTGGCGCGGGCGGGGCCGGCGCCGGTGCATGAGGGCGGGCGGCTGCGCGGTCTCGCCGACGATGCCCTGCGAGGCAACCTCGGGAGGCTGGACGTGGACGCTCATCAGCGCTCCTGGAGGCGGTTGAGATAGCGCAGGTAGAACTGCGCCAGGACGATGACGACGATCACCATGAGGATCCCGTACGCGGAGGCACGCCCCGTGTCGAAGCCGAGGAACGCCGTCTTGTAGACGTGGAACGACAGCGTCTCCGTCGAGACGCCGGGCCCGCCGCCGGTGAGGATGTAGACCAGGTCGAACAGGCGGAAGGCCTCGATCGCGCGGAACAGCACCGCGATCAGCAGCAGCGGCCAGACCAGCGGCAGCGTGATGTGCCGGAAGCGCAACCACTCCGACGCCCGGTCGATCTCCGACGCCTCGTAGAGGTACTTCGGCACCGCGGTGAGTCCCGCGAGCGCGATGAGCATGATGAACGGCGTCCACTGCCAGGTGTCGACGACGATCACCGACAGCAGCGCGAGCCGCTTGTCCGTCAGCCACTCCGCCTCGCCGAGCCCGAGGGTCGTCAGGAACGAGTTGACCACCCCGAACTGGGCGTCGAGCATGAACTTCCAGAACAGCCCTACGACGACCGGCGACAGCATCATCGGGATCAGGAACAGCGTCGTCAGCGCACCGCGGCCGCGGGTGCGACGGGAGATCAGGTAGGCGATCGTGAAGCCCAGCAGCGTCTGGAGCGCGATCGCCGACACGACGAAGATGAGCGTGGTGATCGCCCGCTGGTGGACCTCGGCCGAGGACAGGAGGTCGGTGTAGTTCTGGAACCAGATCCAGTTGGAGGGCACGTCCCGCGTCGCCGAGTAGTCGGTGAACGACAGGTACAGGGCCCAGAGCAGCGGGAAGATCGACAGGAACAGCAGCAGCGCCAACGCGGGCGCGATGAAGAGCCCGGCCAGCCGGCCGTCGGTCAGATGTCGGAAGCGGCGCGCCGCCGGCGGCGCCGTCAGGCCGGCTCGGGACGGTGGGGTGATCGTGGTATCGGCCATGTGCGATGCCTCGCGGACGCGGGAGGCCGGGCGGGGCGCCCGGCCTCCCACTGAGGGAGGAGGGGTCCGCTACTTGGACTCGTCGAGGATCGCCTGCTGCTCGGAAGCGATCTTGTCCAGCGCCTCGTCGGGCTTCTCGGTCCCGTTGAGCGCTGCGTTGACGTTCGTCGTCTGGATGTTCACGAGCTTCGCGTACTGCGGCAGGTTCCAGAAGTCCCGCAGCCGCGGCACCGAGTCGGTGAACACCTTGTTGTAGGGCGCAGCGTCGAGGAAGGCCTTCGACGCCAGCACGTCCTTGCGCCCCGGCACGCCGCCGAGCTGGGCCCACCGCGTCTGCACCTCAGGCTGCTGGAACCACTTCATGAAGTTCAGGGCCTCGGCCTGGTGGTCGGCGGGGGCGTACTTGGAGATGTGCATGCCCATGCCGCCGAGCGGGACGTAATCGGAGTCCTGCTTGGGCAGCGCGGCGAACCCGAGCTTCTGGAGGATCTCCTCCTTGGTCGTGCCGAGCTTGGAGCTCTTCGGGTCGAGGAGACCGGGCATGGCGCCGATCCACTGGAACCCGATGCACACCTTGCCCTGGTTGATGGCGGCGTTGACCTCGTCGATGAACCAGTTGCCCGAGCCCTTCGGCGTCAGCGGCTTCATCTGGTTGACCAGGACGTCCATGGCCTTCTTGCCGGCCGCGTTGTTGACGATGCCCTCGATCTGCTTCTTCGCCGGATCCCACAGCTCGCCGCCGTAGACGCCGTTGACGGTGTTGTAGGTCACGGCGGCGGCGTCGGTCGCGTTGGCCTGATGGAAGGCCAGGCCGCTCATCCCCGGGTGCTCCTCCTGGCACTGCCGTGCCGCCGCGATCATCTCGTCCCAGGTCTGGGGCGGCTGCTTGATGAGGTCCTTCCGGTAGATCATCGACCACGTGTCGCCCATCAGCGGCAGGCCGTAGGTCCGGGAGTTCGGCGTCGGCTCGCCCGTCTTGGTCTGCGGGTACTGGCCGTATGCGGCGAGGAAGTAGGGGTCGTAAGCCGACCGATCCACGTACTTCTTCGCGAAGTCCGTGATGTCGAGGATGTTGCCGTTCTCGACCGCCTCGCCGATGTACTGCGAGTCGAGGATCGGCATGTCGAAGTTCGTCTTCTTGGCGGCGAACTGGGTGAAGATCGCGTCGTGCCAGTTGGCGATCGGCACGGTGTTGACCTTGATGGTCACGTTGGGCCGGACCTTCGTGTACTCCTTGCCGAGCTCCTCGAGCGCGTGGGCCGGCGGCCACTCGAACCAGATGAACGAGAGGGTGAGCGGCTTGTCGCTCAGCTTCGACTGGAAGTCGGTCGACGCCGCCGCATTGCCTCCACCGCCGCCTCCGCACGCGGCCAGCGCTACCGCGGCGCATGCTACGGCCACTGCTGCCGCGACTCGATACGGCCTGATCCTCATGGCGCTCCTCCTCCAGCTCTGCAGGGCGTTGCACTGAACTGCAGGGATCTCTATCGGAAGCTTGCATCTCCTGTCAAGGCAGCGCTAGGTTCCTTTCATGACTGCGCATGCCCCCTCGCCGCTGGCCGCCGCCCCCACCGACCTGCTCGTCGGCGGCGACTGGCGCCCTGGAGCAGACGCGCGCCGCTTCGACGTGCTCGACCCCGCGGACGGCTCGGTGATCGCATCCGTCGCGGCTGCGACGGATGCCGACGGGCTCGCGGCGGTCGACGCCGCCGCGGCGGCCGGTCCGGACTGGGCCGCACGGCCGCCGCGCGAGCGCGCCGAGCACCTGCGCCGCGCGTTCGATCTCATGACGGCTCGCCGCGAGGAGATCGCCGCGCTCATCGTGTCGGAGATGGGCAAGCCGCTCGCGGAGGCGCGCGTGGAGGCGGACTACGCGGCGGAGTTCCTGCGCTGGTTCTCGGAGGAGGCCGTGCGCGCCGATGGCGCCTACGGGCCGGCGCCAGGCGGCGCGCACCGGATCCTCGTCCTTCGGCAGCCGGTCGGGGTGGCCCTGCTCGTGACGCCATGGAACTTCCCGGCCGCGATGGCGACGCGCAAGCTCGGGCCGGCCCTCGCCGCCGGCTGCACGGTGGTCCTCAAGCCGGCGGAGGAGACGCCGTTGACGGCTCTGGCGATCGCGGCGATCCTCGAAGCGGCGGGCGTGCCCCCGGGCGTGGTGAACGTCCTGCCTGCGGACGACCCTGGACCGCTGGTCCGCGCCGTGCTGGGGGATCCTCGCGTGCGCAAGCTCTCGTTCACGGGATCCACCGAGGTCGGACGACTGCTCCTGGGACTCGCCGCTGGCCGGGTGGTGAACTGCTCGATGGAGCTCGGCGGCAACGCTCCGTTCCTCGTGCTCGAAGACGCCGACCTCGACGCCGCAGTCGCGGGAGCGATGACGGCCAAGATGCGCAACGGGGGCGAGGCCTGCACGGCGGCCAACCGCTTCATCGTCGCCGAGCCGATCGCGGAGGCGTTCACGGAGCGCCTGGCGGCCGCGATGGCGGCCCTGCGTGTCGGTCCCGGCTGCGAACCGGGGACCGAGCTTGGACCGCTGATCACCGAGGAGGCGCGCGAGAAGGTCGAGCGCCTCGTCGCCGACGCCTGCGATCGCGGCGCGCGCGTGCGGACCGGCGGGCATCGTCTCGACCGTCCGGGGTACTTCTACGCGCCCACCGTGCTCGACCGCGTCGCCCCGGGCAGCGCGCTGCTCGACGAGGAGATCTTCGGACCGGTCGCTCCCGTCCAGACCTACGCCGGCGAACCCGACGCCATCGCCATGGCCAACGACACCGAGCACGGGCTTGTCGCATACGTCTACTCGCGCGATCTGCGGCGCGCGATGGCGATCGGCGAGGCGATCGAGTGCGGCATGATCGGCTTGAACCGTGGGACGGTCTCCGACCCGGCGGCGCCGTTCGGCGGCGTCAAGCAGAGCGGCCTCGGCCGGGAGGGCGGGCACGCCGGCCTGCTGGAGTTCCTCGAGCCGAAGTACTTCGCGTTCGACTAGATCGGCCGATTCCTTTCAGATTCTTGCATGTCCCTTCACCGCGTAGTACGGTTCCCAGACCACCGTCCCAGAGGAGGACCACCGTGCAGCGAGTTCTCGTGCTCACCGGCGACGCGGCCGAAGAGCTCGACGTGATGTATCCGGTGTACCGCCTGCGCGAGGCGGGCTACGCCGTCGACGTCGCCGCGCTCACGCGGCGCGATGTCCAGCTCGTCATCCACGACTTCGACCCGCAGTCCGACGCGTACACCGAGAAGAACGGGCGCAAGCTGCCGGTCGACGTCACCTTTGCCGAGGTCGATCCCTCCGACTACGTGGCGCTCGTGATCCCCGGGGGCCGGGCGCCGGAGTACATCCGGACGGACGCGCACGTGCGCCGGATCACCGAGCACTTCTTCGAGAAGGATCTGCCGGTCGGCACGATCTGCCACGGCCCGCAGGTCCCGGCGGTGTACGGGCTGCTGCGCGGCAGGACCACCGCCGCGTTCCCGCCGCTCACGGGCGACATGGAGAACGCGGGCGCGACCGTCGTCGACGGGCCTGACGTGGTCGACGGCAACATGGTGTCCTGCCGCGGATGGCCGGACCTGCCCGAGTGGTCGCGCGCGTTCATGGGCGTGCTCGACCGCCTGACCGTCGCCGCCTGATCCATCGGCCTCGTGGCGCAAGCCTCGTCACCGGGGTCCGCCCGCGCGGACGCCGAGCTCGTCGCGCTCGGGGGCCTGCCCGTGCGCTTCCACGACGTCGGCTCGGGCCCTGCCGTGCTCCTTCTGCACGGCTCGGGCCCCGGGACCACGGCGTGGGGCGCATGGGGGTCGCTGGCCAGCGCGCTCGCGGCCGCGCATCGCGTGATCGCGCCCGACCTCCTGGGGTTCGGCGCCAGCCTGCCACCGACTCCGCGTTCGTACGGGCGCGGGGCGTGGACCGCGCAAGCGCTTTCCCTCGCCGACGCGCTCGGGATCGAGCGCTTCAGCGTGGTCGGGCACTCGTTGGGCGGAGCGCTCGCGCTCTCGGTCGCGCACGCGCGGCCCGACGCGGTCGATCGCGTGGTGGCGATCGGGAGCCTCGGCGCATCGATGGCCCTGCCCCCGGGCCTGGACGAGCTGTGGTCCTACGCCCCGGGACGCGAGCGTGCGCGCAGGCTCCTCGAGCTGCTGCGCCACGAGGAGGCGGAGGTCGCCGACGAGGCCGTCGATGAGCGGCTGCGCGCGACGCTCGACCCGGGAGCTCGCGCCGCTTACCCGGCGCTGTTCCCCCCACCTCGTCAGCGGTGGATCGACGACGTCGCGCTCACGCGGCAGGAGCTCGCGGCCATCGCGGCGCCCGTCCTGCTCGTCCATGGCGATGGCGACCGGGTCGTCCCGCTGCGCGAGGGTGCCCTGCCACTGCTCAGCGGCTTGCGCGACGCGCGCCTGCACGCCTTCGGCCGCTGCGGCCACGCCGTCCCCGTCGAGCGCGCGCAGTCGCTCGAGCGCCTGGTGTCCCTGTTCCTGGAGGGCCATGTCTGATTTCGCCGTGCTCCGCACCCCGTCCCAGGTCCTGTTCGGCACCGGCATGGCGGCGACCGTCGGCAAGATCGCGGCGCGCTACGGCGCTCGTGCGCTCGTCTGCACGGACGCGGCCGTCGCCGAGACCGAGGGCTTCGCGACCGTGGTCGGGTCGCTGCGCGGCGCCGGGATCCAGGTCACGGTGTTCGACGCAGCCGTCGTCGACGTCCCGATGACGACGATCGAGGCGGCAGTGGCCACGGGCCGGGCGGCCGAGCCTGACGTCGTGGTCGCCGTGGGCGGCGGCAGCGTCATCGACCTCGCGAAGGCGACGGCCCTGCTCCTGCGCCATCCCGGTCCGTTGAGCCGGTACTACGCGGTTGGCTCCGTCCCGGGTCAGATCGCCCCGCTCATAGCGCTTCCGACGACCGCCGGCACCGGTTCGGAGGTCACCCCGGTGGCGGTCATCACCGACGCCGAGCGCGGCATGAAGGTCGGCGTGGCGAGCACCCACCTGATCCCGCGCGATGCGATCTGCGATCCCCTGCTCACGGTCGGGTGCCCGCCCGCGGTCACCGCCCACGCGGGGATCGACGCCCTGTCGCACGCGATCGAAGCGGCGATGGCCATCGACGAGCCGCTCTCGCCCGCTATCGCCGATCGGGTCCAGGTCGGACGCAACCTGCTGTCGGACGGGCTCGCGATGATCGCGGTCGGCCATCTCGCGAGGCACCTCGTTCGCGCCGTCGACGACGGAGCCGATCTCGAGGCGCGCAGTGGCATGCTCTATGGAAGCCTGGTCGCGGGAATCGCGTTCGCCAACGCGGGCGTGTCCGCGGCGCACGCGCTGCAGTTCGCGATCGGCGCGGCCACCGGCACGTCGCATGGCCTGGGAACCGGGCTCATGCTGCCGTACGTCATGGAGTACAACCGCCCGGCCCGCGAGGCGGTGCTCGCCCAGATCGCCTCGGCCCTCGCCGAGGGCCTCGGGGCGGGCGCCCCGGCGGACGCGGTCGGCGTGGTCCACGAGCTGGGACAGCGGATCGGGCTCCCCCGCTCGTTGGCGGAGCTCGACCTGACGCTCGAGGAGCTGCCGGCACTGGCGCGCGACTCGGTCGGGATCAAGCGCCTGATCGACAACAACCCCCGGCCGCTCGACGTCCCTGCGCTGGAAGCGATCCTGACGGCGGCTTGGCACGGGGATCCGTCGAAGGTCGCCGCCGCCGCGGCGCCCGCCTGAGACTCAGGCGCGGCGGCGCCGACGCGCCCGGCGGGGCTCAGCGCGCGGCAGGGTGAGGTCGCGGACCGCGCGCTCGAGGTGCGCGGTCATGCGCGCCTCGGCCTGCTCGACCGTGCCCGTCGCGATCACGTCGAGCACCTCGTGGTGCTCGGCGCTGAGCTCGGCGGGCGTGCTCCAGGCGGGACGCAGCTGCGCGATGCACAGCTGCATGTCCCCGCTGAGCGAGGCGTGCAGACGCTCCAGGCGGGGGCTGCCCACGGCCCGCGCAAGGGCGGCGTGGAACGCGAGATCGGCGGCGACCATCTGGCTCCAGCCCGCCGAGGACGGCAGGCTCTCCATGCGCGCCAGCGTCTCTCGCACCCCGTCAAGCGGCGCCTTGCGCTCGATGACCGTGCGGACGATGAAGCATTCCAGCGGGATGCGGACGAAGTAGATGTCCCGTACCGCATCGGGCGTGAGCGCGGGGACGTGGGCGCTGCGGTTCGGCTCGCGCACGAGGAGCCCGAGGTGACACAGCGTCTGGATCGCGGCGCGCACGGTCGGGCGCGCAACGCCGTAGGTGGAGGCCAGCTCGATCTCGGGGAGCGCAGTGCCCGGCGCGATGTCCCCGTCGAGGATCTGCTCGCGCACCGAAGCGACGACGGCCTCCGTCGTCGAGATCGGCCTGATCGCCATGCCGCTCATCAGCCGGCCACACCGAGAGTTCGAGAGCCCACCCCGAGGAACTCTGCCAGCCCGAGCAGCGAAGACCACTCCTCGCTGGGCCGCAGGTGCGCCGGGCGGGGCCCGCGGGCAACGCGGTTGACCCACCCGCGGTACGTGCCAAGCACTCCCGCGCGCGCGATCGCGTCCCGCGACGCGCTGACGTACAGCAGCCGGCCGGGCTCCGTCGCCATCCACCGTGCCGCGGCGGTCAGGAGCCCTTCGGCGCTCGGCGCGTCGAGGTCCTCGGTGGTGAGGACCGCGTCGAACGCGCCGTCGAAAGGCCGCAGCGCGCCGTGGACGAGCGAGCGGTCGGCCATCGAGATGACGACGAGCGGGCACCGGGCGGCGATCGCGAGCTCGAGCGCGGGCGGAACGTCGGCGTAGGGCCGCGCGAGCGCGATGATGCGCCGCAGGCACTCCTCGCCGGCCATGCCGCGGCGCCAGCCGCGCTCCGCGGCCAGCCGCTCGAAGCCTGCCGCCAACGACGGCGTGGTGGAGTCGGCGGTGCTGAGGCACTCGACGCGCCGGCGTAGGGCCGCGCCCCGATCGAGCGGACTCTCGCCGTTCTGGCGCGCCTGCTCGTAGACGACGGCCTCGACCCCGAGCGACCAGCCGGCGAGCGTCCCTCGGCATTCGAGCACGACAGCGTCGACGTCGTTCTCCATCTCTCCACCAGACCCCGTGTTCGGCTGCTTCGGCCTCGACGACGGCACCGTAACTTGTCTTACAGTTAGACACAAGTGCAGACTGCGCCAATGCGGACGACACCGCTCGCGCGGCGCAACGAGGTCGACGGCGTCGGCGCGCCGCGGGGGCGATCAGCCTCCGCTCGGCGCCGCGTGGGATCCGCGAGGTTTCGGCAGAACGCCCGCAGTTGCGGGCTTCCTGCGACGGAGAGGGCGGGATTCGAACCCGCGATGGGGCTCTAAACCCCATACTCGCTTAGCAGGCGAGTGCCTTCAGCCACTCGGCCACCTCTCCCGGTCGGGTCAGTGTAACCCCGTGCCCGCGGGGTTGGCGGCCGGGAGATGATCGATTCCATGGCCCGTGCGGGTCGTGGAATCGATCATCTACGCTGGCCGCGAAACGGAGGGGTGGCAGAGCGGTCGAATGCACCGGCCTTGAAAGCCGGAGCCCGCCTCGCGGGCCGTGGGTTCGAATCCCACCCCCTCCGCTCCTGCACGCCGCTCGTCGCTCCAGGACGACCGCCTGGCGCAAGAATCGCTGCGGGGTGCTTGGCACGCCGCCACCCGTGGCACCATCACGTGCCGTGCGGCTCCAGCAGCGCCGCAACTACAGCTCCCACACCGACGCGGAGCTCGCGCGTGCCTTCCGGGTCCTGGCACATCCGCTCCGCATCAGCGCGCTGCGCGCGTTCGCGGTGAGCGACGAGCCGCTGGCCGCGGGCGATGTCGCCTACATGGAGCGCGAGGACATCCCGGCCGCCACGATGCGCCATCACCTGCAGCTGCTGGCCGAAGCGGGGCTCCTGCGGCCCGTAGGCCCGCGGTCGCACGGCACCCCCGGGCGGCCCGCGTTGCGCTACGTCCTGACCGACCTGGGCGTGGAGGTCCTCCCCCTGCTGCACAGCGCCGCGGCGACCACGGCGCCCAGAAGTCGCGCGCGTTCGGTTTGACTTACCCCCTTCAAGTGGGATAGGCAAGGCACCGTGGCCTTCGCCGAGCCACAGTTCGAGCTGTCAGAGGAGGACGTCGACGACCGCACGCACGTCATCGCGATCGCCGGCGAGATCCACGTCTCGACGGCGCCCCGCTTCAGCGTCCTGCTGGACGATGCGATCGGCCGCGGCAAGACCGCGGTCGTCCTCGACCTCAGCGAGGTCGACTTCATCGACTCCACCGGCCTCTCGGTCCTCCTCAACGGGCTGCGGCGCGTCACGCGCCAGCGCGGCCGGATGGCGCTCGTGTGCGTGAACCCGACGGTGCTGCGGCTGTTCGAGATCACGCGCCTGGACGCCACCTTCGACATCCACCCGACGCGCAAGGAAGCGCTCAGCGCGGTGCAGTCGGCGCCGCCAGCGTAGGCGGCGCTCCGTACTCCACCAGCACCGAGGGCAGCGCGACGCTGCCGTCCTCGCGCTGGCCGTTCTCGAGCAGGGCGATCATGTGCCGCCAGGTGACGGCGGTGCCGTTGAGCGTGTGCAGCACCTCGGGCCGCCCGCCCTCCTCGGCGCGGTAGCGGATCTGCAGGCGCCGCGCCTGGAAGTCGGTGGTGTTCGAGGTCGAGGTGACCTCGCGGTAGCGCTCCTGGCCCGGAAGCCACGCCTCGCAGTCGTACTTCTTCGCCGCGCTCGCCCCGAGATCGCCGACGTGGATGTTCACGACGCGATAGGGGATCTCGAGCTCCTGCAGGATCTCCTCCTCGATCGCCAGCAGCCGCTCGTGCTCGTCGCGCGACTCCTGCGGCGCAACGAACGAGAACATCTCGACCTTGTCGAACTGGTGCACGCGGAAGATGCCGCGGGTGTCCTTGCCCGCCGCGCCCGCCTCGCGCCGGAAGCACGACGAGAAGCCCGCGTAGCGGCGCGGCAGCTCCTCGAGGATCTCGCCGGCGTGCAGCGAGGCGAGCGCCACCTCGGAGGTGCCGACCAGGTACAGGTCGTCCTCGGGGAGGTGGTAGATCTGCTGCTCGGTGTCGGGGAGGAAGCCGGTCCCGAGCAACGCCTCCTCGCGCACGAGCACCGGCGGGATCACCGGCTCGAAGCCGTGGCCGGCGAGCTTCTCCAGCGCCCAGCGCACGAGGGCGAACTCGAGCAGCACGAGGTCCCCGCGCAGGTAGGCGAAGCGCGAGCCCGACAGGCGCGCCGCGCGCTCCATGTCGATGCGCTCGCCGGCGAGCTCGAGGTGGTCGCGGCCGGTGCGCCCCGCCGCCCCGACCTCGCGCACGACCTCGTCCTCCCAGTCGGCCGCCGTCTCGTCTGGCAGGTTGGGCAGGCTGAGCAGCACCGTCTGCAGGCGCTCGTCGGCCTCGCGCGCGCGCTCGCCGAGCGCCTTGACCTGAGCCGACAGGTCGCGCATCCGCGCGATCGCCTCGCCCGCGTCCTCGCCGGCCTGCTTGGCCGCGGCGATCCCCTCCGACGCCGTCTTCTGCTCGGCGCGCATCCGCTCGGCGGCCGCTGTGGCCTCGCGCCAGGCCGCGTCGAGCTCGACGAGCTCGTCGACGCGCTCGGCGTACGCCGGGGACCGGCGGGCCAGCGACGCGCGGACCGCGTCGGGGTCGCGACGGATCATCCTGAGGTCGAGCACGGGCTACTGCCCGGTCTGCTGCTGACCGCCGAAGCCCGAGCCGCTTTCGAGACCCGAGTACTTGGCCAGGAACGCGGCCACGTCGTCGGCGTCCTTCCCGACCACGATGTTCTCGGGCATGATCGCGCCCGAGTACCCGCCGTTGCGGATGGCGTAGAGCACGTTGTCGGCCTGCTCGTGGCGCACGTTGAAGTTCGGGCCGTCGACACGCTCGCGCTCGCGGACGTTCTTGGTCGTGCCTTGAGCGCCGACCACGTCGAGCGAGTGGCATCCGGAGCAGCGATCGGAGAACAGGCGCGCCCCGTTCTGGATGTTCTCCGGCTGCGAGGAGAGCTGGTGCGAGATGCCCTGCGAACCGCACGCCACGGCCCCGGCGGCGACCACGGTGAGCGCTCCGGCGATGGCGATGCGGCGTCGGCCCATGACCGCGGGCATCATACGAAAGGCCATGACGGGCGGACGCCTCACGCCGCTGCTCCTCGTGACGGCCGCCCTCGTGGCCGTCGGCTGCGGCGACGTCAGCTACACGCGGATGCCCGACGACCGCGTCAGCGTGCGCCTCGACGAGTACCGCGTGCTGCCCGAGCACATCCAGGTCAACGCGGGGCGCATCACGATCGCCGCCCGCAACACCGGCCGCCTGACCCACAACCTCGTCGTCGTGCAGTTCAAGCGCCCGCTCGGCGACGAGGTCGAGAAGCAGTACGGCGTGCCGACGAAGACCCTGTTCCCGGGCCAGACCGGCTCGACGACCGTCGACCTGAAGCCCGGCAAGTACCGCCTGATCTGCACGATCTCCAACCACGACAACCTCGGGCAGTACGCCGAGCTGAAGGTGCGGTGAGCCGCCTTTACTGATATGGTAAAGGCGTGCCGAAGATCTCTTCGAAGAACCAGATCACGATCCCGGTGGCGGCGCTCGAGGAGGCGGGCCTGCACGCGGGCGATCACGTCGTCGTCGAGGCGCTCGACGCCGGAGAGCTGCGTGTTCGCCGCGGCGCGGTTGCGTTCGACGACGCGTTCGGCGCGCTCACTGGGACCTACCCGCCCGGCTATCTCGAGCAGCTCGACGCCGAGGATGAGCGGCGTTGAGGCAGGTCCTCGATGCGGATGTGCTGATCGGTGCGCTCGACCGCTCGGATCCGCATCACGAGAAGGCACGAGCGCTGCTGACGCAATGGCGAGACGAGGACACGCCGCGATCGACCAGCGTCGTCAACCTCTCCGAAGTGCTGCTCGCCCCCGCCGCGGACGGCCGACGACTCCGCGCCGCGCGTGAGGCGATCGCAGCCCTCGGCGTCGCGATCCACCAGCCGAACGAGGCGATCGGCGTCGAGGCGGCGCGCCTGCGCAGCCGGCACCCGATCAGCCTCCCGGATGGCTACTGCCTCGCGACCGCCAAGCACACGGGCGCGGCAGTGGCCTCGTTCGACCGCAAGGTCCTTCGCGCCGCCGAAGCCGAGGGGCTCGAGCGGAGCGCGCTGGAGCGCTGACGCTGAATCCGTCGGGGGGCCCGCCGCCGGCGGCCACGTGGCCGCCTCCGGCACCCCTAAGGGGCAGCCCGGCGCCGGCCAGGTTGCCGCCGTTGCGAGACGGTCGGGGGTCGGAACTTGGCCGTCTCGGGCCGGCGCCGGGCTCCGCGCAAGGTTCGCCACACGCGCGCGGGATCCTTCAGGCGGTGCCCCAGGCGCGTGCGGCGAGGAACGCGATGACGAACGCCGCGGCGGCCATGACGCCCATCTCGCGGCGCACGATCGCCAGCACCACCGACCGCTGGCCGGGCTCGTCGAGGCGGCCGACCGCCTGGGCGTCGGGCAGGTCGCGCGCGTCGAGGACCGCCTGCGCGGCGGTGACCCGCAGCTGCTCGGCGACGAAGGAGACGACGACCGGCAGCAGCGCGTAGAGCCAGTACAGGCCGTCGGGCGGATCGAAGCCCCGCGCGGCCAG
>Ga0081539_10003449_pt1 | contig 19407 bp, 13 predicted proteins | sample TabmetS4T2R2_FD_71023 | JGI IMG/M metagenome (GOLD analysis project Ga0081539, IMG submission 71023) | Tabebuia heterophylla rhizosphere microbial communities from the University of Puerto Rico - S4T2R2 | ecosystem: Host-associated > Plants > Roots > Rhizosphere ...
TTCTTCCTCTTGGCGAACTTGGCGTCTCTTGGCGTGCTTGGCGCAACCTGAACTGCACAACCCGTGACGACGTCATCCGCCATCTCGACGATCGACTACCAACCCCCGCGCTCCGCGCGCTGGAGCTGGCCGCGCTTGCTCCTCACGATCCTCTTCGGCGTCACGATCTGGCTCGTCCTCGCGATCCTCTGCCTGATGGTCGGCTCCAACGGCGAGATCGGATGGCCCGCGAGCAAGTACGTCGCGCGCTACCGAATCGAAGTGGTCCTCCTCGCTTCGCTCGTCGGCGCGGCGTTGAGCGCCTCGGGCGTCGTCTACCAAGCGGTCCTGCAAAACCCGCTCGCCGACCCGTACCTGCTCGGCGTGAGCAGCGGGGCGATGCTCTTCTCGTACCTCTGGCAACTGCCCGCGATCACGGCCGGCATCGCGCTCGGCGAGCAGGGGTTCGCCTTCGTCGGCGCCGCGACGGCCGTCGGCGTCGTGTTCGCGATCGCGTCGCGACGCGGACGATTGGAGCCGGTGACGATGCTCCTCGTCGGCGTGATCGTCAACGCGGTGAACGGGTCGGTCTTCCTGCTCCTGAACACCATCGTCAAAGACCCCGCGCGTCCCGGCGGGCCGATCGCGTTCCTCGTCGGCGGGTTGCAGACCACGCTCACCACGTCGCAAGTCGTCGGTGCGTCCTCAGTGATCGGCGTTGGATGGATCATCCTGCTCGCGCTGGCCGGCCAGCTCAACGTCGCGATGCTTTCGGAAGCCGAGGCGACCTCGCTGGGCGTGCGGGTCCATCGGCTGCGCTGGTTCGCGATGATCGCGGCGTCGCTGATGACCGCGTCGGCCGTCGCGATCAGCGGGCCGATCGGGTTCGTCGGGCTCGTGTGTCCACACCTGGCGCGGTTGGTCGTGGGAAATGATCAGAGACGATTGCTGCCGGTCGCGACGGCGCTGGGCGCGGGTCTGCTCGCAGTGGCCGACGCGGCGTCGCGCTGGCTCGCGTCGACGGCGAGCGTGCAGACGGTTCTACCCGTCGGCGTACTGACCGGATTGATGGGCGGGCCGTTCTTCCTGTTCCTGCTGTGGAAACGACGGCGAGTTACGTCGAGCTGAAGCGCCAAGTCCGCCAAGAGACGCCAAGTGCGCCAAGACAGAATCAGAGAGAAAGGAACCACAGGTTGCATTGATTTCACAGATTGGTCGATGCGTTCTGAATCCGCGTCATCTGTGAAATCGGTGATCTAGTTTTCGTCTTCCCCTGGCGATCTTGGCGTCTCTTGGCGAGCTTGGCGCAAATCCAAATGTCAGAGTTGCTCAAAGCCTCCAACCTGACCTTCGCCTACGGCGAGCGCGTCGCGCTGCGCGAGGTCTCCGTCTCGCTCGCTCCCGGCCAGCTCGTCGGCATCCTCGGGCCGAACGGCTCGGGCAAATCCACGCTTATCCGCACGCTCTTCGGCCAGCTTCACGCTCGCTCGGGTTCGATCGAGTGGGACGAGAAGCCGATCGACGCGTGGCGTCGTCGCGATCTCGCGCGTCGCGTCGCGTACTTGCCGCAGTCGCCCAGCGCCGATCCGGATCAGACCGTCCTTGACGTCCTGCGATTGGGGAGGGCGCCGTACTGGCACGCGTTCGGGATCGAGTCGGAGCACGACGAAGTCGTCGTCCGACGCGTCTGCTCGCAACTCGCGCTCGACGACCTGCTCGCGCGGCCGATCTCCGACCTCTCCGGTGGCCAGCGCCAGCGCGTCTTCGTCGGCCGATGCCTGGTGCAGGAGCCCGCGGCGCTGCTGCTGGACGAGCCGAGCACCTTCCTGGACCTGCGTCACCAGCTCGAACTGTTCCGCATGCTCCGAATGCTCGCGACCGACAAGTCCATCGGCGTGCTGATCGCCTCGCACGACCTGAATCTGGCGGCGATGTTCTGCGACCGGTTGATGCTGCTGAGGGAGGGCGCCGTCGCCGCCGAAGGACCGCCGGCCGACGTGCTGCGCGCGGATGTGATCGAATCGGTGTTCGACGTGCAGATGGAAACGCTTCACACTGCCGATGCCCGTCCGATCGTCGTGCCCCGCGTCATCACGTGATCGCGTGTCCCGGTGGGTCGGGCACTCCTGCCCGACACGGCTCGACGTACTCGTCGGGACGTTCATCCTCCTGAAGATACGGATGGGCGAACGAGTACGTCCGCCCATGTCGGCCAAGAGTCAACGTTTTTCATCATCGCCGCAAGTCGAGTTGCGACCCCCCTCGCCCTGTACTCAGGGAGAGGGCGGGGGAGAGGGTACGTCCCCGAGCCGACGAACTACCCTCTCCCCAACCCTCTCCCTGCCAGGGAGAGGGAGTTATACCCGCCGCACGGTGAAGAAATTCATCGTCCCCGCGATGTCCGGGTTGCCGTTGCCGCCGCCGGTCGTGCGGTCGAAGGCGATGCGGAACACGTGGGGGCCGGCGGCGAGGCCCACCGGGCCGCCGCTGCTGGGGATCGTGGTCATGTTGTCCACGCCGCCGGTGTTGGGGATGACGACCGGGCCGGTGACGTCGTCGCCGTCGACTTCTAGGTGGAACTGTGCGCCGTCGCCAGGGCTGGAGACGCGGAAGTCGAAGTTGAACGTGCCGGCCTGTTGAACCTTCACCGTGTACTCGAGGAACTCGCCGGCCTTGGTGGTGGCGAGGCGGAACGCGCCGCCGAGCGGGTCGTTGGTGAAGCGAAAGTCCACGCCGGTGTCGGAGCGGAAGTCCACGCCGTTGTCGGGACCGTCGGCCGGGTCGGTGTCGTGGAACGCGATGCCCTCGCCGCCGTTGTCGAAGTTCTCGGCCTCGATGCGCGTCTCGCCCGCGTTGCCGATGGTGATCGGCGTGTTGTTGAAAGGCGATTGCGCCGAGAGGCTGACCGCCAGCCGGTAATTCGCGTTGTGCCCGTTCGGCCCCGGCCGCACGCGGACGAAATAGGCGCCTGTCTCCGGCAGCACGACGCCGTCGAGCACGTGGCCGATCGAACGGGTGGCGACGATTTCACTGCTGGCGATTTTCCCGTCTTGGTTGGCGTCACGGATGATGTCGATCGTCACGTCGCCGCTGTCGACGTTCGTGACGTTGACGCGCATCTCGCCGATCTGGGTAACGCTCACGCGGAAGATGTCGGCCGAGTCGATGGCGCCGACGAAGTCGCTGAAGGTCCGCTCGGTCGTCAACAGCCCGAGGTTCCGGGCAAGAAAAATGGTGTTACCAACCTTGTCGGCGCTCGGGGCCTTCATCGTGATCGTGTAACCCGATTCGCCCGAGATCCGCTTGACGCGCAGGAAGTACGTCCCGGGATCGGTCAAGGTCTGCGCGATGTGGCTGGACGGGGGCAGCAGGCTGCGCGCCGGCGGGTTGTTCAACCGGTTGCCGCGGACCGGCTCGGCTTCCCCATCGTTGTTCGTGTCGCGGACCAGGTCGATGCTGAAGTTCGCGGCCGACGGGTCGTCGATGTTCAACTGGGCGTCGAAGTTGAACGGACCCTTGTCGGTGAGTTCGAACCTGAACGTGTCGACCGTGTCATTGGCGTCGAGCAGGTCGCGGCGGGTGATGGTGGAATTGCCGAGCGTGACGCTCGTAGCGTCGAACAGCGTGTCGCCGGCCAAGTCGTGCTGCGTGTAGGTGATGTCGAGCTTGTAGTTGGTGCCGCCCAGCGTCGCGTTGGTGCCGGCGGCGCTGACGTTCTGGCCGTTGTTGACGCGTGAGCCAGTGACGGCGACGAAGTACGTGCCCGGCGGCAGTTGCGAGAAGTGGAAGCTCCTCGTCGCCGGGACCAGCAGGCTCCCTTGGTTCTCGGAAGCTTCCAGCCGGCCGTCGTTGTCGACGTCCCGAAAAACGGTCAGGAGGGCGTCGACCTTTGCGAACGCGTCGGCCGGGTCGGAGTCGCTGATGCCGCTGAGCTGGACGACGGTGGCACCCGCCGCCGGGACGACGAACTTGTAGACGTCGAGCGTGTCGGCCGCCGCGTGGTTGTTGGTGTCGAGGAAACCGATGAAATCGCGCGCGGTCCTTGCACTCGACTCGCTGAGCGTGCCGAGGTTGCGGAACGAGCTGGTCTTGATGTCCAACGAGTTGTCGAACCGGAAGCCCGGCGCGAAATCGGTCGCAATCGCCAGCGTGTAAGCCACCGCCGGGGCGAACTGTTCCTGGTCGGCCTGCACCTCGACGGTGAACTCCCCCGCCGACGTCGCGCCGAAGGTGATCCGCCGGTCCCTTGTGCTGGCCGGGGCGCTGTCGATCTCGTCGCCGTTGCTGTCGAGCAACCTCATCGTGCCGGTGCCGATCTGGCGCGAGAGCTGGATGTCGATCGTGCCGGCGCGCGGAACCTCGAAGGTGTACGAGTCCGTATCCGACCCGAGCACCGTCGCCTGCCGGAAGACCCGCCCGTTCAACGTGCCGACGTCCTCCACATGGCCGGCCATCAGCAGCCGGGGCTCGACGGCTTCCATCAGGCAGCGATTGCGACGGGCGATGGGACGCTTGTTGGTACGGGTACGAGTGGACATGTTCCTTTCCTGCATGGTCACAACGGGCGACTTGATGCAGGAAAGAACTGCCCGACGGGTACGCGGATTCCTTAGGGGTGATGACCTGATGAGGGTATCCCGCAGCGTGGGTAGGTCGGCCACTCCTCAACGTTTTTCATCATCGTCACAAGTCGCGTTGCGACCTCCCTCGCCCTGTACTCAGGGAGAGGGCGGGGGAGAGGGTACGTCCCCGAGCCGACGAACTACCCTCTCCCCAACCCTCTCCCTGAGTACAGGGAGAGGGAGGCGGACAATCCAAATCGCTGCACTTACCGCGTTGATGAAAAACGTTGACTCCTGGCCGACTCGCGGCGCAGCCGCGAATCCGATGCTTCACTAGGAAGGAAGAGAATCGATGCTGCGCGTCGATGTCGGCCAAGAGTGGCCGACCTACCGGGTCAGACGAGTTCGGTGAGATTCTCGATGACGAGGTCCGGCTGAAGTTCGGTCTCGACGTTCATCAGATCGCGGCGTCGCGTCACCCCGCTGAGCGTGAGGATCGTCCGCATCCCCACCGCCTTCGCCCCCGCGACGTCGGACTCGAGGTTGTCGCCGATCAGCAGGCACCAGTCCGGCTCGACCGACATCCGCCGGCACAGCTCGTGGAAGAATACTTCCTCGGGCTTCCCGCAGAAGACGGGTTCGACGCCGGACGCGTACGCGAGCATCCACGTGAGCGATCCCGAGCCGAACTCGACGCCGCGCGGGCTCGGGTAGATGCGATCGGCGCAGATGCCGACGAGCGCCGCGCCGCGGCGGATCAGCTCCAGCGCCGTGCGCTGCCGCGGCTCGTCCGCGTGCACGCTGCTCGGCGGGCCGACGATCACGGCGTCGCACGATTCTTCGACGCTGCTGACCCAATCGACCATGCCGTAGAGCATGTCGTCGATCGACTCGGTCGCGAGGTTGAAGACGCGCGGGCGGCGTTTGGCTTGCGGGTTGGCCTCGCGCGGTGCCATCACCGCGGCCGCGGCGCCGCCGATGACGGAGCCGCCGCCGTCGTCGCCGTTTGCGGAGTGATCCGCTTGATGCTGTTTGGCGGTCGCGGCGGGGAAGTGTTCCAGCACGTAATCGCACGCCGCGGCTGCGGCGGTGTAGATGTTGTTCGGGTCGACGTCGATCCCCATGTCTTCCAGCCGCGCCATCACGCGCAGCGGGCTGGCAGAGCTGTTGGACAGGCAGGCAAAGTTGCGGTTCTCGGCCTGAAGGCGCTTGACCAGCTCCACCGCGCCGGGCAGGACGTGATCCTCGTGATAGATCGTCCCGTCCAGGTCCAACAGGATCGCGTGGTACGGGGAGAAGTCCAACGACATGGCGGGCACAGTATATGTCGAAACTCAGACCGATGCCGCGCACTCTCCCGCGGAAAACAGGACTGATTTCGTCCCCAAAGCCGGACCTCAGTCGTAGATTCCGCGCGCGACCGGCCCCCCGCGCGGGTAGACTGTGCGTCGGAGGCAACGCCACGCGCACTTATCGAACACGCGAGACCTTCATCGCCTTGCGCGCAACGCGGACGGCGCACCAAGTCGCGCGCGAAATCGCGCATCCGCACCTCGACATCGCTCCGAAGTCCCAGGTCGCGCCGCCTCTTGAGTTGCTCGATCGCGATGAATCGAGTCGCGCTCAGCCGAGCGCCTTGCGGTTGCGCGTTCTCCTCCTCGTGCTGATGCTCCTGCTGGTCATCCAAATCGCCGTTTGGACGATGGCGAGCTGACGCGACGGGCAAAGGCGATCTGCAAATGCCTCAGACTCGCGAAACTTTCATCGCGCTGCGCGCCACGCGGACGGCTCACCGCGTCGCGAGCGACGTGGCGTATCCCGAGATGGAGGTCGTTCAGCCACAACCAGCGCTGCCGCTTGAAGACGAGTTCGAAGATGGCGAGCCGCGCGTTGTTCACATCGTCAACCACGAGTTCAGTGCGCGCGACTTGTTGGTGTTCCTCGCGGTCTTCGCGGTGATGGTTGCGCTGGTCGTTTTGATCGTCCGCTCGTAGTCCGGCGCGATCGCTTTCGCAGGCGTTTTCGCATACAATTCTCCGTTCGCGCAGCCGCACGGATGCGTCGCGCGGATGAGCGAAATTCCTTCGACTTTTTGGGCTGAATCCCGATGTCCGACCTACCGCCGCCGACCAGTGACGGGGCTGCTGCACCTGGGGCTCCGATGGACCGCATTGAAGACCTCCAGATCGAGCAGGAGCTTCAGGATTCGTACCTCACGTACGCGATGAGCACGATCATGGATCGTGCCCTGCCGGACGTGCGCGACGGGCTTAAGCCGTCGCAACGTCGCATCCTCGTAGCGGTCAACGACCTGAATCTCACGCCCGGCAGAAAGCACATCAAGTGCGCCAAGATCGCCGGCGATACGTCGGGCAACTATCACCCCCACGGCGAAGCGGTCATCTACCCGACACTCGTGCGCATGGCCCAGGAATGGAACATGCGCTACACGCTGATCGACGGGCAGGGAAACTTCGGCCCGACCGACGGCGCCCCGCCTGCGGCCATGCGCTATACCGAGGCGCGCATGGACGCGCCGACCGTCGAGCTGATGGCCGACCTCGACCTGGACACGGTTGACTTCCAGCCGAACTACGACGAGCGGTTGATGGAGCCGATGGTCCTGCCGGCCAAGTTCCCCAACCTGCTCGTCAACGGCAGCACCGGTATCGCGGTGGGCATGGCCTGCAACCTGCTGCCGCACAACCTGACGGAAATCTGCAACGCGATCGTCGCGGTCATCGACAACCCGGAAATCGGCCTCGACGAGCTAATCAAGATCGTCCCCGGACCGGACTTCCCCACGGGCGGCGTGATCTGCGGGAAGGACGGCATCGTCGACGGCTACACCACCGGCCGCGGACGCATCACGCTTCGCGCCAAGCTCCACGCCGAAGAACAGAAGAACGGCCGCACGCAGATCATTATCGACGAGATCCCGTACGGCATCATCCGCAAGAGCATCGTCGAAGAAGTCGCCGCCTGCGTGAAGGACGATCGGATCAAGGACATCTCCGACGTGAACGATCACTCGGGCCGGCAGCACAAGGTGCGCATCGTCGTCGATCTGAAGCGCGACGCCGACCCGGACGTCGTGATCAACCAGCTCTACCAGTACACGAGCTGTCAGATCACGGTGTCGATGATCAACATCGCGCTGGTGAACCGGCAGCCGCGCACGATGGGGTTGAAGGAGTTGATCCAGCACTTCATCGACCACCGCAAGGAAGTCATCACGCGGCGGACGCGCTACCTGCTCCGCAAGGCGCAGCAGCGCGGGCACATCCTCGAAGGGCTGATCTACGCGGTCATCGACATCGACGAAGTGGTGAAGTTGATCCGCAGCAGCAAGACGCGCGAGGAGGCGATCGAGAAGTTGCGCCGCCGCGCCTTCCGCATCCCGCCGGATCACCCGGCCGCCCCAAAGATTCCCGACGCGCTGCTGAAGCGCGATCACGGCAACGGCGTCACCCTTACCCAGGTACAGGCCGAGGCGATCGGCCGCTTGCAGCTCATCCAGCTGGTTGGGCTCGAGATCGACCGGCTGGTCAGCGAGTACCGCGAGATCGTCGACGAAATCGAGGGGTACGAGGCGATCCTGCGCGATCCCAAAGAGGTGCTGGACATCATCGTTACCGATACGAATGAGATCCGAGACAAGTACGGCGACAAGCGCCGAACCGAAATCACCGGCGAGGTCAGCGCGTTCAACATGGAAGCGCTGATCGCGCAGGAGGACGTCGTCGTCACCGTCTCGCACGAGGGCTACATCAAGCGCTTGCCCGTCGGCACCTACCGCGCCCAAGGCCGCGGCGGGCGCGGGATCAAGGGCACCGAGTCGAAGGAAGGCGACTTCGTCGAGCACCTGTTCGTCGCGAACACGCACGACTACCTGCTGTTCTTCACCAACCAGGGCCGCGTGTACGAACGCCGCGTGTACGACGTGCCGGAGCTGAGCCGCACGTCGCAGGGCCGCAGCGTCGCGAACTTGCTGAGCTTTCAGGCCGGCGAGAAGATCGCGTCCGTGCTCGCGGTGAAGGACTTCGAGAAGGGCGAGCAGTTCCTCATGTTCGCGACGTCCAAGGGCGTCGTGAAGAAGACATTGCTGAGCGCCTACGGCAACATCCGCACGAACGGCCTGATCGCGATCGGCTTGGAGGAAGGCGACTCCCTCATCGCCGTCGAGATCACGTCGGGCAAGGACCACATCATGCTCGGCACGAAGAGCGGCCTGGCCGTTCGCTTCGAGGAGGGCGAAGTGCGCCCGATGGGCCGCCCCGCGGGCGGTGTCACGGGCGTCCGCTTCAAGCGCGAGGGCGACGAGGTCGTCGACATGATCGTCGTCCCCGAGGGCAAGAACGAGGGCTGCAAGGTCCTCACCGGCTGCGTCCACGGCTACGGCAAGCGCACGCCGCTGGAAGACTATCCGGTGAAGGGCCGCGGCACGCGCGGCGTCATCAACATTGACGCCAACGAGCGAAACGGCGACGTGGTCGGCATGAAGCTCGTGTGCGACGACCACGAGCTGATGATGATCACGCAAAAGGGTATTCTCATCCGCACCCGCGTGAGCGAGATCCGCGAGACGGGGAGGAACGCCGCGGGCGTGAGACTGATCAACCTCGAAGAAGGCGATCAGCTCGCGGCGATGGCGAAGGTGGATCGGGAAGAGGAGGAAGGGACGACCGAGCAAGCAGTTTCAGCGCCTGAGACGCCGACCGATGCGCCTCCGGAGACTCCGTCAAGCGGGGACGGTCAATCGGCGACCTGACCGAATATCGGATCGCCCCGAAGACCGCTTGCGGTTTCGCAATGACCAAGAGTTTTGCGAAACCGCAAGCGGTCATCTATGGTTCTTGCGCATGGTCATCGCTTATCACCTGATCTGGACGGGATACGGCTGGTGGTTACCGAATGATCCTCGCGGAAGCATGTCGCGATCGATCGCTTCCGACGTGATCGCTGAGCTCGGAGAACTCCACTACGGGCGCAAACGGATACAGCCCTGCTCGCGCGAGATCCGCGAGTTCTACGAGCAGGCTGCGAACGTCCTCAAACACGATTTGCTTGAATTCGACGAGCAAGCTCGCGCATGTGTCGCCGAAGCGTTTGCGGATTGCATCCGCGCGAACGGTTACACCTGCTACGCGTGCGCCGTCATGCGCGACCACGAGCACTTGGTGATCCGCAAGCACAAGCACCTCGCCGAGGAGATGATCCACAACTTCCAGAAGTACAGCGCTGAACTGCTGCGCGCGCGAGGACTGCGGCCCTTGGATCACCCGGTCTGGGGCGGTCCCGGTTGGAAGGTCTTCCTCGACACGCCCGACGATATCCGTCGCACCATTCCTTACGTCGAGCACAACCCGCCGAAGGCGCGCATGCCGAAACAGGAGTACGCGTTCCTCACTCCCTACGACGGTTGGCCGCTCCTCCGCCGCGGGGTACAACGGCGGCGATGACGCTCGTTCCCGATCTGACGGCCTCGCCTGCCTACCGCCGCAGTGTTCTCCTTTCCTGGACGGTTGTGTTCCTGGCCGTCGGATTCGTCGTGCTGGCGGTGAACGCGCTGCCGCAGCTCAAGCCGAGCCGGAAGACGGGTGCGGCGACGCAGCCGATGAACCTCGAGCTGCGCACCGCGGCGCGCTACGCGGTCGGGGCACACGCGCTGACGAAGGGGTTCGGCGCGCTCGACAGCAAGGGGGCGACCTCTCAACCGGCCTCCGCGCTGCTCGACCCCGTCGATCGCGCGGCGAAGACGCCCGAAGACCGCATCCGCGCCGCGACCGTCGCCGGCGAGATCGAGGGGCGTGACGCCGCGCTATCGCGGCTCGCGTCGATACAGGTTCCGGCCGACGCGCCGGACCTGCAAGCCGACGTCTCGAGCCTTCGGATGATCTCCTCCGGCGCCGCTGACGAGCTCGGCGACATCGAACGACAACCGCTCATCGATCACCTCGGCTGGTTCGGCCGCCTCGCGCTCGCGTACGGCAAGCCCGCATCGGACCCGCAGCACCAAGCCGTGATCGCGCCCGCGCGTCGCGCGGCCGTGTTCGTGTTGGGCTTCGCGGGAGCGGCGCTCGTCCTGCTTGCGGTGGGCGTGGTGTTGCTCGTCCTCGCCGTGGTGCTCGTCGCGACCGGCACCTTGCGGTTGTGGTACAGGCCGGTGCGCCCGAACGTGCCGCGTGCGGTGTTTCTCGAATCGTTCGCGCTGTCGATCTTCCTGCTCATGATCGTCTTCCAGTTCGCGGTCGCGCTCCTCGTGAAGACGCCCGGGTTCGGCGTGTCGCTGTTCGCGCTGGCGCTCGTGCCGCTGATCCTGTGGTGGCCGGTGTTCCGTGGCGCGACGTGGGGCGAATCGCTGTTCGCGATCGGGTGGAACCTTGGACCGGGCACCGGCGCGTGGCGCGTGTTTCGCGAGATGGGCTCGGCTGTCGTCGGCTACATCGCGGGCATCCCATTCCTGGCGGGCGCGTTCTGGGTATCGCAGAAGCTGGCGCATTGGGTGAACGTCACGCCCACTCATCCGATCGTGAAAGAACTGACCGAGGGCGGCTGGCGCGTCGCGCAGGTGTACGTGCTCGCGTGCGTGGTGGCGCCGATCCTTGAGGAGACGATGTTCCGCGGCGCGCTGTTCGCCCACCTGCGCACCTGGCACCGCTGGCCCTTCTCGTCCGTCACCGTCGGCGTGCTGTTCGCCGCGGTGCATCCGCAGGGATGGACGCTTATCCCAGTGCTCGGCATGATCGGGGTGATCCTCGCCGCCATTCGCGAGTGGCGCGGCAGCATCGTCGCCTCGATGACCGCGCACGCGCTGAGCAACGGCGTGGTCGTTACCCTGGCCGTGATGCTGCTCGGGAACTGACCTTTGTCAGGGCGTGCCAGCGGTCGGGGACGTTTCGGCTTCGATGACCGTGAAGGGCCGCGCGCCGCGTCGCAGGTCTTTCATCGAGATCATTCGCAGTTCCGGGTAGATGCGTGCCACCTTCCGCGACATGTCACGCTCGTACTGCGCCATCGGCTTGGCCCCGTGCGATTCGCCGATGTCGAGCAGCCACGCGCGCTCGCGTAGCTCCGGTCGCGCGCGAAGCGTCAGGGGGTACATCTCGTGCCGGCGCTCGAAGACGATCAGCGTGTCGGGCTTCTCGCGGATTGCCCGGTCGATCGACGCGAGCGTCTCGTCCAGCTTCTGCCGGAACCCCCGGCCGCTGCGCCCGGGGCCGATCAGCTCGGCGGTGCCGATGATCACGAGCGCGGCGATGGTCGCGCACTTCAACTTGCGCGGGCTGTTGCTCAGCAGCGCGGCGGCGATCACGCTGAGCGGCGCGAGCGCGACGATGAAGTAGCGGTCGATGAGCACGGGTTGTACGGTGAAAGAGAACACGACGAGGATGGGGAAGACCAGCAGGAGCGAGGAGAATGGGGCCAACGAACGAAGACCCTCACCCCTGCCCTCTCCCAGGGCACCGGGTGAGAGGGTGAGGCGCGCGAGCCACCAAGCACCAACGGTCAGGATTATGGCGGGCGTCCCGAAGAGGAACACGAGCAACTTCTTCGCGGTCGAGAGCGTCGGCGGGTCGATCCAAGTCTTCACAGAAAGGTCGGCGCGCTGACCGATGAGGAACGGAAGGCACGCGATCACCGCTGCGAAACCGCAAGCGGCGGGCAGGAATCGTCGCAAGCTGACGCGGCGATGAACGAGCAGGTCGCCCGCTTCGATCAATAGCAGCGAGAGGATGCCGAACCAGTGGATCGTCGTCAGCGCGACCGCGAGAAGTATTCGGAGCATGACGCGTGACCACGGGTCATCCTCGCGCGCGTCGAGCCTTGCATACGCGTACCAGACCGCAAGCGCTAACCACGGGCCGTAGAAGCGGGCTTCGAACGCGTAATTCATCACCAGCGGGTGCGACCACAGCGCCAGCGCGCCAATGATCGACGTGGGCCGGTCGAAGAACCGTCGACAAGTCGCATACGCGCCGACGATCGCCAGCCAAACGCTCGTCAGCGAAGCGACGCGCAGGCCGACTTCGTTCAAGCCGCCGGTCAGGCGCGCGATCGGCCAGAGGACGAAATACAGCGCCGGCGGGTTCGTATCAACGCCGCCGCGGATCGCGTTCATCGCGTGCGAGAAGCTGGGGTCGTTCGCGATCAGCCAAGTGATCGTCTCGTCGAGCCAGAGCGGATGGGTGAACAGGTTGAACGTGCGCGAGAGGGTCAGTTGCGCGAAGGTCAGGGCGAGGAATGCGATGGCGAAGACGACGACCTCGACGCGCCGCGACATGGTAGCACCGTAGGGAATGACGAATGACGAAACCAGAATGACGAATCAATGACCAAACCCGAATGACGAATGGGCCGCGCTGCCGGCGCGTTTGGTCATTCGGATTTCGTCATTCGTCATTCATTCGTTATTCGGGTTTCGTCATTCGGACTTCCGCCCGAAGTAGCGGCCTCATTCGATCCCAAGCTTCTCCTGCACGACGTACAGCGGCCGTTGCTTGATCTCTTCGTAGATGCGGCCGATGTACTCGCCGAGGATGCCGATCGTGATGAGCTGGATCGAGCCGAGGAACAGGATCGACAGCAACGTGGTCGTAAACCCGCGCGGCGGCGGGTTGGTCTGGAGGAAATAGGCCGCGATGTACACGAGGGCCGCGAGGAACGTGACGCAGGCCATGAACATGCCCATGTACGTCGCGACGCGGAGCGGCTTGTAGCTGAAGCTGAGCATGCCGTCGAACGCGTACTTGACCAACCTGCGCAACGTCTGCTTCGGCTTTCCCGCGGCGCGTTCCTGGCGGTCGTAGAACACGCTGCCGTGCTTGAAGCCCAGCCAGCTCCGCAGTCCGGGAATGAAGCGGTTGCGTTCCGGGAGCTTGTTGAACTCGTTCACGACCTGGCGGTCCATCAGCCCGAAGATGCCGGCGTCGGGCGCGGTCGGAAGATCGCTGATGCGCCGGAACACGGGGTAGAACAGCCGAAACCCGATCCCGCGCGTGCCGCCTTCGGCCCGGCTCTTGCGCTCGCCGAGCACGACTTGGCAGCCTTCCTTCCACTTCTTGACCATGTCCGGAATCACTTCCGGGGGATCCTGCAAATCGCCGTCGATCAGGACGACGCAGTCGCCCTTGGCGTTATGAATCCCGGCGGTGATCGCAGGCTGATGGCCGAAGTTGCGCGAGAGGTAAATGACCTTGATCCGCGGGTCCTCGGCGTGCATCTGCCGCATCATCTCGGGCGACGCGTCGCGGCTGCCGTCGTTGACGAGGACGAGTTCCCACGGCTCGCCAGTGGAATCGAGCGCCGCGGACATGCGCTGGCGCAGCGCCGGCAGGTTCTCCTGCTCGTTGTAGATGGGGACGACGGCGCTGATCATTCGAATCTCACCGGAGCGCGGGACGCGGGAAGTTTATCGGACGCGGCGCGGCGCACAATGACTGTGGTTATGTCGGTCATCGGTGCGCGTTCTCTTAACGCACGGATGACCGCACCGGAGCCGGAGCTTTCAGCTCCGCGCACCCGGACCTGAAGGTCCGGCTTCGTCAGCATCGCTGTTGCTTCCACCACAGCTCGAGCATCAAGAGCGCGTACAAGCGTTGCGAGTGGTCGACCTGCGACCGCTCGTGCTCGTCGACGAGCCGTTCGACGACCCTCACGTTGAACCGTTGCCGAGCGAACGAGTCGGTCGCGAACAGGTGATCCCGCAGCATCGGCTTCAGCGAATCGCGGAACCACTCTCCGATCGGCACGGCGAAGCCCATCTTCTTCCGATGGAACACGAACTCCGGCAGGTCGCTTTCGAACGCCTCGCGCAGCATGCGTTTCGCCCCACCGATCAGGAGCTGCTCGCTGGTGAGCCCGGCGGCAAACTGCACCAGCTCGTGGTCCATGAACGGGCTGCGCACCTCCAGGCCGTGCAGCATCGAGCAGCGATCGACCTTGGTCAGCAGGTCGTCCGGGAGGTACGTCGCGCGATCCGTTGCCGCCGCAGCTTCGGCGGGCTGGGCGCCGCTGTCGCTCTGGAGTTGGAAGACCGACTCGACGTGGTCCTGCTCCAGCGCCAGGCTCGCGGCGCTGCCGTTCACCAATTCTTTGATCAGCGGGTCGGAGAAGATCCGCAGGTACGACGCGTAGCGCAGCGGCATCGGGTACGCGAGCGAGTTGAAGAACCGCCCGACGCGCGCCGCGCGCGACTTTGGATGACGCCCGGCGAACGGGACGTGTTTCGCGACGAACTTGGGAACGACCTTGCCGACGAGCGCGGAGACTTCGATGGCGCGGTAGCGGTCGTAGCCGCCGAACAGCTCGTCGCCGCCGTCGCCGGAGAGCGCGACCTTGACGTGCTTGCGCGTCTCGCGCGCCAGGTAGTGCGTAGGCAGTGCCGATGAATCGCCGAACGGATCGCCGAACACCTTCGCCAGCGCCGGCAGATCTGCCGCCGCGTCAGGCGTGACGTGGAACTCGTGATGTTTCGTCTTGAGATGTTTTGCGACCTCCGCGGCGTGCTCGCTCTCGTCGTAGCGCGGGTCGTCAAACTTGATGCTGAAGGTCTCGACCGGTCCGAGCGTCCGAGCGCACGCGGCGACGACGCTCGAATCGATCCCGCCCGACAGGAACACGCCCAGCGGCACGTCGCTGACGAGCTGCCGGTGCACGGCACGGAGCAGCAGCTCGCGCGTCCACCGGACCGCGCTGGGCGTGTCGATCTCGTCGTGCCAGCGCTGGTCGAAATAGCTGCCCGACTCCTCGCTCACGCCACGTTTGAACCGCACCCAGCTCGACGGCGCCGCGTCGAACGTGAGGAGCCCATTCGTCATGCACAGGCCGACGTGGCCGTAGCGGAGGTATTGGACGAGCTTTTCGGTCGGGTCGCGCGCGAACCAACTGATCGCGCGCAGTGGCCCGATCTCGCTGGCGAACGCGACGGCCGGAGACTCGGTGCCGAACAGCGCGACGTATAGCGGCTTCTGGCCCATGCGGTCGCGCGCGAGGAACAGGCTCTTCTCCTGCTCGTCCCACACCGCGAACGCGAACATGCCGTTGAGATGATCGAGACACCGCTCGCCCCACACGACGTAACTCATCAGCAGCACTTCGGTGTCGCCGGCGGTGCGCCAGAGGTAATCCGGCCGCAGGCGCGCCAGCTCGTCGCGCAGGTGGCGGAAGTTGTAGATCTCGCCGTTGAACACCATCGTCAGGTGGCCGATGGTGAACGGCTGCATGCTGCGCGGCTCGGGGTCGAGCACCGCGAGGCGCCGGAACGCGAACCCCGCCTGCGGCGCGTCGGGGCCGATCGGCTCGTTCTCGCGCGTGAGGAAGACTTCTTGCCCGTCCGGACCGCGGTGCGCCATCGCGGCGGCCATCCTCAGCAGGAGGTCGCGCGTGACGCGATACTGCTCGTCCCAGCTCACGATGCCCGCAATGCCGCACATGAGTGCGGGGAATATACAGTGGCGTGGGCGTCTCGCCCATGCGCCTTGCCGCGAAGCGGCATCGTCTCACGTCGGAGATTCGCTGACGCGATTGCGCGTGGGTGGGACGCCCACGCCACTGTGAAGTGCGAGCCGTGCCTATCCCGCGCGGAGGACCGTGTCGAGTCCGAACTGCTGTCGGACGAGACGCGCGTAAAGGTTCCCGCGGCCGACGAGCTCCTCGTGCGGACCGCATTCGACGATCCGGCCCTTCTCGAGCACGAAGATGCGATCGGCATCGCGCACGGTGCTCAAACGGTGCGCGATGATGAAACACGTCCGCCCCACCATCAGCCGGCCGAGCGCCTCTTGCACGAGCGCCTCGCTCTCGCTGTCGAGCGCGCTGGTGGCCTCGTCGAGGATCAGGATCTTCGGGTCTTTCAATATCGCCCGGGCGATGCTCATGCGTTGCCGCTGCCCGCCGGAGAGGTTTACGCCGCGCTCGCCGAGCATCGTCTGGTAGCCCTCGGGAAGCTGCGTGATGAAGTCGTGCGCGTTCGCCGCCTTCGCGGCGGCGACGATCTCGTCGTCCGTCGCGTGCGGTCGGCCGTAGGCGATGTTCTCGCGGACGGTGCCGCTGAACAGGAACGAGTCCTGCTGCACGATGCCGATCGCGCCGCGAAGCGGACGCAGGCGATAGTCGCGCACGTCGACGCCGTCGATCAGAATCCGGCCGTGACTGATGTCGTACAGCCGCGGGAGGAGCGAGACGAGCGTCGTCTTCCCGCCGCCGCTGGGACCGACCAGCGCCACGCGTTCGCCGGGCTCGACGCGGAAGCTCAAACCTTCCAGGACGGGCCTGCGGCGGTGCTCGCGCGCTTCCTTCGAGTGCTTCTCGACGGCGAGTAGTTCGGCGCCGGCGACCGTCTCCTCGAGCGACGCGCGCGATTCAGGACTGTCGTCGGCGTAGTCGAAGGTCACGTCCTCGAACACGACCTCGCCTCGAACCGGCGCCGCGCCATTGCTCGTCGGCTTCTCGACGATCTTCGGCGTGATGTCGAACACCTCGAACACGCGCTCGATCGCGGCCAGGCTCGTCTGGTAGACGACGTTGACCTCGGCGAAGCGACGGACCGGCATGTACATCACGGCCAAGTACCCCAGGAAGCTGATCACCTCGCCCGGCGAGATGTAGCCGCGCAACGCGAGGTAGCCACCGAAGCTGATCACAATCGTCTGGCCGATGTGGACCAGGCCTTCGCTGTAGGCGCTGACGGTTGCGCTCAGGTCGGTCTGCGTCAGGACGCGACTGAAGTGCTCCTCGGTATCCTCGTGGAAGCGCTCGCTCTCGCGGTCTTCGGCGGCGTAGGTCTTCACGACGCTGATGCCGGCCATCCGCTCCTGCACGTTGCCGCTGATCTTGCTGATCTGGCTCTGGACGCGCCAACTCGCCTCCTTCACGCGTCGGTTCAATCGCTTATAGGTGAACGCGTAGAGCGGGAAGATCACCATCGTCGCGGCGGTGAGCTTCACCGAAATGTGCAGCAGTAATACGAACCCGGCAACGATCGTGAACATGTCCATCGCGACGGACACCACCCCGCCGTTGATGATCTGGCTGGCCTGTTGGATGTCGCTGATCAGCCGGCTGACGATTGCGCCGCTTCGTTGCTTTGAATAGAAATGCAATGAAAGCCGGTGCAAGTGGTCGAACAGGTCCTGGCGAATGTCTGCAATGATGCGGTTGCCGAGCTTGGCGGTGTAGAACGTGCGGCCGTAGGTGGCGATCGCATGCAGGACGCTCAGCGCCACGCCCAGCCCGATCAGGATCTTGATCCACAACGTGTGCTCGGCTGGCGTGTGCAGGTGTTTCGGATCGACGATGTGATCGACGGCCGCACCCGTAAGCCATGGGAACGTGAGATTCGCCCCGAACTTCAAGATGCCCATGAAGATGGCCAGCACCAGCAACGGCTTGTAATCAAGCGTGTAGGCGAGGAAGCGTCGGAAGTATCTGCCCGGCGGGCGGGAGGTGCTCTCGTTCATGTACGACCGGAGCGATCGTACCAGAAACGCCCGCTGATCAGAAGCGCAAGCGTTGCTCGGCGGGGTCATCCGGCGGACCGCTGTACCACTGCCCGTGTTTCAGAATCACCTTGCGCAGCCCCGCTTTTTTGCAGGTCAGCAGCAGTTGCCGCTCGATGCCGGAAAGGAGCAGTTGCCGCAAGTCGTGACGGTGCGAAGCGCTATCGACCAAGACGGTAAGCGTTCCCTGACGGAACGATTCCAGTGCCGTGTGCTCGCGCAGCATGTCCGGGATCAGCCGGTCCCAAGCCTCGGCGATCGGCGCGAACCTGGTCTGACGCTTTTGGACGTTCTGTTTGAAGAAGCTGATCAGCTCGGGACCGAGCTGCGGGGTCGGCGCGACCCGGGATTGTTTCACGCGCGCCAGGCGCTTCAATTCCGCGTCGTCGTTGACGTTTCGCGCGTCCATTCGACCGATTCGAATCGCACAGTTCTCGTGTAGCCCCGCGGCTCGCTGCGGGTCGGCTACACGCAGACGAGCACCCGCGTCACGACAAGTTCACCGGCATAATCACGTACAGGAAGTTCGCCCCGCCGCGCAGCAATCCGGGACGGTTCGCCGCGGTCATCTCGAAGCTGATCTCGTCGCTATCGACCACGCGCAGCGCCTCGGTCAGGAACGTCGGGTTGAAGCCGATCTCGACGTCACCGCCCTCGAACTTGCAGGCGAACCGCACTTCCGCTTCACCTGCCTCCGGCGAGCGGCTCGTGAGCACCAGGCCCTTCTTGTTGAACGCCATCCGCACACCCTTGGACTCTTCGGTCGTGAGCAAGCTCGCACGGCGGATCGCCGAGAGGAAGTCAGCGGTGCCCGCGGTCATCTTCTTGTCGGTGTCCTTCGGGATGACGTCCTCGTACGGCGGGAACTGTCCTTCGACGAGATTGCTCGTGAGGGTCGCGCTGCTCGTGTGGAAGATCACCTGGTTCTCGCGTAGCTGGAACGAAACCGACTCTTCCGGATCGCTGATGAGCTTATCGACGAGCGTAAGCGCCTTGCTCGGAATGATCGCCTTGACCCCATCCTTGTCGATCTTCCCGGAGTTGGTCAGCTCGCCCTTGGCCATCGCCAAGCGGCGGCCGTCGGTGCTGACGAGGTTGACCTTCTTGGCGTTGCCCTTCCCGCCAGCGACGGTCAGCACACCGTTGAACGCGTACCGAGTGCTCTCCTTCGCCGCGGCGAAGAGGGTTTGGCCGATCAATCCCTTCAAATGTCCGGCGTTGATCTGAAAATCAGGATCACCTTCGAAATCCGGAACTGGCGGGAACTCGCTGACGGATTGCGTGAAGATCTTGAAGTGCGAGTCGTTGCCCTTGATGTGCGCGGTCTCGCCGCTCACTTCGATCGACAGCGTGTCGTCGACGCTCTC
>Ga0081539_10003450_pt1 | contig 19403 bp, 22 predicted proteins | sample TabmetS4T2R2_FD_71023 | JGI IMG/M metagenome (GOLD analysis project Ga0081539, IMG submission 71023) | Tabebuia heterophylla rhizosphere microbial communities from the University of Puerto Rico - S4T2R2 | ecosystem: Host-associated > Plants > Roots > Rhizosphere ...
TCTGGCATTCTCATGAACGTCCATCCGAGGCTCCTGGCTGACGGTTGCGTGTGTGGTAACCACAACCTCTCATCCAACCCTCGGACGGACAATCTCCATAGCAACGACATCAGGTTGCCAGCGAAGAATAGACCCCCTATCCCCTATAAATCCACTGCTCGGGCACGCGCACGGAGACCGCCTCGCCGGCAATGATCCTGCCCGGCTTCTCGATCCAGGCGACGAGGCCGCGCAGGCGCTTGGCGGCCTTGGGGAAAAGCAGCGCGCCGGTCATGACGTCAGCCATGCCGGCGTGCTCGGCGACCGATTTGCCGGCGAGCTTGCAGGGGCCGTTCTGCGCATCGACCTTCACCGTCACGCCGTTCTCGAAGAACAGCAGCGTGCCGGAAGGCAGCATGGAAAGCCGCTGCACGCCGGCGATCACCAGATTGGCGCCGATCCATTCCGGCCTGATTTGGGCGATGCCCATGCGCTCGGCCACGACGGCAAGCTCGTCGGCAGCCACGATCGAGAGCTGCCGCTCGTTGCGCATCTCGGTGCCGCGCTCGTACCACGGCTCGCGCCCGCCCGAGCGACGCGTACGGCCGGCGTGGAAATCGCCTGCGATGCCTTCGAAGCTGAGTTCGAGTCCGGCAACCGGCTGGGTGACGAAGTCACCCCCCAGCGCAGCAAACACGGCGGAGACGCTGGCGGCGATCTTCCTGGCCGGGATGATTTCGGTGGTGTCGGTTGGTGCGATCGTGTCGAGCATCTGGAATCCCTTCCCGGACGCGAAAAATGCCGGCTTGGCTTCGGTTCGTCCAGACAAAAGCTTTGATGGGAGGATCAGCGGGAATTCGGTTTCGCCAAAACATCCTTCATCGGAGCCCTCTCTTCGTCGCGCTTTGCACGACACCACTCCCCTACCTTCGCAGGGATAAGGAACCCACGCTGGATGACGGCTACATCATCCTGATCAGCGCGCCGCCGATCGAATAGCCGGCCCCGAAGGCGCAGATCAACCCGTAGTCGCCGCGCTTCATGTCCTCGTGGTTTTCCTTGAGCGCGATGATGGCGCCGGCCGCCGCCGTGTTGCCGAGCCGCTGCAGCACCATCGGCGCGCGGTCGTGATCGACTTCGTGGCCGAACGCGAGCTTCAGGATCATCGCGTTCATGCGGGCATTGGCCTGATGCAGCCAGAAGCGGCGGATGCCTTCGGGCGTCAGCCCATGCTCGGCGAGGAAGCCGACGATGAATTTGTGGCCGGCGACGGTGACTTCCTTGAAGACCTTGTTGCCGACCTGCTTGATCATATTGCCTTCCATCCGGACGGCGGACGCGTCCTCCTGGCCGGCGCGCAGCAGGAAGCCGAAATTGGTGCGGATGTTGTTGGAGAACTGCGTCCAGTTGCGCGTGTCGACGATCTCGAACCGGCCCGGGCGGTTCTCGCCCTCCTCCAGCCGCTCGATGACCATGGCGGTCGAGGCGTCGCCGAAGATGAAGTGCGTCTGCCGGTCGCGGAAATTGAGGTGGCCGGTGATGATCTCCGGCGTGACGACCAGCACGCGGCGCTGCGCGCCGGTCCTGACCAGATTGAAGGCGACATGCAGGCCGGCGGCCGCCGACGAACAGCCGAGCGCCATGTCGAAGGCGGTGCCGCCTGCGCCGAGCGCGTGCTGGATTTCGATGCCGAGCGCCGGATAGGGCCGCTGGTGGTGCGAGGCCGCGCAGATCACCATGTCGATATCGGCCGCATCGAGCAGGGCGTGCTCCAGCGCGCGCCTTGCCGACTTCACGCCGAACTCGGCCATGACCGACAACTCGTCGTCGCTGCGCGGCGGGATGCGCGGCGTCATGCGTTCCGGGTCGAGAATGCCGTCGAGCACCAGCACATGGCGCTCATTGACGCCGGAGGCATAGAGGATGAACTCGGTGTCGGATTTCTGCAGCAGCGGCTCGCCGGCCGCGGCGCGGCCGGCATTTTCCCTGTCCACCCAGGAATTGAAACTCGCGACCAACTCCTCGTTGGTGATTCGGGCTTCGGGAATTTCTGTCCCGATGCCGGAAATGGCCGCTCGATTCATGCTGTCCGTTCCGTTGCTTCCGGCAACAGCATAGTCACAGATCGCGGCCGGCTCATTTCACGTTGCATCGCAGCCGTTTATGCGAGCTTGACCATCTTGGGAAGCAGGCAAGTGAACGGCGAGGCAATCCGCGGGCGACGATGCGAGCTCTGATGTAGTCGAAACGCACCGTCTGCGTTTCGATGCCCGGCCTACCAGGCGCAGATGCGGGTCGCGGTCTCGGGGTTGTTCCAGCAGGCGCCGTCGTCGCGGCTGCGCACATACTGCCCCGGCAGCGCGACATTGCCGCTGCCGTAGTCCGCATAACCATAGGCAAAGCCTGGCTGGTCGACCTCAAGCGTGAAGGTGGGATAACCGGGCGCCGCGATGCGGAAGCTGCCATAGTCGTCCAGCCCCCTGAAATTGCAGGGATAATAGCCGTCGTCGGTGGTAAAGCAGCGCGCCCGCTTGGCTTCGGCCGCCGAAACGGCCGCAAAAGTGATTGCCCCCACGGCGAGCACGCCGAAGGCGAGTTTCGTCACCGTTCTCATGGCTGTTGCCTTTCGAAGAAACCCCAATGTCCCAGCGCCGCCATAGACGGCATGCGGCACAGGCTCAGTCAAGGACAGATGATGCCGGCGCCCTGACTTTATTTGGTGGCAACGATGAAGAGCCGGGGAAAGCGCAGCAGCACTTTGCCGTCGACTTGCGGCGGATAGGCCGCGGCGATGCGGGCCGAATAGGCGGCAAGGAACAGCTTCCGCTCCTCGTCGTCGAGCGAATCGAGAAATGGTTTCAGCCCGGTCGCCTTCACCCACTCCACGATCGCCGCCGCATCGGCGAGCGCATGGTTGTAGATGGAGTGCCATATCTCGACACGCGACGACAGCGGCGCGAGCAGGTCGTAGTAGAAAGCCGGCGGCGGCAGCGCGCCGCGCGCCGCGTTGGCGAGCTTTTGCGCAAACCGCATGGCGGACGCCGCTTCCTCCATCAGCACATGGCTGGGCTCGGCGCGATTGTCCGGCATCTGCACGGCGAGCGCGCCGCCGGGCGAGAGAAAGCCCATCAGCCGCTGGAAGATCGAAGGATGCTCCGGCAGCCACTGGAACACGGCATTGGCGAAAATCACGTCGACCGGCTCGCCAGGCGCCCAGGTGGCGGCGTCCGCTAGCTCGAAAGAAACGCCCGGCAGCCTCTTGCGCGCCTTGTCGATCATATCAGGCGATGTGTCGAAGCCGCTCACCTCGGCGTCAGGCCAGCGGGCGACGAGCAGCTCGGTCGAATTGCCGGGCCCGCAGCCGATATCGACGACGCGGCGCGGGGCAGCGACCGGCACCTGCGCGACAAGGTCGCGCGAGGGGCGCGTGCGCTCGTCCTCGAACTTGAGATATTGCACCGCCGACCAGTCGGCGGTCCTTGCGGTGGCGGATGGGATGTTCATCGATGGACCTCGCGGCAATTCCCGGTGAGCACCACCTAAACCGGGACCGCGCTATCGTCTATCCTGACAGCCCGCTATTGCGGCGTGCCGCGCCGAGTTTCCTTTCCGGCAAGCCGCCGACGCTTGCTCCCATCGTGCGCGCCGTGCTTGATAGCCGAGGAAAACCACAGAGGGACGTCATGTCGATTTTCAAATTCGTCACCGGTGCGATCATCGCGGCTGCAGTCGCGATCACGGCGGGATCCGCGGCCGCGCAGGATCGCATGAAGATCAAGATAGCCACCGAAGGCGCCTACCCGCCTTTCAACACGATCGGGCCTGACGGCAAGCTTTCGGGTTTCGATGTCGATATCGCCGACGCGCTGTGCGCTCAGATGAACGCCGATTGCGAGCTGGTGACGCAGGACTGGGACGGCATGATCCCTGCCCTGCAGGCCGGCAAGTTCGACGCCATCATCGCTTCCATGAGCATCACCGAAGAGCGCAAGAAGCAAGTGGCCTTCACCAACAGATATTACACCACGCCGCTGTCGCTGGCCGTGACGAAGGACAGCGATTTCGCCTCCACCGATCCGGCCCTGTTCGCCGGCAAGGCGATCGGCGCGCAGGGCTCGACCACGCAAGCCGACTATGCCAACGACCACTACGGCAAGGCGGGCGCCGAGGTGAAGCTCTATCCGACCCAGGAAGAGGCGGCCACCGACCTGATGAACGGCCGCACCGACGCCATCATCTCCGACAAGTTCCAGCTCATGGACTGGCTGGAGAAAGGCGGCAAGGACTGCTGCAAGCTGCTGGGCGACATCGCCGGCACCGAGACCGAGGCCGGCATCACCGTGCGGCTCGGCGACGACGCGCTACGCGAAAAGTTCAACGCGGCGCTGGACGCCATCCGCAAGGACGGCACCTACGACACGATACGGGCGAAGTATTTCAGCTTCGACATCTACTGAGCCCTAGTGGTCCGATTCTGACATTTGCATTCCCCCTGATACAAGCCGCTCAGGCAAATGTCAGAATCAAAGGACCACTAGCAAGTATATGATTCTAGTGGAACTTGAATTTGACATTCGCATGTTCCGCGTGATGTCAAATGGGATGCGAATGTCAAATTCGTTCCACTGGCCGGGTTCCGGCACAAGGCCCCGGCGGACGGAGCGAACGACCGATGGCCGACCTCACCTGGCTCAGGCGACTTGCCATGCACGCCCGCAAAAGGCAGCCGAAGCCGGTGAGGTGGGTGCTGCGGGTGGGCAAGCTCGTCATGCAGCCCGGGCAGACCTCGGCCGCGATCGACCCGGAGCTGATCCGCGACTGTAGGTTCTTCGCCTCCCGGTTCGAGCTGATCCGCGGCCTGCCGACGGGCGGCGATGTCGGCGAGGTGGGCACCGACAGGGGACATTTCGCCCGGCATATTCTGAAAACGGCCGCGCCGCGCCGGCTGCATCTCTTCGACCTGGAGTTCGCCTCGCTCGAACCCGACGTCGCCAGCGATCCGCGCGTCACGCTTCATCTTGGCGCGTCGCCCGGGACGCTCAGCGCTCTCGCCGACGCCTCGATGGACTGGATCTATATCGACGGCGATCATTCATACGCCGGCGCGGCCGCCGATGCGCGCGTCGCGGCCACCAAGGTGAAGCCCGGCGGCTATCTCGTCTTCAACGATTTCGCCCATGCCGACCCGTTTCTCGGCCGCTACGGCGTGCATCGCGCGGTGATGGAATTCGCCACCACCGCGCGCTGGCCCATGGCGATGTTCGCCTACGAGCCGAACGGGCTGTATGACGTCGCGCTGCGCAGGCCGGGGGGCTGAGGGGGGTGAGGCTGTCGCTTCCATTCAACGCAATGCAGACGCACGCGACAGCCTTTGGAGAATCGGTCATTACTGGTTGACTTACGGGATTTGTTCTGTTTTTGTTCCAGCGCTGGTTTTGGGGATCGAACGTGAACGCTGAACCGATGGAAGCCGCGGTCGATCTGGCGCGGAAAATTGGCGGCAAGAGGTTCCAGACGGTCCTTGCAGACCCGCCCTGGCGTTTCACCAACCGTACCGGCAAGGTCGCGCCCGAGCATCGCCGGCTGGCACGCTATGAGACGATGACGACGGACGACATCTGCCAGTTGCCAGTCGGCGGGCTGATGCGAGACCCTGCACATCTCTACCTCTGGGTGCCGAACGCGCTCCTGCCCGACGGCCTTCGGGTGTTGCAAGCATGGGGCTTCGAATACAAGGCCAACATCGTCTGGCACAAGGTGCGCAAGGACGGCGGCTCGGACGGACGCGGCGTCGGTTTCTACTTCCGCAATGTCACGGAGCTGCTGCTGTTTGGCGTGCGCGGAAAAAACGCGCGAACCGAAGCCCCCGGCAGAAGCCAGGTCAACTACATGTCGTCGCGAAAGCGCGAGCATTCGCGCAAGCCGGATGAGCAGTACGAGCTTATCGAAAGCTGTTCGAAAGGGCCGTATCTGGAACTGTTCGCGCGCGGCACGCGGCCGGGATGGACTTACTGGGGCAATCAGGCCGACGAGGACTATCGGCCGACCTGGAAGACGTATGCGTATAATTCAGCCGTCGAAGCTGCCGAATAAATCGGGATCGTCCGCTTCTTCGTCGCCGACCGACTTGAGTAGCGGCTGCAAGGCGGCCGGATCTTCCCCGAAGCTCACGATCGAGTCCGGCAACCCAATGGTCACCAGCGGACACGGATTGCCGACGCCTCGGGATATCCGATCGTTGAGTTTGCGCCAGTGGGTGGTCGCCTCACCGAACTTGTCGGCGACGAATTTGGTGGCAAACGCCTCACGGAATGTCACCGGGCTCTTGGCGCGCTCGACGCGCTTCATGATGGCTGTGCGCTGTTTGGTGGTAGGGTCGTAACCCCAACGCAACAAGTCGCTGAATGACTGGATTTGCCGCTCGTCAAAGAAGCGCATGACGAGTTCCAGCATGTTGTCGTGGAGCGAGCGCCCACGCGTCACGATGATGCCGACCGAGATCGCTCCCTCCGCGTGAAGGCGTTTGAAGTTTTCGAGGTCGCGATCGAAGAAGGGATCCTTGTTGTTCCATTCGATCTCAAGCGCCACGACAGCGTCCAATCCATTGCTCTGCGGTATATGACGCACATGATCCATCTTGTGCGAGATGGCCTCGCGCGGGACGCCATTGATGCGTTTTTCGATCGTGAATGTTGTCGTCAGCCATCCGGCCGCGACCAGTCCGCGGCGCAGTCGCTGCGTGTTCTTGGTCTCGCCGCCGCCGCCGGCGATTATCTCCTCGATAGGAATCGATGCGGCGAGCAGAACCTCTTCGAGCTCGGCTACGGCCTGTGGAAAGTCGGCAGCCAGGATCGCCTCGGCATGCGAATGGAATTCGACCTGGAAACCTTTTTCGATGAGGGCGGAGAAGAGATGCATGACCCATCAAGCCATGTACCTCTCGACCGCACAAGTTCATTGGAGGGCCAGCGGCCAGGACTGTCGCGATAGTGTCCGTGTAAATGCTGTAGTATCCGCTGGACAAAATTCACCTTGATATACATCGAAAGGAAGGTCGATACTTGCAAGAAGTCGGCAGATGGGTTAAACGGCGCGCGCTATGAACCGCGTCATGCACATAGATCGACCGAGACCTGCGCCTTTTCAGGGCGTGGAGGAGTTTGGCCGTCCCTGCCGTGCTTGGAACGCCTGGATCGCAGGTTCGAATCCTGCCGCCCTGACCACCGGCCGAACGAGACAAAGGACTATAACGCTTCGCAGCCTATAGTCTGAGCGGGACGGGTCCCGCAGCCGCAGGTCCGATTTTCAATCCATCAGTTTGTTTCGATTCTTTCCCGCTTCGTCTAGCGGCAGGACACCTGAATTTGGCTCAGGGAACCGTGGTTCGAATCCATGAGCGGGAACCAATGTGAGAGGTGCCGAACATGAACAGCAGAAAATCCCATCCTCTCGACGATCGAGCCCGGGAACTGTGCGCGGCGGCGGGCATCGATCCTGACAGCCGTGTCGGCGAGGGGCGCGGCATGCCGGCCTGGTGCACGTTTCGTGACGCCGCGCGCCAAGAGCAGTTGCTGAAGGAAGCCGCCGAAGTCGACCTGCCGCCGCAAGCGCCCGAATACCAGAACTCGCCGCTGAAGGTGTTCGGCGAGCATGAAGAAGCTACGCTCGCACAGATGCGCAACTGCATGGGTGTCGGCAACGTCGTTGCCGGCACGATTTGTGCCGACGGTCACCTCGGCTATGCCCAGCCTGTCGGCGGTGTCATCGCCTACGAGGGTCAGATCAGCATTTCCGGCGTCGGCTTCGATATCGGCTGCGGCAATATGGCTATCCGCCTCGATACGCCCTTCTCGTCCATCCAGGATCGTGTGCCCACGATCATCAAGGACGTTGCACGCATTATCTCTTTCGGCATCGGCCGCTCCAATGGCGAGCGTGTCGAGCACGAGCTTTTCGATGACGCCGACGCCTGGCGCATGTCGGATCGCGAAGAGTATCGGCAGAAGGCTGTCGCACAGCTCGGCACCGTTGGTTCGGGCAACCATTACGTCGATCTGATGCGGGACGAGGAAGGTCTTGTGTGGATTGGCGTGCATTTCGGCTCGCGCGGCCTGGGACACTCGAGCGCGACCAAGTATCTCAAGGCTGTCGGCGGCAAGGATGGCATGAACGTGCCTCCCGCCGTCATCAATGAGGGCAGCGAGATCGGTCAACGCTACATCGCCGCGATGGAACTGGCAGGCAGGTACGCCCATGCAGGCCGGGAATGGGTTTGTGAACGGGTCCGCAAGATCGTCGGCGGCAACGAAACCGATCGCGTGCACAACCATCACAACTATGCCTGGCGCGAGCGGCATGACGGTCGCGATCTCTGGGTCGTGCGCAAGGGCGCCACGCCAGCCTTTCCGGGCCAGCGCGGTTTCATTGGCGGCTCGATGGGAGACGATGCCGTGATTGTCGAAGGGCTGGATAGCGCGGAGGCACGCGCCTCGCTGCATTCGACCGTACATGGGGCCGGACGTCTCTTCGGTCGAAAGGAGGCCAAGCGACGGTTCAAGCGGGAGGAGATGGAGCGCTGGCTCCATGAGCGCGGCGTCGTTCTGATCGGCGCCGATCTGGATGAGAGCCCGATGGCCTATCGGCGGTTGCCGGAAGTGCTCGCGCACCATGCCGGATCGATCAAGGTTCAGCACAGGCTGCGGCCGTTCGCTGTAGCCATGGCAGGTGCGAACGAGTTCGACCCCTTCAAGGATTAGACGTCGTCGACCGGACGCCGTTCGGCCTTCCTTTGCGAAGGCCGAACGGTCCGACCGGAGCGGTCAGGACAGATTACCGCGTCAGCCGCTTATACGTCATGCGGTGCGGGTTGACGCTTTCCGGGCCGAGCCTACGAATCTTGTCCTGCTCGTAATCCTCGAAATTGCCCTCGAACCATTCGACATGGCTGTCGCCCTCGAAGGCGAGGATGTGAGTCGCCAGCCGGTCGAGGAACATGCGGTCGTGGCTGATGATGACCGCGCAGCCGGCGAAGTTTTCCAGCGCGTCTTCGAGCGCGGAGAGCGTCTCGGTGTCGAGATCGTTGGTCGGCTCGTCGAGCAGGAGCACGTTGCCGCCGCTTTTCAGCATCTTGGCCAGGTGCACGCGGTTGCGCTGGCCGCCCGAGAGGTTGCCGACCTTCTGCTGCTGGTCGGCGCCGCGGAAGTTGAAGGACGAGCAATAGGCGCGCGTGTTCGCATCGTGCTTGCCGAGCTTGACGACTTCCGCGCCGCCCGAAATCTCTTCCCAGACCGTCTTGTTGGGGTCGAGCGTGTCGCGGCTCTGGTCGACATAGCCGAGCTTCACCGTCTCGCCGACGCGGACCGTGCCGCCATCCGGCTTTTCCTGGCCGGTGAACATCTTGAAGAGCGTCGTCTTGCCGGCGCCGTTCGGACCGATGACGCCGACGATGCCGCCCGGCGGCAGCTTGAACTCCAGATCGTCGATCAAGAGCTTGTCGCCGAAACCCTTCTGCAGGCCGGCGACTTCGATCACCACATTGCCGAGCCGCTCGCCATGCGGAATGACGATCTGCGTGTCGGTCGGCCGGCGGCTGTCGGCTGCCGACAGCAAATCCTCGAAGGCCTTGATGCGGGCCTTGGATTTGGACTGGCGCGCCTTCGGGCTGGATGCGATCCACTCGCGCTCGCGCGCGATCGCCTTCTGGCGCGCATCGTCCTCGCGGCCCTCCTGCTTGAGGCGCTTGGCCTTGGCCTCGAGATAGGCGGTGTAGTTGCCCTCGTAAGGAATGCCGCGGCCGCGGTCGAGCTCGAGGATCCAGCCGGTGACGTTGTCCAGGAAGTAGCGGTCGTGGGTGATGATCAGCACGGCGCCGGGATACTGGCGCAGATGCTTTTCCAGCCACGCCGTCGTCTCTGCGTCGAGATGGTTGGTCGGCTCGTCGAGCAGCAGCAGGTCGGGCTCCTGCAGCAGCAGCCGACAGAGCGCCACGCGCCGCCGCTCGCCGCCGGACAGGTTGGTCACGTCGGCATCCTTGGGCGGACAGCCGAGCGCTTCCATGGCCATCTCGACCTGCTGCTCGAGGTCCCACAAATTGAGCCGGTCCATGTCGTCCTGGAGCTTGGCGGCCTCGTCGGCCGTCTCGTCCGAATAGTCCATCATCAGCTCGTTGTAGCGATTGATGATGGCGGTCTTCTTCGCGACGCCTTCCATGACGTTGCCGAACACGTTGAGCGCCGGGTCGAGCACCGGCTCCTGCGCCAGATAGCCGACGGTCGCGCCTTCCGCGAGCCAGGCTTCGCCGGTGAACTCCTTGTCCATGCCGGCCATGATCTTCAACACGGTCGACTTGCCGGCGCCGTTCGGGCCGAGAATGCCGATCTTGGCGTCGGGATAAAAGGAGAGATGGACGTTCTCGAGCACCTTCTTGGTGCCGAAGGCCTTGTTGAGCCCGGCCATGTGATAGATGAACTGGCGTGCCACGCGCGCTTTCCCGTCTTGAAGATGGAATGGAAGTTGCGCGCTATTTAGGCGAAGGCGGGCGGCGGGGCAATGTGCCCCGCCGCGAAATGTCAGGCCCGTGGGGCGGATCACTCGCCCTGGACCACCTCGTTCCAGCTCTTCGGCCTGTCCGCGCCGTCGAGGAAGGACAGCGCCGTGGTCGGCAGCAGCGGCGAGTAGAAGATGTCGTAGTGGGTGGCGTTGGGGATGATGGCCAGCCGGTTCTGCGAGATGTTCTCGCGCATCCAGCCGGCATCCTTAAGTCCGCCGCCGAGCAACTGATAGAATTTCACCACGTGCTCGGGCTGGTACATGTCGCTGTCGCCGAACACGATCATGGTCGGCATGGTGAGCTTCTTCACGTCGGCGGAATAGTCATAGTGCGCGCGCATCCAGTCGCCCATGGCCTGAAGCAGGCGCGGGAAGTCCTCCGGCTTCGGCGCGACCGCCATGTAGGACTTGTACATCGGCGTGTCCTTCATAGAAGCCCTCTTCCGAGTAGCCGGCCGAGACCAGCGCCAGGCGGCGCACCATCTGCGGGTGCTGCACGGCGAAGCGGAAGCCCACACCGCCGCCGAAGGAATAGCCGAGCACGTCGACCTTCTCGTAGCCGAGCGATTTCAGCACCGTCGCCATGTCGTCGCCTATATCGACGAGGTCGATCTTGCGGTCGCGCAGCTCGGTGCGGCCGTGCCCCTGCAGATCGTCGCGATCACCTGACGGTGCTCGGTCAGCGCCGGCATGACCGGCTTGAACATGTCGGTCGAGCCGAGGCCGCCATGCAGGAGGAGCAGCGGCTCGCCCTCGCCGCTGATCTCGTAATAATAGTCGAGGCCATTCGCCGCCGCGTAGCCGGTCTTTATCTCGGCAGCGTGGGCCGCAGTCCCAATCAGTGCGGCGGCAGCCCCGAGCGTCAGAAGCGTCTTCATTGTCGTTCCTCCAGTTAAGGCGTGCGGCCGACCGCTCGGCCGCATCTTCCATCCCGCCGTCTACCCGGCGATCAGAGCGATGATGCGTTACGCAGCGGCCGCGTCGCCCGCTTTCGTGGCCGCCTCGACGTCCATCCAGACCACTTCCCAGATGTGGCCGTCCGGATCCTCGAAGCTGCGGCTATACATGAAGCCGAAATCCTGCTTGGGGCTCGGATCGAGCCTGCCGCCGTCCGCGGCGTTGCCGACCGTCTCGTCCACCCCGTCCCGGCTCTCTGCCGAGAGCGCAATGAGCACCTCGCTGGTGGTGCGGGCGTCGGCGATCTTCTTCGGCGTGAACTGGCTGAACTTCTGATGCGTGAGCAGCATCACGAAGATTGTGTCGGAAAGCACCATGCAGGACGCGGTCTCATCGGAGAATTGCGGGTTCTTCGCCGCGCCGATGCGCTCGTAGAAGGCGGTTGCCTTGGCCAGATCGGCGACGGGCAGGTTCACGAAAATCATCTTGGGCATGACAGGTTTCCTCTCGATCGGGTTTGGATTTGACGGTCATAACGAACTATGTTATCACTTGCAACCATGAAGTTAAAAAAAATAACTAAGCAGTCCGAAACCCGGAGGCACTATGAAGATGCCTGCGGAACCGCGCATGCGCTGGACCTCGTTGGCGAACGCTGGGCGCTGCTCGTCGTGCGCGAGCTGATGCTAGGACCGAAACGCTTCAGCGACTTGAAGGCGGACCTTCCCGGCATCAGCGCCAACGTGCTGACGCAGCGGCTGGAGGGGCTGGAGGAGTCGGGCATCGTCACGCGGCGCAAGTTGCCGCCGCCCGCCTCCGTGCAGGTCTACGAGCTGACGCCCTGGGGTTACGAGACCGGGCCCGTCTTCGAGGCAATGGGCCGCTGGGCAGCGCGCTCTCCGCATCACGACCCGTCGCTGCCGATCAGCCCCATCTCCCTGCTCCTGTCGTTCCGCACGATGTTCGATGCCGGGCGAGCGGAGGCCTTCAAGGCGAGGATCGGCGTGAAGTTCGGGCCTGAAAGTTTTGTCGTGACCATCGCCGACGGCCGTATCCAGACAGCGCGCGGCGAAACGGCGGGCGCGGATGTCGTGTTCGACGGCAGCTCGCAGGCATTGGCGGCCGCCGTCTATGGCGGACAGCCGCTCGACGGTCTCGCCGCGGCCGGAGCGCTTTCGACGTCGGGCGATCACGCAATTGCCCAGCGCTTCCTTGGCCTGTTTCCACTGCCTTCGAAGGCTTAAAGCGCGTCGCGATCTTTCAGATTCGCTTCCGCGCTTTAGCTCTTTGTTTTACGCATGTCTTTCTCCCGAAACCGGGGCCACTTTCGGGAGACATGCTTTGGACCGGGCGGCTTTGGAGCAGCGGACCGGCGGCCGCGGTTCGAGATTCCCCCAGATGGACATGCCGTGAACCAACCGGAAACCGCTGCTTAACCCTTCCGCGTCAAAAAAGAGAGAAATCGGATCCGGTAGCTGGAGCTGGAAGGCCGGCGAGGCGGCTGCGTGGCAAACACCCTTCTCCTTTTCAGCGAGGCAGCGCTCTATTTCGGAGCGATGGTCGGCCTGTTTCGGCTGCGCAAGAAGATCGGCATCGGCGTCTTCATGTGCGCGCTGGGCGTCATGCATTTCCTGGAGACATACCTCGCGGCCGTCTTCTATGTGGCCACGCCGGTGGGCATGCTCTCGCCCGGCTCGACAGTGCTGTTTTCCGGCAAGCTCGTGATGCTGCTGCTCCTCTACATCAAGGAGGATGCCGTGACCGTGCGCCAGCCGATCTACGGATTGCTGCTCGGCAATGCGCTCACCGTCGGACTGGTGCTGCTGCTGCGTTTCCACGACATCGCGTCACTTCCGAGCGGTGCCCTTCCCGACATCGGCTTCATCGACGACATGGGCTGGCTGATGGTATGGGGCACGACGCTGCTTTATATCGACGCGATCCTCGTCATCCTGCTCTACGAGCGGCTGGGTCGCGCCTTCCACAATGCGCTTTTCCCACGCATCCTGGCGTCGGTGGCATGCATCCTTACCTTCGACCAGATCGGCTTCTTCGCGGCGCTCCACATCGTGGTCGACACGCCGGTCGAGGTCTTCTTCGGGGGATGGGCGGGCAAGCTGGTCGCCGCGCTCGTCTACAGCCTGATGCTGTTTGTCTATCTGCGCTACTTCGAGGCGGAGCGGCTGCCCTCCCCGCGCGGCCTGTCGGACATCTTCCAGACCCTCACCTATCGCGAGCGCTACGAGGCGCTGGTGGAAACCGCCGGCCGCGACAGCCTGACCGAACTGCTCAACCGCGGACGTTTCGACGAACTCGGAGAACTGGCCGTCGCGACGAGCCTCAGGACCGGAAAGGAACTGACGCTGCTCGTCATCGACGTCGACCATTTCAAGTCGATCAACGACCGTTTCGGCCATACGGAGGGCGACCGCGTGCTCAAGATGATAGCGGAACTGCTGCTCGCTTCCAGAGGTCCGGAGGACAAGGTGTTTCGGATCGGCGGCGAGGAATTCGCGGTCCTGTGCGCCGCGCCGCACCCGCTTGGAAAACTGCTCGGCGAGAGCATCCGCCAATCGGTCAAGGCGACGAGCATGACGCGCTCCACGCCATGTTCGGTCTCTGTCGGGATCGCCAGCGTCGACGGCCGGGTGAGCTGCCTCGCCGACCTTTACGCCATGGCTGACCAGCGTCTTTATGCGGCAAAAGCGGGCGGGCGCGACCGCGTGGTTGGCGACGGACCGCGCGAACGGCTCGACACCGGTGAATCCGGCCACGCGGGCGGCCTGTCGTTGCGGGGAACGAGCTAGAGCCGCCATACCGCGAATACGGCGTTGGCTGTCGATCCCATCGCCATGATCATGGCTTCGTGGTCGAAACCGGGCAGGTTCATCACCAGGTCGACGGCATCCTTCTCGCCATCGGCGCCTTGCGGAAAGGCGCAGGCCAGACGGTCGTCGGGGCCAAACAGCAGCCACCAGACATCGGGGCCGAACGGGCCGCTATCGTTGGTCTCGATCATGACGCCGCCGAGATCGGCAAGTTCGATGCTTTGGGTTTTGCCTTGCGGATCGGTGGCGCTGATCCGATCGGGAGTGACATCGACATTCCAGCCCGCCTCGGCAAAATTGCCTGGCGCGTCGATCCCGGTCATTGGGGTCTCCAATGCCGGGAAACAATATCAACGCCACGGCGCATGAGGTTTGCAGCGACAGCCTAAAGCGGCAGCGGTTTGCCGGCCTGTTCGTTGACTATGTACTCGGCATACCACTCCGGCCAGTTCGCATCGCGCTGGCCGCCGTTGCGTTTTTCGTGCTCGCCATGCGCGGCCTCCGCACGGCGGAGCGCGGCTGCAAATTCGGTCAACGACGTGAATGTCGTGAGGTCGGTGTCCACGCGTCCGGGCAATCGGGCAGTGATCTCCTGAAGCAGCCAGCCATTGCCGTCCGGATCGCTGAACGAGGCATACGAGCGACAGCTGCGGTGCTCCGGGTCGGGGCCGCTCACTCGAACCCGCCCAAACAGGTATGGCTCGTCCGTGCCAGCGTACACTCCGTCGGCGTCGTGAAACGCCTCGCTGATCTCGACGCCGCGACCAACCAGTTCGTCACGAGCGGCGTTGATGTCGGAAACGATCAGATATAGCCCCTGGGCGGAGCCAGGTGCTGCCGCCGTGACGTTCTTGCCGAAAATGACCGAGCATCCAGAGCCTGGCGGCGTGAACTGGATCACGCGGTAATCGTCACCGGCGGCGTAGTCGGCGTCGAGCCTCCAGCCCAAGCCGCCGTAGAAGCGCTTGGCGCGATCGACGTCCGAAACAGGGATGACTACGATCTCGAACTTCATGTCGAGCGCCCGGGTTGCCGGGGTCTCGCTTGCAGTTTCATTGCGGATCTGAGCATCGCTCATTTCGGGCTCCTTAGCTTCGAGTGCCCTAAGAGCGGCGGCAGAAGGGACAGCCACTCGATCCACGCGACATCGTGCAAGGCACCATCGCATCGTGCCGCAGACCGGCAAACCTTCGCCGGTCCGTATGTTCAGGCTAGGCGAGGTGCAGCGTAGCCCGCTGGACAGACACCGTCCATCGAAACTGCAGCGCCATGCGTATGATAGTGAGCAACAGCCTGAAACTATTCAGCACTATTCCATGGCCAGGATCATGTTGCGCACCACGGGATAGATTTCCGTCTCCCAGCGCCTGCCGTTGAAGACGCCGTAATGGCCGACATTGGCCTGCAGGTGGTGGCGTTTGAGATGCGGTCGCAGCGACCGGCACAAATCATGCGCGGCCGCGGTCTGGCCGAGCCCGCAGATATCGTCGCGACCGCCCTCGACCGTGAGCAGCGCCGTCTTGCGGATCGCGCCGGGGTCGACCCGGCCGCCGCGAAAGGTGGTGTCGCCGGTGGCGAGCTCGGCTTTTTGGAAAATCCGGTCGATGGTTTCGATATAGAATTCCTCGGTAAGGTCGAGCACGGCGAAATATTCGTCGTAGAAGGTCTTGATCTTTTCCGCCTCGGCAGTCTCCCCTGCCGCGAGATGCTCGTAGAGCTTGCGATGCGCAGTGCGATGCCGCTCCATGTTCATGGCCATGAAGGCAGTAAGCTGCACGAAGCCTGGATAGACCCGCCGCCCACCGCCACGATGGCGCGGCGGAACACGGGAGATCACGGAATTCTCGAACCATTCGAGCGATTTCTTCACCGCCAGCTCGTTGACCGCGGTCGGGCTCTCGCGGGGATCGATCGGTCCGGCCATGAGGATCATGGAACGCGGCGTCGCCGGGTGGTTGTCCTGCGACATGACCGAGACCGCGACCAGCGCCTGCACACAAGGCTGGCAGACGGCCAGGATATGCGCGCCGGGCCCGATCTCCTCCAGGAAGCGAATGAGATAGGCGACATAGTTATCAACGCCGAAGCGGCCGGTCTCCACCGGCACGTCGCGGGCATTGGCCCAATCGGTAATGTAGACCTCATGGTCACGGAGCAGGGTCGCAACCGTGCCGCTGAGCAGCGTCGCGAAATGACCGGACAGCGGCGCCACGACCAGGATCTTTGGCTGCGGCGTATCGATGTCCTTGGCAAAGCGCAGCAGCTTGCCAAATGGCAGGTCGAGCGCGGTCTCGATGGTTACCGGCACCTCGCGGTCGCCGACCATCACCGAGGCGATGCCGAAATCGGGTCGGTGATGGGTGATCTCGAAGCGCGAGATCATCTCGAGCGTTGCCGAGACCTGCCGGTCCAGGCCCTCGCCCAAGCCCGAGAATGTCGTTCCCAAGGTGGATCTCAGGGCCCGCGCCATAAGGCGCATGGGTGCGATGAGGTCATCCTGGAACTGATAGGCCTGGTAGAGCATCGATCGATATCCAACCCACGCTGATGCCGCAACGCAAAAAAGCTAGTGCAAATTCTGTTGCGTTGCGAGAGGATTGTGACCGGCTGCGGCGACGGCTCACAGGCGGACGCAAGACATGGCGCGGGCGACACTGACGATCTCCTCGAAAAACTATTCCTCCTGGTCCCTACGCGGCTGGTTGCTCTGCCGCATGGCGCGACTGGATTTCGAGGAGGCGCGGGTCGCAAGCGATAGTCCCGAGACAAGGCAGGAGCTGCTGCTGCTCTCACCCTCGGTGCTGGTGCCACGGCTCATCCATGACGGGGTGACGGTTTGGGACACGTTGGCAATCGCCGAATACCTGGCCGAAATCTTCCCGGAGGCCGGGCTCCTGCCGAAGGACCTGGCCGCGCGCGCGCATTGCCGCGCGGTCTCGGGCGAAATCCATTCCGGCTTCTATAACTTGCGTTCGGCGCTGCCGATGAACCTGAAGGCCCGGCATAAGGCCTTCAAGATATTCTCCGGCGCACGGCCTGACGTGGAGCGTATCCGCTCGATCTGGAGCGAATGCCTGGAGGGCTATGGCGGCCCCTATCTGTTCGGCGAGTCGCTCAGTGTGGCCGACGCAATGTATGCGCCGGTCTGCACGCGCTTCCGCACCTATGCGGTGGCGCTCGACCCGAAGCTCACGGCCTATTGCGAGAGCATTTTCGAGTGGCCGCTGATGCAGGAATGGACCGAAGGCGCCCTTGCCGAGCCCGACGAGATCATCGAACTCGACGTGGAGTTTTGATATCACCCGCCCAAAATCCAATCGGCAGCGGGGGGTTCTGTATTGTCCGGTGATTTCTTCGCGAGGTCCGCACTCGACGTGGCGAAGAGGCTGATCGGGACCGGACTGTACATCGACAACGTCGGCGGCATCATCGTCGAAACAGAAGCCTATGAACGCGACGATCCGGCTTCCCACAGCTTTCGTGGCCCCTCGCCGCGCAACGCCGTCATGTTCGGCCCACCCGGCCACGCATACGTCTATCGCTCCTACGGGCTGCACTGGTGCCTCAACACGGTGTGCCTGCCAGGCAGCGCCGTTTTGATCCGCGCGATCGAGCCGCGGGCGGGTATGGAAACCATGCGAAAGCGGCGGGCAATGGAGCATTTGCATCTCCTCTGCTCCGGCCCTGGCCGGCTTTGTCAGGCGCTTGGCGTGGATGGGACGCTGAATGGTTTCGCGCTCGACCATCGGCCATTCCGCCTGGAATTCGCCGATGCCCAGCCTGATATCGCAGTTGCGACGCGGATCGGCATCTCGCAAGCGGTCGAGCAGCCTTGGCGCTTCGCGCTTTGCGGTTCGCCATTCGTCAGCCGCAAGGTCACTTGACGCGGCCCCAGCCCGGCAACAGTCTGCTTGGGGAGGAGCCGATGCCGTTCGACGAACAGCGCACATGCAGCTCGCCGGCAGGCGCGGCCCTGAATCTCTATATGAAGAGTGCCGGCCGGAATGCGCGCGGGATCATTCAGATCAATCACGGCCTTGCCGAGCACGCCGCTCGCTACGGCCGCTTTGCAGAAGCGATGGCTGCACGAGGCTTTCACGTCTACGCGCATGACCATCGCGGCCATGGCCACACGAAAGCTCCCGACGCGCCGGCCGGCATGTTCGCGAGCAAGGGCGGGGCCGCCAAGGTGGTTGCCGATGTCGAGGCGGTCCACGACTTGATAGCGCAGGAGCATCCGGGTCTCCCTGTGATCGTCTTCGGACATTCCCTGGGCGGGCTGATCGCGCTGAATTTCCTGCTTCGGCATTCCGGGCGAGTTGCGGCAGCCGCAATCTGGAACGCCAATTTTTCGGCCGGGTTGCCAGGCCGCCTGGCGCAGGCAATCCTGGCCTGGGAACGCTTCCGTCTAGGATCGGACGTTCCGTCGCGCCTGCTGCCGAAACTGACTTTTCAAGCCTGGGCCAAGCAGTTTCCGGACAGGCGCACCGGGTTCGACTGGCTGTCGCGCGACACGGCCGAAGTCGACAAATATGTCGGCGACCCGCTCTGCGGTTGGGATGCCTCCGTGTCGATGTGGTCGGATGTTTTCAACCTCATCTTCTTCGGCGCGGACGACCGCAATCTCAAACCCGTTCGCAAGGACTTGCCGGTCAATCTCGTGGGCGGAGAGGAGGACCCGGCGACCAACGGCGGCAAGGCGGTGCTGCACCTCGCCAAACGCATGGAGCGGCTCGGCTTTTCGAATCTGAAAACAATGATTTACACGGACACGCGCCACGAATCTCTCAACGAGCTCAATCGAGACCTTATCACCAGGGATTTCGTGGTTTGGGCGGAACAGGCGATTTAGAAGCCGGCAGGTCAGTGAGCCATTCATTTCCGGCTGGATTTGCCTATCTTCGGTGCATGGGCAGCGATGGAGCCGCATCACAATGACGTGGTCCTTCAAGATCGGAACCTTCGGCGGGACCGAAGTGCGTGTGCACGTGACGTTCGCGCTGCTGTTGATCTGGATATGGTTTGCGCATTACCGGGAGGGCGGCACGGCCGCGGCCTGGGAAGGCGTGCTCTACATCCTTGCCGTGTTCGCTTGCGTGGTGCTGCACGAATTCGGCCATGTTCTGGCCGCCCGCCGCTACGGTATCCGGA
>Ga0081539_10003451_pt1 | contig 19402 bp, 17 predicted proteins | sample TabmetS4T2R2_FD_71023 | JGI IMG/M metagenome (GOLD analysis project Ga0081539, IMG submission 71023) | Tabebuia heterophylla rhizosphere microbial communities from the University of Puerto Rico - S4T2R2 | ecosystem: Host-associated > Plants > Roots > Rhizosphere ...
TCACCAGCTTCTTCAGGCCGCCCGCCTTGGCGATGGTGTCGTCGCCGGCCACGTCGCTGCCGAAGTAGAACGAGGTGAGGAAGTCCAGCGCCGCGTGGTCGCCGCCGGCGATCTCGTCGAGCTGGTCCTCCATCGCGGCGGTGAAGTTGTAGTCGACCAGCCGCGGGTAGTGCCGTTCCAGCAGCCCGATGACCGCGAACGCGATGAACGACGGGATCAGGGCCTGGCCGCGCTTCTCCACGTACCCCCGGTCCTGGATGGTCCGCATGATCGACTCGTACGTCGACGGGCGGCCGATGCCCAGCTCCTCCAGCGCCTTGACCAGCGACGCCTCGGTGTACCGGGCGGGCGGCGTGGTGTGGTGACCGATCGCAGCGAGCTCCTCCGGCGTCAGCGGCTGGTCCTTGACCAGGTGCGGCAGCCGGTGCTCGGTGTCCTCGGACTCCGCGTTCTCGTCGTCCGACGACTCGACGTACGCCCGCAGGAACCCCGGGTCGGTGATCGTCTTGCCGGTGGCGGCGAAGTCGACTTCCTCGCCGGCGGTGGAGATGGCCCGGATACGCACCGACACCGAGTTGCCGATCGCGTCGGTCATCTGCGAGGCGATCGTGCGGCGCCAGATCAGCTCGTAGAGCCGGAACTCGTCGCCGGACAGCTCGGTCGCGACCTCGCCCGGTGTGCGGAAGTTGTCCCCGGCAGGCCGGATCGCCTCGTGCGCCTCCTGGGCGTTCTTGACCTTGCCGGTGTAGCGGCGTGGCTGAGGCGGCACGCTCGCCTGCCCGTACAGGTCACCGATCTGGCGGCGCGCGGCGGCGAGAGCGGTCTCGGAGAGGTTCACCGAGTCCGTACGCATATAGGTGATGTAACCGTTCTCGTACAACCGCTGGGCGGTACGCATGGTCTGCGACGCGGAGAACCGCAGCTTCCGGGCGGCCTCCTGCTGGAGCGTCGAGGTGATGAACGGCGCGTACGGCCGGCGCCGGTAGGGCTTCTCCTCGACCCGGGTGACCGTGAACGGGCGGTCCTCAAGGCGCGCGGCCAGCCCGCGGGCGCCGCTCTCGTCCAGGTGGACGACGCCGGCGCCGGGACGCACCCGTCCGGTGGTCGGCTCGAAGTCACGACCCGTCGCGATCCGGTCACCGTCGAGGGCGATCAGGGTCGCGCTGAACGAACGCGGCCCCTCCGCGACGGCCCCCTGCACGGAAAGGAGCGCGTTGATGTCCCAGTACTCCGCGGAGCGGAACGCCATCCGCTGGCGCTCGCGCTCCACCACGATGCGCGTCGCCACCGACTGCACCCGGCCCGCGGAGAGCCGGGGCATCACCTTCTTCCAGAGGACCGGGCTCACCTCGTACCCGTAAAGACGGTCGAGGATGCGCCGGGCCTCCTGCGCGTCGACCAGGTCTCGGTCGATATCCCGCGGGTTCGCGACCGCCGCCTGGATGGCCGGCTTGGTGATCTCATGGAAGACCATCCGCCGGACCGGCACCTTGGGCTTGATTGTCTCGATCAAGTGCCAGGCGATGGCCTCGCCCTCGCGGTCCTCGTCGGTGGCGAGGAAGATCTCGTCGACCTCCTTCGCGAGCTTGGTCAGCTTCGCGATCTGCTGCTTGCGGTCGGAGGAGACGACATAGAGCGCGTGGAAGCCGTTGTCGACATCGACGCCGAGGCGCGCCCACGACTCGCCCTTGTACTTGGCAGGCACGTCGGCGGCGTTGCGCGGCAGATCACGGACATGGCCGAAGGAGGCCTCGACGAAATAGTCGGGCCCCAGATAGCCGGCGATCGTCTTGGCCTTCGACGGGGACTCGACAATGACCAGACGGGTCGTCCGGGCGTCCTTCGACCTGGTGTCACTCGACACGGCACTCCCACACTTCACACTCGCTCGGCGCACCGATCATCGTCGGCACACAGACGTCCAAGGTAACGCGCCGGACGAGTACACATTCCCGGCCGATCCGGGAGTCGGTCGGTAACGGTCCGGCCACCGCATGCGTCCGACCGCGACACCGTACACCGCGAATGTGGCGTCGTGTCGCACACAATGCGAGAAGATCACGCAGTCGCGCCGCCCGGCCAGATTCCTTCGGGAGCCGCTTCCGGCGGGTCTCCGACCAGCTCAGCTAGCCGTTTGAGCCGCCGTCGCCCGGTGATCACGTAGCAGCGTCCATCATCCGACACTCGTCCCGTAAGACCGGCGCGGTCGAGGGCGGCATCGATCGCCTCATGATCTTTTCCAGGTTCCCCCCGTTCGGGGTCCAGGCCCAGGCAGTAGCCGCCGGGCCGCGGTCCGCCCGCCGCCGCGACCCAGAGTCGCAACCTCGGTCCGCTGAGAAAGAGCACACCGGCGGCCGCCGGCCAGGCGCGGGCAAGACCATTCAAACGACGCGAGTACGCCGTACGAACCTCGAAACGCACCGGAGTGAGGTCGGCGTGCCGTGGTTCAGCTTCTTCGTCCCGCGCTCCGGGTGGCGACTCGTCTCCCAGGCCCGCGTCGCCCGCTGTCGCGCCCGCGTTGCCCTCTTCCGCGCCGCCTTTCATGCCGGCGTTGCCCTCTTCGGCGCCGTCTCTCCTGCCCGCGTTGCCCTCTTCCGCGGCCGTAACGGGCGCCCAGGATGCCACCAGCCCGCGAACCACGAACTCGGCGACCAACACGTGCACCCGCCAGGCCGCGTCCACCCGCACCGAGACGCGAGCCGTACCGCCCATCCGGCCGAGCCGCCCGGGCCCGGCAAGCAGGCCGGCCAGATCGGCCGGCGACGGCTCGGTGGTGTCCGCGCCGAAGATCGAAAGCTGCCGGCCGAGGTCGTGCGGCACGGACGGGCGGCGGCGTACCCCCCGGACGGCCGCAACCGGCGCGGGCAGCACCTCGCGCGGGATCAGCGGCCACCCGGTCTCGGTCATCGTCCCGGTCGCCGGCGCGCGGTCGTCATCGGCATTCCGGCACCTCGTCGAACGCGTCCTTGAGCTCCTCGGAGTCCAAGCTGCTGGTGTCCAGCTGACTGCGCTGGTAGTCCGCGTTCAGCCGGGCCACCACGGTCTCGACCTGCGCGTAGAACTGCTTGCTCGGCGCGGTCGGCAACGCCTGGACGCCGTCTTTCGCCCGGCCGTACGCGTCCCGAATCGCACCCAGCGACGTGGTGAAGCCCGCGGCGATCTGTTTACCGTGCTTGACGTCGGGCACACCGGCCCGCGCCACGCCCTCGCGTGCCCGCTCGCTCGCCTCCTGCGCGCCGCCGAACAGGCGGGTCAGATTCTCCTTCGCCTGCGCAGGGGTGGTCTCGGCGGTCATCTGCTGCTGAGTGCGGTTGGCCAGGGTGCCGATCTCGGAACGCCACGGTGCCAGCGCCGTGCACACCGACGCGGCCCAGGCACGCGCTCCCGGCGAGCTCGAACAGCCACCGGTCACGATGACGAGCGCGAGCAGAACGAGGAGGAACACCGGTCGGGCCGTGCGCATGGCATGCAGCGTACGGGCACCCTCCGACATTCCTCCGAAGCGGACGGGGACACCCGGCACCGGGCCGGATGTCCCCGTCGCGAACGCCCTGCGGATCAGGCGCTGATCCGCTCCGAAGTGGACTCCTCCACCGCGGCCGCCTCACCCATGGAGATCGGCTTGCGCTTGCTCCACACGACCGCCGCCACGATGATCAGCGCGGCCACGATCGCGATGGTGATGCGCAGCGGGGTGTTCTTGTCCACGCCCACCCCCCACGCGACGACCGCCGGGGCGATCAGCAGCGAGACCAGGTTCATCACCTTGAGCAGCGGGTTGATCGCCGGGCCGGCGGTGTCCTTGAACGGGTCGCCGACCGTGTCGCCGATGACCGTGGCAGCGTGCGCGTCCGAGCCCTTGCCGCCGTACTTGCCGTCCTCGACCAGCTTCTTGGCGTTGTCCCACGAGCCACCGGAGTTGGCCAGGAAGACCGCCATCAGCGTGCCCGTGCCGATCGCACCGGCCAGGTACGAGGCCAGCGAGCCGGCGCCGAGGCCGAAACCGACCGCGATCGGCGCCATGATCGCCAGCAGGCCGGGCGTGAGCAGCTCGTGCTGGGCGTCCCGGGTGCAGATGTCGACCACGCGGCCGTACTGAGGCCGCTGGGTGCGATCCATGATGCCCGGGAACTCGCGGAACTGGCGGCGTACCTCCATGACCACCGCGCCCGCCGACCGCGACACCGCGTTGATCGCCAGGCCGGAGAACAGGAACACCACGGCCGAGCCGATCAGCAGGCCGACCAGGTTGCGCGGGTTGGCGATGTTCAGCAGGTTGAGGATTTGGTTCTGCACCTCGGACGTACTGATGCCGGCGTCGGCGAGCGAACTGGCGAGCGTGTTCGTGTACGAGCCGAACAGCGCGGTGGCGGCGAGCACGGCAGTCGCGATCGCGATCCCCTTGGTGATCGCCTTGGTGGTGTTGCCGACGGCGTCCAGCTCGGTGAGGATCTGCGCACCCTTCTCGTCGACGTCGCCGGACATCTCGGCGATGCCCTGCGCGTTGTCCGAGATCGGGCCGAAGGTGTCCATCGCGACGATCACGCCGACCGTGGTCAGCAGGCCGGTGCCGGCCAGCGCCACCGCGAACAGCGACAGCGTGATCGACGACCCGCCGAGCAGGAACGCACCGAACACGCCCGCGCCGATCAGCAGCGCCGAGTACACCGCCGACTCCAGGCCGACGCTGACGCCGGCCAGCACGACGGTCGCCGCGCCGGTCTGCGACGACTTGCCGATGTCCTGCACCGGGCGCCGGTTGGTCTCGGTGAAGTAGCCGGTCAGCGCCTGGATCGCGGCGGCCAGGATGATGCCGATGATGACCGCGCCGATCGCGACGAGTTGCGGGTTGCGGCCGCTGTCGACGACCCCCTGGCTGATGCCCGAGTCGGCGCCGAAACCCGCGAAGCTCGAGGGCAGGAACGCGAAGCTGACGATCGCGACGAGGATGGCCGACAGCGCGGCGGCGATGTAGAAAGCCCGGTTGATCGCGGTGAGGCCGTTGCGGTCCGAGGCGCGCAGCCGGGTGATGAAGACGCCGACGATCGCGATGACCACGCCGATCGTGGAGATGATCAGCGGGAAGATCAGGCCGTCCTGGCCGAACGCGGCCTGGCCGAGGATGAGCGATGCGACAAGCGTCACGGCGTACGACTCGAACAGGTCGGCGGCCATACCGGCGCAGTCACCGACGTTGTCCCCCACGTTGTCCGCGATCGTCGCGGCGTTGCGCGGGTCGTCCTCGGGGATACCCTGCTCGACCTTGCCGACCAGGTCGGCGCCGACGTCCGCGGCCTTGGTGAAGATGCCGCCGCCGACCCGCATGAACATCGCGAGCAGCGCGGCACCGAAGCCGAAGCCCTCCAGCACGGTCGGGGCGTTCCCCTTGAAGCTGACCACGACCAGGGACGCGCCGAGCAGGCCCAGGCCGACGGTCATGAAGCCCACCACACCGCCGGTGCGGAACGCGATGCCCATGGCCTTCTCCCGGCCACCGGGCTCGCCGGCCGCGGCGGCCACGCGGAGGTTCGCGCGGGTGGCGAGCGCCATGCCCGCACCACCGATGATCGAGCTGAAGACCGCGCCGACGATGAAGAACAACGACCGGCCGACCTTGACCAGGACCTCGTTGTCCGTGGCGTGCACCGGCAAGAGGTAGAGCAGCACGACGGCGATGACGACAAAGATCCCCAGCGTCTTGAACTGGCGGAACAGGTACGCCGTCGCGCCTTCCTGTACGGCTCCGGCGATCTCCTGCATGTTCTTGGTGCCACGCCCGGCGGCGAGCACCGACCTACCGAACGCCAGGGCGAAGCCCAGCGCCACCAGCGCGAAGACCATCGCGACTATGACGAACGTGAGGTTCGAATTCGTGAGGGACACCCCGCCGCTCGCCGCGGCCAGGTTTATCGAGGTCCCGGACATCAATGTCCTCCTGTACACCGTCAGCGCCCGGACGGCGGACGAACCGCAGGGCGCCTCCCCTGCTCGAGGGAAACGAAAGCTGGGCCCCGCGGCCGCGGGACCAGGAGCAGAACGCGATAACTTGCGTACTTTATAGGCCCGTCGTGGTGGCGCTCACACCCGGTAGGGGATGTGTTGCGGTGACGTTCCCGTTCACCGGGCAGTTCAGCGCCGATGAACGGGCCAGACCATGCGCACCTCGGTGCCCGTTCCGTCATCGACCGGGCGTACCTGTAAATCATCGACAAACCCTGCAAGCAACGCGAAACCGACACCGGTGGTGAGCGCTTCGTCGGTGAGCGACTCGTCCGCCAGCTCGTCGGGCGGCAGTTTCGCCAGCCCCACGCTCGCCTCGATCGGCGCGTGGTCGATCACACGCACCGTATAGGAATCCCAATCGGACATTTCGACCGTGACAAGGTCGGACAGCCCATACTGCCGGTGCAACGCGACGGCCCTCGTGCACGCTTCACCGATGGCCAGGCGTACCTCGTCCAGCAACTCTTCGGCGACTCCGGCACGCCGGGCCACAGCCACGCCGACCAGCCGGGCGGTCCGGACGTGCACTGGCGCCGGCGAGAAGGACAGCCGTACCGTCGCCATCACGCCGCTGGACCGCTGCCGTCGCGTTCGTCGGAGGTCGCCGAGGTCGCGGCCTCAACCGAGGGGTAGATAGGGAACACCTGGTCGAGCGCCGTAATCCGGAAGATCTTCAGGAGCGGCTCCTTGGCACAGACCAAGCCGAACGTGCCGCCCGCGGCCCGGAGCCGCTTGAGGGCCCCGACCAGCACACCGAGCCCGGTGGAGTCCAGGAAGTCGACCCGCCCGAGGTCGACCACGACATTGCGGGCGCCGTTGTCCACCAGCTCGACGAGGCGTTCCCGCAGCCTCGGCGCGGTGTACACGTCCACCTCGCCGCCGACCTCCAGCACCGTGTGCTCGGCGACGGTGCGGGTCGCCAGCGACAGTTCCATTGGTCTCCTCCCTCCGGGCAGCGCGGCCAAGAGCCGATCTCCCCAGCGAATCTAACCACCGACCGACAAACCGGTGTGCATGGCACCGGTCGTGGTACCCGTTTGAGGTTTCCCACACGCCGATGAGAGAGTGCGCTCCGTGACGTCTGCCGTGCCATTCTCCGCGCTCCGGCCCGGCGACCTCCTCCACCGTCTGCACCTCCGTGATGCCTCGGCGGCTGATTCCCGGATCACCCACGTCGAACGTTTGGCCGCCCGCGCCGGCCGACCGGTGCCGTGGCCCGGCTGGGTGCCCGAGGAGCTGCGTACCGCATGGGTCAATCGCGGCATATCGGCGCCATGGGCCCATCAGGTCGAGGCCGCTGAGCTGGCCCGTGCCGGCCGGCACGTCGTCGTCGCGACCGGCACCGCATCCGGGAAGTCGCTCGCCTACCAGCCGCCCGGCCTGTCCCGGCTACTGGTAGACCCGCGGGCGACCGTCCGGTATCTCAGCCCGACCAAAGCCCTGGCAGCGGATCAGCTCCGGTCGCTGGCCGGCCTCGGCATCGAGGGGATACGGCCAGCGACGTTCGACGGCGACACCCCGCACCAGGAACGGGAGTGGATCCGCCAGTTCTCCCGGTTCGGGCTGACCAACCCGGACATGCTCCATCGCACGCTGCTGCCCGGTCACTTCCGGCAGGCGAACTGCGTACGGTCGCCGTCTGGTTCACGGTCTCTCCGCAAGCACTCGCCCGCGCGGGAGTCGACGCCCGGGACGTCCCCGGCGCGCTGCACGCCGCCCACCGGCGCCGCGCCGGCCTGGAACACCGGCCCGGCCCGGGCGGCGGCCGACGCGTGCCGGGTCAATCCCGGCAACGGGGTGACCGCCACGTCCACCCCCACCACGATGTCCCAGCCCTCCAGGTGGCAGGACGTGATCCGCCCCCTGTTCGCCGCCGCGAACTGAGCCGCCCGGGCGCAGGCCGAATCCGGCCCTTCGACGGCGCGGGCGGCCCCGGCGAGCGCGGCAAGATCCGCGGCAACCCGGGCCTGATGCCGGCCGACGCGCGCCGCGCCCACCGCCGCGCCGGCCATCCCCGCCGCGACCAGCACCAAGCCGACTGCCAGGACGAAGATCGTGGCAGCGCCGCGATCCGGCGCCCGAAGACGCTTCGGCCACCGGCCGCTCGGCGTGGCCCGCCGCCCCGACAGCACCCTGGTCGGCGGCGACGCAGGCTCGGGCACGTTGTTCGGTGGCAGTTCGTCATCGCCGGGAGCGGCACGACAGTTCGTGCACGCCACCGCCCAGCGACGCATCGTCGTACCGGGCGTCATGGAAGCTCCCCGAATTCCTCTGGTTCACGGGCGGCCACCGCCGTCGCCCGTACCGTGATCAGCGGGAAACCACCGCCCAGAACCCGCACCGGCGCGCCAACGGTCACGGTCACCGTGTCCACACTCTGGACAACCTCGACGTCGGCGCCCGCCGGTGCGACGTGGGCAGCCGCCTGCGCACCCGACTCCCCGCGTGCCGCGGCGATGGCAGCCTCGCGGGCGGCGTCGAGGCATTGCATCCTCGTGCTCACGGCGACCACCGCGGTGAGCCCGACGAGCAGCAGCAGCATGAGCGCCGGCAGCCCGGCCGCGAGTTCGGCCGTGAAAGCTCCCCGGTCGCGAGGAACGGCCTCGCTACCCCGACGACGGGCGCGCCCACCGGGAATCGGAGCGCCGCGGCCGGGCCACCGGCGCCCGGTCACTTCAGCGCCCGGTTGATGATCGCGGTCAGCGCGGACTGGACGCTGGGGCTGGTCAGAACCTTCAGCAGCACGCCGGCGAACGCGACCGCGGCCAGCGTGCCGACGGCGTACTCGGCGGTGTTCATCCCGGCGTCGGCGGCGTCGCTCCGCAGACGCCGGATTCGGGCGATGAGGGTGCGCACGGACATCTCCTTCTGTCGTGGACGGTTGTCACAGCACGTCGCCGAGCACGGCGACGACCACCGGCACCAGGCCGGCGAGCAGGAAGGCCGGGAGGAAACACAGGCCCAGGGGGAGGACGATCAGTACGCCGGCCCGGCGCGCCGCCGCCTCGGCCGCCACGGTCCGATCGGCCCGCAAGTCGTCGGCGAGCCGGGTCAAGGCACCGGCCAGTGCACCGCCGCTCGCGCTGGACCGGACGGCGGCGGCGATCAGTCGATCGGCGCCAGGCACGTCGGACAGGTGCGCCCACGCCTCGCCCGCACCGCCGCCCAGCCGGAGGGATCGGGCGGTACGCCCCAATCGCTCCCCCAGCGGACCGCCGAGCGCATCGGCCACCGCGGCGGCGGCGCGGTCGACCGGTGCCCCAGTTCGCAGCGCCGCTGCCAGCAGGTCGGCACCCAGCGGCAGGTCGGCGATCGCCTGCCGGCGGGCCTCACGAACCACTGCCGGCGTACGCCGCCGCAGATACCGCGCGACGGCCGTCCCGACGATCAGCCCGACCGGGATCGCCCACCACCGGCCGATGAGGACGACGACCGCGAGCCCACTCGCGACTCCGGCGCCGGACTGCGAGAGACGGGATCCGCGCGTCTTCTGACGGAGCGCCGGGTGTCCGCGCGCGAGCCGACCGGCCCGGCGTCCGGCCGCCGACCCGGAGATCGGCAGGACCACGGCGCCGGCGCCGAGGAGCAACAGCAGCGTCATCACGACGACCCCCGGCAACCGGACAAAAGGGGGCACGAGGCGGGCCAGATGGCCACCGCAGGCGGTGGTGGCGGGCAGGGGCTCCCGGACCCGCGCCCAACAGGCTGGATGATCGCCAACGCACAGCACGGCCGGAACGGCACGGCCGTCGGGCCACCGGGTGTAGCGAGAGCGGCCGCCCCGCACACGATGGACTCCACCGCCTCGCCGCGCCGGGGCGTCATCGGGCCGGTCCGCTCGTCAGCCGCTCGGACCAGAGCAGCCCGGCGCACTGCAGGAACGCGGAGGCAACCGCGCACGCGCCACCGACCGGGGTGTGCAGGAGCACCCGCAGCGGGTCCGCGCCGATCGCATAGCCGAGCGCGATCCCGCCGACCGGCAATGCGGCCAGCAGCAACGCGGTGGCCTTCGCACCGGCTGCCTGCGCCGACGCCGACGCCCGCGCCCGGTCCGCGGCCCGGGCATCCGCCTCGATACGTTCGACCAGATCGGCGGCCGGCGCTCCGGTCTGCTCGGCGAGCCGCCACACGGCCGCGGTGAGATCCGTCATCCGTCCGGCCCTGTCTCCGGTGTCGGCCGTCTGGCCGCCCACGCCATGGCCGGACGACATCCGACGGCTCCGGTTTCCCGCGGAGGGCTGGTCGGCGGCCAGCGCCTCGCTGCCGGCCGACCGGAGCGGGACCTCGGCCATCGCGGGCGGTAGCCCGGCCCGCAGGTCGGCGGCGAGCGACCCGAGGCCATCCAGGCTGCGAGCTCGGTCCGCGGCAGTCCGGCGGGTGGTGATCTGACGAGTGGCTGCCCGGATGGCGAGCGCACAGTAGACCCCGGCGAGGACGGCAGCGATCGGACCTGCGGCCACCAGGCCGGCGATCGCCGCCAGTGCCAACGACCCGGCGATCAGCCGGCGTGGGTGCCGCACGGCGGCCGACCCCAAGCCCGCTCGGATACCGGCCAGGTCCGGGGACGTCCACGGCCACGGCACACCACGGAGGCGACCGGGATCGAGACGGTCGGTTCCCTGCCGCCGCCCGAGTCGCCGGCGGCCGCTCCCATACGGCCAGACGGCCGCCACGCCGCCGATCGCGAGGCATCCGGCGATCGCCCATCCGGCGTTCACGAGGACTCCCCTGCTGGGAGCGTGACCGGGCGCGCGGCCGCCGGCGTGTCCGGCGAGCGCAGGATCACGGGCATCGGCAGGCCCCGCTCGGCGATCATCTGGGCCAGCACACCGGCTGCCGGGCCGGGACCGGAGCCGCGCTGCCACGCCGGCACGACGGTCGCCAGCCGGTCCTCACCGAGCGGCCGCAGCACGCTGATCGACTGGAGAACCCGACCCGTACCGGATCGGCGCAGGTGCAGCACGACCTGCAGGGCAGCCAACACCTGAGCGTGCAGGGCCGCCCGGGGCAGCCCGCCCAGCAGGCCGAGGGCCTCCAGCCGCGCCGGCACGTCGGCGGCGGCGTTGGCGTGCAGCGTGCCGGCGCCACCCTCGTGGCCGGTGTTCAGTGCGCCGAGCAGGTCGACGATCTCCGGGCCCCGGCATTCGCCGACGATCAGCCGGTCGGGACGCATCCGCAGCGCCTGCCGAACCAGGTCGGTGAGGCCGATCGCGCCCGCGCCCTCGACGTTCGACGTGCGTGCCTGCAACGCGACCACGTGCGGGTGGGGTGGGCGGAGCTCGGCAGCGTCCTCGACCAGCACGATCCGCTCGGTCGGCGACACGAGACCGAGCAGCGTGGCGAGCAGCGTCGTCTTTCCGGTGCCCGTACCGCCGGCGACCAGGTAGGCGAGGCGGGCCCTCACGATCGCCGCGAGGACCGGGGCGATCGCATGCGGCACGGTGCCCAGCTCGACGAGGTCGTCGAGGCTGTACGGGCGCTGCCGGAACGTACGAAGTGACAGGTACGGCCCGGTGGTCGCGATGGGCGGCAGCACAGCGTGCAACCGGGTGCCGTTGGGCAGCCGGGCGTCCGCGTACGGCTGCCCGTCGTCGAGACGGCGCCCGCAACTGGCCGCGAGGCGCTGAGCGAGCCGCCGTACGTCGTCCTCGGTCCCGACCGACACCGCCGCGCGTTCCAGTCCCGTGCCGCGGTCAACCCAGACCTGGACGCCGTTCACCAGGACATCCGTGACGCCCGGATCCGCCAGGAGAGGCGCGAGCGGTCCGGCCCCGACGAGCTGATCGTGAATGCGGTCGGCGAGCCGCAGCACCGTGGTGTCGCCCAGCACCGCGGCCCCCGACTCGCGCCGCACCGCGCTGACCACGGCCGCCGGGGACACATCGACGCCCTCGGTGGCGAACCGCCGGCGCACCCGGTCCGTGATGCCGGCAGCAGGCGGGGCGACGCCGGGCCGGGCCGTCATGCCGCGGCCCCCGCCCGGCTCCCGGAGGTCAGGTCGTCGATAAGGCGCCGACAGAGGTCAGCCAGCGGCCCCCGGCCGTTGGCCGTAGGCGCCTCGCCGCGTTCCAGGGCGGCACAGAGGGCGGGCTCCGGGCGGAGCGACCCGGCCAGCGGCAAGCCGAGAGCGCGAGCCACCTCTCGCGGTTTGAGCCGGCCGGGCGCCGGACCCCGCACCACGACGGCGAGTTCCTCGCACTGCAGGCTGACCCGGGCGGCGATGCGGGCGGCGGCCGCGGTGGCGCGCAGCTCGGCCGGCACCACGAGGATCGTCCGGTCCGCGGCCTGCAGCGCGAGGGCCGCCGCGTCGTCCAGCTGACGCGGAAGGTCTACGACGATGACGTCGCGTCCGCGCCGGGCGGCGTCGAGCGTCGCGGCCATCGCCTCGCCCGGGACGGCGAGCGAGGGGCTCGGCGCCGCGGATCGCGGGTCGCCAGCGAGAAGTGGGTCCGTCCTGGTCGTATGAGCCCAGTCCGGGCCGGCGGGCTCACGGTCGAACGACAGCAACACGAGATCGCCGCGGTGTGGCAGGGCCTGCAGCAGCGCGGGGGGATCGACTCGGCCGCCCGCGCCCATGAGCGCCGGCCAGCGCAGCCCGTCGACCTGCTCCCAGCCGAGCACCAGGTCCAGCCCGCCCCCTAGTGGATCGGCGTCGACGAGGAGCGTGCGCAGGCCGGCCCCAACCGCGGTCACAGCGAGGCCGCCGGCCAGGATGCTCGCGCCGGCACCGCCGCGCCCGCCGATCACGGCCATCACCCGGCCGGCGTGATCGGGGTTCAGGCGCTCGGCGAAGCGATCCACCAGCCACGGCTCCGCGGTCGGCAGGACGGCCACATGTTCCGCACCGAGTTGCTCAGCCGTCTCCCAGGACGCCTCGACCGCCGGCGACCGGCCGACGATGACCATCCGCGGGCGGTGCGGCAACCGGGCGCGCAGGCAGGCATCGGCCTGATCGGCGCCGATCAGCACGAGCGGCGCGGCGGCGAATCGCGTCCGGGCGGCGGCCGGGTCGAGAGCCACGTCGACGTCCGTGCCGCCGGCGGCGGCTAGCCGGAGCAGGTCGTCGAGCAGGTCCTGATCGCCGGTCACCACCAGCGGAAGACGGGGATCGGGTCGGACGATGATGCGGGCGGGCATCGCGGCCTCCAACGCGAGAGCGAGCGGGGTTCATACCGTCGCGGTCGCCGGGAGGGTGGTTCAACCAGGCCTCGGATGCCTGTGGATAACGCGGCGGGCTGTGGATAACTCCCACGGGCCGCGCCGATCTGTTAGTCAGGAGGCCCAGAAGACAGGCAGGCACCGGAAGGAGCGCCGTGCACACACCGCATCGACGAAAGATGATTCCGCGCCTCGGACGAGACGGCCCCCGTCCGGGGAGACGGGGGCCGTCCGTTGATTCGGCTCCGGGGGGGTCTAGCCGAATCGACTCGGTGATCGCGGGGGGCGCAATCACCGAGGACATAGGGATGCAACGGTCACGAATCCCACCCGAACACCCGTCGCAGCACAAGCATGCCTCAGTCACGCGGAACCGTCGAGTACCGATTGTGACTCAGTGCGACCTTCCGGACCCGTCACCCCCGTGAGCGAGTCCGTACGGACGCGTTGGGACCGATTCCGGTAGGCCGCGCATCGTGGCGGCCCCACGATCGATGGGTGCACTGCCGCTACACTTGCGGCCCGTGGGCGTAAGCGCCGCATTTTTCGACCTCGACAAGACCGTCATCGCCAAGTCAAGCGCACTGGCCTTCGGACGGCCGTTCTACCGCGACGGCCTGATCACCCGGCGCGACGTGGTCAAGTCCGCCTACGCACAGTTGATGTTCCGGCTCGGCGGGACGGATGAGCAGGCCATGGCTCGTACCCGGGATTACCTGGCGGCGCTGACCAAGGGATGGCGGGTCGAGCAGGTCCGGCAGATCGTCGTCGAGGCCCTCGACGAGTTGATCAACCCATACGTGTACGCCGAAGCCGCCACGCTGATCGGCGAGCATCAGGCGGCCGGCCGGGACGTCGTGCTGGTATCGGCGTCCGGGGATGAGATCGTCCGGCCGATCGGCGAGCTGCTCGGGATCACCGACATCATCGCCACCCGGATGGGCATCATCGACGGCAAGTACAGCGGCGAGGTGGAGTTCTACGCCGCCGGGGAGAGCAAGGCCGAAGGCGTACGCCAACTGGCCGCGAAGCGGGGATACGACCTCGCCGACTGCTACGCGTACTCGGACTCCAGCAGCGACCTGCCGCTGCTGGAAGCGGTCGGTCATCCCACCGCGGTGAACCCGAGCCGAACGCTGCGCCGGGTCGCGACGGAGAACTCGTGGCCGATCCTCGCGTTCCGGCATCCCGTACCGCTGGGCCGGAGGCTTCGGGACAAACCGGCCGTACCGGTTGCGGCGGCCGCGCTCGGCGTAGGCGTGGGGATGGCGATCGGGCTCGCGATCTACGGGCGCCACCGCAGGCAACGGGCTGCCGCACCGGCGACGTGAAACCCGTCGATGAAAAGCGTCTGACTCATGGGGTACGTCCAGCTTTGGCGGGCGAAGTCATGGCGATCAAGGGCGGCAAAGCGTAGAAAGAACTTGCGGGACCTGGGAAACCAGGGTCCGTGCACGGCCACCGGGAACCCACGCGCGATCAGCCACGGCAGGCACGTTGCGTCGGAACCTCGCATCGAGGACCGTCGACAACGAGACCCAGGTGCACGCTTGATAGCCCGGTCCGGACGCGCAAAGGCGGGCGCCTCCAGCGTGAGGCGCCTTCCTTATGTTCTCGGGCAGGACACCTTCCCGCGCGGGCACAGAAATTCAGGCCGCCGCCAGAACCGCGTCCGCGATCTCTACCGTCTCCTCGGCACCCGCCCGAACGGCTGCGGCATAGTGCCGTAGCCATGATCGGACGCCATCGGGCGTACCCGTGGCATAGGCGCCCGACGCACCCACGTATTCCCGATCTCGAGCGAGATGACCGGCCTCGACCGCGATCAGACCGCGCGGATCGAACCCCCGGTTGATCAGCGTGAGTCGCGCCGCGGCCCGGGCCACCACCCCGGCCGGGCCAGGGAACGGGCGCAACGTGAGTAGTTCGGCGTGCACGACGGCGGCCAGCAGCAGCGGCGGAGTCCGATCGTTGCCCGCGACCAGACCGGCGAGTGCGTCAATCCGCTCGGCGCCCGAGGCCAGCCGGCCCAGCTCGTCGTCCGGCACGATCCCGCGCGCGGCGAGGACGTGCAACCTGGCCAGCACCTGCCGGGGCGCCCGCGGCCAAAGGTCTACCAGCCCGCCCAGCGCCTCGGCGACCCGCAGCGCACCCTGGAGCACCGGATCGGTCACCGTGCCCGCCCGTACGTCTTCCTGCTCGTACCGATGGCCCTCGATCGCGGCGCTGGCAACCGCCGAGCGCAGGCTCACCTCGGCCGCGACCAGACCGCCGTGCCGGCGCAGCGCCCGATGCCGCAACGCGGCGTCGACCTGCTCACGGGCGGTGTCCAGAGCGTCGGCGACACCGGCGAGGTCGAGCAGCGGAGCGAGTCGATCCACGGCAACACGGTAGCCGGTGACCAGCCGGCAACGACGGTTATCCACAACCCTCGCCCGGTCCATCCGGCGCAACTAGTGTTCACACGAAAGACCCGGTCAAGCACACGGCAGAGGAGCCGCCCTCATGAGCGAGACATTGGAGAACCTTTACTCGGAGACACGGCGGTTCCCGCCGCCGGACGAGCTGGCTGCGGACGCGAATGTGACCGCAAGCGCCTATGACGAGGCGGCCGCCGACCGGCTCGGCTTCTGGGACACCCAGGCGCGGCGGCTGAGCTGGGCGAAGGAGTGGGACCAGACGCTCGACTGGTCGAACCCGCCGTTCGCCAAGTGGTTCACCGGTGGCGAGCTGAACGTCGCATACAACTGCGTGGACCGGCACGTGGAGGCCGGCAACGGCGGCAAGGTGGCCATCCACTGGGAGGGTGAGCCCGGCGACACCCGCACGATCACGTACGACGACCTGCTCAAGAGCGTGTGCCAGGCAGCGAACACGCTCACCGAGCTGGGCGTGACGGCCGGCGACCGAATCGCCATCTACCTGCCGATGATTCCCGAGGCCGCGGTCGCGATGCTGGCCTGCGCGCGGATCGGCGCCATGCACAGCGTCGTCTTCGGTGGGTTCTCGGTGGACGCGCTCGCCACCCGGATCCAGGACGCCGACGCCAAGCTGGTGATCACGGCGGACGGCGGCTACCGCCGGGGCAAGCCGTCGGCGCTCAAGCCGACCGTGGACGAGGCGGTCGCGCAATCCTCGAGCGTCGAGCACGTCCTGGTGGTCCGGCGTACCGGCCAGGAGGTCGCCTGGTCCGAACGGGATCTGTGGTGGCACGAGACCGTGGAACGGGCGCCGGAACAGCACACCGCGCAGCCGTTCGACTCCGAGCACCCGCTATACATCCTGTACACCTCCGGCACCACCGGTAAGCCCAAGGGCATCCTGCACACCACCGGCGGATACTTGACGCAGGTGTCGTACACGTTCCACGCGGTCTTCGACCACAAACCGGCGACGGACGTGTTCTGGTGCACCGCCGACATCGGCTGGGTGACCGGGCACTCGTACATCGTGTACGGTCCACTGTCGAACGGCGCCACCCAGGTCATGTACGAGGGGACACCGGACACCCCCCATCGCGGCCGGTTGTGGGACATCGTCGACAAGTACAAGGTGTCGATTCTGTACACCGCGCCGACGCTGATCCGCACGATGATGAAGTGGGGAGACGATATTCCCGCCAAGGCGGACCTCACGTCGCTGCGGCTGCTCGGCAGCGTCGGCGAGCCGATCAATCCCGAGGCGTGGATGTGGTACCGGGAGAACATCGGCCGGAGCCGCTGTCCGATCGTGGACACCTGGTGGCAGACCGAGACCGGCGCGATCATGATTTCGCCTCTGCCCGGCGTGACATCGACGAAGCCGGGTTCGGCGATGACCCAGCTGCCCGGCATCGTCGCGGATGTGGTCGACGACCAGGCCGCCTCGGTGCCCAACGGCGGCGGCGGATATCTCGTGCTGCGCGAGCCTTGGCCGTCGATGCTGCGCACGATCTGGGGCGACGACCAGCGCTTCATCGACACCTACTGGTCGCGGTTCGGCGCTGGTGCGGGCAGCGGGGACAGCGGGGACGACTGGGTCTACTTCGCGGGTGACGGCGCGAAGAAGGACGAGGACGGCTCGATCTGGCTGCTCGGCCGGGTGGACGACGTCATGCTCATCTCCGGGCACAACATCTCCACCACCGAGGTCGAGTCGGCCCTGGTATCGCATCCATCGGTGGCCGAGGCGGCGGTCGTCGGCGCGACCGACCCGACGACCGGCCAGGCGATCGTGGCGTTCACGATTCCCCGCGGCAATGTGGACACCTCGGGCGACGCGGGCGAAGGGCTGATCCAGGATCTGCGTGACCACGTGGCCCGGACGCTCGGTCCGATCGCCAAGCCACGGCAGATCATGCTCGTACCCGAACTGCCGAAGACGCGATCCGGGAAGATCATGCGGCGCCTGCTGCGCGACGTGGCGGAGAACCGGTCGCTGGGTGACGTGACGACGCTGCAGGATTCGACGGTGATGGACCTCATTTCCGAGGGAATGGCGTCCGCGAAGTCCGAGGACTGATCCGCGGGGTCGGCGAGGCCCGTTGATCTTGGAGGTGATCCACGATCAACGGGCCTCGGGCGTCTGGCCCCCGTGTGAGGTGACCCTCAACCAGCGGCGTGGCCAGCGGGTCCTCATGAGATGCGCGGCCCGCATAGGCTGTCGCTCATGAGCAAACCGGTGGACGTGTCGGCCGTCCTGGTCGATGGACCCTGGACGCATCGATTCGTCGGCGCCAACGGCAGCCGGTTCCACGTGGTCGAGGTGGGCACCGGTCCACTCGTGCTGTTCCTGCACGGCTTCCCCGAGTTCTGGTGGGCGTGGCACGACATCATGACCGGGGTCGCCGACGCGGGATTCCGAGCGGTCTCGGTCGACTTGCGGGGGTACGGCGCGAGCGACAAACCACCCCGGGGGTACGACGGGTACACCATGGCCGCCGACGTCACCGGACTCACCCGTGCGCTGGGTGAGCGTTCCGCGACGGTCGTCGGGTCGGGCGCGGGTGGAATGATCGGCTGGGCCGCCGCCGCTTTCTACCCGAACATGGTGAACCGGCTGGTCGTACTCGGCGCAGCCCACCCCCTGCGGCTGCGCGCGGCGCTGTTCGCCGACCCGCGCGGCCAGTTGTCCGCCTCCGCCGCGATCCTACGGTTCCAGGTGCCGCGCTACGAACACGTGCTGACCCGCGACGACGCGGCGCTGATCGGCGAGCTGATGGCGCGGTGGGGCGGTCCGGCGTGGACCACCACGCCCGAGTTCGCGGACTACGCCGCCCGGTGCCGCGAGGCGATGCGGATCCCGCAGGCGGCGTTCTGCGCGCTGGAGGCGTACCGGTGGGTGTTCCGCTCGGCGATGCGGTTGCAGGGATACCGGTTCGTCAAGCTGATGCAGGAGCCGCTCATCACGCCGACTCTCCAGCTGCACGGCGCCCTCGACACCGCGACGCTGCCGCGTACCGCGCAGGGGTCGGGCCGCTACGTCACCGCGGCGTACGAGTGGCATCTGGTCGACGGCGTCGGACACTTCCTCCACCGTGAGGCTCCCGACCTGGTCACCGGGGAGATCCTGCGCTGGCTGAAGGCCGGCTCCTAGACCCGGTGCTCGTAGAGGTCGCCGACCTCGTGAACGGGCGCCCAACCCTGGTAGACGCCGAAATCGAACTCCTCCAGGCCGAGCGATCGGGCGATCGGCCCGCGGCCGCCGGTGTACTCGACCCGCAGCCACGCGTCCGCCTCGGCGAGCACGAGGAACGGGTGTCCACGCCAGGTGCATGTGGTGCGCACGTAGGCGAGTCCGTCGTACTCCCCCGGCTCGAGCACCCGGACATACCGGCCGGGGCGGACCTCGTCGAAGCCGTCGCCCGGCTCCGGGGCGTAGATGCGGACCCGGTCGCCGTCCGGTGAGGCCTCGTACTCGCGTCCGTTCCAGGTCACCACGTACCCGTCGCGCATCACGGCTCACCCACCCGGCGCCAGGTCGGCGCGTCGGCGTCGAAGATGGCGATCATCCGTTCGGTGCCGTCGGCGTCCATCCGCCAGAGTTGAGCGCCGTGTGGCAGCCGCACACTGTCCACCTTGAACTCCGCGATCACGTCGCGCCCCTCGCCTGGTGCGAAGCCGTTGCCCCGGAACGGCGGCCGCTCGATCACCCAGCCGCCCATCGCGCGCAACGCCTGCTCGTTCTGGCCGCCGTAGGGAATGCGGTAGAGGCTCGGCCGGTAGGCCGGCCAGCGCAGCACGAACGCCTCCTTGGCGTCCGG
>Ga0081539_10003452_pt1 | contig 19391 bp, 26 predicted proteins | sample TabmetS4T2R2_FD_71023 | JGI IMG/M metagenome (GOLD analysis project Ga0081539, IMG submission 71023) | Tabebuia heterophylla rhizosphere microbial communities from the University of Puerto Rico - S4T2R2 | ecosystem: Host-associated > Plants > Roots > Rhizosphere ...
ACGAACGGTCCCGGTCCATAGGCACCTTGGTGCACGGTGTTCAGGTACTCAAACGTCTTCCGCCCCAAAGCAGCATAGTTCAGCTCATACTGGCGGGGGCCGTTAAGCGCCTTCTTGGTCCGCGCTCCACCTCCGCCGGTCCGGAAGACTGAGCTCATAAGCTCGCGCGTCACCAGCATGCCGCCAGTGGGGTCCCAGAGTTTGCGGACCTTCCCCGGCAGCCCGAAGTAGATTGCATTATCGGCCATTAGCTCGCCCTCCCCGGCGCCATCCAGTTGCGCTTCTGGCCCCCTCGGGCGTTCGCATCAGCCACCAGCGCGGGGCTGTCAGCGATGGTGCTCTTGACGACGGTCCGCACGCCGTCGCCGAGGTCGGCCACAACAATCACCTGCGGCCGGACATCGATCCTGGGAGTTGGCGCCAACAGAGGTGCTCCGCCGTACTGGAACTGCGACGCCAGCGGGCTAGCCGCGCGGCTCACAGCCTGGACCTGGGACACCATGTTGAACGTCGCCTGTACTGCCTTCCGGGCGTGCGCGGTGATGCCCTTCGCGAGCGCGTCAGCGATAGCCTCGCCGGAGTAGAGCGTCCAGCCGGAGCCAGAGAAGGGACCTTCCTTGGCCGGCGAGAATGGCAGCAGATTACGCGCCTTGGCGAGCACATCCTTAACGGCGTTGTAGACGTTCCCTGCCATGTCCTTAATGCCGTTGATGAGCCCCTGGATGATCCGGCGTCCGGCGTTGTACAGCATGCCGGCGAGATCACCGAGTGCACCAAGTATCCGCCCGGGGATTCCCGACACAAAGCTGATCAGCGAGCCGACTCCGCCACTCGCCGCTTCTTTCAGCTGGTTGAAGAATCCACGTACCTTGTCAACAACACTCTTGATGCCATTGATTACGCCGGATATGAATGACACTGCCCGGGAGACGACTCCGGTAATGAACTCCCAGGAGGTAACGATCACGCTCTTGATGAAGCCCCAGGCGGCATTCCAGATACCCTTGATGATATCGACGCCGCGAGAGATCGCCTCCTGAATCACGCGGACCGCGAAGATCACATACGGGCCAATGAAGTTCCATGTGGCCAGGATGATCTCTTTGACATTCCCCCAGAGCCAGCGCCAGATATTCACAATGGCTCCGGCGACAAACTGAATCAGCGCCCAAAATGCGCGGAGAGCCGGCCCAACCGTGGCCTCGAATATCGTCGCGCCGACCGCGAATATCGCGGAGATAATGGACCAAGCCGTCTTCACAACTGAGACAATGAGCCCGAATACCGCTTGGAATAGTGGCGCGAAGAAGTTCAGGACCTTCTGGATGATGCCCCAGTAGAACTTGATACCACCGACGATGAAATTGAAGACGTTCACAATTCCGTCGCGGAGCGCCTTGATTACCGGCCAGACCTTCTTCCAAATCCCAACGAAGAAGTCAGCGAACGGGCCGGCGAACCACGCACCAATCGTCTTGAGGAAACTCCAGATGTGCTCCCAGATCCCAATGAAGAAGTTGCGAAATGCGCTCGATCGTGTCCACAGCAGGTAGATTGCTGCCACCAGCAACACAATTGCTGTGATGATCAACCCGATCGGAGACGCAATAAAGCTTGTATTCAGCGCGAGCCAGACCACACGGAACGCCTGCACCACGGCTATTATCTTGGTAACTACGAAAACCAGCGCGAGCAGGCCGGTCACGACTCCGGCAATAACAAGGATAGCGTTCTTTTGTCGAGTCGAGAACCCATTGAGTGCGTTGGCGAGGCTGGTGAGTCCCTTCGTGATCTTCAGGAGCGCCGGCAACAACAACGTACCGAATGCAATAGCCGCCGTTTCGGCTGAGCCTTTTAGCTGCTCAATCTGCCCAGCTGTGTTGTCAAGTCGCTTCGCAGCAACGTCTGCAGCTGACACTTTCCCAATTGAGGTGGCCATTTTTTCAAATCCAGCTGCGCCTTGGTCCGCCAGGATGGCTGCAGCGCGGATCGCATCAGACCCAAACAATATATCCAACGTCGCAAGCTTCTGCTGCTGCGACATACCTCGCAGGGCATTCTCCAGGACGCCGGCTATCTGTGCCAACGGTTTAGCTTTACCAGCCGCATCAAAGAAGGCGTTGCCACCCTGCTTGGTGATGATGCCAAGCTGCTTGGCGAGCTTGATCTGCTTCTCAGTCGTCGGGTTCAAGTTCAGCAGGAAGGTCTTCAGCGAGGTACCGGCGTCACTGCCCTTGATGCCGGCGTTGCCCAGAAGCGCGATCGCGGTAGCCGTGTCATTGAAGTTAATGCCGGCGAGATGTGCAGCTGCACCAACTTGCTGGAGCGATAGGCCAAAATCATGCACATCAATCGCCGAGGCATTCGCCGCTCCCGCGATCGCGTCCACTACCTTGGGGAGTTGCTTGGCGGTGAGGCCGAATGCGTTCATCGCATTGGCAGCAATGGTAGCAGCGAACGGTAGATCCACCGCACCTGCGGCCGCTAGGGCCACCGTAGCGTCGGCAGCACCACCGAGCACATCAGTAACACTAATGCCGGCTTTTACAAGTTCCTCGATGGCGAGAGCGGCCTCAGACGCGCTGAATACCGTATCCGCGCCAAGCTGCAGCGCCTTCTTCCGGATCAGCTCTAGCTCGGCCTGTGTCGCGCCAGAGACGGCGGAGATAGCACTCAGCCGCTTTTCAAAGTCAATCGCCTTGCCAGCCGCGAGCGCGAACCCAGCCGCAATGACACCGGCGGCAACTCCAGCCCGGTTACCGGCTTCGGTCAGGGACGTTCCAGACCTACGCGCGGAGGCATCCAACTTGTTGAAGTCGTCGCGCGCTTGCCCGACGCCTTTGCCGTCGTAACCAATCTTGATCCGACCTTCAGCCGTCCCAAGGTTGTAGTTGCCTGCCATGTCACCTCCTCGTCGGAACTGGGTTCGCGAACTTCATGTCTGTCCCGAGCCACCGCGCTCGCACCATGCTAGCAGAGGCTTCGGCTGCCTTCTTCTTCTTCCCGTCTGTCGCTTCCTCGATGTCTTGCTCAACCGCTATGCCAAACGTCGCCACCGCGCGGTCGAAACAGTAGGACGCCAGCGAGTCCTCCACGCCATAGATCTGGCTCGGTAGCTGTTGGTACGTCTTAGACAGCCTCCAGGCTTCCCAAAGTTTGGCCGAACTCTTCACGAAATCGCTCCAGGTCGGACACTCCGCCGACGACAAACTGGAAAATGAACATCCGATCGATGAGGTCGATCATGTCTGTGTAGACCTGCCCCGGCACACGATCGGCGTCCGGTAGCGGGGTCTCAACTTCGCGCGTCCACTCGGTCTTGTGGTCCTTGTCCGGCGGCATCTGCAACCGCTCGACCACGGGCCGACCCTGTTCGTTGCGAACGACAGGACGGAGCGCGCTCGGTTGCAGCACTACATACTCGACCACCTTGTCGGCGAGATCGAGCGCTGCCATCAGCGCTTCCTTGTCCTGGGCGAGTGCTTGGATATCCTCGCTGGTGATGGAGGGGTCCTTGCCGGACTTGACGCGCTCGATGTGATCGGTCTGTACAATCCCGGTCAGCGCGTCCAGCGAGTCCAGAATGCCGGCGCGGATCAACCCGGTCACCCCCGGTCGCCGCACCAAACAAAGCTGCCCACTCGGGCAGGTGAGGTCAATAGTTAGCTCAACGCCCCACTGTGTGGCGGCGTACTTGTTGGCCTTTGATCGCGATTGGCCTGGCATCCCTTGTGCTCCTCTCGGCCATCGTTCTTACAGCGGACCGAAGATAGCCACCGTGACAGTGGTGAGCGTCCCCGGGTGGATAATGTTGACGAAACCCTGCCCGTCGATGAACCGGGTTGCGTTGTCGATCAGCGACACGAACTCGCTCGTACTGGTCATGCCAGGCGAAGCCTGCGTGACGGCGTCTGCGAATCCGGCGGCTGGCGCGGCCGCGGCTGGCGTCGGCGTCGTCGTGTCGGTGATCTTGTTGGGCGAGCCGCCAGTGGCCTGCGCGGTCGCGCCGTTCTTGTAGTGCAGCATGTACTTCCCGCCCTGCACCGCCGCAAATTTGTCAGCGGCCGAGACGGCTTGGTAGTTCGGTGCGACGCCGGTCAATGCCGGTTTCTGCACGGACAGCGTGGCCATTACGCGATCACCACCGGGGTTTCATTCTGCACGAAGTCGTACACGGCGTCGATCGGGGAGATCAGCGACGCGTACCCCTTGCCCTGTGCGTTGGTCAGGAAGAAGGTGCCATCTTCGAACTTGCCGGCGATGTCACCAGTTGTCTTGGCGCGGTAGACGATTGCGTGCATGTCTCCGCCGTTGTCGCTGATGGCTCGGCCCTCGACCTTGAACGGCAGTCGAACGTCGGTCACCAACTTCCGATACGTCTTGATCTGGTTGGGGGTAACGCCGGTCGTGATAGGCGCTGCTCCACCCGCCAGTACCGCGTACGCCTCCAGCGAGATACCACCCGCCGTCAGCTCCCAGTCGATCTCAGGACCCTTACCGTGCGTCGTCTGCAACCGGTCATCCCCACGGAGGTTTTCCGATTCCTCCGTCTCGGTGAACGAGAACACCTGGCTCATCGGCAGCGCGACTGAAGCCGCCGCCAATGCAGTTGCAGATGCATCCGTGTACGGCGTCAGCCGCACCTGGCGCAGACCGAACGGCAGGGTTTGCCCAAGAGCCATACCCTACACATCCTCTCTAGTCAGCCCTGGTTCACGGTAGAGCCGAGTCTCCAGGAGCTTCCCGGTTTCTGTTTCGAACTCATGCACGACCACAACCCCCGTTCCGGCACCGCATCGACGGCTCTTGCACTTGAACGCAATAACGCCTTCCGCGATGAACAGCTCACCGAACTTGATCCCGTGGTCACACCTGAGTTCATGCACTGTCGTCTACCGGCACCCTCTGCACCAGCAGCCCGACGTCGGCCACAATGACGCGGTTCCAGGCGTCGTCGGTGAGGGCGAGTTCCTCCCGCATCACCGTCCAGTTGTTGCTGGAATCCCACCGTGTCGTCGGGTGGTCCGGTACGCCGGCACCCGCCCAGTCCTCAGCGCTGATCTCGCGAACACCGGGTGCGCCATTGAACCTGACCACTTCCACCATCTCGCGCTCAGGTGCAGGATGGTCCTCGGCCGGCTCGGGTGCCTTCGGTGGCTTCTCCGCTTTCATGTCTCCTCCTCAGTCTCCGCTTGCGATGATCCTATAGCCGCTGGATCGGTACCACGCCTCATATACATCGTCATACCCATCATCAATGTCGGCTGTCCATTCACACGTCAGGATCCAGCCATCCGTCGCGGCGTCACCAGTCTTTGTTGCCTCCAGCGCATCCAGGATCGCACACCAACGTTTGATGGCGCTGTTGATTGGGTCATACTCCGGAGACTTGTTGTAGACCCACAGCGTGCACTCCCGATCCGTCACCCGGTCCCGCCCGCGCTGGGCACGTACACCTGGAATCTCAATCCCCCATCGCAGCACACCCCAGAAACGTTCCTGTGGGGAGTCGGGAGCGCCATTCGCATACAGCGTCGCGCCTGTCAAACCGAGCGCAGATAGTTCGGTATCAGTCGACATCCGTAGGTACACCAACTCACGCACGCTCATAGCCGGCCCAGCCGATCCAGCAGACCCTTTAGCCGCTTCATTGTCTCAATGCCCTGTGTCTTAACGGCTTTGCTGATGATGGCGTACTTACCCGCCCAGCGGATCTCCAACCAGATCTGGTATGGCATCCCGCCAAACAGGCTGATCGCGTGGCTAAAGCCGTCGTGCTCGGGTTTGGCGTTCAACGTCTGTCGGGCGTTCCCAGTCCGGTCACGCCAGGGGGCATTGGTCTTCATCCAACCAACCGCCCGGTCGGCGGAGTAGTCCACCACAACAGCAACCATAGCGTTGACGGTGTCGTCGAAGTCGTTGAGGTTCTTTGCCAGGCTGCCGGGAATCCAAGTCACACCCCAGCTTTTGGTGCCACTCCCGCTGACGAAGCGACCCGTCTTCGCGTCACGCTCAGCCATAGAACACCACCTGCGCCCGGCGCTCATAGCCGTTGTAGGGGAGTAGCTCAATCACCTGGTACCGCGCGCCGCTCGCATCGATCCAGTAGTCATCCACTGCCATCTCGGCATCCCACTCGCCAAGCAGCTGATGCGTCACGCGGCGCTGGGTGCCGTCGCCGGCCTGGAGCTTACCAGGCGCGTTGCCGTAGGCTGACGGGGACTCGATCAAGCGAAAGGTCTGCGCAACGCGTGCTTGGCCAGCTGAGTGTGTGATTCCGCCGGTTCCCGACTTCGTCTTAACCGTTGGGATCAGCGCTACCGTCGTCGGCCGCGCCGCGATGAAGGCGGTGGTGTTCCGCCGGTTAGCAGCCAGCTCAGCTTCAACGCTCATGCCGGCCTCAACGCCAACAACGTCGTTGCCCACTTCTGTGATGTGCTGATGGTGTAGTCCTTGTTACCGGTTGCTCCGGCCGCGCCAAGCTGCAACGTCGCGAGTCGACCGCTCTGGAACGTCCCGACGACTTGCGTCTGCGCTGTCATTCCGCTTGGTACGGTCAATACAACATCGCCGTTGTCGTCGTTGCATTGTCCGCTCGCCACCAGCAAGCAGTTGTCATGGGCTGGTGTAAGTCCAGTCGCAGTAGCCGTCATGCCAGCGGTGGTGCTGAAGTTGGAGGTCGGCGTCCCAGAGATCGGCGATGAGGCGTGGACACCTCGCAGTATCAGCGTCTCCAACTGGTTCGCCGAGCCGGTGATGCCATTGACGGTTACCACCTGGTCCCCGGCATTCACGATGTACCCGCCCCAGACCTTTGTGTGGAGCTGGTTCACGCCGGAGTTCGCGGTCACGTGGTTGGTGAAACTGATGGCGGAAGCGCTACCGCCTACCGTGACGGTCGGCGCCGTCATGTTGACCTGGTTGTCCCACTCCGTCTCATGGTACACCAGCAGATAATCCCCAACCTGCCCGCCCTCGGCGGTGGCTGCCTGGTCAACGTCCGCGCCGTTATTGACGCCATTGCTGTAGTCGATTATGCTGATGCCGCCCGCAGCAACATTGAAGGCTTCCAGCAGCATCCCCATCGACTCAACCATTACCAGAACACCACCCCGATGGTGACGTTGGAGCCGGCTACGGTCGATCCAACCTGATCAATGTCCACAGTCAGGTAGTCGCCATCAGCCAGCGAGGTCACGTCTGGGGTCGCCGAGATACCGCCTCCATTGCCCGAGATGGCCACGGTTGGGCGGTTTCCCTGCGTGGTGAAGACTGTGGTGCCGTTCTTGTTAACATCGGCGATGATCGTCGCTCCGGTCGGTGCGGTATTCGCCGCCACCCAAGCGCCCACGAGTGTGAGCGTACGGCCAGTCCGGTTATACCAACGCATCGTACCCGACTGAACAGTTGCTGTGCCACTAAATGACCACGTTTGGGTCTGGTTCAGCGCGGCCCACTTAACGCCAGTCGACTGTGCCGAGTCAGCCGCCAGCAGATGCCCGTTAGTACCGACCGCAAGCCGAGCCGGCGTGTCATTACCCGACGCAACGTAAAGATCACCCTTCGCGTCCAATAGTGACTTATCAACCTTGCCGTCGAGGGTGCCCTGGAGGCTTGCGACGTCGGCGATGGCGATGGCAAGTGCGGTCTTGACTTGAGCCGGTGTACGAGACGCCCAAGCTCCGGCGACCGACTGAATCACGTTGTCGGTGGTTGGCGTAAGACCAGCAATCGTCGTTAGGTCGGCGTCGAGCGGCTGATACGTCCCGGTGTGGTTGTGGCCAGTAGTGGCCGCGCCGATATCACCTGGCGTCACGATGGCTGGTGTGCCGTGCACATGATCCGAACGGGCTAGCGTGGTCGCTACGCCGTTTGCAGCAGCTTGCCCATAGGAAGTGCTGGATGCGACCGCGCCGAAGCCCTCTCGGCCATGTACGTGGTCGGCCTTGGCCGGTGTGGTCGCCGAGCCGTTCGCCGCCGCGTCCCCCACAGCGGAGATCGATGCTGCTGCCGAGCTCAGTGATGGCGTCCCGTGCGTGTGGTCGCCCCGGGAGTACGCGCTAACCGCGCCAGCTGACGAAGCCGCGCCATACGATGTCTCTGCTGTAACGGTGCCCGAGGGCGTGCCTCCTGCTGGCGCAGCCGGTGTGCCATGGGTGTGGTCCCCTCGGGAATAACTCGTGGACGCTCCGGCGGTAGCCGACTGGCCAAACGCCGTCTCGGTAACCACGCTGTTGGACGGCGTCCCGCTGCCACCGCCACCGCCGCCATCGAACCGTGGATCATTGTACAGCGCGTACAACTGGCCATTCGCGGCCGGCACCGGTGCCAACGACGCGAGCGACAGCGTCGAGCCGAGGTCATAAGGCACTAGTATGTCGCCGAGCCGCTGATACCCGTCATCACCGAAGTCAACTGAGACTTTGTAGGTCCAGCCGACCGGCGTCCAGTCCGGGTCATCGGTCGCGGGGACGGCAAGGCTGAAGCTGCCCGTCGCGTCAAGCGTCTCAGCAAGGATTCGCGGCACTACAAACGTATCATCCGCCCCGCGCATGGTATGGATTGGCGAGCGGAAGATGATCCGCCCGGCGCGCGGCAGTCCTTCGCCATCCAGGAAGGTCCCGGTTAGCGTGACGACTGTGAGGCTCGCGGGAAACGGCATACCTACCTCGCCAACCGTGCGATCTTTGTCCGGCCCGCGCCGAGCGTCGCGATGTCGATCCGGCTCTGGAACACGCTCATCATGGTGACCGCGTTCTTCTGCAGATCACTGTTCTTGCGTTGTGAGCCGCCCTCGGAGATGTCCACTAGCTCCGCGAACCGAGCCGCCTTCTGCGTCCAGATCTCCAAAGCCGCGTGGTTCATCGTCTCCGCGCTGTCGAAGACCACGCTGAGCATCTCGTCTGTGTAGGTGGTCTCGTCCGGCTCGGCAATTAACAGCCGAAGCTCGGCCAGCTCAACTTCAGTTGCCATCTCGCTCCCCTCCGACTAGGTGTCGGGGCTGGACCCGCACCGCAGAGACGGACCCAGCCCCAACCGATGACGCGCGCCTATTCGGGGGGTCGGGCCGCGTCATCCTCCTCCAGCGCCTTCACCAGTGTGTCCTTGGTGCCCGACGTCGGCAGCGATGTGCCTTCCTCGTCGTTGCGGCGCTTGGCCTCCGCTGAGAGTTCCTTGACGGTCCACTCGGAGTATGGGGCTTCCTCGCCGCCGTCGTCGCTCCCGGCGAGCGACTCTTCAGCCGGTTGGCCGTGCTCGGCTTCGTTGGCCTCGACCATGCCGGCGTTGAGACCAGGGAACTGCATTGCGTACTCGCGCTCTTCCGGCGTGAGCGGAGTCGTGAAGTCAATCTGCTTCGACATCGCGACCTCCTTACTGGTACGCCGTCGGGATGGTGTAGCTGCCGCTGGTGGTGATCTGCATCACAGCACCCGCGCCGCGTGTCCGGACGCCGGTACCGAATCCGTGGATGTAGGTGGAGTTGATGATCGGGTAGTTGTTGCGGTCGCCGCCCTTGAGGATCAGGCCACGCATCGCGGTGTTCTCGTGCTCACGGATACCAATCAGGTTCACCTGCGACTGCGACCCTTGGGTGGCGAACGCAAAGATGTACCCCGCCGGGATGTTGGAATCCTGGATGATGAGGTAGTTCCCGTACATGCCCACGACGTCGAAGCCGGCGAACGTCTGGGCCGGCTGCGTCCCGAACAGCTGGGTGCCGAACGGGAGCAGCAGGTTGGTGCCGGTGGGCGGGACGAAGTCCCACGTGGCCACGGCGCCGTTGTTGTTGGTCTGACCCGCGCGCCACAACCGGATGGCCGGTGCCTGTGCCGGGTTGACCATGATCACGATCTGGAAGCCGGTGGAGCGCTTGTAACCGTGCTCCTCCAGCAGGCTCGCGATGTTCTCGACGTCGCCGGAGTCGATGGTGGCCGCGCCGGACGTCACGTAATGCGTGTGCGTCGCGGCGTTGAAGCTGGTGCCGGCGTAGTCCGGGATGAACTCGCCATCGGCGTTGTACAGCGGCTTCGCCAGGTAGCTCAGGTTGTTGATAATGGTCGAGTTGTTGGTGTTGTTGAAGAGCCGCCGCATGACCTTCTTGAAGACCAGGCGGTTGTCGGCTTCCAACACCTGCGCCTGCGCCATGTCGACCTGCCGAGCGGTCGCGTCGGCCAGGAACTTGAAGGTGAAGCGGGTGGCAACGTCGTAGAACTTGAAGTCATACGCGCGCTGCTGGATGGTCGGCTGCGGCCGGATGGCACGCGGCTGGCCGAACTCCGACGCCTCTTCGAAGTCCTCCTCAACACCCTGCACAACGTCGTCAATGATCTGGTCAACGTTGAAGGTGAGGAGGTCGATGAGCGGCTGGCGCGTCGCGTTCCACGCGTCGAGTAGCTCCTGGTACTGGTTCCAGATGGCATTGAGGTCCTGGCCATCTCGCGTCGTGGTGAGGACATCACCACTGGCGTGAATTCCTTTTGCCATGGATCAACCCTCCCTCACGTAGTCGAGACCGGGCAGCGGACGACCATCCGGTCTGCCTCGATGATGCGAGCGACAACCTTGCCGTTGGTGGAGACGGCGTCCACCGTCCCTGCTGCATGGGCATACACGATGTCGCCGGCTGCCCACGCGGTACCAGCCGTCTTGACGACGCCCACAATTTCGCCGGCTGTCATGACGTCGATCACATCCCCGGCGCTCATGACCTGCACCGGGCAGATGACGCCAATTACCGCCGTCTCGGCCGCACCGCCGATCACGACCCGTCCAGAGCTGTTGATCGAGACGGCTTGCACCTTCCCGATGTCATCGCCCGTCGCGCTCATGTTGGCGTTCAGGGGTGCCCGAAATCCGCCCACAAAGCCGTCGTACTTGTCGAATCGGCCAAACTGGGTCTGTGCCATGTACTTGTCCACCCCCTCTTGGGCGATAGTCGGTTAGCTGACTCGACCTCGCAGCGCCGGGAATCGTTGTTCCAAGCTTGCTCGGTCCTTGCCGCTGGCGTTGTTGCCGGCGGTTCCTGCCACACCAGTCGCTCCGCCTGCTGGCTTCCCGGTGCCGGTGCCCTTGCCGTCGTCGCCGCCGGTCTCCTTCGGCTTCAGCATCCAGCCGTTGGCGTCGGCCACTGCCTTCAGCGCGTCCTTCAGTCCATTGACCGAGCCGTCGTCCTTGATCTCGACGCCGGAGAGGTCTGCGAGCTTCAACGCCGCGCGGGGATCGTGCCAGTCGTATGTGTTATCGCTGAGGAAGGCGTTCTGGATTCGTTGCAGCTTGAGTTCCGACTCCAGCCGCTGCCGTTCCTTCTGCGCCTCTTCCAGGTCACGCTTCGTCTTCTCCTGCTCGCTCAACTGCGCGTCGGTGAGCTTCTTCAGCTCTGCCTCGGCAGTCGTGCGCTTCTGGTCGGCGGCCTGCAGCTGCCGCTTCAGCGCATCGAACTGTTCCTGCGTGACTCCCTGTTGACCGGCCGGCTGCTGCCCCGTCTCGGTACCGCTCGGTGCACCGGGTGCTGGTTGGTTAGTCGGCTGGTCAGTGTTGCCCTGGGGTCCGGTCCCGCTCTGTGGATCGGTGGTGCCGCTCTGTGCACCTTCTCCCGCTGGCGTGGTCATGCGAGTTCCTCCTGTAGGTTACCTGATGGCACGTACCGATCCTAGCGGATTGGTTGCATACCAACACATTCTGCAGTAACTCCTCCATACTCATGCCTATGCACAACAAAACCCCAGGAGAGTGGAGGTCTCTCCTGGGGTTGCCGGCTCGGCGAAGTCGACTATACCGGGGTCATGTTCCCGAGCCGCTCCAGGTTCTCGATCACGGACAGTTGAACCAGCGCGCCAGTCCGCTTGTTGACCAACGTCGCCGGCACATCCAGAAGTTCGAAGTCCGGGTCACGGTCATTCAACCACTCAGCCGGCCCCAGCACCACCTGCCAGAAGTCGGCATCTTCGAAGCCCTTCTCAGCAGCAATCAGCGTGCCATTCTCCGGCTTCCAGCCCGGCTGGGCCGCCGTGAGCGCAATCGAGCGCGCCTGCTCAAACGTTACTGCCATTGTGCTCTCCTATCTAACCGCTGCGTCGATGAACTCGATCACAGAATCTTTCGGCTCCAAGTCGTCCACGCGGACAACTGACCAACCGTCATGCTCGACGTTCCGCAGATAGTGCTGCATGTTGATGGCTATATCGCCATTCTGCCCGTCTACAAACCGAACCTGGCCGTTCACCTTCTCCACATTGATGATGTGACCACCACCGCCGCGCCAGGAAACCCGCATCCAGCCGCGCGCGCCATCCGGCCACGCAGCAGTTTCGGCCAGGACGTCGCGCTGCGTCATCTGCTTGAAGTACCGCAGATGCGGCTGCCCGTCACGCTGCACCCATCGATTCAGTGCTTCCTGTGCACTCCGCCCTCGATTCGGGATCAGGTGACTCGGTAACGCGGAGGCTGTCACCTGGAACCCGCGCGCACGAAGTTCCATAGCGTTGACTACGTGCACACAGTTTACTCCATACGCAGGGTCCCGTCGATACTTGGGGTTGACGTTCAGGACGTCGAAGTCCAGGTCAGCCGACCTCCCGACCAGCCCCCAGTTCTGCAGGCGTGGCGTCCGGTCCAGGAGTGGGTGCCGAACGGCGCTCCTAGGCGCCTGCGGCGGCGTGGTTCTCGGCAACAGCACCTGGTTGGCTGGAGCCGCCGGGGCAACCTTCTTCGCCGCCTTCCGGGGCGCAGCCTTCTTGGTGACCTTCTTCGCCGGTACCTGCACCGGTGCACGCTTCGCCGGAGCCTTAGCTGGTACCTTCTTCGCCTGGACCTTCGGGGCCGGCTGGACCACCGGCTGGGTAAGCGTCGGCTGCTTTTGGTTCCGGTACTTGTTGAGGTAGTCGTTGTACTTGCCCTTGATCAAGTTGTCCAGGAAGTCGTCGTCATCTGGCGTCACTGGCGTCACGAAGCAGAAGCAATGCGGGTGTGGCTTGCCAGGGACATCTTTCTTCGGGTACTCACCATCGCCATCGGGCCCGCCATGCGCCAGAGAGTCACAGACGTCTGGTCGCGGGTGTGAACTGGAGAGGTTCCACTTCATCGACTCGACCCATGGCTTGTCCTGTATCGAGTCAACGGCTACCGCATGCGCCGCGTTGTTAATCTCGGTCCGCGCGAGGCGCAGTGCCGCATATCGCACACCACCAGGCGTGGCCGGATTGATGAAGTTGGCGATGCTAGCGGCGAACTCCCGAGCCGACAGCCCACGGGCGAGCGCGGATTCCACAGCCCGGTTCAGCTGGCTGTTGAGTCGGGTCGAAGACTGGTACACCTTCTGCGACAGTGGAATGTACGAAGCGCCTTGCACCCGGGCAATCATCCGGTCGAAGCCGCTTGCTGCTGCTGATAGCTCGGCCGCGCTGACCGCGCGCGCGACTTCCGCCGCATCCGGCAGGTTCGCGGTCAACATTTTAAACCGGTCCAGCTGCTCGTTCACGTTCAGCACACGGACAGCCGCCTCCACGCGGCGGGCCTGGATAATGTCGCCGAGCTTTCGGAACAACTTCGCAATCTCAGCCTGTATGTTGCGCTTCGTCAGCAGCAGTTGTGCGCGCCGGATCTCCCGCCCAATCCCGGGGCGGGTGGCTAGCTCCTTCAGCTGTCGCTCGATATCGCGCTGTGCAGTCCGGAGCGCAACCAGCACGTCTTTGTCGGCCCGCTGCATCACGATCGCCTGCTGGGTGCGCCACTCCTGTGGCTTCGGTGCCGGCACTACTCACCAACCGGCGTCGGCTCCAGCCCGCCGCCCGCCTCCACGGCCATGCGCTCGGCGACTGCATCCTGCTCAGTGGCGATCGTGACCAGCATGTCCTCCGGGAAGTTGTAGCCGAGCGTCCGGTTTAGGTAGTCCACCGCGAACTCCGCGCTCATCAGCTTCGCCGCCACGAGCTTGATCACTCGGTCGACAATCTTGTCCTCATCGATCGGCAACGGATCGCTGAAGCTGTTTGTGATGCGGAGTCCCTCCGAGACGCCGAGTCCATCGACCGGCCACCACTGTGTGTACAGGTCGAACATGAACTGGTCGAGCCGGCCAAGCAGCTCAACTTCCTTCTCCTCATTCTGGGCCAGAATCGGCGCCATGTCGAGCCGAAGCGCGACACCGGAGGCAGCCACTTGCACATCCACATTGCCGATCGCGGTGGAGCTGAGCCCGGTCGACTCGTTGATTGCGTTCTCTGTGTAGTTCAGGTGATCCTGGAACGGGATGACTGTGCTAACACCTTCCACCCGGCGAAACGTCGACCCCGCCTTCATTTCCAGCACACTGCCCGGCGCAATCACCCAGTCCGTCTCGGTCTGGCCGTCGTCGGCTACCGGCCGCGCCGAATCGGTGATGTAGACGCCCAGGCCCTGCAGTGCTAGCGTTATGTCCTCGTCGCTGACGGTTTGGTTGATGGCAGCGATGAGGGTCTCAACGCCGGCTATCTGGCTTGTACCGTACGGCTCGCCGCCCTCGCGCTTGTTGCGGAAGTGGTACAGGGGGATCGTGGTGATAGACGGCGGCAACGTGTACCCGGCCAGCAGGAGTGCCATGGCAGGGTCTTCCCGGTAGCTCGCTGGCGTCTCGACCGACTTGAGCGCCGGATGGCCGACCCAGCGGTCATCCCAGCCGTTGGGCTCCCAGAACGTCATCCGAGTGTCGACGCCGCCAGTTTCGTTGTAGCGGTACTCCTGCCGGCGGGCAATCTGTGTCTTCCCGTCATCGGCGAAGATCAGATCAACGATGTACACCCCGATCATCCACTCGATGTTGTTGGGGTGCGGGATTCGGAACACCGTACGGGCCGAGACTTCGTTGATGGAGAGCCGGGTACCCGGAGCATTGAGCGTGTTGGCGGTGATGTGGAGCCAGGCGTCCCCGCGCTTCAGCATATTGCGCTTCAGGCTAAAGAGGATGGCCGCGAACTCCTCCCGCGTGAACAGCGCGCTGAACTGGCCCTCGACCTCCAGGCGCTGCCCCTCCCCCACCTGCGTGTCCGGGTTCACCGAGGCAACGGTGAAGCGCCAGCCTTTCCCGAGATACCGGTTGGTGGCCTCAATGATCTTCGCCGCGCTGGGGACGTAGACTGGCGCGTCTTCCTCACCCCGGAGCACCACAGAGAACGTACCAGGGACGTTCTTGTACATGTCGTCATAGCCGTCGTACGCGGCCACCCGCTGCTTGTCGTCGACATCCGTAACCCAAGAGGGCAGGGGACGCGAGAGGTTCGCGACGACGCTGTCATACTTGTTGGTTGCTGGCATCAGCCTGCCCTCTCAGGTTCGGTCGCCGGCTAAACAGCCTGGTACGTCGCCTTGCAGTCGAAGGTCGCGTTGGTACCGGTGACGATCGCCTGCACCCGGTAGTACGGCGCCTTGACGGTGAACTGCTTGGAGAAGTTGGATGCACCGGTGTACGTGCCGGTGGTGATGTCCTTGGTGCCGTCGACGCTGTACCATGTGGTCTGGTCGAAAGACCACTGAACCTCCATCGTGAGGTTCGTCAGCGCCGTCACGGCAGTGATGCTGGTGTGGATGGTAAGCTTGGCCGGGTCGGCCGGCTGCCAGTCGGGTACCGTCAGCGCGCTGCTGTTGGTAGTACCGGACCGTTGGGCCGAGGCGAAAACCGTCACGCTCTGCACGGACATAGCCGCTCCTCTGGGGTCGGATTGGATCGCAGAGGATAGCTTACCTGCGACGCGCGCGACGTCCAACCCGCGCGCGGGAGACGCGTGTCGGCGCCGAGGTAAGCGCCCAGGGCGAGCCGTAATGCCCAATCATAAACCGGCCCAGCGCCTCAGGCACGTGGTTGTCTTTGTCCAATGGGACCTCGGGCGCGGCCTTGTTCTGCGCAGCTGCCTCGTCGTGCGTCTTCGGGTATCGGTAGATGTTCATCTCCCGAATCGAGTCCTTGCAGCGCCGGTTAATCTGCAGTTGTGGTACCCACTCGTCATGCGTCGGGTCCAGGTGTGCAATGGTTTCCTCTGGACGGAGCTTTCGCCGGATCCACTCCAACCGATCTTTGATTTCGCCACCGGTCCCGCCTGCCGGGCGAATCTGAAGCAGCTTGGAAATCTCCCGGGAGCGGTCCGGCTCGGCTGGATCGGGGTAGAACTCCACTATGGAGGATGGGGCTAGCCCCCGCCCCTGGATCTCCGCCGCCGCTTCCGAGGTCGTGCGTCCGATCTCATAGTACTCATCGAGGATTCGAATGTTTGTATTGAACGGGTCAACCTGGATCAACAACCACACGAACGGGTTGGTGAAGCCGTAGTCCAGCGCGGCGTATGTCTTCCATGATGGGTCATACTCCAGGTCAGCGACATGGATCTCCTCATCGAAGTCCTTGAACACGCGGCCCACGAACTCATTAAAGAGTGCGGCTTCCTCCTGGTTGAACATCTCCTCCGAAAGGTCAAGCATGAGGGCCACAATCTCAGGATCGAGTCCGAGCGCAGCACCAACCTTGGCCCAACTCTTCTCAACAGCAGTCTCCCAGGACTCATCCGAGATGAAGCGGCGTAGCCCGCTGTCCAACGGCAAGCGCTCGGGAAGCACCCGCTTCGCGATCACACGCTGCATCGTGCGGACGGCTAGGTCGGCTTCCGCGCCTTCCACCTGCATCTTTCGATACACATGCGGATTGGCCCAAGCGGGCGCGCGCCATGAGCGCCAGTCTGTGCGGAATGGGTCTTGCCCCTCCTGCCAGACGCGGTAGAACCAGTTGCGGCCCTCGGGTGTTGAACTCATGAAGGACCAACCGGTGAAGTCGGCTAGTGTCGGCCGGATGTACTTGGTCCAGACGGTGGGCTTGAGTTTGGCCGCTTCGGAAAGCACCACACCACTGAGTCCCTCCCCAACCAGACTCTCTGGATACTTGGCCGAGAGGGCATCCACCATGAAAGCGCCATCCCACAGTGAGATGTGCATATCTCCCGAGTGTGGGTTGTTGTAGGTGCCAGGCTTGTCAAAGGGCACCTCCAAACGCTTGAGTCCATTGTACAGGACGCGAAACTCCTTCTCAGAGTCGCTGTACTCCGGACCCACAATCCAGTACTGTCGCCGCTGTCCAACGTCCGTCAGGTAATCGCGCTCGGCGTAGGCACTGAAGGCTTTGGGGAGGAGCTTGTGACCGCCGGTCTGGCTCTTCCCCACTCGCCGGCCACCAGCCAACACCTGGTTCCGCGTCTCGTCTTCCAGGATCTCCCGCTGGATCCCGTGCGGCTGCCATCCCAATCCCGAGCGCCAGGCGCGCTCCAGCGTTAGCTGTGCCGTCACCACAGCCCCCAGGCACGGGAGAAGTCCGACATCTCAGCCGGCTGCCGGACATACAACGGGCAACCCGAGCACCAGATAACCTCCTGAACTCCCAAGTCAGAAACCAATGTCTCGCGATGGAGGTCATGCTCCACGTGCATCGCCGGTCCGTCGAGCGTCACATTGACGCCACGCGTCACGATCTCTACCCGCGTCGTCTGCGGCGCTTGGGCATCCGCGCTACGTGCAGCGCGATCGCCACCGCCTGCTTCTGTGGGCGGCCCTCCTTCCGGAGTCGGCGTATGTTCGCTCCGATGTTCTTCTTCCCGCGCTTTAGTGGCATCGCTCACTCCTCGTCTGCTCCATCTTCCTCGTCGTCCATGATCTCAAAGTCATTGCGGTCAAGGTCGATGGTCTTCTGCCCGTTGGGCATCTCAGAGTACACAGCCTGCAGAATCCGCTGCCAGGGTTTGATCTCGATCTCGACTGTGGTCTTTCCTTCAACTCCAGCGCGGTCGAGAATCGCCAAGATGGCCTTGATCCGATCACGATCCTCGACATTCTTCTTGTACAACGCGATGTGCACAAGCCTGTCAGCCGCCTCAACAGCCGCAAGCGTGAGCCGGCGAGCCGCTGCCTTCCGGACGTTGGGGAGCGTCCCGCCGTGGAACTTGCAGACTGGTGCCCCCTTCATCTTGGAGTTGCAACACTGATTCCCGCGCCAGGGAGACGTCTTGGAGTGTATGATGGCACGGCAGCGAATGTGATCTGGCGGCACCCGGCGCCAGACCTCGGTCTCAACGCCGGTCTCTGGGTCGATGTGTTTCTGGAGTTCCTCGTATCCATTCGCTGCCGTGCCGGCCTTCTTCCGCCCCAACGAGTCCAGCTCAATCTCGCCGGCTGCGGCTCGCGCCCGGTTCCGCTCCAGTATCTCTTTCCTCGCTGGGGGAGGCATGTGTGCTAGGCGCCTTTCATTTGGCCATAGCGCGACGAAACCACGCCGACGCTGTTCTGGTACAGGCTCCCAAGGTCGGGGTGCCCGTATGGGCGTCGAGCCGTCGAGCTAACCCGGTGCAGCAACAGCTGGCAGATCTTCACCCCGGGGCGGAGGAGGATTGGTCGCGGCGCGGCGTTGAAGAACTCCAGCGTCAGTTGGCCCGTGAACCCGGGATCAATGTAGCCAGCTGTACAATGCACCAGCAGTCCGATCCGGGCGTGCGAACTCCGCCCGTCCACGAAGCCGGCGAGTCCGGGTGTCAACGTGACCGTCTCGCGCGTATGCCCGAGTGCGAACGCCTGCGGCTTGAGGAGGAACCCGTCCTTAGCAACCAGCCGCTCCTTGTACATCGGAGGCGGGCTCTCTGGGTCGATCACGCCGACCCCAGGCGGGTACTCCGCAAACTCCGTCCCGAGGTACAGGTCCAACGACGCCGAACCAACCGCGCTCGGCGCTGGGTATGGATCGACTACCAACTTGCCGTCGAACAACGCCTTGTTGATGTCATAGTCACTCAGCAGGCTCAACGCTCGGCCTCCATCCCGCGTTCAGCCGTTCAGTGAGAAACTGTAGCTGTTCGGCTTCGATACCCGCCCGAAAGACGACACCATCCCATCCAGCCGCCTCCAGATGCAGCTGAGGCTCGGCGAACAACACTGGATCAACCCCAGCCTTGGACAACGCCAATTCGAAGTCGGTCCAGTCATCCGCGCTCGGCTCGCTCAGTGCGCTCGTCATCTTCGTCTTCCTCCTCTGCGACGTCAGTGTCCGGCTCTTCCTGGACCTCGACCTCCAACTGGACCTCAACATCGGCCCAGGCTTCGCGCTCAGCCGGCGAGAGGTCTTCCCACTCTGGAGACGGCTTCGGGTCCTGGCGCGCCATCGCTCGGCGCCAGATGTCGTACGCCTTCCATCCCTGCGGTACCACGTCACCCTCCTGGTGTGTAGGTTTCCTTCGGCTGGCCAATCCTACCTGGCGCGTTCTCCAGTAGCTCCGAGCCGTCACCAGCGCTCAGCCCGGCGGAGTTTGTTGCGTGAATTTCCCACATCTCCTGCTGCAGATTCTCATGTCCGATTTCTGGCTTTCGGACCATCCCGCCGGCACCACCGAACT
>Ga0081539_10003453_pt1 | contig 19389 bp, 28 predicted proteins | sample TabmetS4T2R2_FD_71023 | JGI IMG/M metagenome (GOLD analysis project Ga0081539, IMG submission 71023) | Tabebuia heterophylla rhizosphere microbial communities from the University of Puerto Rico - S4T2R2 | ecosystem: Host-associated > Plants > Roots > Rhizosphere ...
AAGATGAGCGTGCTCGCAACCAGGCCATCCTGAATGCCCAGCGCTGGGCGTTCCAACACGGCACAAGGATCAATTATGGTGTGCTGGGCTACCGCGTGGTGACAACCGCGTTTGTCAACTTCGTGGTTGACCAACTGCAAGTCGATTCAACGGAGATCGGCGATTTCAAATACCATGATTCGGGCATTGGTACTACCGCTGAAGCCAATGGTGATACAGCAATTGAGACGTCAGACGGTGAAAGCCGCGCCACCGGCACGCAAACCGAATCAGCAGCAAACGCGTATCGAAGTGTAGGCACGATTTCATATACAACGACAAAGGCCATTACCGAGCATGGATTGTTTTCGCAATCTACAGGCGGCACGTTGATGGACCGCACGGTCTTTTCCGCTATCAATGTTGTGAACGGCGATTCGATCCAATTCACGTATACGATCACGTTCTCTGCGGGAGGCTAACATGCTTACCGCAGATAAAGACCTTCTTCGGCGCAGCGGGATCGCCGAAGAAATCAAGGTTGCCCTCCGCCGCAAGTACGCCAGTGCTGTCAGGCAGACGCACGGCGAATCAGCAGACAAATTTCGCAGCCGTTCGTTTGCGTTTTGGTCTCAATACGAAGAGATAAATCGAATCTGGCTCCCGGATGATCCTGTGTACTCGAAAGTGTGCACTGGCATTACGCTGACAACAAGTAATTCACTATGGCAATTGCTTGCCCCGGCAAGCGGGCAAATGAGATTACTTGAAAGCTTCATCGGTGGTGAGGCGACCACTTCAACCGTATTGAGATTCTCAGTGGCGCGCTCTGCTGCTGGCAGTGGTACCGCTCCCACGACCTACACACCCGAAAAATACAACACACGTTCTCCGTCCTCCGCGGCCACCGCCTATGGGTCTGTTAGTGCGCAGGTTGCATGGGGCACATCGCAGGAAACTTTGAACAATGGTTTGTTTATCCAGGCGTTTAACGCGTTCGGCGGCACGGATCGTTGGGTCCCGCAGCCAGGCGAGGAAATCTACCTGGTCAACGGCGAGTATGTGAGTGGGCGTAGTTTATCCGGTACGCCGGTCGTGTCAGCTCACATCATTTGGGAAGAGTTGTAAATGTCGGGTTATGCCGCTATAAACGACAGCGTCGCACAGGCCATATTGTTCACCGTCCAGTCAGGCGCGTCGAATGATATGCGTGTCTTGATGTTGTACAAAGGCCGGGCGTTGACAGTCACAACGATAGCGGCACGTCGAACCTTTTTCCAACGGTCAACCTCCGGCACAACGCCGACCGATGTAACCGAGGAAAAAACCAACACGCGCTCAAAAAATCCTGATGGCAATCTGGTTTCCAATTGGTCGTCTCTTCCCACGCTTAGCGGCAACCCATTGGCCTATATCACGACGGGGATCCAGCAGGAAGATGTCGGGTATTGGTGTCCTCCACGGCCGTGCGCTGTGCCGATCCTGGTCAACGGTGAGCAAGCAGATTTCAAGCATTCCAGCAGCGCGAACGCGATTTCGGGGGCAATCGTGGTCTCGGAAGAAAATCGGACATCACCGGCCCTGGTCAAAATTGCACGCAGGCCCCGCGAGCGCGGTTATTTTGGCTATGTCTGTGTGACGACCACGAAACGAATAAAAACTGGCACGGGCGCCTATGAAGTCAATAAAGCAATGGACTATCGCTGGATTGCATCATTGCCAATCTTGTATACACGGCGTAGACATAACTGGCTTGCTTATTATGGTGTTACAGGAACCCAATACACCAAGTCTGTGTCAGGGGCCATAACCCCAACAGGCGCATTGATCCGGCAGACAAACAAAATCACAGCAGGTGCACTGACTCCAAGTGGAGTATTGACCAAACAGACCAGTAAAAGTTTTTCCGGTGCGGTCTCGTCGATTGTCGGGACGGTAGCAAAGCAGACCGCCAAATCTTTTTCTGGCGCGGTCTCGTCGATTGTCGGCACATTAACGAGACAAGCTAACAAAGTGACATCCGGTGCGGTCTCTTCCATTACCGGGACGTTGATACGAGCAGCCCGTAAACTGGTTTCAGGGACAAGTACTCCGGCCGGCACACTCAACAAATCCGTTACCAAAAGCTTTTCGGGTGCGGTTTCGTCGATTGTCGGCACATTAACGAGACAAGCTAACAAGGTGACATCTGGTGCGGTCTCCTCGATTGTCGGCACACTACTAAGACAAACCAACAAACTAACATCTGGCGCGATCTCTTCGATCACGGGGACTCTTGTGCGATCTGTGAATAAGATCGTATCGGGTTCTTCTACTCCCGCAGGCACGCTGACCAAACAGACCAACAAAACCGTTTCTGGCGGCATTACGCCGAGCGGGGCATTGAGCATCGTCAAGACATTCCTGGTTACCCTCAGCGGCACGGTCACATCGGCAGGGACGCTTGTCAAATCCGTTGCGAAAAGTGGTTCAGGATCACTAACCCCATCCGGGGCTCTGGCTAAGGTTGTATCAAAACTCCTTTCCGGCACAGTGGCAAGTACCGGAACGATCGCAAAGCAGACGAACAAAAACCCGGCAGGTTCGGTTGCACCCTCCGGCACGGTCACAAAATCGACTGGCAAAAGCTTTAGCGGCAGCCTTCCCAGTTCCGGAAGTCTCATCAAATCCGTGAGAAAGAATCTGTCTGGCATCGTGACCAGCGCCGGTGCCCTGGTGACTCAGCTTATTAGCGGCAATCAGGTGATCACGGCCGCTCGAAGAATTTACAAGACTGCCGGGCGTGCTGTGTATAGGACTGCAACACGAGCGATCAACAAACTGACCCGCAGAGAGGATGACGAACTATGATCATATTTGAACTGACTGGCGATGATGCCATGAGCAAAACAGAAGTGAAGCCGATCTCGCTCGAGGTCCTGGACCTGCAGAGCGGCGAGGCGGTTGCCAGTGCGAACGTCACCCATACTCCTCCTTCTGGAAGTGCCTTGACCATTCCAAAGACGGTGTCATCCCCATTTGTGCACATGCTCTTTGGGCCGTTTGCCGTGGCCGGCACGCATTATGTAAAGGTGCAGCCGGTGGGCGATGCGGCCACTCCCAGCAAGCCGGAAGCTTTATATATTATCGAGGTGAGGGATGTCTGATGCTACCTGGTGGTGATTTCAGTGTGTGGGACGGCGATGCAGCGCATGTCCGTACATTGAACTGGGAAGAATATACGTGGGTTTATGCCTGGATCAAGGTCAGCGAGGGGAAGGTTCTGGATCCCATGTTCCCCAGGCAGTGGGCAGCCGCACGCGGGCGAACGTTGCGCGGCCCGTATCACTTCTTCCGGCCGTTCGTGGATCCAAAACAATCGGTGATCAAGGTCCTGGAGTTCCTGGGCGACGATCTCGGCGAGCTGCCGATGGCGCTGGACATCGAAGTCACCGATGACCGAACAGATGTTCTCACTCGGGCGAAGTCCTGGCTCAGTTGGTATGAAGAGTTTACTGGCCGGAGACCGATCATTTATTCCAGGACCACCTTTATTCGAGATGTTCTTAAATGTCATCTTTATCCGTACCTGGCGAACTATAAGATCTGGCTGGCGCAATATCCGTTCGACGGGATGGAAAATAAAATTGAGCGAGATCGCATACTTGCGGCCGTCTTGAGCGGCGAGCGGGTGCTCAAGTTCCCTCCCCCGCCCTTTCCGTTCAACCGTGTGTGCCTGTGGCAATGGACGGCACTTGGAAAGCCTGCACAGGTTCCAGGCTATTATATCGGACTGTATGGAAAGAAAGAAATCGATATCAACCTTTATCCCGGAACCGAACTGGATCTCATCGACGAATTTAGCACAGGTCCTGTCCCCGCTCCGGCCCCTGACAATGGAGACCCTATGACTACGTTATACGGAGAAGTACTTACTGGCTTGAACATTCGAAGCGGCCCGGGAACCGGATTTACCGTGATCGGCGGCTTGCGGATCGGCGACAAAGTCACAGCCGAATCGGAAAATGAAGTCAACGGCTGGTGGAAGCTGACCAGCATCAAGCGCGGCGGTCAGGCGCTGGACCTGCCCGGGCCGGTCTGCTATGCCTATGAAGGGGCGACGAATGGATATATCCGGATCCTTCCGCCTCCCACACCGACACCGACCGAAGATAAACCCAAAAAGGTGACCGTGGAAATGGAAAGCGGCAAAGTGTTTGTCGCCGACCAGTTCAACGAGCAGGCATGAAGACCATCGTTACTATTGGGGAACGAACCTTCATCGGAACAGCCTTTCAGCTCGAGCCGTTACCGCAGCTCTGGCAGGTGCTCCACGATGTCTCCCTGGGTCCCTTATGGAGACCCAATCTTCCGGAAGTGCATCCGCTGTTTCCCAACCATTTTTGCAAGTTCAACGAAGCCTGGCAGCGGTTCACATTCGAGAAGCTGAACTCCCATCTGGCGCCGAAAGAGTGGACGGCTGTGTATTCCTACCAGCGGTTCATCACGAACAATCAGGGGTTTGGAATGCCCGGGGATCCGCGAGCCAACTTCGTCACCGGCGAGCATACCGACAAGGAGCTGCCGAAGGTCGAGGCGTTGATCTGTGGCGGTGCATTACTGACTGGCGTTGCGTTCAGTGGAAAACTTGCTGTCCAGGTGCTGGACTGGCGGGAGCCGCCAGCGTCGCTGGAGTGGCTCCTGAAGCGTCCCTGGCTCTATTTCCATGCTATTACCGTGGACCAGGGCGGAATCCCCCGCATGTTCCCCCAGGGGCACGGGAAACCCATCCTGATCCCCCTGATCGCCGATCCGTACAGGTATCCGGTGATCACCATCCCATTATCCAAGCTGCGCAAGCTGGATATGACAAAGCCTCTCCCTGACCCTTACACTATTTACAGGCAGTAAAAACTTAACTAGATAAAACTATAGACGATCATGCCTCCCCTACAAAAATATGATTACAGTACGCTGCTGGTTCGGTCCAGAGACCTGATCAGCAGCGGAAGAGCAAAGACAATCACGGATCTGTCACGGCTCCTGAACATTAACAGAGATACACTAACAGCAGGTTTCAAACGAAACTTCGGGATCCGGGAGTTCAAAGAGATCTCCGGCAAACAGGTGGACTCCCGTTCCCTGGTCGGCGAGGATCAATCAGATAGCCTGGACGTGGAGATCGACGGCAACTTTGCCACGATCCGGAGCGTGGTCGTGATCGATCAGATCAAAACGGTGGCACAACTTATGCAGATCGCAGGGATGGATTCTGCCCAGTGGGAGGTCCAAAACCCCAAGGTCAAGAAATGGGATGTGGCGCTCAAAGTAAAGACGGACAAAGACCATGAGATTGTTCGCGTGGTGCCCAGTATCTACATTGAAGCGCCGCTGCGAGCCAAACATCCGACGGCCTTTGAACCTGTAATACAGCCGATCCAGATCGATCTTCCGAAGCTGCCGAAGACCCGCCGCACCACAAAAGGCGTAAAGCGTGCATTGATCATCAACGATCCGCAGGTCGGCTTCCGGCGAACACTGCACACGACCGAGCTGCATCCCTTCCATGATCGCAGGGTGTTGGACCTGGCTCTGCAGATCGCCCAGACGGAGCAGATCGATCATATCTCTTTCGGCGGCGACTGCCTGGATCTCTCGGAATGGTCCACCAAGTACATGCCGGAGCCGGAGTTCTTCTGGACCACACAACCGGCGCTTTTGGAATGGTCCTGGTGGTTGACACAGTTCCGACTCGCTCAGCCGGGCGCTGAGATCAAAGCGCTCGAAGGCAATCATGACATCCGTATGCCGAATCTGATCGCCACCAACATGCGCCAGGCGTACAAACTGCGGGCCGTGGACGAGCTGAGCCTGCCGCCGATACTAAGCGTGCCGCGGCTCCTGGCGCTGCACAAGCTCAAGATCGACTATGTGGACAATTATCCCGATAACGGATACTGGTTGAACAGGAACGTCTTTATCACACACGGCGATATTGTTCGAGGCAATCCAGGCGATACCGCCAAAGCGATCGTGAACAAACAGGCCTTCACCACGGTCTTCGGCCATATCCACCGGCGAGAGTCGGTGACACGTCGGTTGAAGATGTATGACGAAGATCTGATCTATACGGCCTTTTGCCCAGGAGCGGCCTGCCACATCGACGGCCGTGTGCCTGGCTCGAAGTCTGGCGACCAATGGCAGCAGGGAATCGCCGTGATCGAGTACACAGAAGACTCCGAGAACATTATCCCGGTTGCCATCCGGAACGGCTCCATGGTCCATAACGGCCTAGAGTGGCATGCCCGTGACCGGGAGTTGGAAGTCAATACATTCCTTGTTGAGAGTTTGCGTGATGTGAGTGGGTAGCCTCTCTCTACTCATGAGCGTCCGTTAACTTAACCGCTCTCAGTGGCTGGCTGAGAGCGGTTTTATTTTGGCATTTATATACATGTTTCATCTCCACTCTACCTTGACACAACCACACAAGCGTTTTGCTTTGATGGCTGCTAAGATTGCAGAGAGCCATGATTCGTCTCGATAGACCATGACGTAATCATATTTCACAAGCGCATTAACTTCCTGCCATGCGTAAACTTCCCAAGCGTTACCCATTACACACTCCTTCTTAAACGATAAAAATCACCCCTAGAATGAACGAGCCGCCTGGGATCACCAGGCGGCAAATAGTTTGGTTTACGATAGTCTTACTTTCATTCGGTTGTCCTTAGAGCACAAGCATAGGCTCATCTCCTTGAATTGGCTGGAATGGACATTACATCCGCGGACCGCGACATAATAATTTCGTTTGCTCTGAAAGTCAAGAGGAGAATATATCTTTTAAGATATAGTGAAAGCAAACACCCAGGGTGAGGGGGGCACCCTAGGCGTTTGCAAATTGCATTATATGCAATGGAGAAGTTTTGTCAATGAACTATTCCAAAAACAACACCGGCAATGCAACGGCTTCGCTTGAGCTGGGATAATCGATCACGCCGAGTGATCGCAGCGCTCCAAGATTATTTGTATATCCACTGGACCTGGGCGATTGACCGGCCTGTTCAGCCAATGATTCACGGTTCACAGGGTTTGGATACTCATTGATCAAGATCTGTAGGATATTTGCCTGCGGTCGTGGGAGTCTGGAAAGAACGGCACGCTGTAATTCTTCCGTGGTCACTGGTGCTGTTTGCGGATTGGCTGCCGACCGTCCTGCCTCTGTGAAGCCCAGGGAATCGCTGCTGGGATAGGTGATCAAACCCGCCGATCGGAGGGCTCCGAGGTTATTGGTGAACCCACTGGACTTCGGCGATTGTTCTGCCAGGAACGCAATAATAGTCCGTTTGGGATTATATAAGCCGACGCTTTCCAGCCAGGCAATACTATCCAGGATACGCTGCTGAGGGTTTGTGATGCTCTCGGTCTTTGCTTCTGCCTGTACTTTCATAGGTAGTCGAGGAATAGGTAACACCACAGACGGCTTTGGCTTTGGCGGCTGATTGGCGCCTGCGATCGCAGTGGATATTTGCAGTGCAGTGTTTTCCAAAGTCTCGATCTTTCCATCCAGGAGCTGGATGATCTGCGTACGCCAGTCAGTCAATTCCATAGTGATGCCTTGAACATCAGCCAAGTAATCGGCCAATGCCTGGAGCTGATCATCCTTGATCACAGAGACTTCAATGATCTTTGGTTCTGCTTGAACGGTCTCGACTCGTTGTTCGGCGATCTGTCGACGGAGCTGCTCGATCTGTCGCCTGAGATAGGCAGGGTCTTCCTGCCTGGAGCGTTCGACCGTCGCCGTTATTTCCTCTCCTAACTTCTCGATATCGATATTTGAAAAGACCTTCGGCTCAATCGGCTTGGCGCCAGGTTTGGGGGTTGCAGATGAATTGAACGTTTCCCGGGTTCGAATGTTGATCAACTGGAACGTGTCTGAGTTCGGCGAGAAGTACCACGCTTGTCCAACCTTGAGACTGGCAAGAGTCTTTTTGATAGCGTCCAGTTGTTCTTTAGTTCCGTTCCTGCTGACCCAGTCCAGGATCGGGTCCTGATCTTCAGGAGCCGATGTTTGCAAAGCGATCAGGGTCTCACATTGCGTGGTGACATCCTTGTTCACCAGAGCCGGTCGTTGTGAAATGAGAGTGATCCCAATCCCATAAACTCCCCCGCGTCGGACAATTGCATCGTACGCCGATAACATCTCCTGGGCATTTTTCGGCGGCTTCTGGGGAACGAACATATCTGCCTCGTCCAGGAATAAATGCAGGGCTGACGGCCGGCGCTGTTTGCGTCGATAGAGCTGTACTCCAAAGTCGGCAGCGAACCGGATCTCATCGATACGATGATCAAAGCGGCTAAAGTCGATCACATACCATCCTGGGTGATCGACGACCAGATTGGCGATGATCTTGCCGGCCGACGGCTCAAGCGGGATATGTCCATGTGGACCGCCGATCACGATCACCGGCAGCCCTTCGCTCTTCCCATCGGCGCTGGACGTAAGCCCCCACCATACCCCAGTCGGATCAAAGGCGACCCAGGGCAGGCCGGCTTTGATCATCTCCTCTGCCATAACTGCGGACGTGTAGCTCTTGCCGACACGCCGACGCGCAAGGATGAGATGCGTGTTGGTGACAGCTTCCAGGGGAAGTGACAGATCTGCAGATATGTGTAGCTGTTTACTCATTGTCTCTCTATGAGTTTATCTAGTTAAGATTATACTGTTGTCTTACAGGCCGACGAGCTGAAACGTCTTCATGACCTTTCCGGCTGATCGGGTCTCATGCACCCGGATCTTATCTTTCATGGTCCCGGGCTTGTCCAACTTTGCCAGGCAGGAGGGGCAGACGGTATTCGGGATGATCCGCCAGCCGTCCCAGGCATGTGGGTTGTCCTTCAGGTCGGCTGTCTTCCCACAGCCGCGCACAGAACAAGTGATCTTGGTGGGGCGCTTCTTCCGTCTCATACCAGCTTCTTGTTTCGGCGGCGGTGCTTCCTGGGTTTCCCATCTCGCACGATTGCCCGTGCTTCGCGAGTGGAAACGCCGTGCTGTTCGACCACCGATCGGATCGCGACCTGGGTCCTGGTGCCGTAGCCGAGGATCTGCTGAGCGAACTGAAGAGCCTTGAGTTTTTTCTCAGCCTTTGCTTTGTTTTCACGAAGCCGCTGGGCGATGCCGGAGAGTCGTTTCTTTCTCGGCGGGGACGGAGGTACGGCCGGGACCAGGAGTGGAATGCCGATCCGGTTTTTATTCTGCTCTTCCATTTCTTCAATGATCATTTCATCTGTGCTCATGATTGCTCCTTGTTATGTGCTTTAGCGTTATCAACTAACTGTTTCCATGGATTGGATCGTTTTGATCCGGAGATTCTATTTAAGTGAACCCAAATCGCCGCCCAATATCCAAACATTTGAAACTTGTAACGGGACAATGCGTCCCAAGCTTTCATTTCGGCTTCCTGAATTTCGGGGTCCAGGTTTGGTTGTGGAAAGTAATAGGACTCCTCAATAACTTGACTCTGTGAAAGAGAACCACTTTTTGTCACAAGCAAAAGTCTTTTACAAGCCCAAGTGCATCGGTGAACCTCGGCTTGACCGTTGGGACTGGCACTTATCACAACAGTGGATAAATGAGCACAACTATAATTTGTCATTCGTATGTCCAATTCCCATCGATATATTTCGAAACGATCTCTTTAGCCTTCTGCTGTTGTTCAGTTGTGAGACCGGCTGAGAAAACAAAATCATATTCTCCGTCAGCGTTACACGGCTCAAAACGTTCGATAGGTATTCCGGAATCCCTCATTTCCTCCATTGCCGCAGCCACGGCTTCTATCGTGTTTCGTATCATGACGATTCATTCTCCGCAGGCACGGCTGCCAGCTTGAACCGCAGCACCATGAAGCCATACAGGCCGTTGTGTCGGCACAACTCCTGAACAATCTCGGCACCTGGTGTATGTTTGATCGCCTCGGTGTCCAGGAATGGCGTGCGGAAAGGAGACCAGGCGGCTTCATAAACGCCGTCGCCGATCTCGACGACCGAATCCGGATCGGCGGGGAAGATCATGGTTTTCACTTCGTCGGTTGTGAGAATTTTTTGATCAGTAACTTTATCTGGTTGCATCGGCTACCTCCGGTTTTCCAAATTCCATGTCCAGGATCAGATCGATCATTTCACACTTCACGCACCCGACACGGGGAGCGATCAGATTGAACTGATCTTTCATTAACTTCCGAAGGGCAGAGATGTCAAGCATTCTCAACTCTGCTCTTCGGGGAGTTCGGGCTAATTCATTCAGTGCGGCTTGCGTGAGCATGTGTTCCTAGTGCCTGCCGCCCACGTGCTGGTGAATGTGCGAGTGAGCGCCATGTGTGTGGGTGTGCTTCTCGACTTTGAAGCCGGCCTTGTCGCCGGTCATGATGGCGGCGAGTTCTGCCAGCTCATCCAGGATTTGCTGTTCCCCAGGATTGCCAGCATTGTCGATTTTGATCTCACCCTCAGGGGTGATCTCCACGCGGATTTGTCGTTTGTTTGCCATGATGACCTCACGAATACTTGGTGAACACAAGGCTATTCGGCTTCGAGCCAGCGGCGACCGTGTAGCCCTTGCCCTTGTAGTAGGCTTTGACACGTTCTTTGGCATAGCCTACAGTCAAGGGCTTGAGAATCTGCTCGGTATAGTTAGAAGTTCCAGACAAGGGGGACGCGTAGAACTTCTCACCCTCACGGAGCCGCTCAATTCCAATATGCTCATTTCCACGCTTGAGGGTGTATGAGTTGTTGGTTCGCTTGGTCACGGTGATGCCGAGGGCTTGGGCGGCCGCTTCGATGGTTTTTAGGTCGATCAGGATGGTTTCAATTCTTGAATAGCAGGGCACGGGTTATCTCCTTTGGTTATGGTCTTACACTTGCACAAGCGCGCAAGTGCTTGTGTCTAGTTAATGGTTCAGACTTAAAAAAATAAAGCCCCGATCAGGGGCTTTTTCTACCGGCTTGGATCAGCCGCCTCGTAACTTACGAACATCTTCAACCGGATCGACGCCAGAGTCCTTTAGGACACCGCGGGCTTTGCGATAGTCGCCTGCACTTCCGGTCCAACGCAGGCGGGGTTGGCATGCTTCTGCATTTATAGTCACAGGGAACACATGGTTTGGATCGTCCGAAAAACCTTTTTCTGACATATCCAGCAACCACCAGCCCGCCCGGGCATAATTCCAGTTCTCCGGCTGTAATTTAAAAACAGCGATCCACCAGTCCAGAACCTCTGACCAGGAGTTGCCCCACTTGATAAGATTCCCGCACGGCTCCACAAACATGACTACGCCAAACCTGTCGCCTTCCTGGACCAGAGAGTCAAGATAATCACAGCAGGAATGATAACCGAAATCATTGCCGTCCAGATCCTGGCGGTTATCTAAAGCCTTCATTTTTTGGAAAACATCGTAATCAATTATCTCGTTTTGCATAGTAATCGCGGAACGACCAATAATCTCTTCGATCTTACTTCTCTTCTTTTAGCGCAGCAGGCGACTCTCCATTTGACGCATTGGTAGAAAGCAGGGAGTAATGCCAGGTGGTACCACTTTCAATCCAGCACTCGTGACCCGTCTCGCGGACATGCTTTTTTACCGCTTTGCGAACATCTTGAGCGGTAGGAGTTTTGTCTGTGCGTATGCCAGCGGCAAACTGACACACCATACAACCCGCATGATAATGAGCGCCATAGAATGCTTCTACCTGGATTTTCTTTGACATCTTTACCTGCTTTCTAATATGCGACCTTGCCAATATACACTCACTACTCTCATAATATCACCCCGCTTTTGGCGGGGGTGAGTATAAACTTATCTAGTTAATCCGATACTACATCTCTACCTGCTTGTTCTGTTTGGCGTTTACCGGCTTCGGTTCCAACGGTCTGCCAGCCATAACAGCCTTCCCCTTCGCCCATGCTCGCAGGGCTTCGATTTCATCCCGCTTGGTTTCCGAGGTAGGCACGATGCCTTCCGCGGCCTGGAGCAGATGATTGACAGTCAAAGTCTTTTCCTCGAAAAAAGCACGCTCGATTCCGAACTTGACAACCTTTTCAATCTCACGTCCGCTAAATCCCCATGTCGCCTCGACTACGGCTTTCAGGTCTCTGGGCGCTTTCACGCCGCGCTTGGCAAGATGAACTTTCAGGATTTCCTCGCGTGAGAGATTGTCAGGCAGGTCAACGAAAACAACATCGTCGAATCGGCTCAGAAGTTCAGGGCGAAGAGCAGAGATATTGTTCGCAGTGGCGACCACGTACACAGGGGCACTTGTCTCTTGCATCCAGGTCAGGAGCGAGCCTAGCACACGCATCATGACACCACCATCACTTGCGCCGTTGTTATCGGCAAGGGCTTTTTCGATCTCATCCAGCCACAGGATACAAGGCGAAACAGCCTCGGCGACTTTCAAAGCCTGTGAGATATTGCCCTCCGCTTCACCCACACGACCGCCGCCTAACAGCTTGCCAACATCCAGACGGAGCAGGGGGAACTGACCGCCCGCGATTGCCTTTGCAGAGAGGGATTTCCCTGTGCCAGGAACACCCACCAACAGAACACCTTTCGGAGCATCCACGCCAGCGGCTCTTGCTTTTGCGCTCATTGCCGTTCGCTTCATCATGGCATAGGCCTTGAGTTGGTGAAGCCCGCCTACGTCGGTCATGGTAACCGTTGCATCGAAGTATTCGAGGATCCCCGATTTACGAATGATTTGCTTCTTTTCTTCGAGGATGAAAGGCAGAACACCATCGCCTAACTGACCTGTTGCGATAACGCCCACTTTCAGAACGTTGGCGGCTTCGACATCAGTCAACCCTCGCAAGGCTTGAACAACATCTTCCCGTTTCCCGTTCAACGTAACCGGCGCACCCAAGTCCATTTCAGCCTGTGAGATAATGGATGCCAGTTCATCGATTCCTGGGAGCGGCCAATCGATCACGGCGGCCTGCTTTTCGATGTCGGTGGGGACTTGCAATTCAGGCGACAGGAGAATCAGGTTATGCTTGCGTGTCTCGAAGCGGGAGGAAATGTCACGCAGGAAGCGCAAGACTCGCAGGTCATTTTCCATGATCTTATGCAGGTCTTTGAGCACGAAGATGGTAGGAGCTTCCTCACCCTTTTCATCGAACTTGGAAATGTAGTCAAGCGCCGCGTTCGGGTCTGAATATTCATCGGCGTTCAACCCATCCATGCCGATAAGCCCGCTGGTCAACGCCCACTCGACAACACGGCGCGGGACACGCGTGCCGCTTGAGAGCTTCATATCTTTGGCAACGGTGCGGATCGCCGATAGAACACGAGTTTCCTCATGCGATACGACGGCGATCAGGGGGTATCTTGCTCGTATCAATTGGTCTAACTTTGTGGCTGGATTCATTTATATCTCCTTTTCTATGGTCTTAGTTAGTTAATGGTTCAGAAGGAGATAAATAAAGCCCCAGGAGTGCAGGGGCGTTTGGATTGTGAGATTAAGCGAATTATTGTGAATTGATCACATAACACGCACTCCGCTGGATCGCCGCATCATTCTGCCAAACTCTACCAGATAAGAAGTCCAGTGGATCGAAGCGGGCCATCACATGGGTGTAAGGATAATCCTTAGGAGCGTTCTTCGCATCATCGCAATGCAGGACCACATAATCGGCATTCATGATCCGCTCGATCTCAAACGAGCTGATCCGCTCTTGGTGAAGACTGGTGACCGCGGGTGTGATCAGGCCGACCGCGTCCAGCATTCGCCGATCGGCATAATAGCCGGTGAACCCCAACGGTTCCAGGAAGACTGTAGAGCGGGCCGGCGTATTGTCATGCAGCCAGGTCCCTACGTTTGTCAGCGTGGTGTTGACATACTCAGCACGCCAGGCAAGTTGTTGCATACGTGGAAACGCCAGGGCGAAAGAAATAACGACATACGTTATGAACAGTGTGACCCTGGCGGGTCCCGGGATCCGGAGCTGTGTCAGCCCCAGTCCAAACAGGATCAGTAACGAATAAAGACTTGTCAGGTAGTATCGCTGTTCGACTGTCATGTTCAGGATGATCAGGGCAGTGCTCTGCAGAACGAAAAAGATCGCCAGGACCTGGACCACTCGAGACCCGCTATAGTGCCAGGCACCATAGAGAGCCAGAGCGTAGGTGAATGCTGCGCCGATCTTGACCAGGTATGGATGGATCAACAGGGAAACCGGAGTCATCCACGCAAACATGTGGAGCCTGGTCGGCCAGGGCGGAGCATTCACTGCATACGCGACATGTTTTGCGATCGCTGTATGCGGCACGAACGTGTCGTAGGTTTGCCAGGCAAACAGAAGCCAGGGGAAATATATCAAAATTGATATAACCAAGAAGATCAACATACTTTTGTGCAAGCGTGGTGAAACTATAATAGCCAGGACACCAATCCAGATGGCCGAATCGAGCCGGAGCCACAACATCAAGCCAGCCGTGATTCCCGCCAGGACCGGCCGGGATCGTAAGAGGAAATACACAGACGCCAGCATGCACGTCACAACCAGCGGTGTCTCCATCCCCTCCATCGAATGCAGGAGAAGTTTGTCCGACCAGACCAGGACAAACAACACAAGGGCCCGCTGCAGATCTGTCAGGCGTAGATCTTCAAGCAGCTTCCACAGGAAGATCAGCGAGAGAGCGGAGGCAGTGATGTCAAAGAGCACTGCGCCGACCACCGGCTGATCAGGAAACAGAGTCAGCCAGGCTGCCATCAGCAAAGCAAATCCTGGTGAGGAGGATCCGTAGACCTGTTCACCAGGATTGAATACAAAGCCAAGACCGTTAGATAAATTGTGGGCGAACCGGAAGGTTATGAACGCATCGTCACGGATGAAGCCGACCATGAAAAACCAGACGACATTGATCAGGATAGAGAACAGGACCAGAAGGACCAGCCAACGATGATGAGCAACCTTCATCCATGAGATTATAACCCTTGCTGACGTGTCTGGATCGCCTGACGCACATGAGCGGGTGGATGCCCGATATGAAAATAGGAGCACCAGCGGCACCGGTAGGCCGTCACCCACTCGTGGAACGTGTCCACATAAGAGACTGCGGCACGAGCTGCGGATTTATGGTCCGTGAACTTCCTCTTGCCTTCACACTGTTTTCGGCGGAGACGGCGCTTCGAAGCCATTAGAACTCTACCTCTTGAAACCCATCTACGTACATGCGCTCGAGCCCACACCTCCGGCACTCATCATAGTCCGATGGTTCCTCGGTCCAGGGGAAATCATGCTGACAGCGGTTTTGCCGGAACGCTTTGATCAGAAATTTATAATGATCGATCTTCCGTTTGACTGTATAGGGAATATGTCTGATCGTAAAGACCCAGTTCCCCAGAATCACCAGAGGTGTGAACTTCCTGGACGGATGTCCGGCTTTGCCGAAATGTTTGAAAAAGACTTTGCGATCGAAGATCAAGGCCAGCCAGTAAGCCGCCTCCCGATACAGATAATACTTCGGCAACTGGTGCCCGACATACCCCTCGATGGTTTCCAGGAAGTTCATCCGGGGGATGCTCTCCCGGGAATAGTATTTCTTCACAGGCGTATGGAAAGAGCGCCGACCCAGCCGGTAGAACCGGAGCATGGACCAGAACTCCTCGAACTTGCCGGAGCCGTAACACCTGGGACACGTTCCCCCATACCAGACGGTCTCCACCCCGGCGATCGTGGCTTCATTCCTCTTCTTGCCAGTACCGTCGCAGCGGAAACAATGTTTGACGATGTGCTGCAAATGATATCCCCAGAATGTGCCGTAGTCTTCCAGGAGCTTCTCTTTGATCTTGTAGAACTCCGATCTCCACCAGGGCGGCTCTGAATTCGCCAGCCAGAGCAGCTCGCCCAGGATCCAAAGGGTATATTTGTTGGTCAATAGAATTCTCATAGGTCGATCTCCGAAAAACGTGACTTCGGCTTTTTGGGCTTTTCCGGTGGATCCTGGTGCAGCTTGTCGAGGATCACCGGGCCATCGGCGCTAGGCCATGTATACAAAGACCAATCCGGACCCCGGGTGTAGGCCTGTTTCACTTGGTCTTCGATCGCTTTTTTTATAGATCTCTTGACTTGATTCGAAATATCATCAGTTTTTTTGGGGTCGAGACCAACCCAGGATATCCAGGGACTTGAGAGTCTCTGCTCCTCTTTACCCTCAAAGCTCCTCACGGCTTCGATGTGACCACAGGTCCGTGCAGATTTGCCGATGCCGCAGGAACACAAGTACTCTCCATCCTCTTTTTGAACGCGGGTCTTATAGGCATTGCCGCCACGATCCTGGGTGACGACAAAATTGCCCACACCGGGAGATCCGGAATAACCAATTTCCTGAATGCGCTCGACCTGGTAGTTGGTCTTTGATCGGGTTGCTCCGGCGATTCCCCAGGCACTTTCCATGAGGGCGACATCCGATTCCCAAGGTCCTGACTTGTTGATGATGAATTTGGCAACGGCAATGATATGATCACAAGTTACCAGCCCATGGATTGCACAACCGAATGCCTCTCGTTGTTCTTCGAAGGCAACTTCGCACCATCGCATTTGGGGATCGGTAATCGCTAACGGCTCTGCGACTCGCCACACATGATTCGCGAACTTACCAGGATATGTCTTGTAGTCCAGGACTTCGTAATCGGCGAGCGGCATCAGACCTCCACCGCAGAAAACCGGGTCAATGCTTTCTCGACCTGTTCGGGGATCTCCTCTTCCAGCCTGGCCGCAAAGCCCCTCTCCCGAAATGCCTTGATGTATTTAATGTGTTTGCAGTCGGGCCGGCTCGCGTTGCGTGTCCACCGGGGACAGCCGCATGACCACGTGCCGTTCTTCTTCAATGCAACTGTATAGATTTTGTCAGGGCGGCTTTCGGAGCGTGCCCCCCACACCTCGGCAAACTCTCTTGACGAGAGTCTGCCTGCGGGTTTGACTTGATATTGAATGATGTCCATTACACATCCATTGCTGAGAAGCGTGTCACCACTTTGATGCTTACATTGATGGTGACGGCTTCGGGATTGGATTTCAGCCATAGCTGCAACAAGCGGATATGCTTGCAGTTCTTTTTGGGATTGGCGAAAATCCAGGCGGGGCAGGAACAAGTCCACTGGCCGGTATCCAATTTACCAACGGCATACATGACTTTTTCAATGCTCCCACTGGCTACTGTGTAGACTTCGGTGTAGTAGCCAAACGGTTCGATCACGGTCACGAGTCTTTTGGGCATGTGTATCTCCTTTCTATAGTCTTACTTAGTTAATTGTTCAGAAGAAAGGAAATAAACCAGGGGGCAAACGCCAGGAGCGGCACATCGATCCATAGGATTTCCATCGCCACCCAAAACCAGATCTTCGATGGCTCCACTTCTTCGCTAATAAACGGGAGCAGGATAAACAGGATGATCAAAGATTTCTTTCCTGCAACACTTCCTTGAGCGCACGATACAGCAGATCCCAGGCGCCCAGTCGAAGACGAGGGAAACCGCTCACCGAACCGGTCCGCCAATTGCTTTTGGGATTGCCGCGCCTGGAAAGCCTGAACTTATAGTTACCCATGAACCAATCACCGGACGCATCATTCCAGATCTCGGCTGTTCCCAGGTGCCGCTTGTGTTCCTCAGATCCAAGCGGCAATCGTTCAACGGTGACCCTGATCATTGCTACACATCCAGCGCCGAAAATCTACCTGGACCGGCGACCAGGTCCGCCGTTGCGGTGCGTGACAGCTCCATGATCTCGCTTAATGTCTCGGTGATGGCTTGCACGTCGCGGGACTCATCCGCTTGTTTCGTGCCGGCCGGTCCGAGCTGGGACCGCAGAGAGATGAGCTTTGCGCGAAGTTCCTTATCGTCATGCGTGCACATGAGGTCGAACATCTCCAGAAGTCCCCTTCCCCGCTCGGCAACCTTGCCGCGCACAAAGCCGTTCTTCTTGATGCTGGCGAGGATCTCGCTGGCATCCGATGCCATCTGCGACCGGAGTGCGCCGAAGATCTCGGCGAACGGGCTCATGACGGATTGCAGTTGCTCACGGGCATGATCGGCTTCTGCTTTGATCATGGCTTCGATCCTGGCTTCGCGTTCTCGTTGCGCCGCCTGGATCGCCCAGGCTTCGGCTCGGGCCTGCTCTGCGGCACGTGAGACCTCGATTGCATTTAGCTCTCTGTTGAGATCCAACTGTTCGCGGATCTGTGCAGCTCGTGCTGCGTCAAGGGCAGTATCCTGCTCGCCATAGACCAGAGCTGTCACATAATCGGCATTCAGCTTGTCTTCGATCTCACGAGCCGAGGGGACCAGGGCAACGGCCTTCTCGGTGATGTAACTGACGAACGTATCCTGGTCCATCTTTTTGCCGTCGATCACCGCCCACTTGTAGCCCTGGGCTTTGATGCTCATCCAGGCGGAGATCGCAACACGGGCATATTCCTCGGCGACCTGGTCAACGTACGTATCTCGGTTTGAGATGATCTCCGCTTTGATGGAATAGAAATCAGCACTAAGCTGAGACCAGGTTTCCAACCAAGTAGGATGCGCTGTGAAGGGCAGCCAGCGGTAGGGATAGAAGCCGGTCACGCCGCGGGTGTATTTGTCTAACGCCTGACGCATGCGGGATTCAACAGACTTGAGTTTCTTCACCGGCGCTTCGGGGATCACGAACTTCACACCTGGCTTGATCCAGTCATAACGAGCGTCTTTCGAGGAGTCCTGGGCAAAGCCGACCTCGTCGAAGGAGGCTGTCTTGGTGAACATGCCGGTGCCGGAAATGTTCAGGTCGATAAGTAATCCCTGCTTACGAAGGATATCCAATTGGACCTGGACGCTCAGGATTTGGTTTTCCGAGCGGCCGGCAAGCTGAGCAACTTCCTTTTTGCGCTCGCCGATCATGAAATCTGTGGTAGCGATCTGTACGACCATATTTGCTCTCCTGGTGATCAGCTCAGGTCAGATGCCTGAACCAAAAATTGTGCAGTGACTTTTGCGTGAGGGGTCAAACAATCCGGATGGCTGAGATGCGGGAGGATGGAATCGGTGACCGGTATCTCGACCATGTGCACTGTCTCGGCTGCCTTGCCGCTTTGGTGCACACTGAACTCACCTTGATAGGTGCCGGTGCCGAAGGGTGTGTTGACGGGATCTTTGATCTTTCTCACGTGAAGCTCTCCTGAACTCTATGGACTTATGTAGTTAATCGTTCAGAAAGAAAAAAATCACCCCTGGGTGATCAGGGGTGATTTGTGGTCATGGGTATTTATAATAGGTAATAATATAATTGACACACAAAACCGATTTCACAGCTCGTATTCCCAATCATCGTCATATTCTTCCTCCTCAAATTCAGATGCACAGTTCGAGCAGTAACCAGGACCGAAATCAAAAGATTCAGTCCCACCCC
>Ga0081539_10003454_pt1 | contig 19383 bp, 13 predicted proteins | sample TabmetS4T2R2_FD_71023 | JGI IMG/M metagenome (GOLD analysis project Ga0081539, IMG submission 71023) | Tabebuia heterophylla rhizosphere microbial communities from the University of Puerto Rico - S4T2R2 | ecosystem: Host-associated > Plants > Roots > Rhizosphere ...
CCCCCCAGTCGTAGCGCCAGCGGACCACCACCCGGTCCCCGGCGGCGATCGTCTCCTCGACCGTGAACGCCGCATCCGGCGAGGCGGCGAAGAACGTCTCCCACGCGCCGCGCACCTCGGCCTGACCGGCGTGCCGGTCGCCGTCCGGCGGGGTCGTCCCCTCGAAGACGCAGTCCGGCGTCATCAGTTTCATGATCGCCTCGACGTCGTGAGCGTTGAACGCGTCGTTGAACCGGTCGACGACGTCCACGGCGTCGATCGCGGGCACGGCTCTGCTCGATACCTGGCTCATGACGTCCTCCCGAAGCGTGCCAGTAGGGCGGTCTGCGGATCGGCGTTCGGGTCGACGTCGACCCGCGGCCCGACAGCACCGCTCGCCCGGTAGAGCTCCTCCATCCCGGCGAACCAGTCGGCGCAGGCCGCCACGAGCTCCGGGTCGAGCCGGGTGTCCGCGCCGACCGCCGTCGCCAGGTCCCAGCCGTGAATCAGGTGATCGGCGAACAGCTGCATGGTGTACTCGCTGCCCGGGATGTCGCCGAACGACAAGTGCACGATTTGCGCCATGGCCCCCGGGGCGCGGATGGAGTCCAGCGCCCGCGCCGCCGCGTCGTCTCCGGTCGCCACAGGGTCGTCGCCGAGCAGGTCGCCGTCCAGGGCGTTCCCGACGTCGGCCACGGTCTTGCCATCGAAGATCGGCACCACCCACAGCTCCTCGCCAACCACGTGATTGACCAGGGTGCGGACGTCCCAGTCCGCGCATGGCGTCGGCAGGGACCACTGCCCGTCCTGCACCGCGTGCAGGGCAGCGGCGAAGCTCTCGTTCGCCCGGGCGTACAGGTCAACCGGATCGGGGCCGCCGGCCCCGGCGGCTCCTTCGTCGAGATCGGGCTTCATCGCAGACCTCATTTCGCGTAGTTGCTGGCGCCCCACCAGTCCACGACGACGACCGGCTCGTCGCCGATCACCCAGGCGTCGTGGCCCGACGGCAGGGCGGTCACCTGGCCGGGAATCGCGTCGAATTCCGAGCCGTCCTCGGTGCGGATCCGCAGCGTCCCCGCCACGTGGTACTGGAAGTGCGGCGCCTGGCACAAGTCCGTGCCCGCGATCGGCTTGACGTGGTCCGACCAGCGCCAGCCGGGCTGCAGCGTCAGCCGGCCGATCTCGCTGCCGCCGATGCGGAGCAGGTCGAGGCGGCCGTGCGGGAACTCCCGGGTCTCGGCCGGGGTGGCGAAGTCGGCCTGCTCGTACTGAGCCGCCTGCTCGCTCTTGCCATGAGTGACGGTGGTCATCGTGTCCTCCTTGGTCTGGTCTTGCTGATGACCCGGGACGTTAGGAGGGCCGCCTTGCAGCCAGTTAGCGGCCGAGATAGCGGCTCGCTGGCCCAGAATTGACCCATGGCCGCCGGCCCGCTGGAGATCCGCCTGCTCGGGCGCTTCCTCGTCGTGCGGGACGGCGAGGAGATCCCGGCGGCGGCGTTCGGCGGCCGCAAGGTCCGCGCACTGGTCCGGGTCCTGGCCAGCAGGCGCGGCGTCCACGTGTCGCACGACGCGCTCGTCGAGTGCCTCTGGCCGCAGCGCCCACCGGCCGACCCCGCCGCCAACCTCGGCGTCCTGGTCAACCGGGCCCGCCGGGCGCTCGGCGACGCCACGCTCATCGCCACCTCCCCCGGCGGCTACGCGATGACCGGCGACTGCGTGATCGACGCCGAGGAGTTCGAACGGTGCGTGAGCGACGCCCGTCAGGCGGCCGACGGGCCCCGCGCCCTGCGGCTGTATCGCGAAGCGTTCGACCGCTGGTCCGGCGAGCCGCTGGCCGAGGACGCCTACCAGGACTGGTCCGCGCCCTACCGGCGCCGTCTCATCCAGCTGCGCCAGGTGGCGCTTGAGGAGGCCGCCACGCTGGCCGTGGACCTCGGCGACGCGGCGCTCGCCGTCACCCTGGCCGGCGCCGCCGTCGACGCCGAGCCGTTGCGGGAGGTCGCGCACCTGACGCTGGCCCGGGCCCTGGCGGCCTCCGGCGATCCGGCGGGCGCCCTGGCCGCCCTCGACCGCTGCCGTCGCCTGCTCGCCGACGAGATCGGCATCGACCCCTCGCCCGACTTCAACGCTCTGCAGGCCCGGATGCTGCGCGGCGACCCGGCCCCCCGGCCGGTGCCGACCACTCCCCCGGCACCCGCCGCCGTCACCACGCCGACGTCGATCGAGCTCGCTTTCGTCGGGCGGGACGCCGAGCTGGCCTCGGTGCTTGCCGCGGTCAGCGGACCGCCGCCGGGGGTCGCCGTCCTGGCCGGGCCCGCCGGCGCAGGCAAGACGCGGCTGCTCGCGGAGCTGGCCGCCCGGCTGGACGTCCCGCTTCTCGGCGGCCGGGCCTACCTTCCGGAGCAGGCCGAGGCGTGGAGCCTGGCCCGCAGCCTGCTGCGGGAAGCGCTCGCCCTGGACGCCGACGTCGCCGGGGCGGTTCCGCAGCGAGCACTCGACGCCGTGGCGGGCGTCGTCCCCGAACTGGCCGACGTCGTGGCGACGCCGCCGTCCCCGGTCACCGATCCGGACACCCGCCGCGCGCTGGTCCTCGAAGGCTCCCTGCGCATGCTCGCCGCGGCGGCCGGCAAAGGCGCCGTCCTGGTCGCCGACGACGTCCAGTGGGCCGACCCCAGCAGCCTGACCCTGATCGCGTCCGCCGTGGAACGCCTCCCCCAGCTCGGCTGCGTCGTCACCTACCGGCCGGAGGAAATGCCGCCCGACGGACCGGTCGCGGCGTTCCTCGCCGGCTTCGGCATCCACCGCCGGGTCACGTCGGTCACCCTCGCGCCGCTCACCGAGGACGATGTCGCGCGGCTCACCGACCCGGCGGTGGCGCCCGCGATCCTGGCCGGGACCGACGGGACGCCGTACGCCGTCGCCGACCTGATCGGCTCGCTGGCGGCCCGGCAGGAGCTGATCCCCGACGGGCGTGGCCGTTGGCTGCCGCGCTCCCCCGCGACGGTCGCGCACGCCGAGCGGCTCGGGGTGGACGGGCAACGCCGCCGCCTGCGCACCCGCCTGGCGCGACACACGGCGGGCGCCCGCGAACTCCTCGCCGTCCTCGCGCTGCTCGCACGGCAGGCACCCGCGCACACCCTGTCCGCCGCGACCGGCCAGCCACATCGGGAGGTGCTCGCCGCGCTCACGGCCCTGGCCACCACCGGCCTGGTCCGGCTCGGCGAGCAGGGCTGGACCACGGCGCACGACCTGGTCGGTGAGACCGTGGCCGAGTCACTCGACGCTCCCGAGCGGGGGCGCCTGCATGCCCTGATCGCTCGCGCCCTGGAGGCGGAGGACGCCGACCCCGCCGAGATCGCCGACCACCACGCCCGCGCGGGCGACGGACCGGCGGCGGCCCGCGCGTACCTCACTGCCTCGCGCGCCCTGCTCGACGTGAGCGCCGACCGGGAGGCGGGTGAGCGCGCGTCGTCCGGTCTCGCGGTCGCCCAGCAGCCCGACGTCCGGCGTCAGCTCCTGGAGCTGCGCGCCGAGGTGCGCTCGCGGCAGGGTGATCTGCCAGGTGCGCGGGCGGACCTACGCGACGCGCTGGCCGGGTCCGGTCCGGGGGGCGCCCGCGCTCAGCTCCTGGCGCGGCTGGCGATGCTGTACTCCGGCGCCGAGGACCTGGAACGGGCGTCTGATCTGGCCGAATCGGCGTTGCTGGAGGCGCGCTCGGATCCGCCGTCCCGGGCCAGGGCGCTTGAGGTGGCCGCCATCCTCGACATGAACCTGCAGCGCCCCGACCGCGCCGCCTCGCGGGCGGAGGCCGCGCTGGACCTGTACCGGGATCTCGGGGACTCGGCGGGCGCCGCGCGGATCATGGACGGCCGGGCGATGGCGACGTTCATGGGCGGCGGCGTCCGGCCGGCGGTGGACCTGTTCGGCCAGGTCGCGCACCTGTTCGGCGACTCCGGGGACCTGCTGCGTGTCGTCACCCCGCTGTCGACCCGCGGGCACGCGCTCGTCTTCCTCGACCGGCCCGCCGACGGCCTCCGGGAGACCGAGGCCGCGCTTGCCCTGGCCCGGACGTTGGGGCACCAGGAGGGTCAGGCGTACGCGCTGTGGCACCGGTCGGAGGCGCTGTCCGCGCTCGGCCGGAACGACGAGGCGGAGGCGGACGCCCGGGAGGCGCTCGCGATCGCCGAGCGGCTGGGCCATCGGGGGTGGACGGCAATGTCGCTGCGGGCGCTCGGGATCGCGCTTGCCGGGCGCGGTGAGCTGGAGGAGGCGCGAGCGGCGTTCGCCCGGTCGCTGGCGGCCGCCGAGCGGATGCCGTTTTTCGTGTCGTGGGCGTGCGCGCGGCTGGCATTGACTCTGGTGGCCTCCGGTCGCCCGGGGGCGGCCGCGCCGTACGTCGAGCGCGCGCTGGCGGAGGGGCCGCCGCTGGGTCATTACGAGGGCCGGCTGGCGCAGGTGGAGCTGGCCGCGGCCCGGGGCGACGACGGCACGGCGGCCCTGGCAGCGCATGCTGCGCGGCTCGCCGAGGACGGCGGCCACCTCGCGAGCCTGCCCCGATTGCGGGAGCTGGCCACGACATAACGGCCGGCCCTGCAAGGATCACCAGCACGACGTCGTCCCGGGGAGGCGAGGCACATGGCGGGCCCACCGCCCACCTGGGACTGGAGCGCGCCACTGCGCATCGCCGGGACCCAGCATGAGACCGCCTGGGCACTCACCACGGTGACGCTGCCTTCCGGACGGGCGCTGATCGTCGGCGGCGGGAACGGCCTCGTGCATCGCTGGGACGCCGCGACGGGGGCGCCGCTCGGCCCATCCCTCGGCCAGCCCGACACCCACTCGGGCCCCCTGTGGGCCGTCACGTCGATCCGCCTGCCCGACGGGCGCGTCGCCATCGTCAGCGGCGGGGAGGACGGCACGATCCGCCGCTGGGACGCTGTCACCGGCCAGTCCATCGGGCAGCCGATCACGGGACACAACGGCGCGGTGCGCGCGCTGACCACCGCCGTCCTGCCCGACGGGTCCGTCGACCTCGTCAGCGGCGGGGACGACGGCACGATCAGGCGCTGGGATCCCGTGACGGGCGACCCGGTCGGCGTTCCCTACACGGGCCATACCGGACCGGTGCGATCGCTCGCGTCGGCGACGTTCCCGGACCGGCAGGTCGTCGTGCTCAGCGGCGGTGACGACGGCACCCTGCGCACCTGGGATGTGCAGGCCGGCAAGCCGATGGCCGAGCCGGTGCACGCGCGCGGCGGGCCGGTCTGGGCGCTGGCCGTGTCGGCGGCGACAGGCGGACCCCTGCTGGTCGTGACCGCCGGGGAGGGTGGCGCGGTGCGCCGCTGGGAGCCGCTGAGCGGGATCTCGTTGACCGGCTCCTTCAGCGGGCACGAAGGTCACGTCCGGTCGCTGGCGTCGGCGGTGCTGCCGGACGGGCGGCCGATGATCGTCAGCGGCGGTGAGGACCGCACCGTGCGCCGCTGGGATGCGCGGACCGGCGAAGCCCTCGGCGATCCGCTGCCCGCCTCCGCCGACGTCCGCGCGGTGACCTGCGCCGTTCTGCCGAACGGCCGCGTCGTCATCGCCGCCAGCGGAGACTGGGGCGACGTCCAGCGCTGGGACGCCGAGACGGGCGCGTCGCTGACCGGCCATGACGACGCCGTGCGATGCCTCACCTCGGCGGCCTTGCCCGACGGCCGGGTCATTGTGATCTCCGGCGCCGCGGACGGTGTGCTGCGCCGGTGGGACGCCCAGACCGGAGAGCCCATCGGCGACCCACTCCCCGCCCACGCCGGCGGGGTGAGCGCGGTCGCAACCATTGCCATCGGCGGGGACGTGCACGTCGTCAGCGGGGGTTTGGACGGCACCCTCGCGCGCTGGGACGCCGCGACCGGGCAGCCTGTCGGGGACCCGCTCATCGAGAACGCCGAGCCGGTGCTCAGCCTGACGACCGTCGAAACGGCGGACAGCCCGCTCATCATCAGCGGCGACCGTGAAGGAGTGCTGCGCCGCTGGGACGCCCGCACCGGGGAGTCGATCGGCGTCCCGGGGTACGGGCACGACGGTGGTGTCGTGGCGCTGACGTCCTACTTGCCGCGCCTCGAGGTGATCTTCGATCGCGTCGTCGTGGTGAGCGGCGGAACCGACGGCACGATCCGGCAGTGGCGAACCGACGACGGGGTAGCCGAGGGTCCGGTCATCCTCGCCGATCCGGTGGGGAGCGTCGGGTCACTGACCGTCGTACGGCCTCCCGACGGCCGCGACGTCATCGTCTGCGGAGGTCTGGACGGGACCATCCGGCGATGGGACGCGCACTCCGGCGAGAAGCTGGACACCCCCGCCGGCCACGGGAAGGCAGTGTGGTCGTTGACTCCCGTTGTCCTCGACGAACAGCGGGTTCTCGTCGTGCAAGGCAGTGGTGAGCTGCGGCGCTGGGATGCCCTGACGGGACAGGAGGTCGGGGAACCGCCGGCCGGGACGGGCGACGTCCGCGCGGCGACCGCCGTGACCATGCCGGACGGACGGCTCCTGATCGTCACCGGGGAGCAGGACGGGACCATCACGTTCTGGCCCCTGCTCACCACCGGAGAGCTCGTCGGCGAGGAGGCACCGAGCCCGGGGCTGGACACAGTCAGCCTCACCGACGAAACGGGCGACGAGTCGTTCCGCGACGTCCTCGGTCGCAGCATCCTCGCCGCGCACATGGAGGCGCTGCTGACGTCGTTGCTCGGAAAGCAGCGCGCCGGGACGGCGGTCATCCACGTCGACGGCCGGTGGGGGTCCGGGAAGAGCACGCTGGTCAGGTTGCTCCTGCGGCAGATGGTGCGGCCGGTGTTGCCCATTCTGCGCCCGCGGAAGCCGGTGGTCGTCCGGTACGACGCGTGGCGGGAGAGCGCCGTCGCCCCCGAGTGGTGGTCGCTGGCGATCGCGATCAACCGGGCCGTGCGGGCCGAGCGCGCGGCTGCGGTCCGGGCGGCAATGACCGTGCTCAGCACAGTGAACCGGGTGATCCGCTCGATCCCGGTGCTGATCGCGTCCGCGCTGCTCGCCACGACGATCTGGGCCCGGCTCGCGGGCGTGTGGACCGGCGACATCCAGGCGCTCGGCAACATCCTCACGGTGCTGACGACGGTGGCGACGCTGGGGCTGGCCACCGGACGGGTGCTGTTCTGGTCGGCGCCGGCGTTCGGCCGCCTGCACGTGCGCTCCGAGGACAACCCGCTCGGGGAGATCGCTGCAGTGGTCGCCTCGATCCGGCGGTGGTCGCCGCGGGACGTGCGCGGCCAGCGCGCCGCGGACACGGTGTTCGCCCTCGGGCTGGTCGGGGCGCTGGCGTGGGTGGTCACGGTCGCGGCGAGGGCGGACGCCGTTCGGACCGACCTTGCGGACGGCCGGGCGTGGCTGGTGGCGCACGCGCAACCGGCGATCGGCGCCGCGCTGGTCGCGCTGCTGGTGGGGGGCACCTGGCTGCGCCGGGCGCCGGAGGGCACGGCGCGGCGGTCCGTCGTATGGCGTCGGCTGATCCGGCGGGTTCCGGTCGGTCTTCGCCGTTTGCCGCGGGGGACGGGCCGTCGAGCGCGCGCAGCCGTGTTGCGAGTGGACTCGCTGACCGGTTACTGGGGATTGCGCCGGGTCCGCATCCTCCGCGCGCGAACGGCGCGGGCGCGTGAGGCGCTGCGTGGCGTCCCGCCCGCGGACCGTCGGGTGGCCGGGCTGCTCACCCTCGCCACCGTCGTCGCGACGTTCCTGCTGCTGTCCGCCTCGGGGCCCTCCGGGCTGTGGCGGCGCGTGGAGCGGGCGCCGTACTGGTGGGCCCTCACGCCGCTCGCGGTGGTGCTGGCGGCGTACGCGGCATGGGTCGTGCGACGGCTGGACCGGCCGCGGCGTCCGGTGCTGCTCGTGGTCGACGACCTGGACCGGTGCGCGGCGGACCGGGTCGTGAAGCTGCTGGAGACGGTGCACACCCTGCTGCGGGAGCCCCCGGACGTGGCGTTCTTCCCGCGCTGGCGGGCTGCGGCGCCGCTGATGGTGCTGGTGCTGGGGGACGGGCGGTGGATCCGGCGTTCCTTCGAGACGGTGTACGAGAAGTTCGAGGAACTGGGCTCGGGCGTGCACGGTTTGGGCGCGGACTTCCTGCAGAAGGTGTTCGACCATGTCGTCCTGGTGCCAGCGCTGGCGGCCGATCAGGTGCAGGACTACGTCGACGATGTGACGCTGACGTCGCAGTGGGCGCTGGCCGCGCGCCGGCGCCGCCTCGCGCCGCCCGGCGCGGTCGCGCCCCCTCCCCCGCCGCCGCCCCCGCCTCGTCGTCCGGAACGGATGCCCACCGATGACGAGCTGATGAGCCTGGACCTGGCCACGGAATTCGCCTCGGAGGCGATCGCCAGCGCGTCACCGGGCCAGGTGCAGAGCGACGAGGTTCGGCAGGCCGTGGGGCAGGCACCCGCCGCTCAGCGTCAGCGCCTGGCCGAGGAAGTCGTGACCAGGGTGGCGTCACCGGAGGCGGCCGGGGCCTTCCGGGAGCATCTGCTCGCCGGGTACGCGCCGGTCATGCCGGCCAACCCGCGGCTGGTGAACCGGGTGGTGAACACGTTCCTGATGCTGCATGCGCTGGCGCTGCACCTGGGTCACGGGGAGCCGGAGGACTACATCGTCCGCGCGGCGATCATCTTCGTCCGATTCCCGTCACTGGTGGACGAGCTGCTCTCCGATCCCGATCCGCCGGTGATCGACCCCGCCGGGAAGAAGCCCGAATCGCTGTGGCTACGACGCGACGTCCAGCAGGTGCTGCGCGACGACGAGGGGCGGCTGATCGACGTCGTCCGGCTGGCCCGGTGCTACGGCCGGGAGTACGCGCCTGGCGTCCCCGGCTCGTGAGCGGGGACGAGGTGCTCGGGGGGGACCAGGGTGTCCCGCAGGCCGATCAGCCGGGACGCGCCGGCGCCCGCCGGGATGGGCTGGGGCCCCTTGGCCGGGACCGGCTGCTCCGTCGCCGCCGGGACCGGACGCGGCTCCGTCGTCGCCGGGACCGGCTGCTCCGTCGTCGCCGGGACCGGACGCGGCTCCCCTGCGGGGACCGGCGCCTCGGCCTGGCCGCGGACCTTCACCCGCTCCAGCCGCGTCTTGTACCGGGTGAGGATGGGCTTCTCGATGAAGTGCCAGGACACCCCGGCGATCCCGAGGGTGAACAGCAACGCCGCGACCTCCGAGGCGGTCCGGTGCGGCATATGCAGCTTCGGATCGGTTACCAGCAGCATTGCCGGCATGTGCCACAGGTACCACCCGTAGCTGACGGTCCCGATGGCCCGGATCGGCGGAAACTCGAACAGCGTCCAACTGGGACCGCACACCATGGCGATCAGCAGCAGCGCAAACAGGGTGTAGAACACCGGGCCGATCACCCAGCCGCCGTAGTGGGAGCCGAGCAGCTTCGGCAGAAGCAGGAAGCCGGGGACAGCGACGAACGAGGCCGGCACCACCCAGCGGCCCGGCCGCCAGCCGCGGGTGTAGACGACGGCGAACGCGGCGCCCGCGGTCATCGAGAACACGGTGGTGTGCGGCAGCAGGTGGACGCCGTTGTAGTTCGGGCCGGGGGAAAGCCCGACGACCACCCGCCAACCGGCGCTGACCACGGTGAACGCGACCAGGGTGCTGATCAACGCGATCGAGCGGGCGGGTTCGCGCAGCCGGCGCACGACGATCAGGGCGACGATCATGAACAGCGGCCAGACGAGGTAGAACTGCTCCTCGACGGCCAGGCTCCAGGTGTGCGGGAACGGCCCGAGGCCGACGTCCCACCCGTAGGTGCGGGTGAAGTTCCCGTAGTAGAAGAGCACCGGCAGGACGGCCCGGATGAACGCGTTCAAGGTGATCATGCCGAGCAGCCACCAGAACAGTCCGGTGACGGAGACGAAGACGATCAGCGCGGGCAGCAGGCGCAGAGCGCGGCGGCCCCAGAACGCCCGCAGGTCGATCCGGCCGCGCTGCTCCCGCTCGCGCAGCAGCAGCGTGGTGATCAGGAACCCGGAGAGGACGAAGAACGTGGTGACGCCCTGGACCCCGCTGGCGGGAATGTAGGGCAGCTGGGCGTGGGCGATCGCCACGGTCAGGACGGCCAGTCCGCGTAGACCGTCAAGGCCGGGCAGCCGGCTTCTCGCTCGCCGTCGCGAAGCGGACCTCGGCTCGACCACGGAGGATGCCCTTTCGCAGCTGGGGAGGAACGTTCGCTCGGCCTTCGAACTGGAACGGTACCCCGACCCGCCATCCGGGACGAAGCGGCGGGAGCTGCGCCGGGCCGATGGCGTGCCGAAACACCATGTGGGCGATCTTTCTGGTTCAGCAAAATTTCCTCGTCGGCAAACTTGCCATGGCGGCAAGATTAGTGCCATCCTCGTCCACATGACCTCGGCAGTAGGACTCCGCGAGCGCAAGAAGCTCGCGACCCGGGCAGCGCTGAGCGACGCGGCGATACGTCAGGCCGTCCGGGACGGGCTGGACGCCGTGACCGCCGAGTCGGTCTCGGCGGCGGTCGGCGTCTCCCCACGGACGTTCCGGAACTACTTCTCCAGCCGCGAGGAAGCGGTCGTCGAAGGGATCCTGCAACAGGCCTGGGGCATGGTGGAGGCGTTGCGCGCCAGGCCGGCCGGCGAGCCGGTCTGGGACTCCCTCGCCGTCGTCCTGCCCGCCACCGTCGCCGCCCTCACGGCCGACCGGAGCGACGTTCCCGCGCTGTTCCGCCTGTTCCGGGACAACCCCGGACTGATGGCGCCCTACCACGCGTCGTTCGAGCGCATCGATCGGTTGATGGCGGATGCCATCGCCGAGCGCACCGGCACCGACGCGAACCGTGACCTGGCTCCGCGACTCCTCGGCTGCGTGGCCGGCGTGGCCGCGAAGACGGCCATGGAGTTGTGGGCGGAGGGCGGCAGCGATGTCCCCGTGACCGAACTCGTGAAGGAGGGCCTGGCGCAACTGCGCGCCGGGATCCCGCTTGGCGGCTCGCCGCCAACCGCCTGATCAGAACACGTCACTAACCGCCTGAACCGCCGCTGATAGCGGCCGGCGACTCCCGCATGCCCATTAACGGTTCCTGCACGCCGTCGTGCCGGAACGAGCCCCATCGGTTCCGCACGCCCAAATGACAGGAGAAGACCGTGGCAAAGTACCTGTACCGGCTCGGCCGGTTCTCATTCGGCCACCGCAGATTGGTGGCCGCGGCGTGGCTGGCGGTCCTGGTCGGGGTGCTGATCGGCGCCGCGACCCTGTCGGGGTCGACGTCGAACGCTTTCAGCATCCCCGGAACGCCGTCCCAGAAGGCCATCGACCTGCTGGGCGAGCGGTTCCCACAAGCTTCGGCCGACGGCGCCACCGCCCGCGTCGTCTTCGCCGCCGACGACGGCGCGAAGCTGACCGATGCGTCCAACAAGGCGGCCATCGAACGCGCGGTCGCCGAGCTGGGCGAGGCGCCGCAGGTCGCGTCGGTGAGCGACCCGTTCACGTCGGGCGCGGTCAACGAGGCCGGCACGATCGGCTTCGCGCAAGCCACCTACACGGTGCAGTCGGGGGACGTCACCGATCAGGCGCGCGACGCCCTGACCGCCGTCGTCGACGAGGCGCGGACGGCGGGTCTCACGGTGGAGGTCGGTGGTGACGCCGTTCAGGCGGAGCCGGCGACCGGCGCCACCGAGGCGATCGGCGTCGTCGTCGCAGCAGTCGTCCTCGCGATCACCTTCGGCGCGATCGTCGCCGCCGGTCTCCCCCTTCTCACCGCCATCCTCGGGATCGCCATCACGCTCGGAGCGATCACGGCCGCCTCGGGATTCTTCGACCTGTCGGCCAACACCTCGGTACTCGCGCTGATGCTCGGCCTGGCGGTCGCCATCGACTATGCGCTGCTGATCGTGTCCCGCTACCGGCATGAGCTGACCCTCGGCCGGGACCGGCAGGAGGCCGCGGGCCGCGCGGTCGGCACGGCCGGCTCGGCGGTCGTCTTCGCCGGCTTGACCGTTGTGATCGCGCTCGCCGCGCTGTTCGTCGTCGGCATCCCGTTCATGACGACGATGGGCCTTGCCGCCGCATTCGCCGTCATCGTCGCGGTGCTCGTTGCGGTGACCCTGCTGCCCGCGCTGCTCGGGTTCACCGGACGGCGCCTGCTGGCCGGTCGCATCCCCGGGCTGCGGCCGCGCGATCCCGAGAACGACGGCCAGAGCTTCGGTTTCCGCTGGGCCCGCGTGATTTCCCGGCGCCCGGTGCCGGTGCTGATCGCCGCCGTCCTGGCGCTCGGCGTCGTCTCGATCCCGGCGCTCGACCTGCACCTCGCCATGCCCGACGACGGCACCGCCGCGCCGGACACCACGCAACGCAAGGCGTACGACCTGCTGGCCGAGGGCTTCGGCCCCGGGTTCAACGGCCCCCTCGTGGTCGTGGTCGACGGCGACGGCTCGGTGAAGGCCACGGCCGAGCAGGTCGCGGGCCAGATCAAGGGCCTGACCGACGTCGCCGCCGTCGCGCCGGCCGTCTACAACGAGTCCGGCAACACCGCGATGCTGAGCGTCATCCCGAAGAGCGCCCCGGGCAGCACCGCGACCGAGGATCTCGTGCGCGACATCCGCGGGCTCTCGGTGTCCGGCGGTGACATCGGCGTCACCGGGCTGACCGCCATCAACATCGACATCTCGGAGAAGCTCGCCGGCGCGCTGATCCCTTACCTCGCCGTCGTCGTCGGGCTGGCCTTCCTGGTGCTGACGATGGTGTTCCGCTCGCTGCTGGTGCCGCTGAAGGCGACCGCCGGGTTCCTGCTCTCGATCGCGGCGACGTTCGGCGCCGTGGTGGCCGTCTTCCAGTGGGGTTGGCTGGCCGACCTGCTCGGGGTGTCGCAGACCGGGCCGATCATCAGCTTCCTGCCCATCTTCCTGATCGGCATCGTGTTCGGCCTCGCGATGGACTACCAGGTGTTCCTGGTGACCCGGATGCGGGAGGAGTACGTGCATGGCGGCGACGCCCGCCAGGCCGTTGTCAACGGATTCGGTCACGGCGCCCGCGTGGTCACCGCTGCCGCGATCATCATGATCAGCGTCTTCAGCGGGTTCATCCTCTCGCCGGAGTCGTTCATCAAGTCGATCGGGTTCGCGCTCGGCATCGCGGTGTTCTTCGACGCCTTCGTGGTGCGGATGACGATCGTGCCGGCCGTCATGAGCCTGCTCGGCCGCCCCGCCTGGTGGCTGCCGCGCTGGCTGGACCGGCTGGTGCCGAACGTCGACGTCGAGGGCGAGAAGCTGCGCGAGTTCCTGCCGGACGACCTGGACGACACCTCGCTCCGCCAGAAGGAGGACGTCCCGGTCTGACTCAGCCGCTGCAGACGAGAGATCCTTCCCGCCGTTCTGACCCCGTGGACCGCTCAGAACGGCGGGAAGGGTGCTTCGGACGACAGGTCAGGCCTCGGTTGTCGGCGTCAGGCGCAGCACCGGCAGCTGCCGATCCGTCTTCTTCGTGTAGCCATGGAAGCGCGGTGCCTCCTGGACGACGCGGGCCCACGCCAGCTTGCGTTCCTCGCCGTCCAGCTGCTGGACCTTCACCTGGTGCTTGGTCCCCGACACCTCGACCCACACCTGATCGGGGTGCGCCACGACGTTGTGGTACCAGGCGGGATGCGCGACGCTCCCGCCCGCCGATGCCACGATCACCCAGCCGCCAGACGGGTCGTCGAAGCGGGCCACCGGATTGGTCCGCTTCTGGCCGGACTTGGCGCCTACGGTCGTCAGGTACAGCAGCTTCATCCCGCTGAACGTGTCGCCCTGCCGGCGGTGCATCCGGATCATCAGCGGCATCATGATCTTGTTGAGGAAACCGGGCGTTGGGCGGGCGCCGCGGGTCCCGGCTGGGAGCTTCTGGATCGCCATCGATCCTCCTGAAAGGTCTGGGGACTGGGCCGGCTCGAGAATCATGCAGCAACCCCGTCACGGGCCGCGACAGGGGTGCATTGCCAAGGGGTCGCGCTTTTTCGTTCTCCCGAGCAGGGCGATCGCGATCGGGCAGCAGCGGTACAGATCGGGTCAGAAGCTCGTTGCCGCCGCCAAATGTTCTTGGGGGCCTCAGCCGACCGGGACGCGGCCGCGGCGTTCGTCGGGCTGCGTCGCGAGGCGCGACTTCCGCCACCCGTACGCCGCGTAGAACACCAGCCCGATCGCCATCCAGATGCCGAACCGCGCCCAGGTGAGCGTCGGCAAGTTCAGCATCAGGTACACCGAAGCCAGCACGGACAGGATCGGCAGCCAGGGGACGCCGGGAACGCGGAAGTTCCGCTTCAGGTCGGGCCGGGTCCGGCGCAGCACCAGCACCCCGATCGCGACGAGCACGAACGCGAACAACGTGCCGATGTTCACCAGCGCCGCCAGCTCCGACAGCGGCACGAGCGCCGCGATGACGGCCACGACGACACCAGTGGTCGCAGTGACGACCACCGGCGCCCCGGTCGGCGGGTAGATACGGGCGAACACCGGCGGGAGCAGCCGGTCGCGGCTCATGGCGAAGAACACCCGGGACTGGCCGAGCATGAGGATCATCACGACCGTGGTGAGCCCGAGGACGGACCCGATCGAGATGACCGTCGCGAAGAAGTCCTGCCCGACGCTACGGAACGCCTCCGCCAGCGGCGCCTCCACGCTGAGCTGGTTGTACCGCACCATCCCGACCACCACGAGCGACACCGCGACGTAGAGCAAGGTGCAGATCGCTAGCGAGCCGATGATCCCGCGCGGCAGGTCGCGCTGCGGGTTGCGGGTCTCCTCCGCCGCAGTCGCGACGATGTCGAAACCGATGAAGGCGAAGAAGACCAGGGCGGCGCCGGTGACGATGCCGGCGACGCCGAATGCGCCCGGTGCGAAGCCGAGGTCCTGCAGGAGTGACGACGTCGCCTCGGCGCCCGGGGCGCCCTTCGATCCGGACGCCGGGATGAACGGCGAGTAGTTCCCGGCCTTGAGGAAGAACAGGCCCGCCACGATGACCAGCAGGATGATCAATAGCTTGATCGCGACGATCACCGCGTTGAAGCGCGCCGACAGCTTGATGCCGAGGCAGAGGACGACGGTGAGGACGAGGACGATTCCCGCGGCGAGCAGGTTCGGCGACGTCAGCGACGGGTCCTCGGAGTAAATCCGCTCGGGCACGGTGACGCCGGCCTGGTCGAGCAGGTCGGCGGCGTACTGCGACCAGCCGACGGAGACCGTCGCCGCGCCCAGCGCCAGCTCCAGGATGAGGTCCCAACCGATGATCCACGCGATGAGCTCGCCGACCGTGGCGTAGCTGAAGGTGTACGCCGAGCCGGCCACGGGCACGGTGGAGGCGAATTCGGCGTAGCACAAGGCCGCCAGGCCGCAGGCGACCGCTGCGAGGACGAAGGAGAGCGCCACGGCGGGTCCGGCGAGGACGCCGGCCGCCTCGCCGGTGAGGACGAAGATCCCGGTCCCGATCGTCACCCCGACGCCGAACACGACGAGGTCGAGAACAGACAGCTCCCGGCGCAGGCGGTGACCGCCGTCCTCACCCTCGGTGTCGCGGATCGACTGCTCGATCGACTTGGTCCGGAACAAGGCGCTCATGAATGGGACGTTACGAGCGGATCGGACACGCCGCCCGTCCACAGGGCAATTCCGCGTCTGCGCAGTCTCTCGACTGAGCAATCCTCACTTGCGTCATGATCTGGGCAGTCATTCCGCACCTGCGGTAGCGTCAGGCGCATGGCGATGTTCCGGTTGCGGCAAGCGGCCGAGCTGCTCGGCGTCAGCGACGACACGCTGCGCCGCTGGGCGGACGCCGGTCGGCTGGCGACGGTCGTCGACGACTCCGGGCGGCGCGCGGTGGACGGCGCCGAGCTGGCCCGCTTCGCGCAGGAACTGGCAGCCGAGCCTCCCGGCACGCCGAACGCCCAGTCGCAGCCGGTGGTCCGGGAGTCGGCCCGCAACCGGTTCACCGGCCTGGTGACGAAGGTGACGCGCGACACCGTGATGGCTCAGGTTGAGTTGCAGGCTGGGCCGTTCCGCGTCGTGTCGCTGATGAGCCGCGAGGCCGCTGACGAGCTCGGCCTGCAGCCGGGCGTGCTAGCCGTGGCGGCGGTGAAGTCGACCAACGTCGTCATCGAGATCCCCGAACCCTGACCCGATTCCGCTGACCCTGAGGAGTCTTCGTGCGCCGGTCGATCGCTGCCGTCGTTCTCACGCTCGCCGTTGCACTGGTGAGCGGGTGCGGCTCCGGTTCCGACTCCGGCTCCTCGGGCTCGTCCGGCTCGCCGACCGCCTCGGAGACGGCGTCGGCGGGACTCACGGGTGAGGCGACCGTGTTCGCCGCGGCCTCTCTGACGGGGTCGTTCACGACGCTCGGGAAGCAGTTCGAGGCCGCGCATCCGGGCACGACGATCACCTTCAACTTCGGGCCGAGCACCAGCCTGGCGACCCAGATCATCAACGGGGCGCCGGCCGATGTGTTCGCCTCTGCGTCGGCGAAGAACATGGACCAGGTGGTGGCGGCGAAGATGGCGGCCTCTCCCGTGACGTTCGTGAAGAACGTCATGGAGATCGCCGTGCCGCCGGACAACCCGGCGCACATCGCGGCCCTGGCCGATCTGGCCAAGCCGGGCGTGAAGGTGGCGCTGTGCGCGGCGGACGTTCCGTGCGGAACCGTGGCGCGCAAGGTCTTCGCGAACGCCGGGCTGAACGTCACACCGGTGACGAACGAGGTCGACGTCAAGGCGACCCTGTCGAAGGTGCAGCTCGGCGAGGTGGACGCCGGGATGGTGTATGTGACGGACGTGCTCGCGGCGGGGGCCAAGGTGAAGGGGATCACCATCCCGGCCGACGTGAACGCCTCGACCAGCTACCCGATCGCGCCGCTCACTGGATCGGCGAACGCCGCGCTCGGGGCGGCATTCGTGGACTACGTATTGTCGGCCGAAGGAGCATCGGTGCTTGCGGAGGCCGGCTTCGAGAAACCGTGAGGGGACGGTTCGTGCAGCCGAACGGACCCGTGAAAGGGGTCCGTTCGGCTGCACGAAGCGGATGGTTGGCGATCAGGCCGGCCGGGGGCGGCACTCGGCCCCCGGCCCAGCGGCCGGTTCCTTCCGGGCCCGGGGCGTCACGGTGATCAGGCCGGACAGCCGCTGAAGCGCCTGCCGTGCGCGCACCCTGAGCCGTGGGCGGTCGTCGTTCACCGCCGGAGCGCTCGGCAGTGCCGAACGCGCGTCCGACCGGGCCATCCAGTTGTCGACCATCACGTCGACGAGGGGCTGGATCGGCAGCCACGGTGTGGCCGATTGGCGTCGCGATGTCGAGCTCATGACTACGTCCTCTCTGCCTTGTCGCTTCCAGCTATCTATAGATAGATGGTAGCGCATCGAGAGGTCAGGTGCTCGTCGAATTTCGCGCCGCCCGCCGCCGCTCGGTGAGCCGGCGGGTCTTCACCTCCGTTCCGCAGTCCTCCATGCGGCACCAGCGCCGGGACCGGTTGCGGGTGCGGTCGAGGAAGAGCCACCCGCAGCCGCCGGCATCGGTGGGGCAGCGGCGGATCCGGGTCAGGTCCGCCGTCTGCAGCAGGTCGAGCGCCGCCGCCGCGAGGCGGTCGGGAACGAGCTGCGCCGGAACGACACCCATGACCAGGCGGGCGACGTGCGGACTGTCGGGCTCGAAGACCAGCGTGGAGCGGCCCGCGGCGGCCGACCACCTGCACCGCAGCCGTTCCAACGCCGAGGCCTGCGCGCCAGGGTCGTACGGCTCGGCGCCGATGGCGGTCACCAGGCAGGCATACAGTGCCTCCCGGACGTCGTTCGTGGCATCGACGGCGGCGGCACCGGACCCTGGGTCCTGCCCCCAGGCAGCCGCCACGGCCTCCGCCTCGGCTCCGGTCACGACGTCCGCGCGCCGGGCCCACGCCAACAGGGCATCCGGATCCGTGAGGTGATCCTCTGGCTCCTGGCCGGCGGGCACGCCCCATCGATCCCGGGTGTTCACCAGGTCGAGCGCCGGGTGTCCCCCAGCCAGCACCAACTTCTCGTCATCCACTCCGCCATGCTACCGGCAATAGCGAATTCGCTAGTAGTCCTAGTGCCCCGCCTCAGCGCCCTCCATGATCGGGTGTGCCCGTAGTGCCGAGTGGGAACGTCCCAGTCCGCGCTATCCGCACACTCGATCTTGAGGCGCCTAATGGACTCTCGTACACACGTTCGATTATCGTTGAGCCGTGCCGCGCGGGCCCACGATCCTGCACGCAGACCTCGACGCCTTCTACGCGTCAGTCGAGCAGCTGCTGGACCCGGCGCTGCGCGGGAGGCCGGTCGCGGTGGGCGGCAGCGCGCGCGGCGGCGTCGTCCTGGCGGCGTCGTACGAGGCCAAGCAGTACGGCGTCAGCGGCGGTATGCCGGGATGGCGGGCGCGGCAGCTGTGCCCGTGGTTGACGTTCACGAAGGGGCACTTCAACGAGTACCAGCGGCTGGCCGACGAGGTGATGGACATTCTCGGCGACGTGACGCCGGCCGTGGAGCGGATCTCGATCGACGAGGCGTTCCTCGACGTCACTGGCTCGACGCACCTGTTCGGACCTCCGGCAGTCATCGGTGCCGAGCTGCGCCGCCGGGTCCGCGCGGAAATCGGCCTGCCAATCTCGGTGGGCGCCGCGCGAACGAAGCATCTGGCGAAGGTGGCCTCGCAGGTGGCCAAGCCGGACGGCCTGGTGGTGGTCGAGCCGGAGGCCGAGATGGAGTTCCTGGAACCGCTTCCGGTGGAACTGATGTGGGGCGTCGGGCCGGTGGCCCGGCAGAAGCTGGCCGATCGTGGCATCCACACGATCGGTGACCTCGCCCGGACGCCGTCATCGGCCGTCGAGCGCATGCTCGGGCACGCGATCGGTGCCCGGCTCACGGCGCTGGCGGTCAACGAGGATCCGCGCCGCGTGACGACGTCGAGCCGCGCCCGATCGGTGGGCGCCCAGTCCGCGATCGGCCGGCATCAACCCACGCCGGAACTGGTCCGGGAGGTGCTGGCCCACCTTGCCGACCGGGTGGCCGGACGAATGCGGGCCAAGAGCCGTGCCGGACGGACGATCACGGTCCGGACCCGGTTCACCGGAATGCGCTCGGTGACGCGCTCCCTCACACTCACCGCCCCAGTGGCCGCCACCCTGACCCTGACCGAGATCGCCGAGCAGCTGGCGTGGCAGGCCATCCGGGATCAGCGGGACCCTGGCATCGAAATCAGCCTGCTCGCCATCTCGGTGTCCAACCTGCTGCCGCAGGCGACGATCCAGGCCGAGCTGCCGGTGCCGCCGGACGATCCGCGCCGGCCGGGATCGACGACGGGCGCCGCTCGGTGGGCGGTTGACATGTCGATGGACGCCATTCGCCGGAAGTTCGGGCGGGACGCCG
>Ga0081539_10003455_pt1 | contig 19379 bp, 18 predicted proteins | sample TabmetS4T2R2_FD_71023 | JGI IMG/M metagenome (GOLD analysis project Ga0081539, IMG submission 71023) | Tabebuia heterophylla rhizosphere microbial communities from the University of Puerto Rico - S4T2R2 | ecosystem: Host-associated > Plants > Roots > Rhizosphere ...
GGGGGCCGCCGGGGGGGGGGACCCGCCCCGGCGGGATGACGAGCCCCTCCTGCCAGATCTCGCGCGAGTTAGACGGCATCGAGCCGGGGCGCATCCCGCCGACGTCGGAGTGATGGGCGCGCGTGACCGCGAAGCCGAGGATCTCGCCGTCGGGCGCAACCGGCGAGACGAGGGTGATGTCGGGCAGGTGCGTCCCGCCCGAGTAGGGGTCGTTGAGCGCGAAGACGTCGCCGGGTCGCGGGTCGCGCTGCATCACCGCGGCGACGGACTCGGGCATCGCGCCGAGGTGGACGGGGATGTGCTCGGCCTGGGCGACCATCCGGCCGTCGGCATCGAAGAGCGCCGCCGAGCAGTCGCGGCGCTCCTTGATGTTCGAGGAGTACGCGCCGCGGATGAGCACGGCGCCCATCTCCTCGGCCACGCCGGACAGCGCGCTGGCGAGCACCGAGAGCGTGACGGGATCGAGGCGGTCAGCCATCGCCGCGCTCCAGGATCAGGCTCCCCGCCTCGTCGACGCGGCCCGACCACCCGGGCGCGACCACGCAGGTGGCCTCCGGCAGCTCGACCAGCGCGGGCCCCGACACCTCGCTGCCGGCCCCCATCTCGGTGCGGTCGAAGACGTCGACCTCGGTCCACTCCTCGTCGAAGCTCGCCCGCCGCCGACCCGCGCGCCCGTCGCCCTCGGCGGCGGCCTCCTCCAGAGCGGGCTTCTCGACGGCCAGCGTCGCGGTCACCCGGACGTTGACGAGCTCGACCGCCTCCTCCTCCATGCGGTAGCCGTAGCGCTGCTCGTGGGCGTCGTGGAAGCGCGCGGCGAGCTGGTCGGGCTCGTCGGCGTCGACGGTCAGCTCGAACGACTGGCCGCGGTAGCGAAGGTCGGCCGCCCGCGCGAGGCGCGGGTCGTCGAGGTCCGCTCGCGCCCGCTCCTCGAGCTCGGCGAACGGGCCCTCGAGGCGGTCGGGCTCGAGCTCGCCGAGCAGCGGCTCGACGTAGTCGCGGCGCACGTCGGAGATCGCCAGGCCCAGCGCGCTGAGCACGCCGGCCGCCTTGGGCACCACCAGCGTGCGCATGCCCAGCTCGTCGGCCAGCGCGCAGGCGTGCATGCCGCCGGCGCCGCCGAAGGCGACGAGCGCGAAGTCGCGCGGGTCCAACCCCCGCTCGACGCTGATCACCCGGAGCGCCCGGGTCATCTCGGCGTTGGCGACGCGGACGATCCCCAGCGCGGTCTGGAGCGCGTCGAGGCCGAGCTCGGAGCCCAGCCGCTCGAGCGCCTGCTCGGCCAGCTCGCGGCGCAGGACCACCTCACCGCCCAGGGTGGCGCCGTCCTCCAGGTAGCCGAGGAAGAGGTTGGCGTCGGTCACGGTGGGCTCCTCTCCCCCGGCCCCGTACGCCGCCGGCCCGGGCTCGGCGCCCGCCGATTGCGGGCCGACCCGCAGGGCGCCGCCCGCGTCGGCCCAGGCGATCGAGCCGCCGCCGGCGCTGACCGTGTGGACGTCGACCATGGGCAGCTTCAGGGGAACGCCGGCGACCACGGAGTCGGTCGTCGTCTGCGCCGCGCCGCCGATGACCGGCGCCACGTCGGTGCTCGTGCCGCCCATGTCGAAGGTGAGCAGGTCCTCGTAGCCGCTGGCGGCGGCGGCGTAGGCGGCGCCGACGACGCCGCCCGCCGGCCCCGAGAGCACGCAGGCCGCCGCCGAGCGCGCCGCGGCCTCGAGGTCGATGACGCCGCCCGAGGACTGCATGACGAGCGGCGTCGGCAGCCCGGCCTCGTCGCAGCGCTCGGCCAGCCGCCCGAGGTAGGCCGACAGGCGCGGCGCCAGGTAGGCGTCGGCGGCGGTCGTGGCCAGGCGCTCGAACTCGCGGAACTCCGGCAGCACCTCGCTCGACAGCGACACGTGCACGCCGTCGAGCGCCGAGCGCAGCGCCTCCCCCACGCGCCGCTCGTGCTCGGGGTGAAGGAAGGCGAAGAGCAGGCACACGGCGACCGCCTCGACGTCGGCGTCGCGCACCGCCTCGACCGCCGCGGCGAGCGACTCCTCGTCGAGCGCCTCGATCTCGCCGTCGGGCCCCATCCGCTCGCGCACGGTGAAGCGCAGCTCCCGCGGCACGAGCGCCGGCGGGCGATCGCGCGCGAGGTCGTACAGCGAGGGCCGGTTCTGGCGCCCGATCTCGATGACGTCGCGAAAGCCCTCGGTGGTGACCAGGGCAAGCCGCGCGCCGCGGCGCTCGAGCAGCGCGTTGGTGGCGACGGTCATCCCGTGCGCGAACGCGCCCAGCTGCGCCGAATCGAAGTCGGCCGCCTCGACGCCGGCCAGCACGCCCTCGGACTGGTCGGAAGGCGTCGACGGGACCTTCGCCGTGATCAGCCGCCCGTCCGCGAGGATGACGACGTCGGTGAACGTGCCGCCGACGTCGACCCCGAGGCGCGCGCCGGCTTGGCTCACGCGGGCCGGGCCACCACGCCGTCGCCGCCCATGCCGGTCTCCGAGCGAACGCGCAGCTCGTCGAACCGGCGCTCGGCGCGCTCACTGCTCAGCAGCGTCCCCAGCACGCAGCCGAGGAAGCCGACCGGGATCGAGACGATCGCCGGATTGGAAAGCGGGAACGGGGAGCCCTCGGAGTCGGGGCCGGGCCAGACGGCCGGCGACAGGATGATCAACGTGACCGACGTGATGAGGCCGAACGCCACGCCGGCGACCGCGCCGGCGGTGTTGAAGCGCCTCCACACCACCGACAGCAGCAGAGCGGGGAAGTTCGCGCTGGCGGCCACCGAGAACGCCAGGCCGACGAGGAACTGGATGTTGAAGTCCTTGCCGGCCAGGAGGGCCAGCAGCATAGCGACGACCCCGATCACCCCGGCGGCGATCCGGGCGACCGCGATCTCGCTGCGCTCCTCCATCTCGCCGCGGCGCAGGACGTTGTTGAAGAAGTCGTGAGCCACGCCGCCGGACGCCGAGATCACCAGCCCGGCGACGACGGCGAGGATCGTCGCGAACGCGACCGCCGAGATCACCGCGAAGAAGATGTCGCCACCGGTGCTGCCGGCGCCGCCGCCGAGGAACTCGGCCGTGTAGGGCGCGATGAGGTTGCCGCCCTCGCCGGCGAGCTTCTCGCCCGACGGGCCCAGCAGCGCCTGCGAGCCGAAGCCGACCAGCGACACGAAGACGTAGAAGATGCCGATGAACAGGACGGCCCATCCCGCCGAGCCGCGCGCCGCGCGTGCGCTGGGCACGGTGTAGAAGCGCATGAGGATGTGCGGCAGACCCGCGGTGCCAAGCGCGAAGGCAACGCCTGTGGAGATGCTGTCCAGCGGCTTGACGAAGAACAGGCCCGGCCCGAGGTAGGCATCGCCCTTGCCCGAGCGGTCGGCCGCGCTGGCCAGCAGGTGCGAGGGGTTGAAGTCGAAGCGCCCGAGCACCCAGATCCCCAGCACGGCCACGCAGCCGAGCAGCAGCACCGCCTTGATGATCTGCACCCACGTGGTCGCCAGCATGCCGCCGAAGATCACGTAGACGAGCATCGCGGTGCCGGTGATCAGCACCGCGACGGTGAAGCTCAGCCCGGCCAGCGCCTCGATCAGCGCGCCGGCGGCGATCATCTGGGCCACGAGGTAGAAGGCCGCGACGAACAGCGTGCCGATCGCCGCCGCGGTCCGCGCTGGCCGCTCGCTCAGCCGGAAGGTGAGCAGGTCGGCCATCGTGTAGCGGCCGGCGTTGCGCATGCGCTCGGCGAGCAGCAGGAGCACCGGGATGAACGACACCAGCGCGGCGACGCCGGTGATGAAGCCGTCGAAGCCGTAGAGGAACATCAGGCCCGAGACGCCGAGGAAGGCGGCCGCCGACATGAAGTCGCCGGCGATCGCGAAGCCGTTCTGCAGCGGCGAGATCCCGCGCCCGGCGGCCCAGAAGTCGGTGGCCGTCCGCGTGCGGCGCGAGGCCCAGTAGGTGATCCCCAGCGTGATCGCCAGCACCATCGCGAAGATCACGAGCGGCAGCGTTCGCACGCTCGCGGCGAGGACGAAGCTCACCGCCGCTCCTCCTCGTGGTTGACCCGGTCGGCCAGGGGCGCGAGATGGCGGTCGCACCAGCGCAGGTACAGCCAAGCGATGAGCCAGGTCATCACGATGAGGCTCAGCGCCAGGATGTAGGCCCACGAGAACGAGCCGATCGGCGTGCGGCGCATGAAGTCGCGCGCGTAGGCCGTCAGGACGAGGAAGCCGCCGAACCACGCGCCGAACACCGCCAGGGCCGGTACGACGAACCGCCGCCGCTGGGTGACGAGCTCCTGGAACTCGGGGGAGCGCTCGAGGCCCTCCCAGTCGTGGGTGGACACGTCAGACAACTTGACGGTGCGCTACCCGAGCGCCGAGGGTGCTAGTCGCGCGGGAGCGCCATGCGCCAGGTGCCGCGGACCTCGACCACGTGGCGGTCCGGCAGGGCGGCGATGCGCAGCGCGAGGTCGCCGCAGTTGGGGCAGCGCAGGACCTCGCCGGCGCCGCGGTAGAGCCGGTGCGAGCCGATCGCGTGGCGCTCGCCGCACGACTGGCAGCGGCGCCGCACGGCGGTCATCTCGGCCCCGAAGACCTCGACGAGCGTGCCCGCAAGCCCGTTCCCGTCGAGCCAGCGGGCCTCGTCGCTCATGACCCCGTGGGCCCGAAGCGCTCGGTGTGGATGGTGTCCGGCGGGTGGCCGAGGGCGACCAGGCCGTCGGCGACCGTCTCGACGAACGCCGTCGGCCCGCACACGAAGACCAGCGGATGCGCGGACGGCGCCGGGCCGACCTCGGCGAGCATCTCGGCGTCGACCCGGCGGTCATAGCCCGTCCAGCCCTCCGGCCGGCTGCGGGTCAGCGTGTAGTGGACGGCGACGTCGTCCAGGCGGTCGAGCTCGGCGCGGTACAGGACGTCGTCGGCGCTGCGCGCCGAGAGCAGCAGCCGCGCCTCGACGTCGGAGTCCTGGGCGGCGCGGTGGCGCAGCATCGCCATGAGCGGCACCAGCCCGGAGCCGCCGGCGACCAGCAGCAGCGGCCCGCCGTCGGCCACGCGCCAGGTGAAGTGGCCGCCGACCGGGCCGCGGATCTCGAACTCGTCGCCCGCGCGCACCTCGTCGACGAGGTAGGGCGAGACCTCCCCGTCGTCGATGCGCTCGACGGTCAGCGCCAGCCGCGCGTCCTCGGGCGCCGAGGCGATCGAGTACGAGCGCTGCGCCTGGTAGCCGTCGTCGGCGGTCAGGCGCACGTCGACGTGCTGGCCGGCGGCGTGGCCGGGCCAATCGGGGACGTCGAGGACGATCGTCGCCGCCTGCGCGGTCTCCGCGACCACCTCGCCGACCCTGACCGTGCGCCACCGGATCGGCGCACGCGGCAGGCTCAATCGCTCCAGTAGCGCTGCTCTTTCCACGGGTCGCCGTAGTTGTGGTAGCCGGCGGCCTCCCAGAAGCCGGGCTCGTCGTCGACGGTCAGGGTCAGGCCGCGCACCCACTTCGCGCTCTTCCAGAAGTACAGGTGCGGCACGAGCAGCCGGGCCGGCCCGCCGTGCTCGGCCTCGAGCGGCTCGCCGTCGAAGGTGTGGGCGACCCAGGCGCGCCCGCCCGTGAGGTCCTCGAGCGGGATGTTCGTCGTGTAGTCGCCGTCCGACCAGGCGGTGACGTAGTCGCCCTCGGTGGTGACGCCTTCGAGCAGCGTGTCGACCGAGACGCCGGTCCAGCTCGTGTCGAGCTTGGACCACTTGGTCACGCAGTGGATGTCGACCGTGAAGGTCTCGCTGGGCAGGGCGAGGAGCTCCTCCCACGTCCACGACACGGGCTCGTCGACCGCGCCGCTGATCGTGAAGCTCCACTCGTCGAGCGGCGTGTGGGGCGTGGGCCCGGCGGAGAGCACCGGGAAGTCGGTGACGACGTACTGGCCGGGCGGCACGCGCGAGGGGTCGACCTCGGCGCGGCGGCCACGGAAGCCGCGGGAGATGGGCATCGTGTGTCGATGCTAACGCGCGGCGATCACCGCTCGTGGCCGGCGAGGTCGTAGTCGGCCAGCGCGGCGGGATCGGTGATGCCCAGCTTGCGGCGGGCGCGCTCGGCGAAGCCGGCCGAGCCGAGGCGGACGATGAGCGCCGGCCACGGGTTGGGCGCGACCTCGAGGCTCGTCGAGCCGGGTGCCAGCTCGGCCATGAGCTGCCCGTCGACCTCGAGCGCGACCGGGGCGCTCGTCGGCAGCACCTCGACGCCGAGCGCCTCGTCGTCGCCGAGCACGACGGCGCGGTTGAACAGCCCGTGCGGCGCGTCGGGGGTGACGATCATCGCCTTGGTCTGGGGCGAGACGATGGGGCCGCCGGCCGCGAAGCTGTAGCCGGTCGAGCCGGCGGGCGTGGCGGCGATGACGCCGTCGCTGGCGTAGCGCACGAGCAGCTGGCCGTCGACGCTGAGGCCCAGCGCCGCCTGGCCGTGCCCCGGGACGCGGCTGAGCACGACGTCGTTGTAGGCCACCTGCTCGCGCACCTGGCCGTTCTCGCTCCAGGCCGCGCTGAGCGCGAAGCGCTCCTCGAGCGCGTACGCGCCCGCCCCCAGCGCGTCGAGCGCCTCGGGGAGCTGCTCGCCGTCCACTTCAGTGAGGTAGCCCAGGCGGCCGAGGTTGACGCCGAGCACCGGGACGCCGAGCGGCGCGGCGGCGCGCAGCGCGCCGAGCAGGGTGCCGTCGCCGCCGAGCGAGAGCAGGACGTCGCAGCTCTGGGCGAGCTGGCCGTCGTCGCAGCGCGCGACCGACTCCGGCAGCCGCGGATCGTCGAGCGCGCGCAGCATGACGCCGTTGTCGTCGGCCCATTCGCGGACGGTCGCCACGGCGGCGCTGACGTCGCGGCGGGGATGCAGGACGAGGCTGACCCGCCGGGGCGGAGCGGTCTCGCCGGCGGGCGGAGTCGAGCTCATCCCCGCTCACTTCAGCACACGGCGGCGCCGAGCGGTGCGATCGGGGCCGAGCGGGAAGGCTTGGTCAGTGTACGACGAGGCCTACGAGCGGCCGGGAGTCCCGCGCGCGCACTACGCCGATCTGCTCGCCGATCTGCGAGGCACCGACCTGCGCGAGCTTGCCGAGCAGGCGGCCGACTGGGTCGACGTCTACGGCGTGACCTTCGCCGGCGCTCCGTTCGCCATCGATCCGGTGCCGCGGGTGCTGACCGCCGCCGAGTGGAGCGAGCTCGAGGCCGGCCTCGTCCAGCGCGTGCGCGCGCTCAACGCTTTCGTCCGCGACGTCCACGGTCCGCGGGCGATCGTCGAAGCGGGCGTCGTGCCGGCGGTGCTCCTGGCCTCCGCCGACCACCACGAGCCGGCGATGGCCGGGATGGCCGAGCACGAGGCCAACCCGATCGCGGTCGCCGGCCTCGACGTCGTCCGCGACCCCGACGGCCGCTTCCTGGTGCTCGAGGACAACCTGCGCACCCCGTCGGGCGTCGCCTATGCCGCCGCCGCGCGCCAGGCCAGCGAGGCGCTCTTCCCCGAGCGCCCGCCGCTGCGCGACGTCTCCTGCGGATTCGACCTGCTCGGCGCCGCGCTGCGCGCCGCGGCCGACGGCGTGGAGGACCCGTTCGTCGTCCAGGTCTCCGATGGGCCGGGGAACTCGGCCTGGTACGAGCACCAGGCGGTCTCAGAGCGGCTCGGGATCCCGCTCGTCGGCGTCGACGACCTCGACGTCGACGACGGCGGGCTCGTGGCCTGCGTCGACGACGAGCAGCGCCCGGTCGACGTCGTCTACCGGCGCACGAACGACGAGCGCCTGATCGACGCCGACGGCCGGCCCACGCCGCTGGGCGCGGTGCTGGTCGAGCCGCTGCGGCGCGGTCGGGTGGCCTGCGCCAACGCGTTCGGCGCCGGCGTCGCCGACGACAAGCTCGCCCACGCCTACGTCGAGCGGATGATCGACTTCTACCTCGGCCAGGAGCCGCTCGTGCGCTCGGTCCCGACCTTCGACCTCGCCGACCCCGCCGCGCGCGAGGAGGTCCTCGATCGCATCGACGAGATGGTGGTCAAGCCGCGGTCGGAGAGCGGCGGCGAGGGCGTCGTGATCGGCCCGCACGCCGCCGGCGAGGATCGCGAGCGCACCATCCGGGCGATCGAGGAGGACCCCGAGGCGTTCGTCGCCCAGGAGACCGTGTGGCTGTCGCGCCATCCGACGATCGTCGACGGCCGGCTCGAGCCCCGCCACGTCGACCTGCGCGCGTTCGCCTTCGTCATCGGCGAGCGGGTGGCGGCGCTGCCCGGAGGCCTCACCCGCGTGGCCCTCGATCCGGGCGCGCTTGTGGTCAACTCCTCGCAGGACGGCGGCGCGAAGGACACCTGGGTGCTGACCTGACTCACGCGACGGCTGCCGGTTGCGCCTGCGCACGCGTCCGGGCGCTGCGCACCAGGCGCCTGAGCGTGTCGATGTCGTAGGCGCCGGTGTGGCGGCGGCCGTTGATGAAGAAGCTCGGGGTCCCGGTCACCTCGCTGGCATCGGCGCTGGCGACATCCTCGGCCACGCGCGCCGCGTGCTCACGCTGGCGCAGATCGGCCCAGAAGCGGTCGAGGTCGATACCGAGCTCGCTGGCGTGGCGGGCGATCTCGACCGGTCGAAGCTCGTCCTGGTGGCCCAGCAGCCAGTCGTGCAGCTCCCAGAACTTGCCCTGTGCGCCCGCCGCCTCGGCGGCCTCGGCCGCCATCTGGGCGTTCGGGTGCACGTCCGCGAGTGGGAGGTGACGCCACACATAGCGCAGGTCGTCGCCGAAGTCGGCCAGGAGCTCACGGACCACCGCCTCCGCCTGCCCGCAGTACGGGCACTGGTAGTCGCCGTACTCCAGCAGCGTCACCGGGGCGTCGTTGGGGCCGCGGATGTGGTCGCGCTCGGGGTCCACCTCGTCGATGAGGTCGGGGATGTCCTCCGCGGTGCGCCCGATCTGGCGCGCCCGCGTCGAGGCGGGGATGCGCTTGTACATCCGCACCGCCACCCAGCCGTCCAACGTCGCCAGGACGATCGAGGCGAGGATCCCGATCTTCGCCTCGTCGAGCGCCTCGCCGGTGAACGCGAGGCTGGCGATGAGCAGGGAGACGGTGAAGCCGATGCCGGCCACCGCACCGACGCCGCGCAGGGCGGGGAAGGTGATCGGAAGGCGCGGCTTGTGCTTGCCGGTGTGGACGGCGATCCATATCGCGACCACGATCCCGACCGGCTTGCCCACCGCGTAGCCGAGCGCGATACCAAGGGTGATCGGCGAGCGGATCGCGTCACCGAGGAGGCTCGCGTCGATGTGGATCCCCGCGTTGGCGAGCGCGAAGAGGGGCACGATGACGTAGCTGGTCCACGGGTGCAGGCGGATCTGGAGACGCTCGTTCTCGGAGATCGCGGAGCCGATGGTCTGCTGCACGGAGCGCGCCAGCTCGGGCGTGGGCTGCTCGCGGAAGGTCCTGACCACCTCGGTCACCCGCTCGAGGTCGCCGCGCGAAGGTGGGTACGCGGCGGTGACGAGACCGATCGCCAGGCCGGCGATCGTCGGGTGCACGCCTGACTTGAAGAGCGCCACCCACATGGCGGTCCCGACGACGGCGGCAGCGGCCGAACGGCCGAATGGAGCGAAGCGCAGCGCAACCAGGACCGCGAAGAGGCCGATCGCGACCACGAGAGCGGTCATCGAGACATCCTTGGTGTAGACCGTCGCGATGACCAGCAGCCCGGCGAGGTCGTCGACGACGACCAGGCTGAGCATGAAGACGCGCATGCGGGTCGCGCCCGGCGGCACGAGCAGCGAGAGGACGCCGAGCGCCAGCGCGGTCTCGGTCGACATCACCGCGCCCCACCCGTGTGCGCCAGCGCCGCCCGCGTTGAACGCCAGGAACACGGCGATGGCGCCGACCATGCCCCCGATCGCCCCGACCACCGGCAGGGCGAGCCGCGAGCGTTCGCGCAGCTCCCCGACGTCGAGCTCGCGCTTGGCCTCGAGGCCGACGACGAGGAAGAACAGCGTCATCAGGCCGTCGTTGACCCAGTGGCGCAGGTCGGCGGCAAGCGTCCAGTCGCCCAGGCGGAAGGCCAGCTCGGTGCCCCAGAAGGACTCGTAGCTGTCCGGCCACGGCGAGTTGGCCCAGAGGAGGGCGGCGACGATCGCGCCGAGCAGCACGATCGCGCTGCCGGTCTCGGTCCCCAGGAAGTCGCGAACGGGCGCGGCGAGGTTCCGCGCCCACGCTGTGCGGCCCGACATCGGGGTCGCCTGCGCCTCGGCCATCGCGGTAAGGATGACGACGCGGCGCCTCCGACCGGGGCGCGCCCCGGCGAATGGCGGCTTCGGGCGGCCGCCCCCCGACGACCGCCCGAGCCGCGGTGTGTGAGCTACTCGCGCAGCGAGGCTGCGTTCTCGCGGGCGCTGTCAGCGAGCTCCTCGCCGTGCCTGCGCCCTTCTTCGCTCACAGTCTGCGCAGCCGACTGGGCGACCTCCTTGCCGCGCTCGAGAGCCTCCTGCCCGGTCTCCTTGGCCTGGTCCTTGACGCGGTCGGCGACCGGCCCGAGCTTCTCGTGCTCGACGTCGGAGCTCGGGACCGCGAGGCCGACGAGGAACCCGACGGCGACTGCGCCGACGGCGAGGCCCAGCGGGTTCTCCTGCGCGAGGCCCGCGGCCTTGCGCACCTGGTGCTTGACCTGCTCGGGATCGGGCGCGGCGTCGCCGGCGCGCTGCCCGGCCACGCCGAGCTTCTCCTTCACGCCGCCGACCGTGTCCGACACGCGGTCCTTCGCGCGCGCCTTGACGTCGGCCTTGTGGCCGAGCGCGTCGATGGTCTCCCCCATTCGCCTGCGGGTGTCCACTATTTCGTCGCGGATCGCATCCGGGTCTTCGCCCATTGCACGTCCTCCTTCACTGAGTCGATGGTCTCCTCGGGGACAGGAGGCGCCGCCTCCTGAACCTGCTTGCGGCCGATCTGGATGAGCACGGCTGCGATCGCGGCGTAGACGACGGTGACGATCAGCGCCGCCAGCCACGTCTGCATCGCGAGATCGAGCGCTGCGATGAGCACCGCGGTCAGGGCGCCGAGGGCGAGCAGGCCGACGGCCGCGCCCGCGCCGAGCATCCCGGCGCCCTTGCCGGCGCGCCGGCCGCGGTCGGCCAGCTCGGCCTTGGCGAGGTCGAGCTCCTGGCGGACCAGGGTGCTCGTCTGGTTGGCGAGGTCCTTGACCAGCTCGCCGATCGAATGGTCGCGCAGCTCGGGCTGCGCCTCGCGTCCGTCAGGACTCATACGGGCCTCCGGAGGCGACGGGCAGCTCCGCGCCGGCCTCGTAGCGCTCGGGCTGGTACCGCGTGGCCTGGTAGCCCTCGTAGCGCTTGCGGCTCGATGCCTTCAGGAAGCGCGACGCCGCGAAGCCCAGCGCCATGCCGATGCCGATGACCGCCCACGGCTTGCGCCGGCCGAAGTCCTCGGCGTCGGCGAGGATGCGGTCGGCGTCGGACTCGGTCAGGTAGCTCCCGACGCGATCGACGTGATGGGCGACGCGGTCGGCCGCGTTGGCCTGCCCATCCTGGCCCTCCTCACGGAGGTGGTCGCTCGTCCGGCGCAGCGCCTGCGCGGTCGCGCTGACCTGCTCGCCGGCCTGGGTCGAGCGCTGATCGATCTGCTCGCGCGCCCGCGACTGGACCTGCTGCGCGCCCTCCTTCATCTTGTCCTGCGCGGCCTGCGTGTCCATCGTCTGCGTATCCATCGCTCCCTCTCTTTCTCGTGGGTTCAGGTGGTCTTCTGGCGCTTGGGCTCTGAGCGGGCGTCGAGCTGCAGCTCGCGGTCTGCGCCGTGCACGCCGGCAGCCAGCTCGCGCCGGCGCTCGCGTTCGGAGTTGAGCTCCATGCCGAGCAGCAGCGCGACGTTGGTGATCCAGAACCACACGAGGAGGCAGACCACGCCTCCAAGCGCGCCGTAGGTCTTGTCGTAGGAGCCGAAGTTGGCGACGTAGAACGCGAAGGCCGCCGAGGCGACGAGCCACACGACGATCGCAAGGACCGCCCCGGGCGTGACCCAGCGAAAGCCGGCGAGCTTGACGTTCGGCGCCGCGTAGAAGAGGACGGCGAACATCGTCACCACCACGGCCAGCAGCACCGGCCACTTGGCGATGTTCCAGATCGAGACGGCCGTGCTGCCGATGCCCAGCGGCTTGGCGACGGCGTCGACGACCGGCCCGGTGAGCACGAGGGCAAGCCCGACCGCGGCGAGCAGGAGCACCATGACGAGCGTCACCAGGATCTGCAGCGGGCGTAGCTTCCAGAACGGCCGGCCCTCGGGCGTCTCGTAGACGACGTTGGCCGCGCGCATGAACGCGCCGACGTAGCCCGACGCCGACCACAGCGCGGTGGCCAGGCCGACGACGAGCAGGATGCCCGCCGTCGAGCGGTGCGAGGTGATCGACTTGATCGGGCCCGCGAAGGTGTCGGCGGCCGACTGCGGCCCGAGGCTGGTCACGATCTGCGTGATCGTCCGCGTGGTCGCCACCGGGTCGGCGAAGAGGCCGACGAGCGACACCAGCGCGATGAGCGCCGGGAACAGCGACAGCAGCCCGTAGTAGGTGAGCGCGGCCGCCCAGTCGCTCATGTTGTCTTCGCTGAACTCGGTGAAGGTGCGCTTGACGGTCGCCAGCAGCGACGGGCGATCGTCGGTGCCGACCGGCCGGTAGTCGGCTCGTCGGCGGTCGCGATCGGAGCGGGTGGCGTCGGTGGTCTCGGTCACCGGTTCCGCTCGTCGTCGGTCTCGATGCGCTCCTTGCGCAGGTCGGCCGAGACGGTCTCCTCGTCGGTGTGCTCCTCGGTCGAGAGGCGCACGCGCTCCTTGGGGACGACCTCGGTCTCGGCCACGGGTCGCTCCTCGTGCAACACGACCTCGTGCTCCTCCTCGGAGATCTCGGGACCGTCGAGTGCCTGGTCGACGTTGCCCTCGTGGATGGGCTCGCGCTCGACGCGCACCTCTTCGCGGCGGACGGGGACGGTGCGCTGCTCGTGCTCGGTGACCACGTACTTGCGCAGGCGCGCGCGCCCACGCTCGCGCCGCTCGGTCCCGACCCGCATCTCCTCCTCCGAGCGCGTCATCGCGTCGTCGGTCGTCGGGCCTGAGACGTCGCGGCCGCGCCCGGCTGTCTCGGCGTCCGTCGCGGTGGTGGTGCCGGCGGTCGAGTAGTCCACGCCGTAGTGCTCGAAGAGCCGCTGCTCCTCGCTCTCGGACAGGTCGCCGTCCGGCTCGATGCTCGGAGCGTCCTTGACGCGCGCCTTCTCGATCGGCAGGCGGACGTCCTCGCCGTCCGCGGTGGCCCCGCGCAACGGAACGAACGACTTCTTGGTGCCGAGCAGGCCGGTTGAGACGAGCGCCCACTCGAGTCGGCCGCTCTGGCGGTCCTCGTAGAGCTCGTCGACCTTGCCGATCTTGTCGCCGTCGCGGTCGATGAGCGTGCGCCCTTCATAGGTGTAGGCCTCGGTGAGGTCCGTCATGCTCTTCCCCCCTCGTGGGACGTTTGTGCCAGAACGACTGGCGAAACCGCCGCCGTACCCGGCTTGACGGGATGTCGAAACCGGACAATTCGTTAACAACTGAGACATTTGCGCCAACTTCGCGCCTGCAGCGCAAGGAGTTGCCCGTCTTCGGGCATGAGACCGAGCTACGGTGTCCGAGATGTCCGAGCCCGCCCGAGACCCCGGCTGGCCCGGTTCGGCGGGGCAAGAGCCACCTGCCGGATCGCGGCGGGCCGATGCGCTGGCCAGCCGCGAGCGAATCCTCACGGCGGCCGGCGCGCTCATCGGCGACCGTCGCACGACGATGGCCGAGATCGCCGCCGCCGCGCAGGTCAGCCGCTCGACGCTGTACCGCCACTTCCCCACACGTCAGGACCTCGCGACGGCGCTCGCGGAGCTCGAGGACGAGGCGCCCCGGCCCACGCTCGAGCAGCCGACGGGCCGGCTGACCACGCTGCCCTACCAGGCGCCGGGCGCGCTCGGGCGCGACCGGCCGCTGGCGCTGGAGGTGACCCACGTCCTCGACGAGGTGCCGCCCCATCTGATCGCCGATCAGCTCGTCGCCGAGGCGCGCCGGGCCGCGGGCGTCGCCGTCGCGCTGTACATCGTCGACATCGACGGCTCGCAGCTCGTCCGGCTGGCCGGGTCAGAGGACTTCCCCGAGCGCCTCGAGGCGCCGCCGGCGCTCGGTCCGGAGATCGTGCCCGAGGGCCTGCCCAGCTTCTACGAGCTGCTCGCGCGCCGCCTGCCGCGCTGCACGGCCGCCCCGCTGTGGCTGCGCGGGCGCGTGATCGGCCTGCTGCTGTGCGTCGGCGAGCCGGTGGCGGCCCTCGACGACATCGCCAAGCAGGGCGCGGCGGCGCTGGAGCTCGCCAACGACTACACCGACCTGATCGAGGCGGCCCGCCGGCGCAAGCCGACCACCGCGGCGGCCGAGGTCCAGTACCACCTGCTGCCTCCGAGAGTGGCGCGCGTGACGGGCGCGCAGCTCGCCGGCGGCCTGCTGCCGGCATACGAGGTCGGCGGCGACTGGTTCGACTTCGTCGAGAACCGCGACGGCGCCTGGCTGGCGATCGCCGACGCGGCGGGCACGGGCGCCACCGCGGCCGGGCTCAGCGCCGCGGCGCTCGGGGCGCTGCGCGCCGCCCGGCGCAGCGGCCAGGATCTCGTCCACGCGGCGCTGACGATCGACGAGGTCGTCCGCGCGCTGCACAACCCGAACTTCGCGGTGACCGCCGTCCTGGCCCGCTGGCACGCGCCCACGGCGACGCTGGCGTGGATCAACTGCGGCCACCCAGTCCCCCAGCTGATCGACCGCGATGGCGCGCTGACCGCGCTGGAAAGCCCCGAGCATCCGCCGCTGGGCGTCGGCGACTCCGGCCCGGAGATCGAGGTCAGCGCGGTGACGCTGGGCAGCGGCGATCGCCTCCTGCTGCTCACCGACGGGATCACCGACCGGACGATCGAGGGCGGCGGCACCTTCGGCATCGACGGCGTGCGCCGCGCCGTCCAGCGCGCCGAGGCGCCGACGGCCGCGGCGACCGCGATGGCCATCCAGCACGCGGTCACCAACTGCTGGACCGAGCCGCTGCAGGACGACGCGACGCTCGTCGTCCTCGCGGTCGACTAGGTGTCGTTCCGAGGACCAGGATCGGCGATCATCCGGGCACGCAAGCCCTGACTGCCATCCGCGCCGCACGGCCGGCCGACGCCGAGGCGATCGCCGCGCTCTACAACGCCGGCATCGCCGAGCGCCAGGCCACCTTCGAGACCCGCCCGCGCGAGCCGGCGGAGGTCGCCGCGTGGTTCGAGCCCGGGCTGCCGTTCCTCGTCGCCGAGGACGCCGACGGGCGGGTGGTCGGCTTCGCCCGGGTGAGCCCGTACTCGGATCGCTGCGTCTACAGCGGCGTCGGCGAGCACGGCGTCTACGTCGGGCGCGAGGCGCGCGGGCAGCGCGTCGGCCGCAACCTCCTCGAGGCGCTTGCCTCCGAGGCCGAGCGCCAGGGGCTCTACAAGCTCACGAGCCGCGTGTTCACGACCAACGAGGCCAGCCGCGCCCTCCACCGCGCGGCCGGCTTCGTGGAGGTCGGCGTCCAGCGCCGCCACGGCCGGCTGGACGGCGAGTGGAAGGACTGCGTGGTCGTCGAGCGCCTGCTCGGCGAAGCGGCGGCAGCCTGAGGGGCCGCGAACGTCCGCCGCGTCACAACAGGCGTGTTACGCGCCGGACGTTCGCCGCATGTGGCGCGGCCAGATGCCCTGCTTGCCCGGCGACAGGATGCCGTTCGGGTCCAGCGCGTCCTTGATCGTCTCCACGAACCGCCGGTAGGCATGGTCGTTGAACGAGTACTGCTCGGCGGCGAGGTCCATGAAGTCCAGGTGGGCGCGGTACTCGCCGTAGCCGAGCTTGGCCGCGTCGCGGACCATGCGCTTGGACACGTCGTAGGCGGCGCGCGCCTGGGACTCCTGCTTGGTATCGAAGATGACCATCGCGACGTGGATGAAGCTGCGCGCGTTGATCGGGATCAGGCCGGCCATGTAGTCCAGGCCCGCCTCCTCGATCATCCCGCGCAGCAGGTCGCGGACGGCGAGCGCGTCGTGGCCGGTGAGCGGCGCGACCGGCGAGAAGCCGATGTGGCCGCCTTCCTCCCCGCCGTACCAGCCGGTCATGTTGTTCCACTCGAGGTTCGGCACGCCGCCCTGGATGCGCTCGGCCGGGTGCTCGAGGCTGGGGATGTCCTGCGGCGCGCACTTCGAGCCCCACACCTCGGCGCCCTCGATGCGCTCGAAGGCCTCCTTGATCTTGGCGTAGCGGTAGTCGACCACCGCCTCGTCGCCGTAGAGCGCGAAGCGCATGGTCCAGCGCCCGATCTGAAGCTCGCGCGCCATGCGATCGATGACGTCGTCGGGGATCGGCCCGGGCTCCTGCCACCACTGCTCGCGCTTGGAGAACACCGAGCCCAGCAGCACCGTGTTGAGGATCTGCGGGACCATGCGGATGGTGTCGTCGAGCATGAGCACGCGCAGCGTGTCCATCACCGCCGCGATGTCGTCGTCCTTCCAGACGCGCAGCCACAGCGGCATATAGATCTCGGGATAGGGCATGAGCCACACGCCCATCTTCGTGACGATCCCGAAGTTCGACTGCATGAAGAGCTGGTCGGGCGTCGGCCCCAGGCCGCGCTTGTAGACGTGCCAGGAGCGGTTGCCGGGCATCGCGCCCATGCCGGTGCGCATGACCTCGCCATTGGCCAGCACGACCTCCATCCCGCACTGCATGCCCATGTCGACGCCGTAGGGCATGTAGGTGGCGCCGTGGTCGAGCGTGTTGCCGACGACGCTGCCCCACCCCAGATCGGCGATCGAGAGCATCAGCCGGTGGCCGCCGGCCTGGATCGCCTCGTAGAGGTCGAACCACCGCACGCCGGGCTCGACGACCGCGTACCCGAGCTCCTCGTTGATCTCGAGGACGCGGTTCATGTTGCGCAGGCTGACGATCACCGAGCCGCGCACCCGCGGCGCCGGCCCGCCGTAGCCGTTGTTGCGCCCGGTGCCGTGCGTCCACAGCAGCACGCGGCGCTCGTTGGCGATGCGCACGATCGCCTGGACCTCCTCGACGGTCGTCGGCATGAGCACCGCCGAGGCCGTGTAGTCGTCCCACGTCGTGTACTGGAAGGGGTCGCGGAACTCGCGCAGGTCCTCGTCGGAGGTGAGGACCTTGGCCGAGCCGAGCGCCGCCGTGAAGTCGTCGATCGCGCGCTCGAAGTCAGACTCGGAGACCCCGGGCGGCAGCGTCCGCGTCGAGACGGCATCGGCCTGGCTCATGACCCTCTCCTCTCAGGGAACCTGATTCGCCTGAGCCGATCCTACGCCTGCAGGCGCCGCTTCTGCACCTTGCCCATCTCGTTGCGCGGGAGCGCCTCGAGGAGGTGGACGGTGCGCGGGCGCTTGTGCGGCGTGAGCAGGCGCGCGACGTGGTCGGCGAGCTCCTCGCCCGATGGCTGGGCGCCGGGCCGCGGGACGATCCAGGCGACGATCCGCTCGCCGAGGTCGGCGTCGGGCTCGCCGGTGACCGCCGCCTCCTTGACCTTGGGGTGCTCGAGGAGCGCGCCCTCGATCTCCCCCGCCCCGATCTTGAAGCCGCCGCTCTTGATGAGGTCGGTCGCGCGGCGCCCCACGATGCGGATGTAGCCGTCGGGCGCGCGGGTGGCGAGGTCGCCGGTGTGGAACCAGCCATCTGGCACCGCCTCGGCGGTGGCGTCGGGGCGGTTGAGGTACTCGAGGAAGAGGTTGGGCCCGCGGACGGCGATCTCGCCGATGGTCTCGTCGTCGGCGGCGTCGATCGGCTCGCCGGCGTCGTCGAGCAGGCGCAGCTCGACGCCGTCCAGCGGCGGGCCGACGTAGCCCGCGCGGCGATCTCCGCCCGCCCGGATCGCCGTGTTCATGAGCGTCTCGCTCATCCCGTAGCGCTCGACGATGCGCTGGCCGCAGAGGCGCTCCATCCGCTCGTGCTCGACCGCCGGCAGCGCCGCCGAGCCCGACACGAGCAGCCGGGCCGCCTTCAGCGCGTCGGCGATCTCCGGGCGCTGCTCGGCGTCGTCGGCGAGCCGGTGGTACATCGTCGGAACGCCGAAGAGCATCGTCGCGCCGCGCTCGAGAACCTCGGTCACCCCCTCGGACGAGAACCGCACGAGGTGATGGGCGGCGCCGCCGCGACGCAGCGGCCCGAGGATCCCGAGCACGAGGCCATGGACGTGGAAGAGCGGCAGGCCGTGGGCGACGACGTCGTCTCCCGTCCACTCCCACGCGTCAGCGAGAGCGTCGAGGTTGGAGGCGATCGCGCGGCGCGGGAGGACCGCGCCCTTGGGTTGGCCGGTGGTCCCCGAGGTGTAGACGATCAGCGCCGGCGCGTCCTCGGGCGGCTCGGGCGGCAGCTCGCCGGTGGCGCGCGCGTCGAGGTCGACCTCGATCAGCCGGCGGTCGGTCGCCACCTCGGCGCCGGGCGCCACGAGCACGGCGTCCGGATCGCTGTCGCCGAGGATGTGCGCCAGCTCGCGCTCGCCCGCCTTCGGGTTGATCGGCACCGCCGGCACGCCGGCCAGCAGCGCCCCGACCACCGCGACGCACGTCTGCGGCGCGTTGACGCCCCACACCCCGACCCGCGTCGCGCCCGCGAGCCGGCGCGCCACCTGGAGCGCGGCGCCGCGCAGCTGCGCGTAGGTCAGGTCGCGGTCGGGGAAGCGCAGCGCGAGCCGGTCGCTGGGCTCGGCGATGGCCGGGAAGAGCATCGGCCCGTGACTCTATGCGGCGGCGCGGGTAGGCCGAGGCGCGATGCTCCCGCCCGCGCTCGAAGGCACCGCGCTGCGGATCCTCGCCACTTCGGACCTCGGCGCCACCACGGTCCCGCTGCGCACCAGCTACGGCGAGAGCGGGACGTGCGCGGGCGTCGTGTCGCTGCTCGATGCCGAGCGCGAGCGCCAGCCGACGATCTGGCTGGACGTCGGCGACCTCGTCGTGGGCAGCGCCGCCTACCCGTTGCTCGGCGAGCGGCCATGGGACGAGGTGGCCGACCTGCCGCTCGCCGCCGCCGCGGTCGGCAACCACGAGTTCGACGACGGCGTCGAGGCGCTCATGGCCGCGGTCCCGCGCCTGTCGTTCCCGCTGCTGTGCGCGAACGTCGACATCGGGCTGCCGGGCTCGGTGCTCGTCGACACCGCGGCCGGCCCGCTCGGCGTCATCGGGCTGACCAACCCCGCCAGCGACCGGTTCTCGCAGGTGCCGCCGATCGGCGACTGGCAGGAGCGCGTCGGAGAGCTCGCGCGCGAGCTGCGCCGCGACGGGGCCCGCTGGGTGGTCGCGCTGCTGCACGACGGCGTCGAATGGGGGCCGAGCG
>Ga0081539_10003456_pt1 | contig 19365 bp, 18 predicted proteins | sample TabmetS4T2R2_FD_71023 | JGI IMG/M metagenome (GOLD analysis project Ga0081539, IMG submission 71023) | Tabebuia heterophylla rhizosphere microbial communities from the University of Puerto Rico - S4T2R2 | ecosystem: Host-associated > Plants > Roots > Rhizosphere ...
GATCGCCCGCACCACGGCGGTCCACGCCTCGTCCAGGTTCGCCGCCGGGGCGGGCGCGCGGCGGCCGGCGACCCGATACGGCTGGGTGACCAGCGCGACGCGTACCCCGCAGCCCAGCGCGGTGTCGCGGACCCGGACCAGGTCGGGCGCGCGCACCCCGCCACCCGCGCCGTGCCCCAGGACGAGCAGGCTGACCGGCACAGCGACCGGATCGGCGATCTCGACCTCGGCCGGGCCGCGCGGTGTGTCCACCCGGAAGCTACCCACGCGTCCATGGTGGCTGTCCCCGGTTGCCGGCCGCCGCCCGGCCCACCGATTGCCGCGCGTCAGGTGCTCAGCGGCACCAGGGTCAGCAGCCGCCGGTCCTCGGCGTCCGGCCCGTCGTCCACCGGATCGCCGTTCGGTTGGACGCGTTCCCGCCAGGCCACCAGCATCGCCCGGCGCTCCCGCGGCGTGGTGCCGCCCCAGACGCCGTGGCAGTCGCCCGCCTGCAGCGCCCACGCGAGGCACGGCCCCTGGACGTCGCAGGTGCCGCACAGCGCAATGGCGGTCCCGTTCGGCTCGTTCGGCGCCGGGAAGAACGTGTCCGGATCCACGCTGCGGCACGCTCCCCGGACACGCCATCCGTCATCGGACCGGCGTTGGTCGATGGCTTCCAGCAGCCTGGGGTCACGTCGTGCGATGGCGACCTCGGTCGGACGCGGCGTTCGTGCCCGTGTCATTCAGCAGCCCACCTCCCCCGTGGGACCGGGTGGCATGCTGACGACACCGTCCGCACCCTGCGGACCGGCACCACACCGGCGGTGGTTTGTACCGCATGTAACAAGATCAGGACAAGGGGTCTTGTCTATCCCGCAACAAAGTTGCCTATGTCGATCGGTGCGTACCGAAAAATCTACGCGAAACGCGCACCCCACTCCGGGAGGCCGATCAGAACAAGGTGGTCTCGACCGGTCGCGGTGGCGGCGGCAGGATCAGCTCCGGTCCGTTGTTGCGGACGTTGCCGACATCCGGGCGGACCGCGCGGATCTCGATCGCCGCCAGCGCCTCGGCCGAAGGCGGGCTCAGCTGCTCGATCGGGTCGCCGCCGCCGGCCAGCCAGGACGACCAGCGCCCGGGCGGCAGCACGAGTGGCATCCGGTCGTGCACCGTGGCCAGCGCGCCGAGCGCTACGGTGGTGATGATCGTGCAGGTCAGCACGCCCTCCGGCCCCCACGGCGACCACAGCCCGGCGAACGCGAGCGGCGACGAGTCGGCCGGGGTCATGTAGAAGGGCTGCCGCACGCTGCCGTCGCGGACCCACTCGTACCAGCCGTCCGCGGGGATGAGGCAGCGGCGCCGGTCGAACGACGCGGCGAACGCGGGCGAACTGGCGACCCGCTCCGCCCGCGCGTTGATCATCCGGGCCGCCCCGCGCATGTCCGCGGCCCACGGCGGCACGAGACCCCAGCGGGCGGTGTCGAGCACCCGGGCGTCCCGGCTGCGCGACATCCGCACCAGCGGCACCGGGTCGGTGGGTGCGACGTTCCAGCTCGGCCCCGGTCCGGGCGTGATGACCACGGCGTCGAACAGCTCAGCGAGATCAGGATCGTTCCGGGTGGTCGCATACCGGCCGCACATGCCCGACACGGTACGCCGCGAGCCCCGAACTCACCGGATCCAAAGGCGCGAGCCCGCGGAGCGAAGCGGAGCCAGCAAGCGCGAGCGCCGCCGATGAGTTCGGGTCGAGATCGCGGTAGCCGGTTCTGCGGACGCGATTTCGCCCCGAACTCATCGGATCCAAAAGGCGCGAGCCCGCGGAGCGAAGCGGAGCCAGCTAGCTCAGCGGGAGCCCGCCGAGCGAAGCGAGGCCACTAAGCAGAGTCCGGCAGAATGAGCCTCGTGACCGAATGGATCGCCCCGACCGCCGCCGGGCCCGTGACCGCGACCGTGCGGCTGCCCGGCTCCAAGTCGATGACCGCCCGGGCGCTCGTGCTGAGCGCGCTCGCGGAATCCCCATCGCGGATCGACGGCCCGCTGCGCGCCCGCGACACGACGCTGATGGCCGACGCGTTGCGCGCGCTCGGCGCCCGCGTCGACACCGGCGACGACGCCCGGTGGACGGTCGAGCCGGGGCCGCTGCGCGGGCCGGCCGCGATCGACGTCGGACTGTCCGGGACGGTCATGCGGTTCACCGTGCCGATGGCCGCGCTGGCCACCGGGACGGTGACGTTCGACGGCGACCCGCAGGCGCGCGGCCGGCCGCTCGGGCCGGTGGTGTCCGGGCTGCGCGGGCTGGGCGTGGCGATCGACGCGTCGCCGACCGGCGGGCTGCCGGTCACCGTGCACGGCGCGGGCCTGGTCGAGGGCGGCGAGGCGGTGATCGACGCCTCCGGATCCAGCCAGTTCGTCTCCGGCCTGCTGCTGTCCGCCCCGCGGTTCACCAAGGGGCTGGTGCTGCGGCACGAGGGGCCGCCGGTGCCGTCCGCGCCGCACCTGCGGATGACCACGCACATGCTGCGGGCCGCCGGCGCAGTCGTCGACGAGGACGTGCCCGACGTGTGGCGGGTCGAGCCCGGCCCGCTCCGGGGCCGCGCCTGGATCATCGAGCCGGACCTGTCCGGTGCGGCGCCGTTCTTCGCCGCTGCGGCGGTCACCGGCGGCGCCGTCACGCTGGCCGGGTGGCCCGCGGAAAGCTGGCAGCCGGTCGGCCGGCTGACCGAGCTGTTCACCGGCCTGGGTGCCGAGGTCCGGCGGACCGAGGAGGGCCTGACCGTGCGCGGCACCGGCCGGCTGCGCGGCATCTCCGCCGACCTGTCCGAGGTCAGCGAGCTGACGCCGGTGATCGCCGCGCTGGCCGCGCTGGCCGAGGGGCCGTCCGAGTTGCGCGGCGTCGCGCACATCCGGGGGCACGAGACGGACCGGATCGCGGCGCTGGCCCGGGAGCTGACCCGGGCCGGGGCGACCGTCCGCGAGCTGCCCGACGGCCTGGAGATCGTGCCCGGCCCGCTGCGCGCCGCCATGATCGAGACCTATGCGGATCACCGGGTGGCCCACGCGGCGGCCGTGCTCGGCCTGGCCCGGGATGGGATCGTGCTCAGCGACGTAGCGTGTACGTCGAAGACCCTGCCCGAGTTCCCCGAGCTCTGGGCCGACCTGGTGACCCCGAGGAGCTGATCCTGCCGGCGCGGCAACGGGAGTACGACGAGGACGACGTCCGGGTCCGGCCGGCGCGGTCCTCCCGGCCCCGTACCCGCACCCGGCCTCGGCACGACGACGCAATCGACGCGATGGTGATCACCGTCGACCGGGGCCGGTACGGCTGCGTCCGGGTGGACGCCGAGCCGGGCCGCGGCGAGCTCGAGGTCGTCACCGCGATGCGCGCCCGCGAGCTGGGCCGCAAGTCCGTGGTGGTCGGGGACCGGGTCGCGCTGGTCGGCGACACCACCGGTACGCCGGGAGCGCTCGCCCGGATCGTCCGCATCGCCGAGCGCACGTCCGTGCTGCGCCGCACCGCGGACGACGACGAGAACACGCCCGAGGGCCGCCTCGAACGCGTGGTGGTGGCCAACGCCGGCCAGCTCGTGATCGTCAGCGCGCTGGCCGACCCGCCGCCGCGCACCGGCTTCATCGACCGCTGCCTGGTCGCCGCGTACGACGCGGACATCGAACCCCTGCTCTGCCTCACCAAGGCCGACCTCGCCGGGCCGGAGTCGGTGCTGGACTACTACGCGGAGCTGGACCTGCCGTACGTCCTGGTGCGCCCGGACAGCGATCTCAGCGAGGTCCGCAAGCATCTCGCCGGCCAGGTGTCGGTGCTCATCGGGCATTCCGGCGTGGGCAAGTCAACCCTGGTCAACCGCCTCGTGCCGGAGGCGTTGCGGGCGGTCGGCGGGGTCAGCGCGGTGGGCAAGGGGCGGCACACGTCGAGCAGCGCGGTCGCCATCCGGCTGCCCCGGGTCGGCCGTCGGCGGGGCGACCCGGGCTGGATCATCGACACGCCCGGCGTCCGCAGCTTCGGCCTGGCCCACGTCAGCGCGGAGAGCCTCCTGCACGGCTTCCCCGACCTGGTCGAGGGCACCGTGAACTGCCCGCCGAACTGCGGGCACACCGCGGCCGACGTGGACTGCGCGCTGGACGCCTGGGTCGCGGAGGGCAAGGCGGATCCGCGCCGGCTCGCCTCGTATCGCCGCCTGCTGGCGTCCCGGGCCGGCGAGACCGACCTGAGGGAAAGCGGCCGCGCCGAGGAGGACGAAGGGATCATCCGCTAGCGTGCGGTCATGTCCGGTTACGCCGACGATCTCGCCCTCGCCCATCTGCTCGCCGACACCGCCGACTCGATCTCGATGGCCCGGTTCCGGGCGCTGGACCTGCACGTCGCGTCGAAGCCGGATCTCACGCCGGTCTCGGACGCGGACACCGCGGTGGAGAAGGCGATCCGCTCCACGCTGGCCCGGGCCCGGCCGCGCGACGGCGTGCTCGGCGAGGAGTACGGGCTGTCCATCCCGCCCGCGGGCGCCGGGAACCGGCAGTGGGTGATCGACCCGATCGACGGCACGAAGAACTTCGTCCGCGGCGTGCCCATCTGGGGCACGTTGATCGCGCTCATGGAGGGCGACACCCCGGTGGCCGGCCTGGTCTCCGCGCCGGCGCTGGGCCGTCGCTGGTGGGGGGCGTTCGGCCTCGGCGCGTACGCGGGCAAGCACCAGCGGGCCGCCACCAAGATCAAGGTCTCTTCGGTACGCCGGCTCTCGGACGCCAGCCTCTGCTACTCCAGCCTGTCCGGATGGGCGGAGAACGGGCGCCTGGAACCGATGGTCGACATGCTCCTCTCGGTTTGGCGGAGCCGGGCGTACGGGGACTTCTACGGGTACATGCTGCTCGCCGAGGGCGCGCTGGACGCCATGGTGGAGCCCGAGCTTTCGCTGTGGGACGTGGCCGCGCTGATCCCGGTGGTGACCGAGGCCGGGGGTACGTTCACCGATCTGGACGGCCGCCCGGGACCCGCCGGGGGTAGCGCGATCGCCACGAACGGCCACCTGCACGAAGACGTTTTGAGTAGGTTGTCCACCCGAAAGCTCGGTTGACCGGCCCGGCTCTGGTCTATCCTCGCCGCGTGGTGTCCGCGGGCTGGCTCTATCTCTCGGCGATGATCGCGGCGTACGGGGTGGCGAATCTCCTGCAGTCGTCGGCCGTGGCGCGTACCACCGTGCACCACACGTTCGACCCCGGCCTGCTGCTGCGACTGGCCGGGCAGCGGATGTACCTCTTGGGGCTGTTCTGCCAGGTGTTCGGCTTCGTGCTGGCCCTACTCGCCCGGCGCGACCTGCCGCTGTTCCTGGTGCAGGCGAGCGTGGCGGCCGGGCTGGGCGTGACCGCTCTGCTCGGCGTACTCGTCCTGAGATGGAGCCTGCCCACCGCGGAGATCGTCCTTCTCGCGCTGCTCCTCGCCGGTATTACTGCCCTGATCCTGTCCGCGCAACCGGCGCACTCCCGCCCGCTCGGCACGACCGGTCTGATCGCGCTCGGCGCGAGTCTCGCGGCGCTGGCCGTGCTGGGCTCCTTCGCGGTACGCCTGCACGGCGCGACCGGATCCGTCGTGCTGGGCTCGCTCGCCGGAATCGCCTTCTCCGCCGGCGCCATCGCCGCCCGCCCACTGGCGAGCGAACACACGGCCGCCGGCTTCCTCGCCAATCCACTGCTCTACCTGCTGATCGCCCACTCGATCGTCGGTCAACTGCTGCTGGGCCTGGCGATGCAGCGCGGATCGACGACGGCGGCGGTGGCCGCGATGGACGCCGCCGGCGCGGTACCGGCCGCGGTCGTCGGCCTGCTCCTGCTCGGCGACCAGATCCAGCCGGGCCGCCAGTGGCTGGCCGCGGTGGGTTTCCTGGGCACGCTCGGCGCGGTGATCGGTCTGACCCGGTACGCCGAGCCACAGCATCATCACGCGACCTCGCACCACGGCAAGCACGAGGCAGGACGCCCGGAGGCGGCACACGCCGGCGGCCGGTACTAGCCGTCCGGGCCGACGGCGGCGGGGGGTTTCCGTGGCCTCGGATCATGCATGAGCCACGGTCCATGGGGTACTGAGCAACTCATGCCGATGACACGCTTATGTCCCTATTAGGGCAAAAAGGGAGGAAGCTCGCGTAGACGCCTTCCTGGGGTTCGTCGCGCTCAGCCGTGAGCCATTCGTGGCCCGGCGGGCTCGCCCGACGAAGTTCTTCGCCCGAATGCGAGGAGGAGACGTCAAATGCACAATGGAGTGATCATGCCGAGCGAGGTTCAACACCTGGTGGACACCGGTGCGACTTATCCGGTCGTCCGGTTCGCCGGGGTGCTGGACTCGACCACCGCGCCGGCGATCCGCTCGGCCGTGCTCGACCTCCTTGCCAGCCAGCCGGTCGCGGTGGTCATCGACGTGCGCGAGCTGAGCGTGCCCGAGCCGGCGGCGGTCGCCGTGCTGAGCGACGTCGCCCGGGAGACCGTGGACTGGCCCGCCGCGGCGATGGCACTCTCCGTCGGCGGAGCGGAAACGATGTGGCGGAGCACCGGGCTGCCCGCCTGGCCGACCCCGGCCGATGCGTTCGCCGACCTCGGCGAGCCGAACCAGGCGCTGCGGCAAAGTCTCGACCTTGAGCCCATCGTGGGCTCCGCCCGCCGCTCCCGCGAGATGGTCAGCGACGCGTGCGGCCGCTGGCGCCTGCCCGCGCTGGCCGGACCGGCCAGCATCGTGGTCACCGAGATGGTCAACAACGTCGTGGCGCACGCGCATACCGCGATGACCGTTCTGCTGGCGCAGCACGACGACGCGGTGGCGGTGGCGGTGCGCGACTACTCGGCCGGGACTCCGCGCTTCGCCGGGCTGGTCGGGCCGACCTCGGAGGGCGGCCGCGGTCTGCTGCTCATCGACTCGGTGGCGGAGCGCTGGGGCAGCCTGACGCTCGACCACGGCAAGGTCGTCTGGGCCATCGTGCAGGCCGACAACGAACCGGCGCGGCCGGCCGGCGATCATCTCGGCGGCGCGGGCATGGCCGATCCGGCTCGCGGGTAGATTGCGGGCATGCGAGACAACGACTATCCCGACGAGGTGTCCGACCCGCAGGCGTCCGGGTTGCCGGAAACCGCCGACGACGACTCGACGGCTTACGACTCCGTGGAGAGCAGCCGGTGGGCCGACGGCGCCGACCCGGCCGCGCTCCCCGGCGTCGGGCCGGGCGGCTCGAACCGCTTCGGCGACACCCCCGAGGAGGCCCGCGAGGGCGAGTCGCTCGACTACCACCTGCGGCAGGAACAGCGGGACGTCGGGTACGAGGATCCGAACCCGCCCTCGCGCGATCCGTTCGACGAGACCGTGGACAGCTCGGAGCAGCGAGACCTCGACGCCGACGTGTGGGGACAGAGCCCGACCTCCGACCCCGACTCCGAGGTCTCGCTCTACGACGACGGCCAGCTCGACTACGACGATCCGCGACCGGTGGGCCGGCTCGTCGCTCCGGACGAGGGCTCCGGTCTCGACGACGAGAGGGACAGCGTCGCGTACGACGCGGGCGCGTCCGGCGGTGGGGCGAGCGCCGAGGAGCTGGCCATGCACGAGACGAACCCGCCCGACTACGAGTACTGAGCAAGCTCGGCTCAACTTTCGCACTGCGGAGTGATCCGACTTGCCATAACGTCGGGCACATCGGTACGAGAATCCTGCTCTCCGAGGACTTTGATCACAGCCGGGTGACCCCGCTGCGACACACCGTCGCGTCCCGAGCGAGACGGGCGGGACTTTCCGGGGAGCGGCTCGACGACTTCGTCGCGGCGGTGAACGAACTGATCACCAACGCGGTCCGGCACGGCGGCGGTGCCGGCTTCCTGGAACTGTGCCGTGCCGAAGGCGAGGTCGTCTGTACGGTCACCGACCACGGGGCCGGCATGCCGGCGGGCGCGGCGTTCGCCCGGCCAGCACCGCGCGACCCCGGCGGCCGCGGCCTCTGGCTGGCCGCTCAGCTCACCGACACGATTAAGGTGATCAGCGGGAACGGCGGCACGGCGGTGCGGATATCGACCCGGGTCGGCTGAAGCCATAGTTTGTTCAGCGTGACCCAGGACTACGTCGCCGCCATCGATCAGGGCACCACCTCGTCGCGCTGCATCGTCTTCGACGCCGGGGGCGCCGTCGTCGCGCTCGCCCAGCGCGAGCACCGGCAGATCTTCCCCCGCCCGGGCTGGGTCGAGCACGACCCCGAGGAGATCTGGCGGAACGTGGCGGCCGTCGTGGCCGAGGCGCTGGAGCGGGCGGGCGCCACCATCGACCGGCTCGCCGCGGTCGGGATCACCAACCAGCGGGAGACCACGCTGGTCTGGGAGCGGGACACCGGGAGCCCGGTCCACCCGGCGATCGTGTGGCAGGACACCCGCACGGCAGAGCAGCTGAGACGGTTCGACGAGGCGTTCGGCGAGGAGAACTTCCGCGAGCGTACGGGCCTGCCGCTGGCGCCCTACTTCGCCGGTTCCAAGCTGGCCTGGCTGCTGGAGAATGTCGACGGCCTGCGGGCACGTGCGCGCCGCGGCGAGGTGCTGTTCGGCACCGTCGACAGCTGGCTCATCTGGAAGCTCACCGGCCGGCATGTGACCGACGTCACGAACGCCGGCCGCACACTGCTGATGAACCTGCGCACGCTGGACTGGGACCCGGACATCCTCGGCGCGCTGGACATCCCGGCCGCCATGCTCCCGGAGATCCGGTCGTCGTCCGAGGTCTACGGCACGGTCAAGGACGGCCCGCTGGCCGGCGCGCCGCTGGCGTCCGCGCTCGGCGACCAGCAGGCGGCGCTGTTCGGCCAGACGTGCTACGCGCCGGGCGACGCCAAGTGCACGTACGGGACGGGCAGCTTCCTGCTGATGAACACCGGCACCGAACCGGTCGCCTCCCGGCACGGCCTGCTCACCACGGTCGGCTACCGGATCGGCGACCAGCCCGCGGTGTACGCGCTGGAGGGCTCCATCGCGGTGACCGGCTCGCTAGTCCAGTGGCTCCGCGACAACCTCGGCCTCATCCGGTCCGCACCCGAGGTCGAGGAGCTGGCCCGGACCGTGCCGGACAACGGGGGCTGCTACCTCGTGCCGGCGTTCTCCGGGCTGTTCGCCCCGCACTGGCGCTCGGACGCGCGGGGCGTGCTGGTCGGCCTCACCGCGTACGTCAACCGCGGTCATCTGGCCCGGGCCGCGCTGGAGGCGACCGCCTGGCAGACCCGCGAGGTCGTGGACGCGATGAACAACGACAGCGGTACACCGCTCCAGACACTGCGGGTGGACGGCGGGATGACCCGGAACGCGCTGCTCATGCAGCTGCAGGCGGACGTGCTGGACGTCCCGGTGGTACGCCCGGCGGTCGCCGAGACCACCTGCCTGGGAGCCGCCTACGCGGCCGGGCTGGCGGTCGGCTTCTGGCCGGACACCGACGCGCTGCGGGCCAACTGGCGGCCGGACGCGCGCTGGACGCCCGAACGGGATCGCGCCGAGGTCGAGCGGGAGTTCGGCCAGTGGCGCAAGGCGGTCGACCGTACCCTCGGCTGGGTGTAGGGGTTATCGCACGGAATACCGGTCGCCGTAGACCTTCCAGCGCAGCGGCGGGTTGAGGTCCAGATTCCGGGCGGCGAGGAAGACCCGCTGGGCGGTGTCCACCCGGCTGGTGTCGCGGTGCGCCTCCTCGGCCCGCATCACGCGGACCCGGGCGTTCAGGAACGCGGTCAGGTAGGCCACCTCGCCGCCGCCCCGCGCCGGAGTCTTCGCCCTGCGCAGCGCGGCGGCCCGGATGCCGCGCAGCCCGGAGACGCCGTGCATCACCGCGGCGTCGTAGTAGGCCAACTGCCCGAGCGCGCGCAGCCCGTCCTTCTTGGCCAGCGTGACCGCCGGCCGGAAGTACATCCGGTCGCGCTCGTCCTCCTGGGTCTTGCGGAAGACCGGGTCGGCGGCGGCCGCTTTCCAGGCGGCCGGGAAGCCGGGGTCGAGGCCCTTGTGCGACGCGGACCCATCGACCGCACGCAGCGCCGGAACGTACCGGGCCAGCCGGTTCGCCGGCTTCCGCCGGGTGTACTCGGCGACCACCGCGAGCATGTCCGAGGTGCCGGAGCAGAATCCGACGATCCCGCCCGTGTATCCCCGGCCGTCGCCGATGTCCTCGAGGTAGCCGAACTCACGACGCCAGTTCAGCGTGGAGTTCTCCGCGCTGGAGACGATCTCGAACGCGATCTCCTTACGCCTGGGGTCGCTGAGTCCGGCGTTGCGGGGCGCCGCGCTCACGGCGGTCGCCCGGTTCGGCGTACCCGCTTCGCTCGCGCCTACCGGGACGACCGGCGAGAGACAACACAGCATCGCTATCCAGGCACGCAGCGCGATCCGCACACATCAACGCTAGGGCCGATCGTCCGGGCCGCGCCGCCGGTTCCGCGAAATCAAGACGATCGCCAGCACGACCGCCGCCACCACGAGCAGGCAGCAGAGCCCGGGGAGCCAGAAAAAGCCGAAACCCGTACGCCGCCGGCGGTACTTGGCCGCCTCGATCGCCACGTCCGCGACCCCGTTGCTCGCGGCCCACGCGTGCACCGGGACCACCAGGGTCAACATGGCCCCGGTCACCGCGGCCGACACTCGTGACCACCACTTCACTGCACCAGACATGCGCCCCATCGTGACTTATCCCGGCAAGGCTTGGGCATCACTACCGGCGAAAGCCGACTATGCGAAGGAGCGTGCATGGACGCCGATCTGGTGACCTTGGCCGAGGCGCACGGTGTAGCCACCTGGTACGAGGACTGGCACCGGGAACGCCGGGAGGTCTCGGCCGAGTCCGTGATCGCCGTCCTGGGCCTGCTCGGCGTCGACGCGTCCACACCCGAGGCCGTCGCGCGCTCACTCGCCGGCCCGCGCGGCCCCGGAACCCCCTTTCCGGGCACGCTCGTGGTACCCGTCGGGGAGACCCGGCCGCTACCCGGGCCGGGCACGATCGTCCTCGAGGACGGCACGTCCCGGGACGTCACCGAGGTACCTGGCGATCTGCCACTCGGCTGGCACCGGCTGATGTCGGGCGATCCCGCCGACTCCCCGGACGTCACGCTGGTCGTGGTGCCGACCGTACTGCCGGAAGCCCCGCTGACCTGGGGCTGGATGCTCCAGCTCTACGCCCTGCACTCGGCCGGCTCGTGGGGCATGGGCGACCTGGGCGACCTGCGGGCGTTCATCGAGCACAGCCACGACGCGGGGCTGGTCCTGCTGAACCCGCTGCACGCGGTCACCCCGACCCTGCCGGTGCCGGCGTCGCCGTACTCGCCGTCCAGCCGGCGTTTCTCGAACCCGCTCTACCTGCGGGTCGCGGACACCGACGCGTACCGGCGGGCGGATCCGGAGCTGCGCGCGCGGGTGGACGCGCTGCGCCCGGACCCGACTCCGGACGGGCTGATCGACTACACCGCGGTCTGGCGGGCCAAGCGGGCGGCGCTGGAGTTGCTGTGGCCGCCGGCCGGGGACGTCGATCTGGACGCCGATCCGGCGCTCACCGACTTCGCGGTGTTCTGCGCGCTCGCCGACGAGCACGGCCCCAACTGGCACGACTGGCCGGAGGAGCTACGCCGGCCGGACGCCCCGGCGGTACGCGCGGCGCGCGCCGGCGGGCAGGTGGCGTTCCACGTGTGGGTCCAGCGGCTGGTCGAGGCTCAGCTGGCGGCGGCCGGCGAGGCGGCGGCCGGGATGCGGGTCGGCATCGTGCACGACCTGGCGGTGGGCATCGACCCGAGCGGGGCGGACGGCTGGCTGCTGCAGGACGTGCTCGCCGAGGGCGTGCACGCGGGCGCGCCGCCGGACGCGTTCAACCAGCTCGGGCAGGACTGGGGACTGGCCGCCTGGCGTCCGGACCGGCTCGCCGCGACCGGGTACGCCGCGTACCGGGACATGCTGCGGCGGATCTTCCGGCACGCTGGTGGGCTCCGGGTCGACCACGTCGCCGGGCTGGGCCGGCTGTGGTGGGTACCGCCGGGCATGGGACCGGCCGAGGGCACGTACGTGCACTACGACCCGGACGCGATGCTGGGCATCCTGGCGCTCGAGGCGACCCGGGCCGGCGCGGTGGTGATCGGCGAGAACCTCGGCACCGTGCTGCCCGAGATGACCAGCCGCCTGGAGCGGATGAACATGCTGGGCTCCGCCGTGCTCTGGTTCACCCGCGACTGGGCCGCCCCGGAACAGCCGTTCATCCCCGCCGCGGGATATCCGCACAACGCCCTGGCCAGCATCTCCACCCACGACCTGCCGACCGCGACCGGCTTCCTGACCGGCGAGCAGGTCCGGGTGCGCGCCGAGCTGGGCCTGCTCGCCGGTCCGGTGGCCGACGAGGAGAAGATCGCCGCGAAGGACCGCGAGGCGCTGCTCGGCCTGCTCGCCGAGGAGGGACTGATCACCCCGGACAGCGACAACGCGGCGATCGTGGTGGCCATGCACGAGTTCCTCGCGCGCACGCCGTGCCGGTTCCTCACCGCCTCCCTCTACGACGTGCTCGGCGAGATCCGGCAGCCGAACCTGCCCGGCACCAGCGACGAGTATCCGAACTGGCGCATACCCTTGGGCGCCGGCCTGGAGGAGATCCAGGCGGATCCGCGGGTCGCCGAGGTCGCGCGCATTCTGCGACGAGCACCCCGGGCGGTCTAGATCGACAGGGGCGGCGGGCCCGGGTCCTCGTCCACGGCGAAAAGCATCGGGTGCAGCGGCACCACGTCCCGCTCGCGGCATCGGGTCGGCGGCAGCAGCGACGACCGGTGCTCGGGATGCTCGGCGCAGTGCCGCAGCGCCCGGGTGATCGCGTCCGGGTGGTGCCGCCCGCCGCCGTACTCGCCGCATCGCGCGCAGTCCCACCGCCAGTACGCCGGGCCCTCCTCGGACTCGTAGCGCCGGACCTTGAGCGGCCGCCCGGCGTGGCGGCGCGCGGCTTCGGCGAGGATCGCCGCCATCTCGGCGGCCGGGGGCGGTCCGGGTGGCCGCTGGGGGCCGTCCCCGATGATCTCGGCCAGTGCGCCGCTCGATCCGGTCACCGCACCCTCCAGATGTCGCCGTGTCGCATCCCTCAAGCAGCCTTACGTCACGCGCGACGGTTTTATTGGATATAGCTACCCTTTCACCCACATGTGCCGTACCGGTCTGACCGGGCATACTTCCAGCCGTGGCGCAGCGCAGGGGATCCGGACGTCTGGCGGCGGCCGTGTCGACCGGTCTGGCCGAGCTCGTGCCGGACCCGTACCGCGCGGGGGCCTGGACGCTGCTCCTGGACGGCGCGCCGCAGTCCCACGTCGACCTGGGCGACCCGACGCACCTCGAGTTCGAGTACATGCGCCGGATGGCCGCCGCGATCGACCTGGCCGCGCCGGCCGGCGAACCGCTGCGCGTGCTGCACCTCGGTGGCGGCGCGATGACGCTGCCACGCTACGTGGCCGCGACCCGGCCCGGCTCGGCGCAGCGGGTGGTGGAGATCGACGCCGAGCTGGTCGAGCTGGTGCGCCGGTCATTGCCCTGGGCCCCCAAGGCCAAGCTGCGGGTACGGGTCGCCGACGCACGCACGGCCGTCACCGGCATGCGTGCCGGCGGCTACGACCTGTGCGTGCTGGACGTCTTCGCCGGCTCCCGCACCCCGGCGCATCTGACATCGGTTGAGTTCGCCCGCCAGGTGGCCCGCGTGCTCGCGCCGGGCGGCTGGCTGATCGCCAACGTGGCCGACGGGCCGCCGCTGACGTACGCCCGGGCCCAGGTGGCCACGATCCGGGCCGCGTTGCCGGAGGCCTGTGTGATCGCGGACGCGGCGGTGCTGCGCGGGCGCCGGTTCGGGAATCTGGTCGTGCTCGCCGGCCGTACGCCACCACCGGTCGCCGACCTGACCCGCCGCGCGGCCGGTGACTGGTTCCCCGGACGGGTGGAGACCGACCTCGACCGGTTCACCGGCGGTGCCGTTGCGGTCCACGACGAGCAGGCCGTCGCCTCGCCACCGCCGCCCGAGGGACTGTTCGGGCGATGAAACCTCCGTGTAATCATGGATTGCCGCGTGACCGCGCGTGGCATCGACGGGGAGGACGGCACATGCGCGAACCGCGTTTCCTGTGTTCGACCCCTGACTCGGCCGAGGTCGTCGCGCGTCCCGAACCCGGGGAACGGGCGATGTGGCGGGGCCGGGCCGGAATCGCCGAGTACGCGTTCGACCAGCCGTCCTCGCTGCCGCTGTGGACCCTGCCGGAGTCCACCCACGTGCTGGTGACGGATCGCCGGGTGATCTACGCGAACAACCCGGAGCAGCCGGACCGCGCGACCGGCGAGGTGCGTTGGCTCTGGCCGCAACACCTGCGCCTCCAGCCGGGCCCCCGGTCCGCCGATCCGGGCTCGCCGCCCGGCCAGGTCCAGCTCGTCTGCGCCGCGGCCGACGGCAGCTTCCCGGCTCTCGTCCTCGCCGGCGGCGACCTGCGGACCGTGGGCGACGCGGACAAGCTGGCCAACGTGCTACGGGTAGCGATCGCCCGCTACCGGCTCGATCACGCCGACCGGCTGGGCCTGGCCGAACCACAGACGCGCATGCTGTCCCGGCTGCTCATCGGCGCCGAGTTCAGCAACCACCCGGGCGGCGAGGGCCAGACCGTCTCGCTGGCCGGCGGCCAACCCGTCCCCGTCCCGGCATCAAGCCCGGCGGTAACCCCGCAGCCACCCGGGGACGAACGAACCGCCGAAGCCGGGGATCCCTACGAACCGACCCTCGATCAGATCCAACGCGCCGAGCGGCTGCGCCGGTCCGCCGTGAGGTTCACCGGCAACTCCGCCCGCGGCCGCACCACCCCACCGACCGGGGACCCCGACGGCGCCCGGCGGGTCAACCGCAACACCTGAGCGTCAATAGACCGCGGGCACGAAGCACCGCCCGTCCGCGACCCGCTGGTCGTGCACCGCGTGCGCCTGCTGGATCAGCGCCATCAGTTCCGCCTCCTGCCGGATCCGGGCGCGGTACTTCTCCGGCAGCCGCTTGAGGTGCTTCTCCTCGTCCAGGAGCCGGTGGAAGATCTCGTCGCAGTACTCCGGGTCGGTTTCGACGTCCAGGAACTCCATGGCGTGCCGGCGGGCGGTCGCCACGTACGTCTGGGCCCGGCCTTTGGGGCTGAGCAGCGACCCCACCACCGTGATGAGCAGGACGCCGACGATGACGGCGAGCGAGGCCCCGGTGCTGATCTCCGTCACGTCCACGTGCTCGCCGGAGTTGATGAACGGCACGTTGTTCTCGTGGAGGGCGTGCAAGATCAGCTTGACGCCGATCAGCGCCAGGATCGCGGCCAGCCCGTAGGAGAGGTACACCAGCCGGTCCAGCAGGCCGTCGATGAGGAAGTAGAGCTGCCGCAGCCCGAGCAGGGAGAACGCGGTGGCCGTGAAGACCAGGTAGACGTTCTGGGTGAGGCCGAAGATGGCCGGGATGGAGTCCAGCGCGAAGAGGATGTCGGTGCCCCCGATCGCCACCATGACCAGCAGCATCGGGGTCATCACCCGGCGCCCGTTCTGCACCGTGAACAGCTTGTCCCCGTCGTACGTGTCGGACGTCCGCAGGAACCGGCGCGCCGTACGGATGATGATGTTGTCGGGTGTCTCCTCCTCGCTGGACTCGTTCTTCAGCAGGTTGCCGGCGGTGATCAGCAGGATCAGCCCGAACGCGTAGAACACCCAGGCGAACCTGTTGATCAGGGCCGCGCCCAGGAAGATGAACCCGGTCCGGGCCAGCAGCGACACCACGATGCCGACGAGCAGGACCTTCTGCTGGTCGGCCCGGGGCACCTTGAAGCTGGTGAGCAGCAGCAGGAAGACGAAGAGGTTGTCGACCGAGAGCGCCTCCTCGGTCACGTACCCCGCGAAGTACTGGGCGCCCATGTCGCCGCCACCGACGATCAGCACGCCGATACCGAAGAGGATCGCGATCGCGACGTAGGCTCCGGTCCACCGGGCCGCCTCGCCGATCGTGGGCACATGCGCCCGGCGTACATGAAAGAAGAAGTCGAAGAGCAACAGGCCGGCGATCCCGACCACGGTCAGCGTCCAGACCAGCCCGGAAACCCCTTGCATGGCACGCTCCACGGTCGGTCGGCGCGGGCCTCCATCCTACGGGCGCGCCTCCCGCGCCGCCGGTTCGGACATGATCGCGGACGTGCGCTGCGACTCGGTCAGGAACAACGCCCCGGTCAGGTCCGCGCCGCGCAAGTCGGCTCCGCGCAGGTCCGCGCCGGTGAAGTCGGCCAGCCGCAGGTCCGCGTCCCGCAGGTCGGCACCGATCAGCATCGCGCCCCGCAGGTTAGCTCCGCGGAGATCGGCCCCCCGCAGCTTGCGCCCGATCAGGTTCGCGCCGCGGTGGTCCGGGCGCGGTCCGGCGCCCTGCCGGGCCAGCTCGCTGGCCTCCTGCAGGAGCGGATTGACCCGTTGGCGGTACGCGTCGACGTCGAGCGCCAGCAGTTCCGCGGGTACACCGGAGCACAGCCTCTCGGTCTCGGCCAACGCCACGCTCAGCTTGCCGTGCAGCCGGCGGGCGGCGTCGAGCTTGCGCGCCTCGGTGAGGTACCAGGCGATCTCGTGCAGCTGGCGGAGCACCGGCAGCAGCGCGAACATCTCGTCCCGTACGCCGGGCGTGGACGTCCAGTTCCGCCCGCCGTACGTCTCCTGGACGATCTGCTGCCCCGCCCCGAAGCAGTCGAACACCGTGCAGCCCTTGAACCCGCGCTCCTCGAGGCGCTCGTGGATCCCGCAGCGGAAATCGTTGCGCAGGTTCGGGCACGGCCGGCCGGCCGGCTTGTCGATCGCGAAGTCGGACGAGCGGGCGAAGGCGGGCGCGACACAGCACAGCCCGGCGCAGCGGGAGCAGTCGGCGGCGAGTTCGAGGGGCATGGCGGGCCCCACGATACGTCGGGCCGCCCCGTGCGGGACGGCCCGACGCTTCAGCCGAGTTACTTCAGAGTCACCACCAGGGTGTGCGTTCCGGCCGACTTCGATGTGACGAGCAGCTCGAGACCGCGCGCCGTCTTGGTCCGCTTGGCGCCGGTGGCCTTCTTGCCGTCCAGCGTCACCGAGGCGACCCGCGCCCCGCCGGGCAGCACGACGCCGAGCGTGAGCTGGGCGCTCACCGCGGCGTTCACCGTGACCGTGAAGGTGTTGCCCTGATGGGTAGCCGAGACGTCCACGTGCCCGGACCCGACGAGGATGTCGGAGCCGGCGACGCTGGTCTGCCCGGCCGGCACCTGCGGCACCACGGACAGCGCGCCCCTACCCATATCGGGCGCCACGCCGAGCTGCTGATGGATCACCGGCCACAGGATGCCGTACGCGCCCCACGCCTGCATCACGCTGGAACGGCTGAGGAAATCCTTGCTCATGTTCGAGCCGAAGTCCGGCGACGGCAGGATCTCCGGCATGGCCCCCGGCATCTCCCAGACGCTCGGGTCGAGCTGGCTGCGCGCGTTCGCCGTCGTGTAGCGCTGCGCCTGGGTGAGCCGGCCGTAGTTGCCCTCGGCGACCGCCATGATCGAGTTGCCCAACGAGAAGATGGTCCGCTCGGATCCCACCGCGGAGATCACGCTGTCGCACGACGGTCCCTTGTTGCCGCCCGGGTCACTCGTCGGCCCGGTGCCGGTGTGGTAGAAGCCGAACTCGCCGTTGAAGCAATCCCGCTCCCGCTGGGTCAGGGCGATGGTGGCGTGCGTCATCGACGCCAGGGGGTCTCCGCCCGATGATCCGTGCACCGACGGAAGCTCGGCCTCCATCGGCGTCGCGCCGATCCAGTACCGCTGGTACAGCTTGACGTTGCCCGGGTCGGACAGCGAGTCGGCGTACGACCTGGCGTCCCCGCCGTACCACCAGGCGTGCTCGAACTTGGCCTGGCGCTTCGCGGCCTCCCCGGACGCCCACCCGGCGGTGACCTTGTCGCCCTTGGCCTTGGCCATGTCGACCAGGTCCAGCAGTCCGCGAATCGTGTAGACGGCCACGTCCAGCTTCTCCTGGCCCATGCCCGCACGCTCGACGTTGCCGCTGCCCTCGGGCCAGCCGTCGTGGTCCGCATCCAGCTCATTGAGCACGTACTTCATGTTGCGGACCGTGAAGTCGTACATCTCGTCACGGAACGCGTTGTCGCCGGTCCACCGCCACACCAGCGCGACCGCGCTGGGGAACTTCACCGTCTCGTCGGTGTTGCCCGCGTCCTCATTAGCGCCGAAGTAGACCTGCCCGTCCGGGGTGACCTCGTGCACCACCTTGCCGGAATGGTTGTTGGCAACCTCGCTGACGTCGCGCAGCGCCCGCAGATGATCCTTGATCGGAGCGAACTGTCCGGCCGCGACCGAGGCGAACGCGGTGTACTCGCCGTCGGTGGCGAACAGCCACGGGTAGTCCGGCCAGCCTGCGCCGATCCAGCGGATCTGGTCGACGACCCCGGCCGGCGGCGGGAACACGGTGCCCTGGTTGCTGTTGAACACGTGCAGGTCGCGCGATTCCTGCACGGAGTCGGCCAGGTTCTGCTTGGACCACTCGACGCTCTGCTGAAGGAGCTGGTCGCCGGGCAGGCTCACCGTGCTGTGCTGGGCAACCACCTGCCGGGCGGCCGTCTTCGCGGCCAGCGCGCCGGCCGGGTCGGACAGCGCCTTGGCCAGTTCGGCCTGCGCCGGGGCGAGGCCCTGGTCGGAGCCGGCCACCGCGAACCACACGGTCTGCGCGGTGCTGCCCAGACCGACCTGGTACGTGAGCCGGCCGCCGGTGCCCTTGCCGTACGGCCCGTCGTCACAGACGGCCGGGGTCGGGTCGCCACAGATCACGTCGCCCTGCGGTCCACGCATCGCTGGGCCGAGAGCGTGCCCGGTCGGGGTCAGCGTGCTGCCGACCATCGCCGCCCAGTCGTGCGGCCGGGCGTTCGCGACCGGCGGGGTGCCCTGTTCGCGGAACACCAGGTTCTTGCCGTCGAACGAACCCGTGTCAGGCAGGTTGAACGTGGCCTGGGACGGGTTGGTCCAGCCCCACGGGTACGCGGACAGCAGCTCCGAATGCGCGTCCACGGTCAGGTCCACGCTGCCGGAGCCGGCCGGGAAGGTCAGCCCCACCAGACCCGCGCGGCCGCCGTCGGGTGCCACGTCGACCCGGTCGATCGTCATGCCGCCCGGTCCGGCCAGGCTCATCTTGGTGTAGCCCTGGCCCTCGGTGAATTGGGTGGCCTTGAGCCACGTCCCGTTCGCCGCGAACCAGACCCCGTCCAGCAGCTTGATCGGCATCGACCAGAAGCCGCCCATCTCGCCACGGATGTGCCAGCCGGTGGCGGGATAGGTGGCGTCCTCGGCGCCCACCTCGTAAAAGCGGTCC
>Ga0081539_10003457_pt1 | contig 19355 bp, 16 predicted proteins | sample TabmetS4T2R2_FD_71023 | JGI IMG/M metagenome (GOLD analysis project Ga0081539, IMG submission 71023) | Tabebuia heterophylla rhizosphere microbial communities from the University of Puerto Rico - S4T2R2 | ecosystem: Host-associated > Plants > Roots > Rhizosphere ...
GATGTGAGCCGCCGCCGCGCACCCGCATGTCCAGAATGCAGTCACCGCCGGCCGCGTGGATCTGCTCGCCGATCTTGCGGTTTTCCGCCTCGTGGTAGCGGAACCGGTCCAAATGGGAGCGCCAAAGCAGGGCCCGCACGATGATGCCGCGGCGGGCGGCGTCGGCCAGCACCTGCGCCACCTCGGTACCGGGACCGCCGAGCTCCTCGTCCGGATCGCCGCGCCAATCGGTGAGCATCAGCTGGTCGCCGGCCCGCATCCGGGCCAATCCGGCGAGCAGCTCGGAGAAGTAGGTGGCGCCGTGCACCAGCGGCCGGACCAGGTTGCCGGTCGACCAGGCGGCGTCGTCCCGATGTCGGGAGTCGATGTCGGTGTACGGGTTTCCGCGTTCGTCCGGGGTGAGGAACCACCGCTCGAGGGTGGTGCGGTCGGCCACCGGTGTCGTGAGCGTCGGCTTCACCGGTTCACGATGGGTCTCGGAAGACCGCTGGAGCATCACACGGCCACGCGATTTCGGGTCTGCCATATGCGGCGGTACTCCGACGGCGAGGTCCCGACCGTCTGCTTGAACGTCGTCCGGAACGCCAGCGCGGTCGGGAAACCGCAGCGCCGGGAGATCGCTTCGATCTGCTCGTCGGTTTCCTCGAGCAGGTGCCGAGCCTGGACCAGCCGCTGCCCGATCAGCCACTGCCACGGGCTCGCGCCCACCTCGGCCCGGAACCGCCGGGTGAACTGGCGCCGGCTCATGTACGCCCGGTGCGCCAGGTCGTCGACACTGGTGCACTGGTCGAGGTGGCTGACCATCCACTGGCGAATCTCGGTCAGCCCTCGGCCAGGTACGGTGTGCCGGCACGGGGCGCCACCGGCGCGGCGCACGATCCGCAGGCACAGATCCGCCGCGGCGGGCAGCCCGGTGGAGGTTCCGATCCCGCCGTCCTCCACCGCCGGCGCGTCCGGATCGACGATGATCCGCGGATAGCGGCGTGCGAGCTCGCCGGCGTGCGACCAGTGCGTGGTCGCCCGGCGCCCGTCCAGCAAGCCGGCGCGGGCGAAAGCGAACGCCGCCGTGCCCACCGCGACCACCGGTACGCCACGGGCCACCGCGGCGCGCAGGGCGTCGAGTACGGCCGGATCCACCTCCGGATCGGCCGGCAACGTCCCGGCTACCAGAATCAGTCCGGCGTCCCGCAGCGCCTCGACACCGGCACCGACATGCAGGCCGAAGCCCGCCCGGGTGGGCACGACGCCGGCTGCCGCGGCACAGACGGTGACCCGGCACGGCACCCCGGCCAGCGGCAGATCAGCGCCGAAGAACTGCGCGGCGGCCGACACGTCGAGCGGCACCACGTCCCGTAGGACGAGAACCCGGGCGCGCAGCTCGCTCACAAGACCAGACGGTCCCATCAGCCCACCCGGCCGAAAAAGCCGGGTAGCCCCTGACAACGGGTGCGGTTTTCTGGTGTATCGGTGCGTCCGGCCCGGAACAATCGCCGCATAGGGACCAAGCTGGAGCGCATCTGACCGATCATCACGGGTCATGGCGGCCGATCGTTCCGTCTGCCGTGGCTGGTGGTGGACGGCAACCTAACTCCGTAGGAACAGCAGGACGGCCAGAACGCGGCGGCTCTCGCTGCCGGTGGCCGGCAGGCCGAGCTTTCCGAAGATGCTGGACACGTACTTCTCCACCGCCCGCAGGGTGATCACCAGATGATCGGCGATGCCCTGGTTCGAGGTGCCGGCCGCCATCAGCTCCAGCACCTCGCGCTCGCGCGGCGTGAGCCGGTCCAGCGGATCGTCGCGCCGGCGGCGCGCCAGCAACGTCGAGACGATGATCGGGTCGACGGCCGAGCCGCCGGTGGCCACCCGGCGCACCGCGTTGACGAATTCGGGCACGTCGCTGATCCGGTCCTTGAGCAGATAGCCGACGCCCTCCGCCGAGTCGGCCAGCAACGTCATGGCCAGGCCGACCTCGACGTATTGGGAGAGGACCAGCACACCCAGGCCGGGATACGCCGCGCGGAGCTCGACCGCGGCGCGCAAGCCTTCGTCGGTGTGCGTGGGCGGCAGCCGGATGTCGACGATGACCACGTCCGGCCGGTCTCCGCGCACCGCGGCGTGCAGCTCGTTCGCGTCGCGGCAGCGGGCCAGAACGTCGAAGCCCTCGTCGGCGAGCAGGCGGGCGAGCCCCTCACGGAGCAGAACGCTGTCCTCGGCCAGGGCTACTCGCATGGCAGCTCCGCCCTTACCCGGGTGCCGCCACTGTGCGGCGTCCAAATCCGCAGCCGGCCGCCGAGCGCCTCGACCCGGTCGGCCAGCCCGCGCAGGCCGGTGCCGCGTTCGGTGTCGGCGCCGCCGATCCCGTCGTCGACCACCTCGACCACGACCTGGCCGTCGCGGCGGGCCACGGTCACCGAGGCCGACGCGGCGCTGGCGTGCTTGCCGATGTTGGCCAGGCTCTCGCAGACCACGTAGTAGGCCGCGACCTCGACCTGCTCGCCGAGCCGGCCGTCCAGGTCGACCTCGAGCCGGACCGGCACCGGCGCTCGCGCCGCCAGCGTCTCCACCGCCACGGCCAGGCCGTGGTTGCTCACCACGGCCGGGTGCAGACCCTGGGCCAGATCGCGCAGCTCGGCTAGGGACACCGCGATCTCACCGCGCGCCTGCGCCAGCAGCGCCTTGGCTTCGGCATCGGCGTCCAGCCGGTGCTGCAGAATGCCCAGGTTGAGCGACAGCGCCACCAGCCGCTGCTGCGCCCCGTCGTGCAGATCCCGTTCCAGCCGACGGCGTTCCCGCTGGCCGGCCTCGAGCACCCGGGCCCGCGACCCGCGCAGCTCCTCGACGTTCGCCCGCAGCTGGGCCTGCAGCCGGCCGGTTCGCAACGCGATCGCCGCGGCGGCGGCGACCGCGTCCAGCAACGCCGCTTCCTCGCGCAGCGCCGGATCGTGCACCAGCGCCGCCATCGGCGCACCGGCCTCGTCGTCGATCACCGTCACGCGGGCCGGATCGGCGGGTAGCGTCACCGCGCGGCCCTCCTGATCCGCCCATGTCCCGAACGGCGGCAGCCAGTACAACACCTGCAGCGACGGGTCCCGCAGCGCCCGGACGAGCAGCGTGCGCAGATCTGCCTCGTCTCGGCGTAGCTCCACCACCAGCTCGCCCACCGCCGTCCGGGCCAGCCGCGCCTGCAGCAGGCCGGCCAGGAACGCGACCGGTGCCACGCCCAGCAGCGCGAGACTGATCCGCTGGACCACCGGGAACACGTGCTGCAGCGCCGGGAACGGCGGACCGCCGAGTGCGCCCACCACCAGCAGCACGGCGATCATCACGAGGCCGACGGTGAACGAGTCGACGAGGAGGGTGAGCGACCGCCGCAACGGCCGGCCATGCCGATGCCGCCGGACAGTCAGCAGCGCCACCCCGCCGAGCGCCACCGCGCTCACCACGACCAACTCGACATTGTGGACGATGACGGCGACCCCGGGCGCATCCACCGCGGCCAGCCGGTGCGGGGTGAGCCCACCCAGCGCCATCACGACCAGCTGGACGCCGAGCGCGGCCAGATAGCCGGTGCCGATGAGCAGATGCTCGACCGTGCCGTGCAGCCGTCCGGTCGGGAACGTCACGAACACGTGGACGATCAGCACCAACGGCACCACATCCAGCGCCTGGCCGATGGTGTGCGCGCCGGTGCCGTCGGCCCAGATCAGCGCGGAGGCGAATACGGCGAAGCCGGTGACCAGCATCAGCGGTCCGAACCGGTTCCGGGGTCGGCAGCGCCACGCCACGAGGCCGCTACCCGCGTACGCCAGCACCAGCCAGCAGATGATCACCACGTGGACGGGTGCGGCACCGCCGGTCACCCCGAGCCACGCGATGCCGCCGAGCGCGGCCAGCAGTACCGCGCCGACCGTGATCAGCGTCGCGGTTGTCGGGCGGAGCATCGGCCACCCCCTCGGCTGGGTTCAGGCTACGCCGCCATGTCGCGGCCGCTCCAGCCGCCGATCACGGCGGTACACCAGAAAACCGGCCCTCGAAACCGCCTGTGCGCCGCCTTACCGTCCGGCCGGGAAGCTGCGAGCGGCCGTGGCCACCATCAGCGCACCGGATCGGGACAGTCGCTGGAGATCGTCCGGCACACCGCGGAGCAGATGTTTCGGCAACGGGTCCGCTCTGATCCTGGCGCTGTAGCTCGCGACGGGCCGTCATACCCGCGACGTGGAGGATCACTCGCCTGACGACCTCGAGTCAGATGAAATAGTGCTAAGCGCAAACGATCCCGATGCTTGCTGGCTGCTGCACTTATGGACGGGAGCCGCCTAAGAATGCCCGCCACCGCGGCGCGCAGGCGTTCCTCGCAAGTGCACAGTTTCGAGTAAGGAGACATCGATGACTAATGAGACGTCAACCGGCTTGCACACGTCGACGACGTTCGAGCTGCCGGGGTACACGGTGGATCAGACGCTTGGACTGTCCTGGGGCTTGATCGTCCGCAGCGTCGGCATCGTCAAAGGATTGACCGGCGGGTTGAAGTCGATCCGGCAGGGCGAGGTGTCCGAGTTCACCGCGGTGGTCGACGCCGCACGCCGCTCCGCACTGGAACGCCTGGTGAGCCACGCGGAACAACTCGGCGGCAACGCGGTGCTCGGCGTGAGGTTCGACTCCTCCGACATCGGGAACGGCCTCGCGGAGATCGTCGCTTACGGCACTGCTGCCCGAGTGCATCCCGCCTGATCCCACCGCGCGGTGCCCGCGACGACCCTCACACGGCGACGCGATTCGCGCCCTCGCGGGGAGCGGGCGGTTTTGTGACGGCGAGGTTCCGACCGACTGTTTGGACGCCGTCCGGGACGCTAGCGCGGTCGGGAAGCCGCAGCGCCGGGAGATCACCTCGATCTTCTCGTCGGTCTCCTGCAGCGGATGCCGGGCTCTGGATCATCGTTCGGCCGTGGGTACGCCGTTGTTCCATTGTGGTGTGGGGTGCCAGCTCGCGGTTCCGGGAGTTCAGGCGTCGAATGGAATCACCGTCGGAGGATCGACGCCCGGCATGAGACGCTGACGGTCACGCGGGGTTCAAGCCTGATCCCGTCCCGAGCGGCACGACTCGGAGGCTCAGGCTGCACGGCGATATTCGTGGATCAGTCCACCCGCGCTGGTTGCGACCGGTGCGCGAGTAGGTCCACCGCCGGGCGACCAACTCCCGATGCCACCGCTGCAACGTCGAGGGCGTGACCAGGATGGCCGCCCATCGCTCGCGGGGCAGCAGTTTCGCCAGCACGGCCAGCAGGATCCGATCGGCAGGCGTTGTGCCGGGCACGCGGCGCGTGACGGCGGAGGACCGCCAGCTGGTGGCGCAGCACCGCGATCTCCACTGCGTCGGCGTCGGGCGTCGGACCGCGCCCCAGGACACCCAGAACCCGCCGGACGATCATCAACGCGACCGTACGAGCAGCCACACCAGCGAGCCTGCCGGACCGCATTCCCGCAGGCCAGCATGTTTACTCTGAATTGGCACCCCACCCGTTGCAGGCGCCCACGCTCAGCCATGCACCACATGACACGTTAATTCAACGATCCAATGACTCAGGACACTAGTCCTGCGGCGCTTGCACAATGCCGTTGCCGACGTCGGCCGAGCTGAACCCGGGTTTCAAGCTGGCGGTGATTGCCGAACCCACGAGCAGGTCCGTGAACCGCTGTTGCGAGAAGTGACCGGTTTTCATCAGCTTCTCTGCCCACAATGCGGCGACGCCGGCAACGTGCGGCGTAGCCATGCTGGTTCCGCTCATCATTGTCAACCCGCCGCCGGCCCGCGCCGATAGGATATCGACCCCGGGCCCCGACAGGCGCGCGCCATAGTTGGAGAAGCTCGCGATCGTGAAACCATCGGGATCCGGCCCGACCGCCGCGACTGAGATCATGCCGTCGGCCGCCGCCGGTGGACTTACCGCGATCACGAAATCGGGGTCCTCGTCGCGTCTGCTCTCGTTGCCCGCTGCTGCCACCAGCATGCATGGCCCGGTAAAGCTGGCCCGTGCCTGAACGAGCGATCCAAGCCGCTCGAACAGCAGGATGTTCGCGCGGTAGCCCTCCAGCGCCATCGATGTCGCGAGTTCGGTGGGAACGCCCTCGTGCTCGAGGTCGACGACCATTCCCGGAAAGTCGATGCCAACCGACATCGAAATGACCTGCGCGTCGTTGCGGAGCGCCCACTCGATGGCCGTCAGAATGACATCGCTGTCAGCGCCGTCCTCACCGAGCACCTTGCCGATCAAGGCAGTAGGGACGTGCGGGGCGACGCCGATCCTCTGGCCGTCGATGTCGCGTCCGAAGATCGTTCCGGCGCAGTGCGTCCCGTGTCCGTCCAGGTCCTCGTCGCTTTCGCCGGTGAAGTTCCGCTGCACCAGCTCGACGCCATCGAATGCCGGATGCGATGCGTCGATACCAGTGTCGAGCACCGCGACCCTGACGCCGTCGCCGGACAACGATGACGTGTCCGCGCCCACGGCATGGATGCCCCATGCGGTGCTCGTGGATGTCGGGCGAGCGGCCCGTGGCAGGCTTACCGGTGCGATGAGCTTCATCGGAATGACCGGCGCGACGGCCGCGATGTCGCGGTGACGGCTCACCTCCGCAACGCGACGCGCCGTAAGTGCATCGACCTCGACCGCGAAGGACAGCCTCGGTCGGACTGCCTCCAACTCCAATCCGTCCGGTCCACGGGTCCCTCCGGTCTCTACCCGCTTCAAGATCACGTGCTTCCCAGGTAGCATTGTCTCTCCCTCCCTCCCGGTCACTCGTACGTGGCGGGTGGCGCGACCGCGGGAGCGGACGCGCGATTCGACGGACGGGTCGGGATCAGCGCGCGGAGTCACGTCACCCTATTCGGTTTCCCGTTCGTCGACCGGTCGATGACCGGCGGCCTGAAGCGGGGGATACCGGTAACCACGCCTACCTCGACCGTTGCCCTGCTGCGCCGGATGAGGAACGGCCCACTGACCAGACGGCGAACAGCTGACTCTCAACGGCCGCCGCCGCGACCACGTCCCGAAGGGCCGCCGCCAAGCCGACCGCGCCGCCGCCTCCTCAACAGCGCTTTGGCCGCCCTCGGCTACCACGAGCTCGTGGCGCTACCGGTGCGGCTCCGTACTAGCGATCGTCGCCCCCGAGTCCTGATCCGCGACCGGGGCCTACGGCTTCCTGCCGCGCCAGCTACTGCAGGTCAACATTTGGCGTGGCCAGCCGTGGAACGCCGCGAAGTGGAAGGGCCTCCGGTTGTCGACAGGCTAGACGTCAAGCCGGGCACCGCGTCAGCAGTCAGCACTGCCATGAGTAGCTCCTCTCTGAAGTCAGCCAGGCGGCCGCTCATGCCACGATCGGCACCTATGCCCTATCGCGGCAGCCGAGCCCAGCCCTGTCGGGTAACCCGTCGTCCGGCGCGTTTAGCCGCGATGTGGGAGCAGATTGGGAGCAGCAGGTCGCTTCCGACGGCGCTGAACGGCGTTCAACTGCGCTGAACTGCGCTCAACGGCGCCGACGTCGATGCAGGTCATTGCAGAGTCGCAGGTCAGCCGCTTCCGGACCGTTCGTTGACACGGAAGAGGTCACTGATTCGATCCCAGTATCGCCCACCGGCGTTTCAGCAGCTCAGCGGCTCGTTACCAGATCTTTTGGTAACGAGCCGCTTGCGTTATGTCCCTTACATCGGGAGCAAAATGGGAGCACATGATCATCTTCCCGGGCGTGATGCCAATCCGGGCGATGAGAGGCGCTACCGGCGGGCGAAGGGTGCCACTCGAGGGATCCGAGGTTGCGACGCCTCTTGAGCCCTCTCGCCGCGGACGTCACGCCCGGGTGGAGGGCGTGAGCGGGATGACCGCCTCAACGGACGCTTCAGCTTCCGACTGTGCTGACGGCGATCAGAATTCGCTCGCGGCACGGAATGGGAGAATGCATCTCACCGCTGGGCGATCAACTCCCGTGCCACCGGAGGATGCGTCACAATGCCGTTCACGAGGCCGCCGACAATCGCAGCACGGATTGCGGGCGTCCTGACCGCGTTGTAGGCGATGGCGATCACTTCCGGTACGCCGCGAAGTTGGGTCGCGCTGATGCCGACGATGCGCTTACTGAACTCCGAGTCGACCGGGTGCCCCTCGGTGTCCAGGAGTACACCCGAGACCTCGGCGCAGACGCCGTGACTCTCCAGCGCGGCTCGCCCCTTCTCGTCGGTCGCGTCGTAGACCGTCGACTCTGCGGGCGCCCAAAGACCGACGCCGACCACTGCCTTCGTCACGGTGGTCAAGCGCGAGAATGCGCGCGCGACCTCGGGTTGCTGCTGCAGGACACGGGCGGTGCGGGCATCAGGCACGATGGTCGGGGCGTAGAAGAAGTGGGCGGGTCCGCCCGACTTGCGGGCCGCTTGACGGACGAGATCCACTGACGTGTCCGCTAAGTCAAGTCGGGCAAGTGCGCCGGTGAGCTGCACGACGGGAATGGGGGGCAGCGCGGTCAGGGCGTGGGTCATGGCGCTGACCGCCCGCGACCAGGCAAGACCTAGGACGTCCTGTGCAGTGACGATCTCGGTCAGCAGCTCGGCCGCCGCTTCGCCAAGTTCCGGCAGCAACGAGCCGGGATCGACGTGCGGCGAGTCGATGACGACGGCGTAGCGCAGCCCGTACGCGTCTTGCAGGCGAGTGGACAGCTCGACGTCGATGGCGCCGACGTTCGGGATCTCGATACGGACCAGCCCGTTCGCCCGCGCCGCCTCGAGGAGCCGGGCTACTTGAAATCGGCTCAGGCCGAGCTCGTCTGCGATCTCGACCTGCGACTTGCCGTCCAGGTAGAAGCGACGGGCCACGGAGGCGGTCAAGACCAGACGAGCCGGCCTCTTGGCAACGGCCATCCCATCCTCCTACCCGCTCAATTGAGCGGTCATCTGGTTCGATTGTGACATGCCCGTGCCGACTTGTCAGATGCGGCCGCTCAATTGTGCAGACCTCCGTCTACGTGATGCAGCCCCGCCAGGCTTGCCAGTACGACTTGCCTCACTCGAGCAACTTTGAGATCCCGATCTACGGCCAAGAGCAAGTGGATCGCGCCGCTCGACGACGACGTCGAGACCGACACCCAGTTCGACCAGGCGTACGTCCTGCCGCCGATGACCAAGTCGCTCACCGCCGACGACGGCCGGCTGTACGGCGAGGTGTTCTACGGCGAGTCGTCGCGGTAAGTATCAGAGGTGCTCGACGGCGGCCTGTTCCACCGGTAGCGCGGCGACGTACCGGCGGATGAACGCCTCGAAACCGGCGACGTCGGCCTCGGCCGGCTCCTCGGTGCGCAGCGGGACGTCGGCGAAGACCCCGGTGTCGAGGTAATCGGTCAGATCTTGCTCGGCGTCTCGGTCGCGCAGGAATGCGGCCAGCAGGGCGATTCCCCAGGCTCCGCCCTCGGCGGCGACGTCGCCGACGGAGACGGGGGTATTGATCGCCGCGGCCAGGAACTTCTGCGCGACACCTCTGGTCTTGAACAGCCCGCCGTGGGCGAACATCCGATCCAGCCGTACGCCCTCGTTCTTCTGCAGCACGTCCATGCCGATCCGGAGCGTCGCCAGCGAGGCGAACAGGTGGGTCCGCATGAATGTGGCCAGGTCGAATCGGCTGTCCGGGGAACGCGCAAACAGCGGTCGGCCCTCCTCCAGGTCGGTGATCGGCTCGCCGGACAGGTAGTTGTAGGACATCAGCCCGGCACAGTCCGGCGCTCCGGCCAGGGCGGCGGTGAACAACGTCTCGAAGATCGTCGACGAGTCCGGCCGCGCACCGAGCGCGTTCGCGAACTCGGCGAACAGGCCGACCCAGGCGTTCAGCTCGCTGGCCCCGTTGTTGCAGTGCACCATCGCGACCGGGTCGCCGGCCGGCGTGGTGACCAGGTCCAATTCGCGGTGCACCCGGCCGAGCGGCTGCTCGAGCACGACCATGGCGAAGATGCTCGTGCCGGCGGAGATATTGCCGGTACGCGGCGCGACCGAGTTGGTGGCGACCATCCCCGTACCGGCGTCTCCCTCGGGTGGGCACACCGGGGCTCCTGGCCGCAGCCGACCCGTGGGGTCGAGCAGCCGCGCTCCCTTGTCGGTGAGCTGACCGGCCGGCTGACCGGCAACTTTGATCGCCGGCAGCAGTTCGGCCAGCCTCAGGTCGACGCCGGCTTCGGCGGCGAGCCGGTCGAACCGGGCCAGCATCGTGGCGTCGTAGCCACCGGTGCCGACGTCGATCGGGAACATGCCGCTGGCGTCGCCGACACCGAGCACCTTCTCACCGGTGAGCTGCCAGTGTACGTAGCCGGCCAGCGTCGTCAGGTGGGCCAGACGGCCGAGGTGCTCCTCACCGTTCAGGATCGCCTGGTACAGGTGGGCGACGCTCCACCGGTGCGGGATGTTCTGCCGGAATTCGGCACTCAACCGCTCGGTTGCCTCGCCGGTGTTGGTGTTCCGCCACGTCCGGAACGGCGTGAGCAGCCGGTCGTCGGCGTCGAAGGCGAGGTAGCCGTGCATCATCGCGGACACGCCAAGCGCCCCGACCGTGGTCAGCTCGACGCCGTACCGGCGCCGCACGTCGGCGGCCAGCGCGGCGTAACAGTCCCGCAGCCCGGTCCAGACCGCCTCGAGGGAGTACGTCCACATCCGGTCGACGAACTGGTTCTCCCAATCGTGGCTGCCGACCGCGACCGACTCGTGATCGGGCCCGATCAGCACCGCTTTGATCCTGGTCGAGCCCAGCTCGATCCCGAGGGCGGTACGGCCCTCGGCGATGTCGGCACCATTGTCGGTCGCCATGCCTCAGATCCCCTCTGCTCGGCGGTGTAGATCTGAATGTCGTGTAGCAACCTTGCGCGGCGGGGGCCGCGAGCGCCATACCGGATCATCGAAGCGCTGGCTGTCATTTGGAAGGGGCCTCTGGCCACCCGCAGTGCAGCGTTGTCAGAACTTGACCATAGGGTCGGTTCGGGGCGCACGTGCCATTAGCGTTCGAGGATGAGTGGCCGGCGCATGCCGGCAACGATCGTGGACGGCCAGGAAGGGTCCAGGGTGAGGACCTCTGGCCCATCGTCGTGTGCGAGGATCGTGTCCTCAGACTTCACGCCAATGCCGCTCGGGTTCCAGGCGTACGCCTGGTTCGCCTGGACTCGGACCGTGGTGACAGAGTCGGCGATGAGGTCTCGGGGCTCGTATCCAGTGGGACCGCCCTGGTGGTGCCGTTGCCACTCGTCGGGCGGGAAGCCGTGGACTCCGTAAGCGTCGATACCATCGCGAAAGACCTCACTGATGAGGCGTCCGGGTCTCGTGCCGGCGTTGAACACCGCCTCGACCTGCAGCAGTCGGGCGTGTGACGAGCGAAGTTCCGGGGATAGCGGAGCGAACCCCACTAATCGTGTCAAGCTCGCGATTAGTCCATGACGACGTGCGCACACGACAATCATGGCTACTGCGCCAAGAACCGATCCCGTGGGAAGCGGATGACGATAGTGAGGCAGCCGGCTTTCACCGGCAACGAGCAGGACGATGGGGTCGATCGACCGTTTGAGCAGCGCCGCTGCAGTTGCCGCTGCCGCGTCGTGCTCGGTGTGAGTGGGCAGAAGGGCGGTGCAGGCCTCGGTCACTGCCGCCGCGGCGTCCTGGCCGAGTGAACGGTAGCGGTCGATCTCCGGGGGGGTCAGCGCCTGTCGCGCCTGCTCGACCAGCTTGGAGACGTCCCGCGTTCCGGGCACGGTGCCGTCGGATCCGACCGCAGTTCCAGTCGGCAACGCCTCAATCCGGTCCTCGGTCCAGGGTAGGACCAGCAATTCCGCACTAAGACCAGATAGCTCCTCGGCCTTGAGCCGAGGGGCTTCGTTGACGGTCGTGACGAGTTGGTCGCCGGCCGGAGTTACTACGATGTCGGCCACCGCGACGTCGGGGGTCGCGATGATGTGGAACCGCCCGCCGCCGGAGTACCACGACAGGTTCGCGGGCCGGCGCAACACGAGGCCGTCCAACCCTTCGACCTTGAGGAGATCGAGTAGGCGCCGTCGCTTCTCGGCATGCTCGGGGTTCATCCGGACCCCCCTGTGTCTGTGTGGTGGGCTGCCGCTTCACAGCTTCCAGGCGACCGTCCACGGGATGTCACCCGGGGCCGGCGAGCTGTTTGGCGATCTGCGAGTACTGCGCCACGACCTCTCGGACGACGTCCTCGCCGTAGAGGCCCTGGCTCCCCCGCGAGGAGCCTCCAGCGCGTCGATGTGATGGTCATGATCCGGATCCTCCGCGCTGGCCGTAGACGTTCTGGTATCGGTCGTAGAGCCGGTCAATGTCGGGTTGGGGGATCGGCAGCGGGTCGCCGAGTTGCCGGCTGATGTGTACGGTCCGAGCCACGTCCTCGCACATCACCGCGGCCTTCACCGCGGCGCGGGCGGTCCGGCCGATGGTGAACACGCCGTGGTTCTGCATGAGCACGGCACCGGAGCGGGAGCGGCGCAGGGTCTGCACGATGCCTTGGCCGATGTCGTCGTTGCCGATCAGCGCGAACGGGCCGATCGGGATCGCGCCGCCGAACTCGTCGGCCATCGCGGTCAACACACAGGGCACCGGCTCGCCTCGAGCGGCCCAGGCGGAGGCGTACGTCGAGTGGGTGTGGACGACTCCGCCCACCTCGGGCATCTCCCGGTAGACGTAGGCATGCGCGGCGGTGTCACTGGACGGGGAGAGGTCCCCTTCGAGCACTTTCCCGTCCAGGTCGCAGACGATCATGTTGTCGGGCGCGATCTGGTCGTAGTCGACGCCGCTCGGCTTGATGACGAACAGATCGGTGCCAGGGACCCGGCCGGAGACGTTCCCGGCGGTCCAGGCGACGAGGTTGTAGCGGACCAACTCGGCGTGGAGCTGGCTGACCTCCCGTCGTACCTTCTCGATCGCCGCGGAGGTTGCGGCGGATCTCGTCGAAGCAGCAGTCGTCATGAGGATGACGCCTTTCATTTGATGTCGCGAAGCCGGTGCATGACGTCGTTGCCGCATCGGCGGAAGGAGTCGTGCAGGGTGAAGTGAAGTATTCGGCGTTGAGGGCGTCGTACGCCCCCGCGTCGAGCAGAACCCAACAGCGCCGGACCGTTGATGACCTGCTTCTCCACCACCTTCGTGCGCATCACAGCACCCGCCCGGCGACGGAGCTGGGGACGGCACGGCAACGATCCCCGCCTCTCCCGACTAGTCGGAGGGCTCGCCGGGGTGAGCTTGCTGCTCATGGCCTCCTCCTGAAGCGGCTGGGTTACGGATTCGCTGGCGCCGTCGCCGTCAGGCGTGGCAATGGCCCTCAGTCAGGGAGCAGCGAGACTTTGATCGACTTTGTGCCCTCGGCGACCAGATCAAGGCCCTCCTGAAACCGCTGCAGCGGGAGTTGGTGGGTGCAGATGCGGTTCATCGGAAGACGACCGGACTCGATCATCCGGATGGCGGCGGGCCAGCAGTGCGGGCCCAGATGGGCGCCGAGGACGTCGAGTTCCTTGTCGTCGCTGATGATGCTCCAGTCGACGCTGACGTCGTCCTTGAAGACGCTGTACTCCACGAACGTGCCGCGCTTGCGGAGCAGGTTCAGGCCCTGCGGTACCGCGGATGGGTGACCGGTGCCCTCGAGGTAGACATCGGCGCCGTAACCGTCGGTCAAATCCTTGACGATCTGGACGGGGTCGCTGTCGGCGATATTGATGGTGAGGTCGGCGCCGCACAGCTTCGCGAGCTCCAGCTTGGTCTCGGCGACGTCCAGGGCGATCACTTTGGCGGGCGATTTCGCTGCGGCGCCCGCTATCATGCCCAGGCCGATCGGGCCGCACCCGGCGATGACCACGACGTCCTCGAAGGCGATGTTGGCGCGTTCGACGGCGTGCAGCGCGCCGGCCAGCGGTTCGGTGAACGCGGCGTGCGCGGCAGGCAAATCCATGGGGACCTTGTGGACCAGGGCCTCGGCCGGATAGATCATGTAGGACGCCATGGCGCCGGGGGTCCGGCGTTTGAATCCGTAGATGTCGTGCGGGGCACACATCCAGTACTGGCCTCGCAGGCAGTACCGGCATTGCCAGCACGGCACGATCTGTTCCGAGACGACCCTGTCCCCGACGTCGATTCCCCATCGGTCGGCGGCCGTGGCATCGAGTTCTACGACCTCGCCGACGAACTCGTGACCGGGGATGACCTCGGTCTCCGCCCAGGCGGGGCGGTGGGCGTCACCCCAGTACTTGGTGGCGCCCTGGTAGCACTTCAGGTCACTGGCGCAGATGCCGACGGCCTGCACCCGCACCAGGGCCTGACCGGGGCCGGGCTTGGGCCGGGCCACCTCTTCTATCCGGTAGTCCCTGGGCTTGTGGCAAACGACGGCCTGCATGGTTTCGGGCACGGGATCCTCCTCGCGACGAGCGCGGAACGGGCTGCTCATGTGGCCTGGCGGCGAAGCCTTCGCCCCCTGCGACGCCCCGCCCTGCCGTGCCCGAGACGAGGTGCCGGCGGTGACCGAGAAGCGGGCAGCGGGGTGTGGTTGGCTAGAAGATGCTTTTAGGGTTGTAGTACTCGTCGATGTTGTTACATCCGATGCCGACGGCTTTGGTGAATGATTCCTTGGGGTAGTCGCTCGGCTTCTTGGCGCCGGTGGCAACGGCGACAGAAATCTTCAGTGCCTCCTCGGCGGCGAGCGAGGGTGAGTTGAGCCCGGTGGAGATGTAGCGACCCTGGCATCCACCCTGCTTGATCAGGGCCAGTGCTTCTTTCTGGCCGTCGGCCGCTGCGGCTATGTACACGTTCTTGTACGCGGGCTTGTTCTTGATCACGTTGTAGGCGCCGAGGGCCATGGAGTCGTTCAGTCCCATGATCAGATCGACGTCGGGGTGCGCGGCCAGCATGTTCTCGGCGGCGATCTGGCCCTTGTCCTGCTGGTAGTCCCCGGTCTGTTCGGCCAGGATGTCGTACGGCAGGCCGCCTTTCTTCAGCCCGTCCAGGAATCCTTTGCGCCGGTTGAGCCCGACGAACTCGTCGGTGGCCGGGCCGGTGAGAATGACCATCTTGATCCTGGACTTGCCCTGGGCCAGGAAGCGTTTGGCGGTGAGTTCGCCGGAGTCGCTGCCGATGGTTACGTTGTCGGACTGCACGCTGGTCATTCCGGTGCCGGGGACGCTGGTGTCGATGTAGGTGACCGGAACTCGGGAGCTGATCTGGGTCATCATCTCCTTTTGGCCCTTGACGCTGGTGGCGTTGACGACGAGCACGTCGGCGCCCTGGGCGAGCATGGCCTGCATCTGGTTCATCTGAATGACGGGGTCCTTGTTGGCGCTCTGGAACAACAGGCGGAAGCCCTGCTGTTTGGCGATCTCCTCCGCTTGGACCTGCATCGCCGAGAAGTACGGCGCTTGAAGCTGCTGCTGGGCGAACCCGACGACGACGTCATGGACGTTGGACTTGATCCCGTTGGCCGGTCCGTCCGCTGGCAGATCGGACGGGTAGATCTGTCCGCACGCGGTCAGGAGTGCCGCAGCAAGCGCGATCGCCGTCGCGTGGGCTGCCCGCCGTCGGGTGGTGCATGGTGTCATCGCGAAGCCCTCCTCTCTGGATCGATGCCGTGTCAGTGGGTGGCGGGTGCGGTGGATGGCGCCCGGCGCCGCTTGAGCTGCACGGTGGCCAGGGTGACGGCGATGAGGATCAGCGCGCCGCGGAAGGCGTCCTGCAGGAACGTGGAGACGTTGAGCAGCGACAGCAGGTTGGCGATGACCTGGAAGATGATGGTGCCGACGACGGCGCCGAAGACCGTGCCGTGACCGCCGGAGAGTCGAGCGCCGCCGATCACGACGGCGGCGATCGCCTCGAGCTCCATCAGGTTGCCGGCAGCGGCGGTGCCGCTGGCGAATCGGCAGATGAACATCCAACCGCCGAGGCCGACAAGCAGGCCGGCCAGAATGTACACCGACCACAAGGTGGCCCGCACCGGGATGCCGGAGCTGCGCGCGGCTTCCTTGTTGCTGCCGATTGCGTAGACCCGCCGGCCCCACACGGTGCGGGTGAGCAGGAACCCGATCAGCAGCACGACCACGATCCAAATGAGGGCGAGGACGGGAATTCCGAGCAGTGTCGTCTGGCCGATTTGGGCGAAGGTGACCGCGTCTTCCGGTATCACCGGGATGCCTTGGCCGTACGCGTAGACCAGGCCCCGGGCCAGCGCGAGCATGCCGAGGGTGACGATGAACGGTTCGAGGCCCCGGAAGGAGACCAGCCAGCCGTTGACCATGCCGATCGCACCGCCGACGACGAGCGCCACGAGTAGAGCCAGCAATACCGACGATCCGCTGAACACGCCGGCCGACAGGACCGCGGCCAGGCCCAGCGCCGATCCCACGCTGATGTCGATGCCGCCGGTGAGCACGACGATCAGCTCGGCCATCACCACCACGCCGATGATCGACATCTGGAGCAGCAGGTTGGTCAGGTTGGTCTGGGTGAGGAACGCTTTGCTGGAGATCGAGGCGATGATCAGCAGGACAATCAGGATGTAGAGGGCGTACTGGCGCTTCAGCCAGTCCACCACCGCGTGCGTTCGAGATGGTTCGGGTTGCTGCTGTTCGGTGCGGGTGGTGGCCGTGGCAGTCATGGGTGGCTCCCTCGCTGTGCATGCCTGGGGATGGGCCGGGTTAGTCCTGATGGGTCAACGCGGTGCGGATGAGGTCATCGGTGTCTGCGTGCTCCGGGTCGAATTCGCCGGCGATCTGGCCGTTGCGCATGACGAGGATGCGGTGGCACAGCGAGAGCAGTTCCTCGGCCTCGCTGGACACCACCACCACGCCTTTGCCGCGCGCCGCGAGGCTGTGGATGATCTCGTAGATGTTGGCGCGAGCGCCGACGTCGATTCCCTTGGTCGGCTCGTCGAGCACGATGAAATCGGGCTCGGCCTCGATCCATTTGGCCACCACGACCTTTTGCTGGTTGCCGCCGCTCAGGGAGCTCGTGTACGTTCGTGGGCCGCCCTTGACCTGATACTCCCGGATCAGCTCACGCACCCGGGCCTTCTCCACGCCGGCCTGGACGACGCCGACCTTGGCCATGCGGGGCAGCACGACGAGGCTCATGTTCTGGCCGTTGTCGAAGTCGTTGACGAATCCCTCGAGCCGGCGATCCTCGGTGACGTAGGCGATCCGCTTGTGCAGTGCCGCCCTTGGCGAGTTCAGGTGCACCTGATCACCGTGCACGGTGATGGTGCCGGCGGCGGCCTTCCGCTGGCCGGTGATCGACCGTGCGACTGACGATCGGCCGCTGCCGACCAGCCCGTACATTCCGACGATCTCGCCGGGCTTGATGTCGAAGGACACCCCCTTCGCGGCGCCGCCGTGCAGGTCGCGTACGGACAGCACTGGATCCTTGCCGGAGGTCTGCGCAGGAGCGGGCCGAGCGAGCGCCTTGAGTGCCTGTCCGATCATTAGCGTGGTGATCTCGTCGGCGTTGGTCTCGGCCGCCGTCAGCACCTTGACGAGCGTGCCGTTGCGCAGCACGGCGATCCGGTCGCACATGGCGAACACCTCATTCAGCCGGTGCGACACGAAGATGATCGAGGTTCCGGCTTTCTTCTCTCGGTCCACCAGTTCGAGGATGTCGTTGAAGTGTTCCTCGCTGGTGGACGCTGTGGTCTCGTCCAGAATCATGATCTTGTGTTCGGTGACCAGGGCCCGGCTCAGCGACAGCATCTGTCGCTGCCCCGGCCCTAGGTCACGGGCGAACTGGTTGGTGTGTAGGTGCGCTAGGCCCATCTCGCGGAGCACCCGGCGGGTCTCTTCGCTGTTGGTGTCGACCTTGCGGGCCCAGGGACGGATGTCCTTGCCCTGCCGCAGCTTGTAGAGCCAGACGTTTTCGCCGACGGTGAAGTCGTCGATGATCAGCGGTTCCTGATGCATCATGAGGACACCGGCCTGCTCCGCTTCGGCCGCGTTGCGCACCGGGTGCGGATAGCCGGTCACCCGGATCTCGCCGTCGGTGGGAGTCTGCACACCGGCCAGCAGTTTCGCGAAGGTCGACTTCCCCGCGCCGTTGGCACCGCAGATGGCTAGTACTTCACCGGCGTACCCCTCAAGATCCACCCCATCGAGCGCCTTGACGCCGGGGTAATACTTCCGGACACCGGTTGCCTTGAAAGCCAGCTCGCCCGGCGCCCGGTGGCTTGCCGCTTTCCCGTCATGTTCCACAGTCGACATTGCGAGTGGCCTTCCGCTCGTGCTGGGTGGTAGATCGGCGACAACCTCGGCCGCGACCGTCGTGGGTCCCGGCGGCTGTTTCGGTTCGGCGCTCCGCGTTGGTTGGTTGGTTCAGCGGACGTTGGTGCCATCGCTGGCGATCCGGCAATCGCGCTGCCCAGCCGGCGCGACCGCCTGCCGACGCCACGGCAGCGACGTTGACCAGGCGCACAGAGGTGTCCGCCGACGGGTCATTTCCGCCTCCGTTGACTCACCCGCGTCGGATACGTTCCGCACATTTGAGCGGCCCGTATCACTCAACAGAGTGTCAATCGGTTTTCAACGCACGTCAACTTGACAGCGACATAGAGCCTAGCTGCCGCTCAAATGAGCGGCTGATGCAGGGACATCATCCCCGGAGGGTTCGTCCGCGTGGTCTTGACCCGATCGGCGCTGCCACGTCGGCGACGCCCCTGCGTATGTCGGTGCGAGCAGAGGGATCGGGCAAGCGAGGGGACGGCGTCCAGCAGGCGGGCGATCTGAAATTGGCTGAGGCCCAGCTCGGCGGCAATCTTGACCTTGGACTTGCCGTCCAAGTAGTAGCGCCGTGCGACCGATGCCGTCGGGACCAGACGGGCGGGTCCTCCAGTGGACATTAGCAAGCCTCCGTTGCCGCTCATCTGAGCGATCACAAGGCCCGGGTGGTGCACGGGCGTTGACGAGAGGGTAAGACACGGCCGAGACTCGCTTCAGTGGTACCGCTCAGATGTGCGGTCGTTAGCCAGATCCCCGGAGGCAGGCAGTGGCTTGTGGGTCGTACACCCGAACGATCGATCGCTTCCGGCGCGAGCAGCACCTCAGTGCGACCTCTTGCGGGCTTGACAACCGGCCCACCCGTCCCCCGAACCCGCCGTCTTCAACGAAGGACTGATCATGGCCACCATGAACGGAGTCGTTCTGCCAGGCGACAGCACCGTGCAGCACGTCAAGGTCGACATTCCGGAGCCAGGCCACGGCCAGGTCCTGCTACAGATGAAAGCGTCATCGATCTGCGGCAGCGACATCCGGGCCATCTACCGCGAGCACCTCGGCAGCGGTCCCGAGGCCTACCAAGGTGTGATCGCCGGCCATGAGCC